>Ga0137310_102381_pt1 | contig 10750 bp, 5 predicted proteins | sample NAcewiD2O_June_2_FD_97183 | JGI IMG/M metagenome (GOLD analysis project Ga0137310, IMG submission 97183) | Mouse cecal microbial communities from Vienna, Austria - N-Acetylglucosamine amended D2O_June | ecosystem: Host-associated > Mammals > Digestive system > Large intestine > Cecum | place...
AAAGGACTCATAATCCTGGCTGGCGGCGCACTGGATGCTATAGTGCTCCGGATTGTAAGTCTGGATCAGCACCTCCCCCTGCAGCTCCCCCCTTCCCGCTCTTCCGGCGGCCTGGGTCAGCAGCTGGAAGGTCCGCTCACCACACCGGAAATCCGAGGTGTACAGAGACAGATCCGCGGCCAAAACTCCCACCAGGGTCACGTTTGGAAAATCGTGGCCCTTGACGATCATCTGGGTCCCGATTAGAATATCCGCCCGGCCGTCGGCAAAGGCGGAAAGGATCTCCTGGTGCCCCCCCTTTTTCGATGTGGTGTCCATGTCCATCCGCAATACCCTGGCCTGAGGAAACATCCTTTTAGTCATCTCCTCGATCTTCTGGGTTCCTGTTCCGAACCCCGCGATGTAGGGGGAGCCGCAAGATGGGCACAGGTTCGGCGTCTTCACCTCATATCCACAGTAGTGGCACACCAGCTTCTGTCCAAAGTGGAGGGTCAGGGTCACGTCACAGTGGGGACACCGGATAGCCTCCCCGCAGGAACGGCAGGATACAAAGCTGGCATACCCTCTTCGGTTCATGAACAGCATGGTCTGCTGCCCCCTTTCCAGGCGTTTGGTCATGGCCTCCTGGAGTCCGCGGCTGAATATGGACCGGTTGCCGCTTTTTAACTCTTCCCGAAGGTCTATGACCTGGACATTTGCCATGCGGGAAGCCTCCTTGGCCCGCTTTGTCAGCTGGTACATACCGTACTCTCCCCTCAAGGCCCTGGAATAGGCCTCCAAAGACGGGGTGGCGGAGCCAAGCACCAGGGCGGCGTCATTCATCTCAGCCAGGTGCTCAGCCGTCTCCCTGGCGTGATATCTGGGCGAAATCTCGCTTTTGTAGGCAGTCTCGTGTTCCTCATCAATGATGATCAGCCCTAAGTCGGAAAATGGAGTAAACAACGCGGACCTGGGGCCGATCATGATCCGCGCCTCCCCGCTTCTGGCCCTCTCAAACTGATCATACCTCTCACCAGCGGACATGCGGGAATTGATGATGGATACCAGACCGCCAAACCGGCTGTAAAACCGCATGACCGTCTGATAGGTCAAAGCGATCTCCGGGATCAGGACGATGACCTGCCTTCCCTTTTGAAGGACATGGCTGATCATCTCCATGTATACCTCTGTCTTGCCGCTGCCTGTCACCCCGTAGACAAGGGCCTTCTCCCGGATGCCTTTGTCATAGCGGTCCCTAAACTCAGCGGCGATCCGGCTCTGCTCCTGGTTGAGCGAGATGTCCCCGGCAGCCGCATCCCCCTGGATTATGGGATTTCTAAAAACCGTCTCACTTACCAGGGCGATGAGGCCTTTCTCAGCCATGGGCTTTAAGGTGGCCGGGGATAAGTTCATCTGATCCATGGCCACCTGCCACGGGATCTCCATCCCGTCGGCCAGGGCAAGGAGAAGCCGTTCCCTTGCTTTGTAGTGCTTTCTGCCTGCCTCCCTGGCTGCCTCCAGGGTCTCCTCCCTTGTGAGAAGGCGGCGGATAAACCGGGCCTGCTTCTGCTTAACCTTCTGTTTTACCGGGAGCACGGTCTTTAGGGCCTGGTTCATGGTGGAACCATACCTCTCCTTCATCCACCAGGCAAGCTGAATCAGCTGGGACTCTGCCGTCACGCTTCCGGCAACAACCCCAGCTACTGGTTTAATACGCTCCTTGTCAAACTCCTCCTTCTCAGTCAGTCCCACCACATAGCCTTTTCTTAAACGGTTGCCCGCGCCGAAAGGAATCTCCACCTGTGTGCCCGCCTGGATCTGATCCTCCAACTCAGGGGGAATCCGGTACTGGAACGTCTTATCCAATTTTTCATGAGAAATATCAATGATGATATTGGCATACATGCTGTGCCACTTCTCCTAACTTCATGCTGTTGGAGCCTTTTAACAGAACAGCGTCTCCTTCTCTCAGCTGACCCAGAAGATACCGCTCCAGCTCCTCTCTATCCTGAAAATGGACAGTCAACAGTCCGGGACAAGCCTTAATGGCCCCAGCCCCAATCGCTTCTGCCAGACTGCCGTAGGTCACAAGGAGATCGATACGGCTCTCTCCCACATACTCTCCCACCTCCCGGTGGAACCTCTCCTCCTCTTCCCCCAGCTCCTTCATATCCGCCAAAACCGCGATCCTCCTGCCGGTTCTGTCCAGGGAAGACAGGATGTCAATGGCCCCTTTCATGGAAACAGGGCTGGCATTGTAGGTGTCGTCAATAAACAGAATTCCGTCCCTCTCATACCGCTGCTGCCGGCCCTGGTACCCTTCAAATGTCTCAAGAGACGCGGCCGCCCCTTCTAAGTCCACTCCGTTTAGATCCGCCGCCGCCAGGGCCGCCAGGGCATTGCCTACCTGGTGTTTTCCCATGACTCTCAGCTTAACAGGAACTTTCTTCCCGTGGCACACCGCGGTGAAGGAAGGATAGCCGTCCTTGATCCGGATCTCTTCCGCCCTATAGTCACAGTGTTCTCCTGTGCCGTAGTACACGGTTGAGCATCCCTCTTTTGCCCCGGCCCGGGCCAGCCAGGGATCGTCTCCATTGAGGATCAGGGTTCCTCCCGGCTTTAGCCCATCCTGGATGGACATCTTTTCCCGGTAAATATTCTCCTGGCTTCCCAGCTGTCCTATGTGGGTAACCCCGATGTTGGTGATCACAGCCATGTCGGGACAGGCGATCCGGGCGATCACCGTCATCTCCCCCGGCTCGCTCATGCCCAGCTCAATAACCGCTATCTCGTCGGATCCCCCGATCTTTGACAAGGTTACCGGAACCCCTACCTGGCTGTTATAATTTCCCGGTGTCTTAAATACCCTGCGCCTGGCCGACAAAGCCGCCGCCACCATCTCCCTGGTGGTTGTCTTGCCCACGCTCCCGGTGATTCCGATAATGGGAAGACTTAAGCGGCGGCGGTACCATCTTCCAATATCCTGGAGAGCCTTTTTTGTGTCCTCCACCTGGATCCACACCCCTCCGGCTCCCTGAGGAGCCTGGGAATGCTCACTGGTAAGGGCCGCCGCCGCCCCGTTGGCGAAGGCCTGGTTTATAAAACAATGGGCATCCACTTTTTCCCCAATAAGGGGAACGAACAGATCGTTCCCCTCCATGGTGTTGGAATTCAGGCTGATGTGTTTTACAGGCGTTTCGGGATCTCCCAGAAGAAGCCTCCCGCCGCAGGCCTGAGCAAGCTGTCTGGCTGTCATATGTTCCATCACATGCCTCCCTGTTCCAGTTTCGTAATAATCTCTTTGATGACCTGACGGTCCAAAAACGGATGCCGAACCCCGTTGACCTCCTGGTAATCCTCATGGCCTTTTCCGATGACCGCGATCATATCCCCCGGCTGGGCGTGAGTGATGCTGTACTGGATAGCCTCCCTGCGGTCCGGGATCTCCACATAAGCTCCGCCTGTCTTCTCAATGCTTCCTCGGATATCCGCGATAATATCCTCCGGCTTCTCGTACCTGGAGTTGTCGGAGGTGACGACGCACAGATCCGCCAGCTTTCCGCCGATCTCTCCCATAGAGTAACGCCGGTCCTTTGACCGGTTGCCTCCGCAGCCAAACACGCACACCAGACGTCTTGGGTGGTAATCCCTTAAGGTGTTCAGAAGGCTTTCCATGCTCACCGCGTTGTGGGCATAGTCTACGATGACCGTGAACTTTGCCGACGTGTGGACGATCTCCATCCGGCCGTTTACATAGATGTGCTCCAGCCCATGACAGATGGCTTCCGGAGGAAGCTTTAGCAGACCGCACAGGCACACTGCCGCCATGGCGTTATATACGTTGAACCTTCCCGGTATGTTCACCTTCACATCCAGATTCGCCTGCCCGCCCACAAGGAATTCCAGGCCCACAAAATCCGGCTCCCTCACATACCGGATATCTGAGGCCCTGAAGTCCGCCGGGTTATCCAGGCTGTAGGTTCGTATTTTACAGGTCCGTCCTTTTGTGATCTCCTGAAAATGCTCATCGTCCCTGTTCACAAGGCCCACTCCGCACAAGTCCAGCAGTCTGGACTTGCAGCTTAAGTACTCATCAAAATCCGCGTGTTCATCAGGCCCGATATGGTCTCTGGAGATGTTGGTGAAGATCCCGTAATCAAAAGAAATCCCATCCACCCGGTGCATCTTCAGCCCCTGGGAGGACACCTCCATGATCATGTACTCACAGCCCTCTTCCACCATTTTCGCGAAATACTGGTGAAGCTCATAGGACTCCGGCGTGGTGTTTATGGTAGGCCAGGTCCTGTCTCCGATGACAGCCCCAGCGGTGCCGATCAGCCCTGCCTTTTTCCCCGCTGCCTCCAAAATCGCCTTGATCATATAGGTGGTAGTGGTTTTCCCCTTGGTCCCTGTGACGCCGATGCAGGTCAGCTTCCGGGCGGGATAGCCGAACCTGGCGGCAGACAGGTGGGCTAATGCCTCCCTGGCGTTATCCACCTTAAAAACAGTGACTCCCTCCGGCAGGGCACAGGGCAGGTCTTCAAGCTCCTTTTCCACCACAAGGACAGTGACGCCTGCCTCGAGAACCTGGGGGATATAGTCGTGGGAATCCCTTCTGGAGCCCTTCATGCACACAAACACCCCATCCGGAACCGCTTTTCTGGAATCATATACTACCTCCCGGACCGACGCGTCCCGGTCCCCGGCCAGAAGGGTGTACGATAGTTTGCTCAGGCTTTCTGATATCTTCATGCCTTCCTCCAAATTTAGAATAATCCGGTAATGGCTCCCTCTTCGTTGACGTCAATATTGTCTGCCGCCGGCTTTTTGGGAAGTCCCGGCATGGTCATAATGGCTCCCGTAAGGACTACCACAAAGCCCGCTCCCGCAGACACATAGGCGTCTCTCACATTGATGGAGAATCCAGTTGGCCGTCCCAATTTGTTCTGGTCATCTGACAAGGAGTACTGGGTCTTGGCCATGCATACCGGCAAATCGCCAAAGCCCATATCCGTGATCTTCTGAAGGGCCTTCTTTGCCGCGGGAACATAGGTGACGCCGTCCGCGCCGTAGATCTCCCTGGCTACTGTGGCGATCTTGTCTTCCAGACTCATGTCGTCGGGATACAGCGGCCTGTAGTGGCTCTCCCTGGTCTCTAAGGTGGCGATCACCTTTTCCGCCAGAGCCCTGCCGCCCTCGCCGCCCTTGGCCCATACCTCTGACAGCGCGAACTCACAGCCCTTACCCTCACAAAACTCTTTAATATATGCATATTCCGCCTCAGTATCCGAGGTGAACGAATTCAGGGTCACCACCACCGGAACTCCGTATTTCTGGATGTTCTCGATGTGTTTTTCCAGATTGACAATGCCTTTCTTAAGAGCCTCTAAGTTCTCGGTCCCAAGATCCGCCTTGGCCACGCCTCCGTTGTACTTTAAGGCCCTCACAGTGGCCACCAGCACTACCGCGTCTGGTTTCAGCCCTGCTTTGCGGCACTTTATGTCAAGGAATTTCTCGGCCCCAAGATCCGCTCCGAAACCGGCTTCCGTCACCACAATATCAGCCAGCTTCAACGCGGTCTTTGTGGCCCGCACGCTGTTGCAGCCGTGGGCAATGTTCGCGAAGGGACCTCCGTGAACCACAGCGCCTGTGTGCTCTAAGGTCTGGATCAGGTTGGGCTTGATGGCATCCTTTAAAAGCGCCGCCATGGCACCCACTCCGTTGAGATCTTTCGCGGTTACCGGCTCCCCGGCGTAATTGTAAGCCACAATGATCTTTCCCAGCCTGTCCTTCAGATCCGCCATGTCATCGGCCAGACACAGGATCGCCATGATCTCCGAGGCCACGGTGATGACAAAATGATCCTCTCTCACCACGCCGTCAGCCTTAGCGCCCAGGCCTACCACCACGTTCCTGAGGACACGGTCATTCATATCCAGACATCTCTTCCACAGAATCTGCCGTGTGTCAATGTTCAGGGCATTGCCCTGCTGGATATGGTTGTCAAGAAGGGCCGCCAGAAGGTTGTTGGCAGAAGTGATGGCGTGGAAGTCGCCGGTAAAATGGAGGTTTAAATCTTCCATGGGGACCACCTGGGCATAACCGCCGCCAGCCGCGCCCCCCTTGATTCCAAAGCAGGGCCCCAGGGACGGCTCTCTGAGAGCGATCAGGGTCTTCTTTCCCAGCTTTGACAGGGCGTCTCCCAAGCCTACGCTGGTAGTGGTCTTACCCTCGCCGGCCGGAGTGGGGTTGATGGCTGTCACCAGCACCAGCTTGGCGCTTGGACGGTCTTTCACCTCATCCCACAGATCATCAGTGAGTTTGGCCTTGTATTTTCCGTAGAGTTCCAGGTCATCTTCCTTAATGCCGTAAGCGGCCGCCACTTCTTTGATCGGCAGCATGGTTGCTTCCTGAGCGATCTGAATGTCTGTCTTCATGTACATTTTCCTCCTTTTATAGGTCCTGTGTCAACAGGTCTTCAAACTCTTCCATAGTCATCAAAACTTTCCTGGGCTTCGTTCCCTCTTCTTCTCCCACCACCCCCGCTTCTGCCAGCTGATCCATGATCCTGGCGGCGCGGTTGAAGCCGATCTTGTACATCCTCTGGAGCATCCCGATGGAAGCCTTGTCTTTCTCTATGATGAATTTGCCTGCCTGTTCAAAATATTCATCCCGGCCATTGTTCTTCTGTTCCGGGGAAGCGGCGGCAGCCGGAACCGCCATCCTGCTCTCAATATCGGTCCGGTACTCTGGCGCTGAGTTCTGAGCTGTGAGAAATTCCACCACCGCCGCCACCTCCTGGTCTGACACAAAAGCGCCCTGGACCCTCTGAGGCTTGGGAATTCCCGATGGATAAAACAGCATATCACCCTTCCCCAGTAGCTTCTCTGCCCCGTACATGTCGATAATGGTCCTGGAATCCACTCCCGACGACACGGCAAAGGCAATCCTGGAGGGCACATTGGCCTTGATCAGTCCTGTGATAACATTGACCGAAGGCCTCTGGGTGGCAATAACAAGATGGATCCCCGCCGCCCTGGCAAGCTGCGCCAGACGGCAGATGGCATCCTCCACCTCACCGGGCGAAACCATCATCAGGTCCGCCAGCTCGTCCACGATAATGACGATCTGAGGCATCTTCTCCGGCTTGTTCTCATCTTCAATATCCTTGATCCTCTCAATCTTGGCGTTATACCCATCTAAGTTTCTCACGCCGTACTGGGCAAACTTGTCGTAGCGGCTCATCATCTCCGCGACCGCCCAGTTTAGAGCCCCGGAAGCCTTCTTGGGGTCTGTGACCACAGGGATCAGCAGGTGCGGGATGCCGTTGTAGGCGCTTAATTCCACAACCTTTGGATCCACCATGATCATCTTCACGTCGTCCGGACTTGCCTTGTAGAGTATGCTCATAATCAGGGTATTAATGCACACGGACTTGCCGGAGCCGGTCGCGCCCGCGATCAGAAGATGGGGCATCTTGGCGATGTTGGTCACCACCACCTGACCTCCGATGTCTTTGCCCACGGCAAAGGACAACCTGGATGACGCCTTCTTAAATTCTTCTGATTCAAAGATCTCTCTCAAATATACGGTCACATTCTCCTTGTTGGGCACCTCGATGCCTACCGCGGATTTTCCCGGGATCGGTGCCTCAATGCGGATATCCGCCGCGGCCAGGCTCAGCTTGATGTCATCTGCCAGTCCCACGATCTTGCTGACTTTCACACCCTGTTCCGGATGGAGCTCATACCGGGTCACCGCGGGGCCGCAGCTGATGTTGGTGACCGTGACTCCCACCCCGAAATTCTTAAGGGTCTGCTGCAGCTTGATGGCCGTGTCTTTGTATTCCTGCTCTGAGTAGGCTCCGGCAGGCCTGGATCCCCGGTTTAAAAGGCTTACCGGCGGGAACAGGTATTCCCTCTTTACGGTCTCCTTCTGCCGGATCTGTGCCGCAAGGCTCAGCGCGTCTGTGCCTCCTGACTCTTTTATCTCCTGCCGCCTGGATTCCAGTTTCTTTTTCAGGGCCTGGGTGTCGCTCTCAATGATCTTTCCCGTGGCTGTCACCACCCGCTTTGTCTCCTCCGGAATCTCAAAGTCATCCGTGATCCTTGTGGACACCTCAGGTTCCCCGGGAAGCTCCGGCACCCAGCTGGTAACTTCCTCCAGCATAGGTTCCTCCGCGGGCTCCGGATCATCAAAATACCAGTCCTCTGTCTCCTGGGAGGGCGGGGTGTCCCCATAGGGCTCCCCTGTGTACAACTCTTCCTCAAATCCATCAGCCGATTTTTGGCTGTACAGTTCTTCCTGAACCTTTCCCCCGAACCGGGCCCCGTAACCAGGGCCCGGTCCCTCCATCTCTTCCTGCCGTATACTGATGTTTTCCAGGCCTTCCTCCGCCATGGCCTGATCCGCCGCCTCCTGCCAAGCGGCCCTCAACGCCTCGTGGACAACGATCACATCCTCGTCGTCAAAGGGCACGCTGTCTTCCTCCTCATCTATGTAATCCGGCGGCAGGTTGATCTTGCCTGTAAACACATCCTCTTGGCGGTCCGCCTCCGGCGGCATGTCCTTTAAAGCTGTCTCGGGAACCGCCTTGGTCACAGGCTGCCGGCTCTCCTCCTCAAAATCTTCCGGCTGGTCATAGAATGGTTCTTCCGGATACTCCTCCTTAGCCTGTCCAAGTTTGGTGGAGCTTAAGTTGACTCCTCTTACCCGCTGCTCTTCCCTCAGACGGTTTTTCTCTTCTCTCTTCTCTTCCCTCCGAACCCGCCTGCGGTCCGCATCCTCCCTGGCGTACTGATAGGCCCTTCCGCCGCCTCTCTTCACCACCGCGACCAGGGAGCGCTCTGTGACGCAGACGCAGCAGATGACCAGGATCACCAGGAGAAGGAGATAGGTTCCCACAACTCCCACCGCGGAACCCAGCCCCTGAGCCAGGACACCGCCTACAAACCCGCCTCCCACGCCTTTTTCCGATGACCGCGCGAAGGCATCCACGATCTTCTGCCCGTCTTTGTACCCGCCTCCAAACAGCATCTCTGACAGTCCGCACAGAGCCAGGATACCCACCACCGCGGCCCCGATCTTCAAAGCCGCGATAGGGTTCCCCTGATTGGACATGGCGAAACAGGTTCCTACAAACAAAAGAACAGGTGCAACAAAGCCAATCATCCCAAAGATTCCCAACTGCACCTTTCTCAGATAATCTCCTGCTACACCACACAAATGAAAGTTACTTAAAAATAACAGCACCGCCAGGGCAAAAGACGCTATCAGAAGCACCTCTTCCCTCATAAACCCCTGTTCCGGCTCCGGCTCGTAATCCTGTCTCCGCCCCTGAGCCTGTTTCCTGGCCTGGGGCGTCTGTGCCCTGTTTTTTGTCTGGGTTCTTGCCTTTGACGCCGGGGTCTTCTTTGCGGTTACCTTACTGTTTTTTGCTGCCTGAGCCACCAGTTTTATGCCTCCTTACAAATTCCTCTTTCTTTTCAATGAAGATAGTATACAAAAAAATGGGAGAAATTGCAAGGACATAGAATTATTGGCCGTTCTTCTGGTCAATTAGCTGGTGCAGCTTGGTTAGAGCCTCCCGTATGCCGCCAACCTCATCAATAAGCCCCTGGTCCACGGCCTCCTTTCCCACCAGCACGGTTCCTAAATCCCTTGTGAGCATCTCCGTGTTCAGCATCAGCCGCTTCACCTGGTCATATTCAATGTCCGAGTGGCCTGACACAAAACTTATGATCCGGTCCTGAATCATCTCAAAATATTCATAAGTCTGGGAAGCGCCGATTACCATGCCTGTCATTCTGACGGGATGAACCATCATGGTCCCTGTGGGGACGATAAATGAATAATCTGTAGACACTGCCAGGGGCACACCGATGGAATGGCTTCCTCCCAGGACAAGAGACACCGTGGGCATGGACAGGGAAGCGATCATCTCCGCTATGGCAAGGCCCGCGTCCACGTCGCCGCCTGATGTGTTTAACAGCACCAGCATGCCTTCCACCTTGTCGTCGTCCTCCAAAGCCGCCAGTTGAGGCAGCACATGGTCATACTTGGTGGTCTTGGAATTGCTGGGGGAATTCTCATGGCCCTCCACCTCCCCGATAATGGACAGAAGGTGGATCTTCCTCTTGTTCTGGTTGTCCTCCAGGGTCATCTGCCCGTACTCTTCCAGCTTTTCATTTTCTTTCTCTTCAATCTCTTTTTCCGTCTTCTTCTCATCACGATTCATAGCCGCCGCTCCTTTCGCGAACATTCTCTTTCCTTATCAATCTGCGTCAAAACAGCGGTTTCTATGCGCGTTCTCAGTATTTTCCTTTTTTCAGCAATTTCCTTATATAGGCAAATGTCCTCTCCTCCCCCTTCTCCGCCAGCATCCGAAGAAGCTTCTCCAAAAGGGCCCTGGTCTCCTGGTGCATCAGAATAAAAGGTTTTTCCCTCTCATAGTACTCCAAAGGGCTTTTGCGGGTATAATCCCCGCCTTTATAAACTTTGCTGGCCGCGATCCGGTCCATAACCATCTCCACCACATACCGCAGCGGCATCTTGTGGCCAACCAGCCCCTCCTCCTTTTTGCTGGTATAATCAATCCAATACTCGAAGTGGTGCTTGTTCCTCCCCTTGTGGTGGAGCCAGGCCGAAGAAAACCCGCAAATCTCCCTGGCCGCCGCGTGAGGGCTTCGGTTTCCCTGATAATAATACGCTCCGCTCAGGAACTCCTCTGGTCCATACTTTGACAAGTCGTGGAGCAGCCCCTGTCCATAAA
>Ga0137310_102391_pt1 | contig 10727 bp, 7 predicted proteins | sample NAcewiD2O_June_2_FD_97183 | JGI IMG/M metagenome (GOLD analysis project Ga0137310, IMG submission 97183) | Mouse cecal microbial communities from Vienna, Austria - N-Acetylglucosamine amended D2O_June | ecosystem: Host-associated > Mammals > Digestive system > Large intestine > Cecum | place...
CCAATATAGTAAACCGGAATTCCGTATACCGCCGCCTGTCGTCTCAGTTCCAGAAGCTTTCCCTCTTTGATTTCCTGTGATGCATCCGGCAGGATCAGGCTGTTTATCTTTACCCCGTAGCCTGACTGTTCCATCAGTTCCAGAACCCCGGATATATGGTCCTCGTCCGGATGGGTCAGAAAGACCGCTTCCAACTCCCCGATCCCCTCGCTCTCCAAAAAAGGCAGTATCTGATATTTTCCAACTTTTGACTTACTGGTGGAACCGCCGTCCACCATATAGCAGTTTCCGTTTTCTCCCCGCATGACAATACAGTCCCCCTGTCCCACATCCAGAAATGTAACCGTAAATCCACTAAAAGGACGCTGCACAAGCAGCCAGATCATTCCCAGCACAAGCAGCCATTGACCGACCGCAGGTATTGCAAAAGCGATAATCCCTGCTTTCCCGTTTCCGCCCTTTGCCGTTTCTTTTCCCGCTCCGCACCGGTTCTCTTCTTCGCTGTTTCTGCTCAGCCTTTTTAAGCCCTCTTTTGTCTGCCTCTGCCGGTTCATTTCCTCCTGCGTCCGGCCCCGACGTTTTATCTCCTCTCGCATCAATCCCTGACGTTTTATCCCCTCTTGTATCCGGCCCTGACGTTTCAGCCCCTCCTCCCGGCTCCGCCACTTCAAATTCTCCCGTACCCGACAGTCCCATATAACAAGAAAGAACAAAATACCATAATAAACTGCAATCTGCCAGACCTCAGGCTTTCCGCCGACCTTTATGCCGTTTGGCAGTTTCAGCGCCAGATTACAGACAGTTTCATAAAACCATAAGATCACTCTGTCCGGTACTCCCATAAAACCTGCCGCCGCGGGCAGGAAAAAACCAAAGATCAGAGAGACTATCCCGAATCCCAATACAAAACCCGCCAACGGGATCACAAACAGATTTAAAAGAAGCGAATAGACCGGATACACATAATAGAAGGTAAGCAGAACCGGCAGTGTGGCAAGAGTTATCGCTGTGCTCAGATAACATCCTTCCCTGACCAATCCCGCCGCCTTATACCCTGCCTTTTTTAATTCTGCCTTCTCAAATTCTGCCTTTTTCCGTTCTGCTTTCTTATGCCCTGCCTTTTTCTGTCCTGCTTCCCTATGTCCTGCTTCCTTATGTCCTGCTTCCCTATGTCCTGCTTCCTTATGTCCTGCTTCCCTATGTCCTGCTTCCTTATGCCCTGCCTTTTTCTGTCCTGCTTCCTTATGTTCCGACACCCCTGTCATTTCTTCCAATATCTCTTTCCACCATGGAAGCACTGTCCCTATCCCGAGCACCGCTCCGAAAGACAGTAAAAATCCGCTGTGCAGAACAAGAAGCGGGTTCCCCGCCAGCATAAGCACTGCTGCCAGTGACAATGCTGTCAGCATATCGTAGGTCCTGCCGAGCAGCTCTGCCGCCAGATGCAGGGAAAACATAAAGACTGCCCGCCGGGTGGACACTCCCATTCCCGTCATAATCCCGTAGCACCACATGATCCCTATAGCCGCCGGCGCCCTCAGCCAGAGAGGAATCCTGCATTTTTTCAAAAAGCCCGACACTGCCATTCCAAGAAGGGAAATATGCAGCCCCGATATGGAAAGGATATGGATCAGCCCGTTTAACTGATACAGCTCCTTTATTTCTTCCTCCAGACCGTTTTTATCTCCCAGAAGCATCGCTTTTAAAACCGAAGCTTCTTTTTCCGGATATATTTTCTCCAGTATTTCGGAACATCTGCATCTGAATCTAAATAAAGTTTCTTTTAATGGAAAGCCGGAGCCTGATCGCTCCAGAATTTCTGTCTGATTTAATTTATAAGAAATGTTTAAGATCTGATAATACGCTTTAAGATCAAATTCCCCCGGATTGGAAGCCTCCCGAAAGAGCGCTGCCTTTCCGGAAACTCTGACGGTTTCACCGATATCGGGAAGCATCTCCCCGCCTCCCGGATCCTTCATATAACACATGACTTGTCTGTCATTCCCCGCTTCTGCACTGCTGACATATAAAACCGGAACGCTGCTGCCGTACATGACACGGCAGTCTTTATTTTCGACCACACCGGTCAACACTATTTTTTCTCCTTCTTCCGGCAGATAAGCCTTTTCCGGTTCCTTACCGTATACACAGCATATCACCAGCAGCACAAACACAAGAGAAAGCAGACTGAGCGGCCTTCTCATCTGCATTTACTCATTCTCCTCTATAATATCCAAATCTCTCTCAAATACCGTAGTCAGGCTGACACTGTCCCGGAATGTAACGTCCGTGTTGCCGTCGATGGAAATCTGCACCTTATTTACTCCCGGCAGTTCCACCAGCGAATTCACGATTGAATACAGAGCAACCTGAGATGTCACATCATAAACCGGCGTTAAGAACTCCTCACTCAGATTGACATAACAGACTCTGTCCCGGACAGTCACACTCAGAATCGTTACCGCCGGATTAACCGTAGGATAGCCTGCCTCATAGCCGGCGATATCATCCTGCCGGGGCCCCTTGATCAGCTCTTCCACTACCTGCTGTTCCATGGAAATATTACTGTTATAGATCACATTCCTGCTCACCTCTGTCAGCGCATCGCCTGTCTCATTGGCAAAATAAAGCCTGAATTCCGTATCCACATAGGCGTTGATCTCCGTCCCCGCATTATCAATAAAGGAATCCGCCGTCATTGCACCTACCGGTATACCGATAGCATCCACCAGCGCCTCCCCCTGCACGGAAAACGTAACCGTATCAATCCCGTCTATCTGCGTCACCGTCCGCACCACCGCCGCTCTGCCAAGCACCTCGACAATGTGCCCCTGCTTTGCATAATCCTCGCTGAAATCCAGATTTACCTGCCCCTCATTCAACGCATAACCCTGATAGGAATCAGACAGCGGCGAAAGATATTCCGGCCTGCCCGACGTATCCTTCAAAAGCCCGATAAACTCCTGCAGCAGTTCCTCTTTATCTTCCGATGAGGTATCTGTCACATATTCTTCGGAAACCACACAGGTTCCCTCTTTATTTACATAATAAATTTGATAACTGTAACTGCCCTCCTGCTTTCCCCTGCCGCAGGCACACAGCCCTGCCGTAACAAGCAGCACGACGACAGCCAAGATCATTCTTTTTTTCATATTGCATTACCCTTTATACGTGAGCGGTATCTTTACGATAAAAGTCGTCCCTTCGTCGGGTATACTCTCCAGCTGAATGGAACCCCTGTGCATCAAAACCGCACTCCTTGTAATCGCAAGCCCGAGGCCTGTTCCGCCGATCTCCCGGGAATGGGATTTATCCACCCGGTAAAATCTTTCATAAATATGGGCGACCGACTCCTTCGGAATCCCGATACCGGAATCACTGACAGTCAATGTAAAGAACTGATGATCCGCATCCAGCACCACCTTGACCCAGCCGTTTTCCTTATTATACTTTATAGCATTTTCCACAAGGTTGGAGATCACAAGAGATATCTTCACCTCATCCACCGTCGCCTTGACCGGGCGGATGCTCTCAAAAGTCACCTCAATATCCCGTTTTCTCGCAATAGGCCGCAGACGCTTTAATATCACCTCCGTCAGCTCATTCATGCTGACTTCCGTGATATTCATATCCGTCACCTTTTTATCCATCTTCATCAGAGACAACAAGTCTGTGATGATCTTGTTCTCCCGGTCAATTTCCTTCGCGATATCCTCCATAAACTCCCTGTACAGCTCCACCGGCACATCTTCCTGCGCAAGCAGGGAATCCGCCAGCACTTTCATGGAAGTGATCGGTGTCTTCAGCTCATGTGAGACGTTTGACACAAACTCCTGCCTTGACTCATCCAGCACCTTCATCCTGCTGAGCAGTTTATTAAAGGCATCAATGATATGTACCGTCTCGGCGTAATCCGGCACACTGATCGCCTGATCGGAAAATCCCTCCGATACCTCATTGATCGCCAGCGTAACCCTGTTTAACGGATTTACCATGAAATTTGCCAGAAGCAGCGCGAATCCCAGAATGATCAGCAGCATAATAAGCATAAGTATATTCGCCTTATTGCTCAAGATGTCCATCGTCTTATGGATCGTATCACAGGAAATGCCGATCAGCATCACACCCCTGACTACCTCTTTTACCTCCTCCGCCCCCGCTTCCGGCTCTCCGATGCTGATCTTCTCCGAAATGGGGATCGTCATCTCGATATAGCCCAGTTCCGCGTCATAATTGGACATGCTCTCCCCTTTGAAGCATTTTACCACTTCTTCGGATATGATCGTTTTCCCTTCGCTGATGCCATAGGTATCCTTTATAACCTTCAGATTTCCGGAAATGATCAGAACGCGCCCGCCATACAGATTGGAAAGCTGCTCTAATTCCGCATTGATAACAGGAGAGGAGGTATCCTGCAGATAATTGTAGGTGATCAGATGATCGGCTAAGATCCTGAGCTGTGCCTGCACTTCCGAACTCCGCACCGAGATGGCGCGGGCCTCGTAGCTCTGTAAGATGCCATACTGCATACAGCAGCCGGGAATAATCCCAGCCAGCAGTATCAGTATGAAAATTCTTGATTTCAGGCTTCTTAAAGATCTGATTTTTGATTTGAAGTCATCCCAACGATAAAACATCCGCTTGTTTCCCTGCTCCTTACTCTTTGAAGTAGTAGCCCACGCCCCACTTGGTCTGCACAAACTTTGGCTCGCTGGGACTGTTTTCTATTTTCTCGCGCAGACGCCTTACATGCACATCCACAGTCCGCACATCTCCCGGATAATCCACTCCCCAGACAGCTTTCAGCAGATTCTCCCTGCTGTACACCTTGCCCGGATTTGACATCAGAAGTTCCAGCACCTCAAACTCTTTGGATGTCAGATTGATCTCCCGGTCTCCGATATATACCCGGCGGTCTTCCCGGTTCACCCGCATATCACCGCTTTCCAGCATCGCACTTTTATCGTCTTTAACATCCTTCGGCGCAGTCCGGCGCATAATGGCTTTCAGCCGTGCCTTTACTTCGAGAATGTTAAAGGGCTTCGTGATATAATCGTCTGCACCGTACTCCAGTCCCAGAATCTTATCCATATCATCGCCCTTTGCGGTCAGCATCACCACCGGCACGCCGGAAAATTCCCGGATCTGCTGACAGACCTCAACCCCGGTCAGCTTCGGCAGCATCACATCCAGCAATATAATGTCATATGTATTATTCCTTGCCTTTTCCAGCGCTTCCTCGCCGTCGTAGGCACAGTCCACTTCCATACCGTCCTGTTCCAAACTGAACCGGATCCCTTTTACGATCAGTTTTTCATCGTCTACAACCAAAACCTTCTTCGCCATATCCTGCCTCTCATATTCATTATGTCTCAGCGACAGTTCGATCTTTGCCGGATCTCTGTCTCTCCTGCCGTAAATTGTTTTCTGCTTCCTTCTGTCTCTCCGAATCCGCCGCAGATGCACTCTGCAGGCTCCTTTATCTGCCTCAGATGCATTCCGCATTCTCTCTTTATCCGCTTCAGGCGTACTCCGCAGGCTCCCTCTATCCGTCCCCGGCGCCATCCTACTCTACGGTCAGATATTCCTCCATCCTTGCGTACATTTTCTCTCCTATGCCGGAAACCTGCATGATATCCTCTTTCTTCTGAAAACCGCCCTGTTTCTCCCTGTACTCAATGATCGCCTTCGCACGCCCTTCTCCGATACCGGGCAGCGCACAGAGCCCCGCCATATCTGCCGTGTTGATATTGACAAGTCCGCCTCCGGCACTTTCAGCGCTTTCCTTCTCTGCCGCAGGCGCCTCCGGAACCGTATAATAATGATGCTCCGTTTCTTTGCCGCTTTCACCGGACTGTCCGCTTTTATATTCCGCCGTCTCTCTCTCCCGGATCACCTGCAAGGTCGGGATCTCCAGTCTGCTCCCGTCCGCAAGAAGCGCCGCCATGTTCAGATAATCCTGACAGGCATCCTCCGAAAAACCGCCTGCCGCCTCCACCGCCTCATAAAAACGGCTTCCCTCCGGCATCCCGTAAACTCCCGGCTTTGCCACAGCGCCGCAGACATGGACATAAATCATTTCCGTTTCTTCCGCATTACCTGCTGCAGCCATCTGCCCTGTGCCCTGTGCATCCGCACTGCCGCTCTCTGCTCCTGCGCTTTTGCCTGCACCTTCGTCCGCGCCCTCTCCGGTTTCCCCGGCGGCTTTATCCGCGGCGCCTGCTTCTGCATCCCCGCCGCTGTCCGAAGTGTTTTCCGCAGCGTTCCCGCCGTCCTGTTTCCCGTCTGCTTCCCCGTCACTCTCCGTACCGGGAAAAGCACCGGTGCCCTCCTGCCTCAGTTCGGAAAGCAGCCTGCTGTCAGTTCCGCAGCCCGCCAACAAGCACACAACGCCCAGAAAGCATGCCGCTGCCAATAAGCCTGTCCGCAGGCTTTCTTCCAATCGTATTATCTTATGTTGTAATTTCATTCTTTTTCCTTTCCGCATTTTCGCTGTAAGGGAAATGTACAATATCAAACCTGTCATGCCTTTTATTTCCTCTTGCACAATTCCCGCTTTACATTTCATGTCCTGATTGGACATTCTGATCTCTCTGCGGAAAAGAAGCCCCTCCGCCGCAGCCCGAAACCGCAGCATAAATTTATTGTATGTCAAAGCCCGCTTTTTTACAAGTGCTTTATTCCCATTTGAAAATAATAATTCCGACAATGGCAAGCGCCATCCCGATCATCTTCTTAAACTCAAACTGCTGCTTTTCCGCGCCGAAAATACCAAACAGCTCGATCAGATAAGCCACCAGGATCTGCGCCACAACAATAAACAGCACCGCTTTGGCAGGTCCTAAACTTTTCATGCTCTGGATCACCGTCCAGGTGATCGCAGCCCCCATCACGCCGCCAAGAAGCATATACTTCGGCTCTACCTTTGCCAGTTCCATAAAAGAATGCCGCTCCATCGCCGCCCATGCCCCAAGACAGACAAGCAGCGCCGTAAACTGTACGAAGGCATTGGCGGTCCATACCCCCGTCTGGTCTGTCACTTTCGTATTAAAAACACCCTGAATGCTCATCAGGGCGCCTGAAATGACCGCAATAATCATACCCATACTGAAAATCCCCCTTTTCTTTGTTTCACAGTTATTTTCAGTATGGGCAGTTTTTATAATTCTATTCCGCTATTGATCCCATATTATACCCATCATATCCCGCCCCAAAAATGACAGCGGATTATAAACAAAAATCAGGCAAGCCCTCCCCGCATGGAAAACTCTCCTGATTTTTTATCATTGCCCGTCTCCGCTTACTCCTCCGTAAACGCTTCTTCCTCCGGCACTTCCTCCACCGGCAGTTCAATATACTCCTCCGTATATTCCTCGCCCATCACCTGACTCATTATCTGCTCGGAAAGACCTTTTAACAGGGCATTCACATCTCCGCCCTCCCAGATATTCGTAAAGGCGATCTCCATCTGCACCCAGAAGTTTCCAGTGGTCATCATCTTCGGAATCGGCATGGATTCATGATACGAGCCGATAAACGTATAATTCTCATCATGCTCCGGAAAACCGTATACCGGCATCTTGCCTGTGCTTTCCTGCAGTTTCAATCCGTTTGTCCAGTCATTGATCAAAAACCACGCAAAATCGTTTGCCTGTTCTTTGAATTCCGTATAACCGTTTATCGCAACACAGGTAGTGATAGATAAAGAACGGCTCTTCAATTCCTCCGTCATATCCGGCATACCGTAAAAACCATACTCATAGGCAAAGCTTCCATCCTCCTTTGCCTGTGCCATACGGTTTACGGCTTCCGTCCCCGCCACGGTAAATACGATCTTCCCGTCCAGAAAATCCTGCATGACGCTTTCATAATCTACATCCCTTGTCTCAATGGAAAAGAACTGGTTCAGGTTCTGAAAAGTTGTCAGGCACTGCAGCGTCTCCAGATTATAAATATCGATCCGGTCCGGGTTATCTCCGTTTTCTCCGCCCACGATCAGATGGTCGCCGGCAAAACTGTAATTGTACAAAATATCCGACACATCCCACTTAAAGACAGCCTCCACCTGTTCCGGCGCATTGTAGGAATCCGCAAACTCCTCCAGTTCCGCTATCGTATCAGGCAGACATTCCCATACACGCTCAGCGATCTCCTCCTCCGAAAACTCATGTAAAACCTCCTCACCGGAAGCCTCCTCTTCCACATTGCCCTCGTCAGCCTCCGCCTGCGCTGCCTCTCCCGCCGCCTGATCTGCCTCCGCCTCCAGCTGCAGCCTTGCATAATCCTCCAGATATGACTTATTATAAAGCAGGGCGCATGCCTCATAATAAAAAGGATAGGCAGCCACTTTCCCGTCATAGGTCACCGCCGCCTCTGCGCCGCTGTTTTCATATTCATCGACCCGAAACATATCATGATGCGTGATCTCTGTGGCAAGCCCCGCCAGATATGCCTTTTCCAGACAATCATTGGTGATCAGATACAGATCCGGCCCCGGCCTCTCGCTCCGTCCCAGAGACGCCTCATTGACAGCCTCCACATACTCGCTGTCGTCCACAAGCACCGCCTCCACACGGATATCGTTCTGCTCATTATAGGCAACCACAGCCGCATTTAAATAATCCGTCAGGCTTTCATCCGTATACCACAGCCGCAGCGTATCCTTTTTTCTTCTCAAAAAGCTTTCCTGCTGCGCCTCTTCCTGTTCGGTCTTCATCTGCATCCCGCTCTTTCCAACACCGAACACACCTGCCAAAAGACAGATACTTAAAAGCACCGCATAAACTCTTTTTTTATAACTCATATGATCCTCTCTATTCCAGTTCCGCAGATCCACCCGCAGTACACTTTAGCCTAAGACAATTTCCAGCCGCTCTGCGTCTGTAAATCGTCTTGTGCACTTCCGGTGCATCTGCTGTTTTTTATTCCGGTTCCGCAGATCCACCTGCAGTACACTTTCCCCCACCTACTGATCTGCCAACACCGTCCGCAGGATTTCCGCCATCTCATCCACATGTTCCTTTTCGATCACAAGCGGGGGTACAAACCGAAGGATATTACTGCCCGCATTGATCAGCACAAGCCCTTTTTCGAGACAGCCGCTGATCACGCCTCCCACCGGCACACTGCATTCCAATCCCTGCATCAGCCCCAGTCCGCGCCGCGCCTTCACAAAATCAAACTCAGAGACAAGTTCATTCAGGCACTGTTCCAGACAGGGCGCAATTTTCTGCACATGCCCTATTATATCATTTTCTTCAAATAAGTCCAACATTTTTAAAACCGCATGACAGGCAAAGGGATTTCCGCCATAGGTTGTGCCGTGATCGCCCGCCGCAAGGGATTTTTCCGCCACCCGCTCCGTCATCAGAAAAGCGCCCACCGGCACACCGCCGCCGATGGCTTTGGCGCACGCCATGATATCCGGCTTTATCCCGTAATGCTGCCATGCAAACATCTCTCCGGTACGTCCCATGCCACACTGGATCTCATCCAGTATCAGCAGGATATCTCTTTCCTCACACAGAGCCTTCACCTGCTCCATAAATCCCTTTTCCGCCGGATAAATGCCGCCCTCACCCTGCAGTGTCTCAAATAAAACGGCACAGGTCTTCTCCGTCACCTGTCCCTTTACCGATTCAAAATCATTCATATCCGCAAATCTGATATTCCCGATCAACGGCTCAAAAGCCTCCCTGTAGCGGGGATTTCCGGTTACGGCCAATGCCCCCATGGTACGCCCGTGAAAGGAATGGTTCATGGCGATGATCTCCCCGCCCGCAGAACCGCCTCCAAAGGATCCTGCATGCCCGTCCCGCGTATACGCATACTTCCGCGCCGCCTTGAGCGCACCCTCGATTGCCTCCGCACCGCTGTTTGTGAAAAATACCCTGTCCATCCCGGATGCCTTTTTCAGTTTTGCCGCAGCCTGAATAGCCGGTTCATTATAAAAGTAGTTGGAAATATGGAGCAGCTTATCGATCTGTTCTTTCAGCGCTTCGTCGAAATCCTGATAATGATATCCCAACGCATTCACCGCGATCCCGGAAAAGAAATCCAGATATTTCTTTCCCTCCTTATCATACAGATATACGCCTTCCCCTCTGTCAAATACGATTCCGTAACGATTATAAGTGTGCAAAAGATCCTGCTCCGCCTGTGTGATATATTCCTGCATTTAATTTATCTCCTGTTCTGAGTTTCCTTAATTTAATTCCTCGTCTTCCCGGACGATCGCCGTTCCGATACCCTGATTGGTAAAGATTTCCAGCAGCAGACAGTGCGGAATCCTCCCGTCCAGAATATGCACCCTGTTTACACCGTTCTGGATTGCAGATGTACAGTTGCTCAGCTTCGGCAGCATCCCGCCGCCGATCAGGCCGCCGCTTATCAGCTCCTCCGCCTGTCCCGCCGTCAGTCTGCTGATAAAGCTGGACTTGTCGTTTATGTCTCTGTAGAGCCCCTCAATATCCGTTAAAAATACAAGCTTATCCGCCCCTACTGCTTTCGCAATGGCACATGCCGCGTCATCCGCATTGATATTGTACGTATGGAACGCATCGTCCAGCCCCACCGGCGCCACGATCGGCAGAAAATCCTTCTCCAGAAGATCATAGAGCACCTTCGGATTCACTTCCTTAATATTGCCGACAAAACCGATATCCTGCCCGTCCGCATATTTTTTATCCACCGACAAAAGCCCGCCGTCCTTGCCGCTGACGCCCACT
>Ga0137310_102394_pt1 | contig 10721 bp, 8 predicted proteins | sample NAcewiD2O_June_2_FD_97183 | JGI IMG/M metagenome (GOLD analysis project Ga0137310, IMG submission 97183) | Mouse cecal microbial communities from Vienna, Austria - N-Acetylglucosamine amended D2O_June | ecosystem: Host-associated > Mammals > Digestive system > Large intestine > Cecum | place...
GTAACACCGATGTCCAGATCTTCCAAAAGCCGGTCTGTGATCCGGTCCGGGTGATCGCTGATGATATAGATCATCTTCGCTCCGTCCTTTCCGTACAGCACCGTATCCAGCACAACGGAACTTATAAAAATCGCCACCGCCGCATACAGGGCAATCTCCAGATTATGGAACATAATACCGGACAATGTGACAACGATCGCATCCATGATCAGGTACAGATTACCGGTTTTCAAATGCCGGTATCTCAGCCGCAGTACCTTGACAATAATATCAACGCCCCCTGTGGTTGCCCCCGCCTTCAGGATCATTCCCATCGAAACTGCCATCAGCGCGGCTCCCGCCGCCGCCGCCAGCACCTTATCTGTCGTCAGTGCGCCAAATCCCGCCAGCATATTGGTAAAAGCGGAACTGACTATTGTACAATACACCGTAGAAATCAGAAATTTGAGACCGAATTTCCAAAGTCCCAGCCCCAGAATCGGTATATTCAGCAACAAGATCCAGGTACCCGTAGGAATCGGCGTAATCCGGCTGAGCATAATGGAAATACCGCTGACGCCGCCGGGCGCCAGCTTGTTGGGATCCAGAAACAGACTGATTCCCGCCGCATAGGTGAAAGAAAAGATCGTGATCATCAAATAATCCCAGATCAGTTTCCAAACCTTCTTCTGTTCCAGATTTTTCTGCACCTTTTCTACCATGCCCGTTTTCGTTCCTTTCTGTTCCGCTGCCTCCATGCGCCGGTTTTAAATATTCGTCGTCGTGACTTTCGGCTGATATCCTTTATCTTTCAACGCATCAATGATTTTATTCTTATGTTCCGTTCCAAATGCTTCCATCGTGATCCGCAGTTCCACCGCCGCATTCCGGTTCGTTGTGACAAACTGGTTATGTTCCAGCTTAATGACATTGCCGTTTTCCTCCGCAATAATGCCCGCCACCCGGCAGAGTTCGCCCGGTTTATCCGGCAGAAGCACGGACACGGTAAATATCCTGTCCCTGAAGATCAATCCCTGCTGTACCACGGAAGACATGGTGATCACATCCATATTGCCGCCGCTCAAAATGGAGACCACTCTCCGGTCCTTACAGTCCAGATGCTTGATCGCCGCCACTGTCAAAAGTCCTGAATTCTCGATCACCATCTTATGGTTTTCCACCATATCCAGGAACGAAACCACCAGTTCTTCATCCTCCACGGTAATAATGCCGTCCAGATTTTTCCGGACATAAGGGAATATCTTCTCCCCCGGCGTCTTCACCGCCGTACCGTCGGCAATGGTGGATACGCTCTCCAGCGTCGTCACCTTATTTTCTTTCAGGGATTCCTGCATACAGGCGGCGCCTGCGGGCTCCACACCGATCACCTGAATCTTCGGATTCAATAACTTTGCCAGCGTGGATACGCCTGTCGCCAGACCGCCGCCTCCGATCGGAACCAGAATAATATCCACAAGCGGCAGTTCCTTCACAATCTCCATCGCGATCGTGCCCTGCCCTGTTGCCACCGCCAGATCATCAAAGGGATGCACAAAAGTATAGCCCTTCTCCTCCGCCAGCTTCAGCGCATGAGCGCAGGCTTCGTCATACACGTCCCCATGCAGGATCACTTCCGCGCCATAGCCCTTTGTGCGGTTTACTTTGATCAGGGGCGTCGTCGTCGGCATCACGATCACCGCCTTCACCCCGTAGCACTGCGCCGCATAGGCAACCCCCTGGGCATGGTTTCCCGCGGAAGCCGTGATCAGCCCTTTCTGCCGCTCCTCCTCGGTCAGCGTGCTCAGTTTATAATATGCCCCCCGGACTTTATACGCCCCTGTGAACTGCATGTTCTCCGGCTTCAGATAGACCCTGTTGCCGCTCTGCTTACTCAAAAAGTCGCTGTAGATCAGCTTCGTCTCCAGTGTGACTTTCTTAACCTCCTCGCAGGCCTCCTCAAATTTTTCCAACGTTAACATCACTGTACCTCCTATTCTAAGTCGCTGCGCGACGGCACTAAAGGGTAAAGTCACTTCGGCTCACACTTGATGAGAGAAACTTTCATTCGAAAGGGAACTCATGAAAGTTCCTCTCGTGCGCCTTTGCTACTTTACTGTCCCGCTAAAATGTATTTTCCAATGATTACTCAACATTTTTCAGCTGAACTATTCCAGTTTCAATTCCTGTTCCGCATCAAATAATGCGTTCACAAAAGCCTCCGCATCAAACTTCTGCAGATCTTCCAGTTTTTCGCCCACACCGATATATTTTACCGGCACCTGCAGTTCCGACTGGATGGCTATCGCAATACCGCCCTTTGCGGTGCCGTCCATCTTTGTCAGGATAATGCCGGTCAGATCCGCCACCGAACCGAATTCTCTTGCCTGCTGCAGCGCATTCTGCCCCGTCGTGGCATCCAGTACGATCAGATTTTCCCGATGGGCATCCGGGAACTCCCTCTCGATGATGCGGTTCATCTTCTTTAACTCTTCCATCAGATTCTTTTTATTGTGGAGCCTGCCCGCCGTATCACAGATCAATACATCCGCATGCCTTGCTTTCGCCGCGGATACCGCGTCAAATAATACAGATGCCGGATCTGCTCCCTCTTTACCGCCTACCAGTTCCACACCGGCGCGGTTTGCCCACTCCGCAAGCTGTTCTCCCGCTGCCGCACGGAACGTATCGCAGGCACCGATGATCACCTTTTTCCCCTGCCGCTTTAAATCGCCGGCAAGCTTTCCGACGGAAGTGGTCTTACCCACCCCGTTGACGCCGATCACAAAGAGCACCGAGGATTTGTGTTCAAAATCATACGCCGTATCCGGCGCGTCCATCTGCTCCCGTATATTCCGGATCAGAAACTCCTTACAGGCAGAAGGCTCCTTGATATGGTATTCCCGCACCTGCATCCGCAGTTTTTCGAGGATCGCATCCGTCGCCCTGATGCCCACATCCCCCATGATCAGGATCTCTTCCAACTCCTCATAAAAATCCTCATCAATGTTGGAAAAGCCGTTAAAAACGCCGTCGATCCCATAGACGATATTATTCCTTGTTTTGGAAAGCCCTTCCTTCAGCCGGCTGAAAAAGCCCTTTTTTTCCTCACTCACAGTACCTTCTCCTTTTTGCTTTTTAATCATCCCACCTGATCCACGCATAGGAATCAGGCGATATCTCATCAGACGCATCCAAAGATATTTCCAGCACGGCGTCATCCTTCGAATCCCCGTCACTGTCGATCTCCACTGCAAGATAATGATCCGCCACATAGTAAGCCGTTCCGGCTCCCTCTTCCTCATGATATGCCGGCGCACTCTCTCCTGCCGGAACAAACCCTGCCGCAAACTCTTCCGTCTCCATCTCACCGTCAAATCCGCTCAGCAGCTCCCCAAGCCTGCCTTCCAGCCGGATACATTCCGCCTCATCCGTCAAAACAGCCCCTGCCGCCTCTTCATCATATTCCCCTGAAAAAACAACGCAGACATCCAGTTCCTCCGGCAATGCAAAATAGAATGTCCCATGCAGAAACTCCGCTTCTCTGCCGCTTTCTTCCTGAAACTCCCCATATGTCATGCCCCTGTATTCCAGCAGCTTCGGAGAAATTTCAAAAACCGGCTCCCCCGATTCTCCCGCCTGATCCTCCAACCGGCCTTCGCTCTGTCCTTCCGGCTGTCCCTCCGGCTTTTCATCGGATCGTTCTTCGGATTGTCCCTTCATCTGTTCTTCCTGCCGGCTTTCCGCCTGCCCGTCCTCCTGCGTTCCGCATCCGGCCAGAACCAGTCCGGCACATAAAAGAACGGCCCTCAGCACAATACTATGGCTTTTTCCTCTTTGGTCCGCCTGCCCGTCTGTACCAATGATTTTTTTAGCCATCGATCATTATCCTTTCAATCCTCTCGCCTGCCTGTCCATATCCTCGATCACAATATCATAAATCTCTCCAAGCGAAGCGCAGTATTCCAACACCTTCCACGGCTCATTTGTATGAAAATGAATCTTGATCAGTTCCTCATCTCCCACCGCCAGAAGACAGTCACCCTCAAAATGCGTATTAAAATAATCTGTTACGGCATCCTCGTCCAGATCATTACCCTCTATCAGCAACTGTGTATCATATTTAAATTCCAGCATAACTTCCTTCCCTCATCCATCATATCGGGCAATAACAGTCTGTTTCCACACCTTCTTCCGTACAGCCCGTCATGCATCCCGCGAATCCACCCGCCGGATGCTCCCCCCGCTGTCATCAAACCCTCAGTCGTCCAGCTCCTTATCGATCAGATCCACACTGACCAGCGCCGACACCCCTTTTTCCTGCATCGTAATACCATAAAGCTGATCCGCCTTCTCCATCGTTCCTCTTCTGTGGGTGATCACAATAAACTGCGTATTCTTCGTCAGTTTATGTAAATACTTTGCAAACCGCGTCACATTATTCTCATCCAGCGCCGCCTCGATCTCATCCAGCAGACAGAACGGCGAAGGCTTCAGATTCTGGATCGCAAACAAAAGCGCAATCGCCGTCAGCGCCTTCTCCCCGCCGGAGAGCTGCATCATATTCTGCAGCTTTTTCCCCGGCGGCTGGGCAATGATCCGGATGCCGGCCTCCAGAATATCCTCATCCTCCATCAGCTCCAGCGTACCCTTACCGCCGCCAAAGAGCTCCTTAAACACCTTGTCAAATTCCCCGGCAATCTCCTTGAACTTCTCCTGAAACTGCCTGCGCATCGCCGTATCCAGTTCCGTGATGATATGTTCCAGCGTTTTCTCCGCCTCGATCAGATCGTCGTGCTGCCCCTTCAGGAACGTATATCGTTCCATAATATTTTTATAGTCCTCGATGGCATTCACATTGACATCGCCCAGCTTTTTGATCTGATCCTTCAAAGCCGCGATATCCCGCTTCATCTCCGCCAGATCCGTCAACTCCTCCTTCCGCAGCGAAGCCGCGTCCGAAAGCGTGATCTCATACTCGTTCCACATATAATTGATCTGCGTTTCAATGGACTCCTCCAGCTTTTCCTTCTGGGCGTTCAGACGATAAACCTCCTTATCCAGCCCTGTCATCTGCCCGGAAAGCTCTTCCCGCCTGTCGAAGAAGGTCTTCTGTTTCTCCGATAACAGTTCTCTTTGCTGCGTATCCTCCTGCAGCTTTTTCTCCGCATCGCTCTGGGCTTTCTGAGAAGCCTCGATGGTCAGCCGGATCTCCTCGATATTGTGGCGCTTGCGCTCCGCCTCCTCGGCGCCTGCCGCCATGCTCTCCTCGATCTCCTGTTTTTCCTTCCGGTGCCGCTCGATCTCTGCGTCGATCCTGTCCACATTCTGCTGGCCGAATTCCTGTTTCTGGAGCATCTTCTCCACTTCCACATCCCATTCGGCAGCCTTTGCCGCATAGTCGCTCTCCAGCGTGCGCAACTCCTCCAGCTTCTTCTGGCAGGCCCCGATCTTTGCGTTCTCCTCCTGCTCTAAAGCTTCCGAAGCCTGCAGCTTTTTCCGGATCTCCTCTTTTCCGGTTTCGATCTCCTTAAATGTTTCCTCGATCTGCGCCTCTTCCGTCTTTAAGTCCCCGAAACCGTTTGCTGTCTCCTCCTTCTTTTCCTTTGCCGCCTCCAGATTCAGGCGGATCGTGTTCTGCTCGATAAAAGCATTCTGCAGCGTCACCCGCAGCGTCTCCGACTGTACCCGGAGTTTATTCCGCTCCTCCCTGATATTCTGGATCTCCCGCTCCAGGCTTTCCGTCTTCTCGGACAGTTCCTTTACTTTCTTTCCCAGCTCTTCCAGTTCCCGCCGTCTGCCCAGCAGATTGCTGTTGTTTTTAAAGGCTCCTCCGGAAATAGCGCCGCCGGGCACGAGGAGTTCTCCCTCCAGCGTCACCATCCGGACGCCGTAGGCATATTTTTTCGCGATCGCCAGCGCATGATTCACATCATCCACCACGACGATCCGCCCCAGCATCGCCTTTGCCACATTACGGTATTTTTCGTCGATGCGCACCAGTTTATCCGCCATGCCGATCACACCGGCTTCCTTTAACACATCCTGATTTTTAAATTCCTGCGGATGCCTGATACTGGTCAGGGGCAAAAAAGTCGCCCTGCCGTATTTATGCTTTTTCAAAAACGCGATCATGCGTTTTGCCGTATCTTCCTCCTCCGTTACAATATTCTGGATATTGCCGCCAAGCGCCGTCTCAATGGCGGTCTCGTATTTTTTCTCCACTTTGATGATATCCGCCACAACGCCGACGATTCCCTTTTCGGTCTTTTTCTGCTCCATCACCATTTTGACGGAACCGCCGTATCCCTCATAGCGCTCGGTCAGGTTATTCAGCGCATCCAGTCTGGACTTTTCCTGATGGTATTTCTCCTTTGTCTCCTGCAATACCCTGTTATCTTCCGTCAAAAGGCCCTTGATCTCCAAAAGGCGCTTTTCCGCCGCCGCCTGTTTTTCATTCAGCTGTGTGACCTTTTTGTTCGTCTCCTCAAACTGATCCTCCAGTTCGGCCACAAGCTGATCCGCTTCCGCCTCGTCCGATTTTACCCGCACCAGCCGGCTTGTCAGCTCCGCCTTTCGGATCTGGGTCTGCTCCAGCATCGTGTCAAAACGCTCCATCCGGGATCTGGTGTCCGCCCTGTCGTTCAGCGCCTGCATAATAACATTCTTGGCATTTTCGATCTCCGTATTCAGCTGCTCCATCTGCGCATGCACTTCTTCGAGACGCTCCCGTGCCTCATCCCGCGCCGTCTCCAGCTTTGCCACCTGCTCGTCGATGGAGGCCTTCTGTATCATAATGCCGGACTTGTCGGAAGATTTTTCCGCAATATCCGCCTCCACCGCCGCAAGCCGGTTTAAAAGATGCTCCTTGTTTCCCTCCACGGAATGGATCTGCTCTCTCAGGATACCGATCTCCCCCTCCAGTTTTCCCCGGATCGCGGAAGTATCCGTCAGCTCCGCATGGGCTTTTTCGATCTCTGCGCCGAGCCGCTCCACTTCCTGCTGTATCTCTTCGTATTCCGTTTTGATATGCTCATACTTTTCGGTGGTCTGTGCAAGGTCCCGGCTCGCCGTCCGATAATTCTCCTCCACCTTCACAAGCTGTTCGTTGACCTGCCTGTTGTCCAGAAGGAACATATTGACATCCAGCGTTTTCAGTTCCTCTTTTTTCTTTAAATAGATCCTCGCCTTCTCGGACTGTCTCTCCAAAGGGCCGGTCTGTTTTTCCAGCTCCGCCAGAATATCGCTGACACGCAGGAGATTTTGCTGCTCGCTTTCCAGTTTCTTTACGGAAGCTGCTTTTCTTCTCTTAAACTTGACGATACCTGCCGCCTCGTCAAAAAGTTCCCGGCGCTCCTCGGGCTTACCGCTCAGGATCTTGTCGATCTGGCCCTGTCCGATGATGGAATAGCCTTCCTTGCCGATGCCGGTATCGTAAAACAGTTCATACACGTCTTTCAAACGGCAGGGACTGTTGTTGATCATATATTCGCTTTCCCCGGAACGGTAAAGCCGCCTTGCCACGGTCACTTCCTCAAAATCAATGGAAAGCTGGCGGTCTCTGTTATCCAGTGTGATCGCCACATAGGCATAGCCCAAAGGCTTCCTCATCTCCGTACCGGAAAAAATAACGTCCTGCATGGACGCGCCCCGAAGCTGTTTTACCTTCTGTTCCCCCAGCACCCAGCGCACCGCATCCGCCACGTTGCTTTTGCCGGAGCCGTTCGGCCCCACAATGCCGGTAATGCCGTTGTGGAATTTAAAGGTAATTTTATTGGCAAAGGACTTAAAGCCCTGTACTTCTATACTTTTTAAATACATATATTAATCTGTCCTCACTTCTTTTTCAGGCGCAGGAGCGCTTTGTACGCCGCCTGCTGCTGCGCAGCCTTTTTATTGTGGCCGCTGCCTTTCCCTAGAAGCATATCCCCCTGATACACTTCCACAAAAAAGGACTTGTCATGCTCGGGCCCGCTCTCCCCCGTCAGCACATAGCGGAGGTCTTTTCCCTCTTTCTGCACCTCTTCCTGCAGGATCGACTTGGCGTCATAAAAGAGCGCCTTGTCCTCCAGATCCAACAGCACAAAACGACGGATAAACGCCCTCGCCTGCTCAAAACCGCCGTCCAGATAGACGGCGCCGATCAGCGCCTCCATCACATCCGAAACAATGGAATCCCTCGCCCTTCCGCCGGTCATCTCCTCGCCCTTTCCCAGCAGAATATAATGGTCCAGCCCCAGATCCCGGGCACAGGACGCGAGAGAGGGCTCGCACACCATCGCCGCCCTTCTTCTGGTAAGCTGTCCCTCCGACATCTCCTCATGGCTGTTATAGAGAAATTCGCTGGAGACCATCTCCAGCACCGCATCCCCTAAAAATTCGATCCGCTCGTAATCTTTTATTCTGTTGATCTTCCTCTCATTGGCGTAGGAACTGTGGGTCAGCGCCTGCCTGATCAGATCTTTATTCTGAAATATATAATCTATCTTTTCTTCCAGTCTTTCTATGGAATACTTTCCTTCCGTCATCTCTTCCTCTTTCTGCATGCCCCTCACACGCAAAGGCATCTCATTCTCCATGTTTTCCCTGCATCCCGCCGCGTCCTTCCGGTATCCGTCCGCCGTTTTTCCTATCACACAGAAAGCCCTCTGTAAGGGCTTTTCTGCTTTTTGCTTATCAGCGTCTGTTTGTGATCAGCTCCATCGCTTCCGCCACGGTTCTGATATTTTCCACGTCTTTTTCCTGAATCCGGATCTCAAAGGCTTCCTCAATCTTCATGACAATCTGATAGATATCAAGGGAATCCGCTCCCAGATCCTCCAGAAAAGTAGTCTCCGGCGTGATCTCCGCAGGATCTACGCTCAACACTTCCGCAATACTCTTACACACTTTTTCAAATTCCATTCTCCTGCCCCCGTATCTTTTGGAAATATAGATAATATATCAGGAAATTTCCGTCTCATCCCGTTCACAAAGTCTGGCTTTTATCTGTTCGTTGATCCTCTGCTCCTTAAACGTTACGCACTGCAGCACGGAATTTTTCACTTCCCCCGATTTCGCGCTGCCGTGGGTCTTTACCACAAGTCCTTTTAATCCCAGAAGAGGCGCACCGCCATACTGCTCCAGATCAAACTCCTTCAGCACCTCCTTCAGCGCCGGCTTGATCAGAAGCGCGCCGAACTTTGTGCGCAGGCTTCCCATCAGGCCTCTTTTCACCTTCTTCAGCAGGGAATAACCGACGCCTTCATACATCTTCAATACCACATTGCCCACAAAAGCCTCGCAGACAACCACATCCGCTTCTCCGGCAGGAATATCCCTCGCCTCCACGCTGCCGATAAAATTGATATCGGGGCAGTTTTTCAAAAGCGGAAAGGTTTCCTTCACAAGCGCGTTTCCCTTTTCCTCCTCCGCGCCGATATTGACGATGCCGACCTTCGGATTTTTAATGCCGCAGACATTCTCCATATAGATGGAACCCATTTTAGCAAACTGCACCAGCATGGAAGGCCTCGCATCCACATTGGCGCCGCAGTCGATCAAAAGGGAGACTCCCCTTTCCGTAGGGATCATGGGCGCCAGAGGGGGCCTCTCGATTCCCTTCAGCCTTCCCACGATCAGCTGGCCGCCCACCAGCGTCGCCCCGGTGCTGCCTGCGGAAACAAAGGCGTCGCAGACTCCTTCCTTCACCATCGTCATTGCCTTTACAAGGGAGGAATCCTTTTTCCTGCGGATCGCCATAACAGGCGGCTCCGCCGTCTCGATCACCTCGGAGGCATGTACCACCTCCACCCGGTCTTTCTCATAAGTATACTTTGCCAGTTCCGCCTTCACCGCATCCTCTTTCCCGACCAGGTATACTTTCACCTTTTTATTTTCATTGACCGCGTCAACCGCGCCTTTTACGATCTCAAAGGGCGCGTTGTCGCCGCCCATCGCATCCACTGCCACTTTAATATATTCCGCCATACTCCCGCTCTCTCCTTCATGAAAACCGGCTCCGCCATCCCCTGCGCAGACTTCCGCAGACTCAGCCGGACCGCCCTGTTTCTTTCATATCCTCAAATATTCCGTATTTTTCATCATACTAAAAATACCTGCAAAAAGCAAGGAAAAATGCTTGGGACTTTTCCGAAAATCTGATATAGTAGTAGACAGGATATTATAATTGTCAAGGAGGAATTCATTTGAACACGATAAAACACAGACACCTATTACTTTTTATTTCCCAGTTTCTATTGCTCGGCTTTCTTACCGCCTGCGGCTCCCCGGAAGAAAAAACGCAGCCGCAGCCCGATACGCCGGTTCAGGCGGAAGATGATCTGCCGGCAGAAGAAGACCCGTACTCTTACGGCATATTGAATGTGGGAGATACCGCGCCGGACTTCACCGCCTCTTTAGCGGACGGGACAGAGTTTTCCCTTTCTGCACAGCAGGGGAAGATCGTACTGTTAAATTTCTGGGCGACCTGGTGCGGCCCCTGCGTCAGGGAGATGCCGGCTTTTGAGAAACTGCAGGAGGAATACGGAGAGGACCTTGCCCTTTTGGCAGTCAACTGTATGGAGGATACAGAGATCGTAGACGCCTTTCTTGAAGAAAACGGCTATACCTTTCCGGTTGCCTGTGATACGGAGGGTTCCATCATTATGAAATATCCCTCCCAGGGTATTCCCTATACCCTTGTGATCGACAAGGACGGCATCATCCGGCAGATTTACGTGGGCGCCGCGGACGCGGATACCCAG
>Ga0137310_102404_pt1 | contig 10672 bp, 10 predicted proteins | sample NAcewiD2O_June_2_FD_97183 | JGI IMG/M metagenome (GOLD analysis project Ga0137310, IMG submission 97183) | Mouse cecal microbial communities from Vienna, Austria - N-Acetylglucosamine amended D2O_June | ecosystem: Host-associated > Mammals > Digestive system > Large intestine > Cecum | place...
CATTTGATTATATTACGGATCGAATTGACGTGGGAACATTGAGAAAAATCCAAAATATGATCCATGAATTGGTAGAAACCTCCAGGCCAACAGTTTTGAATGTCCATTTGGTGGGACTGGATGATCCGAATTTAGAAAGTTCAGAATTGGCGATTTCGATTGCAGATCAAAGTCGAATGTCTCCAGAAGGTTACTTTACTCCATGTTTGACTGACATTTGTGAAGATGTATTATTCGGAAACAGAATGTATGATCCCGATAAGCTACTCAATGTGGGGATACTGAAAAATAAAGGAAAATTCAACACAAGCAAAATCCCTTTACGGGGTTATATGAAAAGGCTTGGTTTATCTGAATTAGATCCATGGCTTCAGAGTAAGATGATTTCATGCTGTGAGGATTTATATTCACGTACCGAGAAAAAGAACATAGACAAGCACGGTTATACTTACAAAGAAATCAGCGAGATAACTGAGACATTCGCGAATTTTGAAGAAATTATTAATAGAATATTCTTCTCTCTACAATCACTTCCTGTAGATGAGGTTGAAAGGTATATTAAGAGTAATTGGGGGCGACTGCGGGAATTGGGTCAAAAAACGAGATTAACTAAAACGGTTTGCTATATTGATTTAATAAAAAACAGATAGAAAAAAGGATGTAACGGCTGGTTTTCTCTATAGAAGAGGTATATCCCAGTTCGTTCATCCTTTTTGTATAGTAAGAATATCAGATTCAGGACTGGATGTCATGTGAAAGCATTACAAGGACCTGTCAGTTTCTGACTCAGACGGGATCCCTGGTGCTTCATCCTGTCATTAAAGAGTTTTTACAGCTACTGTCCCCTTGAGTACAATAAACCTATGAATATCGTAGTCGCCTGCGACTCCTTCAAAGGGTGCATGAGTGCTCCTGAAGCGGTGCGCAGCATAGAAAAAGGAATTATCCGGGCCAACCCGGAACACAAAGTCCACGCCTATCCCATGGCAGATGGCGGCGAAGGCACCTCGGAGGTTTTCGCCCGCTACAGCAAAGGCAGGCTCGTGGAATGCAGCGTGGCGGACGCCTATGGAAAACCCGTCACGGCGAGATACTGCTGGAATGAGAAAGACAAAGTGGCGATCATGGACGCGGCCAGTGCCATTGGTCTGAACCGCACACCGCGGGAACGCCGCAATCCCATGATTGCCAGCAGCAGCGGCGTGGGGATGCTCATGCGGGATGCGATCGACCGCGGAGCCCGGGAGATCATCATCGGGCTCGGCGGCACGGCCACCAACGACGGGGGTATGGGGCTGCTGGCTGAATTCGGGGCGGTGTTCTATGACAGCAGCCGCCAGATCCTGCCCCCCTGCACCTACAGCCTGGACCGCATTGCGTTCATTGACAAACGCCGCTGCCGGCTTCCGCGTCACGTGAAGATCACCGTGGCGTGCGACGTCAAGAACCACCTCCTGGGGGAAAACGGCGCCACCTATGTCTTCGGGCGCCAGAAAGGACTCTACAAAACCCAGATGGTGCAGGTGGACGAATCCATGGTCCATTACCGCGACAAGATCCGCCAGACTTTCCATGTGGACATGGATGCCCAGGAAGGGTCCGGCGCGGCGGGCGGCATTGGCGGTCTGCTTCTGTCGGTTTTCGGTGCCAGCATGGTGCCGGGGATCGAACTCATCATGGAGTACAGCGGGCTGGAGGATGCCATTGCGAAAGCCGACCTTGTGATCACCGGCGAAGGCCAGACCGACCGGCAGACGCTCTTTGGCAAAGTGCCCTACGGTGTGGCCACACTGGCCCGAAAGCATCAGGTGCCCTGCATCTGCCTCTCCGGCGCTCTGGGGCCGGGGTATGAAGGGATGTATGATGCCGGGTGCATCGGCGTGTTTTCCACCGCCGACCGGGCTATGGACTTTTCCACTGCCCTGCGGACCGGGAAACAGAAACTGGAAGACCTGGCCTACAGTGTGATCAGGCTCGCTGACGGCCTGCAGGCAGGGAATGCGCGCAAATGAGCATTCCCTATATATAATAAGGAACAGATGACATCCTGCCTGAAGCACAGGCAGGACAGTTTGAACAGTACCGTTCGGACCTTAGATACGTCTGTTCGGTACAGGGAGGATGGAATGAAACCAGGAAAACTGCTGCTGGCACTGCTGTTTGTGCCGGTTCTGCTTCTGAGCGCGTGCACCACGAAACGCTCTGAATTCACCATCACAGACGTCACCGTCCAGGACGTCCGGGACATGGCGGAAGACGGGGACACCTTCCTGCTGCTCGTGGAGCGGGAGGGGTGCGAATTCTGCCAGGCCATGAATGACTACATCGAAGAGACCAAAGGGGATCATCCTGAGGTGCACCTCTTCCGCCTGGACACCACGGACTTTGACCTCGTGAAGGAAAACGCAGAGGACAAGACCCTGGTCTCCACCACCGAGGAGGGCAAAGAGTGGCTGAAGCTTCAGCCGTATTTCCTCTACACCCCCGCGATTTACCGCTACGAAAACGGCAAATCGGATGAAGCAGCCATTGGCTACAACGTCGTGACCGAAGAGATCAGCCTCTGGAACACCACCAGCACCATCGACTTTGACACCGCAAAGACCGAAGGCCTCTGGGAGTTCCTCGAGCGATGACCGTCAAAGTCCTGGCCTTCGATCTTGACGGCACGCTGCTGCGCAAAGACCAAACGGTGGATCCGCGAACGGCGGATGCGATTCACCGCGCCATCGACGCAGGCATGCATGTGGTGCTCGCCACCGGTCGGGACCGCGCGGGGTGTGAATTTGTCTACAAGCCCCTGGGGCTGGACAAAGGAGAAAACTTCCTGGCGCTGGTGAACGGCCAGATCCTTTACGACTTTGCGAACAAAGAATACGATGTGGATGATGTCCTGACACCCGAAGACAGTGTGAAGATTCAGAACACATGCCGAAAATATGGTGTGGAGGGGATCTTCTGCTGCGGGTATGACTTCTACTCCTATCTCACCACGCCCGGGCGGGTGCGCAAGCAGCTGCGCCGCGCGATTTCGGGAGAACCGGATGATTACGGACTCAAGGCCGCCAGCGATGTGCGGACCTTCGCCAACCTGCCCTCCAGGGGGCGGGTGATCGACAAGGATATCAACAAGGTCTGCATGATTCATTCTCCGAAGTTTTTCGAGAAGAATCTCCCGAAGCTGCGGGAAGAGCTCAAGGCGTACGACCTGCTGATGGTGGGCGACAACTGGCTGGAGATCATGCCCCATGGTGTCTCCAAGGCCAGTGCCCTGAGGAAAGTGGCGGAGAAAGTCGGCTGCACGATGAATGAAGTCATGGCCTTCGGCGATGCGGAAAATGACATCCCGATGCTCAAGGAAGCGGGGATCGGGGTGGCCATGGGCAATGCCATGGAGACCGCGAAGGAAGCCGCAAGCTATGTGACGGACACCAATGAAAACAACGGCATTGGCAAAGCCATTGACCTGATCCTGGCAGGAAAGGAAGGCCTGCTGAGGCGAAACCACAGCGCATAGAACACAAAGCGGTCGAATATGGCCGCTTTTTGCGTATTGAAAAAGCCCTCTGGCAAGTTGTCAGGGGGCTTTGGTGTCTTCCTGCAGAGAGAGCAGGGAATCGATGTCCTCCAGAATGTCCAGGATCTTCCGCTGCTGCGACGTGGTAAACCGGTCCATGGGCTCGGTAAACCGCGTGGCGGGATCCGGGGCTTTGCCCATGAGCATATAATCCGCGGAGGTTTCCAGAATCCGGCACAGGCTGATGATGGTCGTCAGGGACGCACCGGTCACACCCCGCTCCAGGTCGGATATGTACTGTGTGGTCACATCCAGATGGTCCGAGAGCTGTTCCTGGGTCAGACAGCAGGCCGTGCGTCACTGTTTGATCCGGGCGCCGATTTCCACATTGATGGGTTTCTTCTTTCGGGGTTCTTTCATACATGGCTCCCTTTTTATTCTAAAAGTGGGACTTGTAGTGTGTAACATGCCAGTCTGCTTACAACCTAAGTGCCATGCATTTAGCGGATCCATGCCATGGTGGCAGGGGGGATGAAGACGTGAGAAGTGGTCCTGGAACTTAAAAAACCGCAAAAAAACATTCCAAAAGCAGTTCCGAAAATTACACGAAAAGAACAAAAATATGTCATTTGTATCGTTCCGGGGTTTTACCTGAGTAATTCCAATGCTATTATCGCAAGTGTCAGACACTTACTAAACAACGCAAAAGCAAGTGTCATGCACCGATACAGAGAGGAGAGATGCGTACATGGAGTACGGCTATACGGTCATGCAGCCAAACGAGCCCTTTGAACCGTTCTGCAGCGGAAAAATCTTCATTGATCAGACTGGCAATGCAGGAACACCAGCCTATGACGAACTGACGCATCTGCTTTCCAGGGGCGATCAGGTGACCATTCCGTCCCTGACCTGTCTTGGCTGCAGCCTGTCACAGATCCTGGACCGGTGGTCCAGGATACGGGAAACGGGCAGCCGGGTGGTGATTCTGGACTGGGAAGACTGCAATGCGGCCAATCCGGCATTGATGGACAGCCTTATGGAGTACATTCACCAGATCCAGGACCGTCTGAAGCAGAGCGGAGCCCGGAACATGATCCGGCGGCCTGTCTGCGCCAGCGGGCCCAAGCCCAAGACCATTCCGGCGGAGTTTGAACAGGTCAGTGAGTGGTACAAACAGGGACAGATCAGCAGCCGGGCAGCGGCTGAGCAGCTGAATGTCTCCCACACCACCTTTCTCAGGTGGTACCGGACCATTCCGCTCATGGACTGAAAACAGATCATAGAAGAAAGGGGAACGTATGAAGGACAAATACCGTGCAGACTGTCTTCCTCCTTAGGGGTTTGCACAGTCACGGCAAAAACACTGCCCATGTTCCGGAACAGGCAGTGTCAGCCGAATTACCAAGTAGAAAAGGAGGGGGAATTTGATTAGGAAGAAACATAGAACCCTGTGCTTCAGCCTGTTTCTGGCACTGAGCATGGTTCTGACCCAGCTGATTCCTGTCGCCGCCACGGATGAAGTTCCGACAGAGGAACCGGCACCTGTGACAGAGCAGACAGTACCGGCTGCGGAAGAGCCCGCTCAGGACCCAGATCCGGAACCGACGGCTGGAGAAGTCCCGGAAGATCCGTCTGTGGATGGAATGGAAACAACGCCTCCGGCAGCAGATCCGACGGAACCCACAGAACCGGCACCTGAAGAGGAGCACACACAGCCGGAGGAGCCGACGGAACCATCTGAGGATGGGGAAGAGGTGAAGCCGGAGGAGGAAGGGATCCAGGAATACACGGCGAAAGCCGATAGCGTAAAGGTCAAAGCCACAGCCGCCAAGGGTGCATTGCCGGAAGGTGCCGTTCTGAAAGCGGCCAAGCTGGATCCGGAGTCTCCGGAATACAAAAAGGCTGGGGATACCCTCGACAGTCAGCAGGTGGAATACACCGGATTTGTTGCCATGGACATTCACTTCGAAGTGGATGGTCAGGAAGTGGAACCTGCCGCTGACAAGGGCGGAGTTCAGGTTGAACTGAAGGTCGACAAGAAAGAACTGCCTGCGGAGAATGCAGAGGAAGCAATGCAGACTCTGGAAGTGCAGCACCATGAAGAGCAGGGTACTGCAGTCACAGCGGTACCGGTTGCCAAGGCTGCGGAAAGCACAGTCAGGGAAGAAGGCCAGGAAGTCAAGGCTGATTTCTCGGTGGACAACTTCTCGACGTTTACGATTACTTGGACAACTGGCGATGAGACGAAAGCGGTAATCACCATTCATACTGTCGATAAAAACGGTATAGAAATAGATAGTTTCCACCGTAATGAAACAGTTGCGAGTAATAGCCGGACTATCGATATTAGTGAGTATGCTGGAGAGGTTGAGGGTTATCTATACTCTTATGCATATATTTTAGATTCAAATGGGGTTAAAAAACCATTTGAAACTATCAGTTTTGCTCGGTCTGGTAACAGTTGGTATGGCTATTCATATTCAGTAACTCTGAATACTAGCCCAAACAATACTGTGAAGACGTTTGAATCCGGCAGTCCGATCGAGCTTGACCTCTATCTCTTGTATGAAAGAGGAGACACAGTTTTATCGTTTAATACCAACGGAGGCTCAGGAACAGCTCCCGCTTCACTGGTAGGATTTGCGGGCGATACTGTGGTTTTGCCTCAGTACTCAGGGAGAAGATACGGCTATACATTTGCAGGCTGGTCAACTAGCAGGCGCGCAACTGATGGTAATTATCATAAAGTTCATCAGCCAGGAAGCAGTTTTCAATTAGAGAGAAATACAACTTTATATGCGGTATGGACCCCAAATCAAACGTTTGTAGGTGAGTTCTATATAAGAAAAGATGGGAAAATCCCTACTAATGAACCTGATCAGTTTGGAACGAATGAATACACTTCTCCTGCAATTAAAATATCAGGGGCAGTTAAAAATCATTTTTGGACCTTAGATTCTAGAGTTGATGGTTTACGAATCGAAGGCAATCATGCAGTCAATGACGTAACAGAGCAACTGAATGCCTTACCTAACGACCAGCAGATAAAGAAAGTATATCCATCCTACGACTCAAGCAAACATTATATTTTATGGTATGTGCAAAAATATTCAAGCCCTACTTGGCATATCGATGGAGTACTGCTAAATAGAAGTTTGCTTAATGTCTCATATGATAAAAACTGTGATGATATGAGCGTAAAGGTACCTAATGGTTATCAGGTTAAGGCTAATACTTTAATCAATATCGGATCCAGTGAGGAGCCAAACGGAAAGGTTACTACTCCTCACAGAGATAACTACACCTTCTTAGGGTGGAACACAAAACCCGATGGAACGGGTACTCCGCTTGAGGAGAATTTTAAATATGTTATCACAGAGAACACTACCTTCTATGCGCAATGGAGCAGAGGTACAGTCCCGTTCGTTCTGAAGCATACAGTCTCCGGAAATATGGCAGATCAGAACAAATACTTTGAATTCTTCCTGGATGTAAAAGATCACAACAGTGATCCGATTACAACAGATATTGGGATTTTAAGGTATGACGCGACCAGCGGAAAACATACCGTTACTCTGAAACATAATGATTCGGTACGGGTTAATTTACCGATAGGCTCGACTGTAGCAGTGAGTCAGGCACAAGAAGCTGATTACAGTACTACACATGGATCTCCAGCAGCTAGTGATCCTGGTTTGGAACATTCAGCAATCACACTGGACGCTGACATTAATACCAACACTGTCCACTTCAACAACCACAAAGAAGTTCAAGTTCCCACAGGCATGAATGACCAGAACAATGCACTGCATGGAGTGGTTCTCTCTGCCGGAGTTGTGCTGATCCTGGTTGGAGCAATTGTTGCATTACGCCGGAGGATGAATGCCGTCTAAGTATTCGGGCAGCAAGCCCACGTACAAGACGATGGATGATATTGCCTCATTCATAGACGGAATGAAATTTCGACGAAAAACTTTTGGGGGTGTGGATGAACTCGACGTCCTCAGGCAGATGGAAGCTCTTCAGCAGGTATACCGCTCGGTGTATGAAAACCAGGCGGCATACTATCAGGCCTTGATTGACGAACGCGATGCAATGATCGCCAGGTTGAAAAGAGGATGAGGAAAAAGCAGAAGAAAGACATTTCTGTCAGCCCCGAACGTTCTATCAAACGCAAGCGGCGAAAAGCGCTGGATCGAAGGGATCTTCAAAGCTTTCTCGTCCGTCTGGTGGGACTGGTCCTGTTCATATTCCTGCTGTTCTATGTGATTTTCCGGATCATTCCGGTTCCCAACGATGATATGCGGCCTACATTGCGGGCCAGAGACCTGCAGCTGGTTTATCGGTATCCCACCGAACTCTGGAACAACGACGTCGTTGTTTATGAAGGTGGAGCCAGAACCAGAACGGGACGTATCGTTGCAAGACCAGGAGATACGGTGGAAATCACAGAAGACGATCAGCTTATGGTCAATGGATCTGTCGTTTCTGAAGGAGACATCTACTTCTCCACCCCGGCGTATGACTCGGATGTAACCTATCCGCTCACGCTGGGAGAGAATGAATACTTCATCCTCAGCGACTACAGAGAAGGTGCAAAAGACAGCAGGCAGTTTGGACCTGTCCAGCGAAACCAGATTATCGGCAAGGTACTGACAGTGCTGAGACGATCGGGACTGTAAGTATATAAACGAGATTTACAAATCATAAGAGAGGAAAAACATTATGAAACATTATGGAAAACTGACCGCAGCTGCAGCTGCAGGATTCATGGCTCTGAGTGCAATGGGTGTAGCTCCGGTGTTTGCTGCTGATGCTGTTAACAGTGTAGATTTCAACAAAGAAGTTACTTATAACCATGCAAAACCAAGTACTGATGTTGAGTTTACATATACTGTTCAGCCGAAAGATGGTGCTCCAAACGGCTTGACTGTTTCAAAAGCTACCTTCAACACTGACGATACAGCTAATAAGAAAGCGATTTATAAAGCAACTCTGACTGTAAATCCTACCGCCTATACAACTCCAGGTGTCTATTCTTATACTCTTGCTGAAGCGCCTCTTGGTACATCCAATGCATATAAAGGGATTACAGAAGGTGATGCTTCAGAAAGCAAAACTGTAAAAGTATATGTAACCACCACAGACGGAAGCAATCCTATTGTACAGGCAATTACGGTTGATGGTACTGACAATGGTGACGGGGAAGAGGCAAAACTTTCTACCCAGGTGTTTACAGCCGATTATCACACAAAATCACTTACTATTAAAAAAGAAGTAAAGGGTAATCAGGCGGATAAAAATGATTCTTTCGGTTTTGATCTTACTTTAACCGGAGCTACAGGCGAAGAGTATAGCTGGGAAGTCAAGAACGGGGAAACCGTTGAATCTACTGGTAAGGGAAATAAAACCGGCATTCAAATGAAAGATGGTTGGGTATTAACGGTAAACGGATTAAGTGATACTGATGGATATACAGTTAAAGAATCTGATACAAAGAATTATGATTCTACAGATATTCAGGTAAATGGCGGAACTGTAACTAAAGGCCAAACTGAAACGTCGAAAACCGGTTTGGAATATGGTGCTACTGAAGTGGAAAATGTTGTATTTACAAACAACAAAAATGGTGATATTCCCACAGGTATCCTGATGTCTGTAGCTCCCTATGCTGGTCTGGTAGGCCTGGGTGGCATCTTCGCTGGTCTGTTCTTCCGTCGCAAGAGAGAAGACTAATCCTGCCGTTTGACAGTCTGGAGAATAACTGATGTCTAATGCGGCAAGAATTGCCCGTCTTGGTGACCGGTTCGTCACGTTTGTTGCCATGCTGCTGGTGCTGTGCATGATGCTGTATGGTGGCTATTCGCTGTACGACAACTGGCTGATCAATCAGGCAGGGTATGGTTCCGAGATGATGAAGTTCAAGCCGTCTGAAGGTCATGTGTATTCTCTGGCTGAACTGATGAAGATCAATCCGGATGTGATCGGCTGGATCACTGTTGACGATACCCATATCGATCAGCCTGTCACGCAGGGCAAGGATGATATGGAGTATGTGAACAAGGATGCTCTGGGAGAGTTTGCCCTGTCCGGATCTGTCTTCCTTTCGTGTCTGAACAATCGTGATTTCTCGGATGCCTACAATCTTACATATGGTCACCATATGGAAAATGGCGGGATGTACGGGGATGTGACGAAGTTCCTGGACAAGAAGTATTTCGAGTCTCACAAGACGGGAACGCTTTACAATGACAAATACACGTGGGATATTTCCCTGTTCGCTGTCCTGAAGACAGATGCAGGAGACCCGGTGGTCTACAACGCTTCCTCTTATATTGGCTCGGCTTCGGATGTGATTTCCTATCTGGAGAAGAACGCTGAACACTATCGTTCGGTTCCTTCCGATTCCCAGGTGATCGCATTGTCCACATGTTATGACACGGAAACCAATGGACGAGTGATCGTCTTCGGTAAACTTGAAAACAAACGGGAGGTGAAAGACAGCTGATGAAAGGCATGTTGAAAAAACTGATGCAAATCGGCTTTGCCGGTGCACTTTCTCTTCTGGCATTCGCACCTTCTGCTGTCAATGCGCAGGAAAAGTCTATTCAGATTGAGATTCCAGTTCGTACAGAATTCTCGGATGACTCAGACACACTTGCAAATACAGTGAAGCTGACCAGTACCTTCAAACTGGAACCCCTGGATGGAGCGCCTGCTCCTGCCGAACCAAAGGATATTTCCATTGATGGGACTGATAAATCTAAATTTGGAGCAATCACCATTACGGTGCCTGGAAACTACTATTATAAATTGACGGGTACTGTTGATAATGGCCCCAACAGTGATGCAACAAACGTTACACGAATTGTTCGTATCGGCGTGGAAAACGATGAGGAAGATGGGCTTCGATATAGAGCACAGGCCTATCTTTCCATGGAAGATGCTGTTGGTGATAAGCATGCTCCGATGAACCCGGAGGACAAGCCGGACACTGCGTTCCTTATTACATATAGGGAACCTCAGTCTCCGACACCAACTCCGACACCCCGTGATCCGAAAAAGGCTCAGAAGACAAAGACGTCCGTCTATGCTCAGCCTGGCCTCTGGATCCTGATCGGTGGTGCAGCCCTGCTCATCCTGCTTGGAGCCGGC
>Ga0137310_102405_pt1 | contig 10672 bp, 10 predicted proteins | sample NAcewiD2O_June_2_FD_97183 | JGI IMG/M metagenome (GOLD analysis project Ga0137310, IMG submission 97183) | Mouse cecal microbial communities from Vienna, Austria - N-Acetylglucosamine amended D2O_June | ecosystem: Host-associated > Mammals > Digestive system > Large intestine > Cecum | place...
TCTTAGGCCAGTCCTTTTTATCCCTCCCCTGAAAAAAACCTTCCCTGTGATATTCAAAATACGCTCCCGTGTAGCTGAAGATCAGAATCAGGCAATCCTTTCCCGCCTGCTGAATGTAGTCGATCTGCTGGTCATAGGACACATTGGTATAAACCTGTTTCCCCAGCATCAGCAGATCCCCCTGAAGGCTGATTGCCGCGCACTCTGCCTTGAGAAGCCCGAAAGCCGCCGCCTTGTCATAGGTTTTCAGATCCTGGCAGAGGGCCGCAAGCTTGTGCCGGGAAATGGTCTTCGTCACCATGTTGACACTTCTGGTCACCCTGGCCCCGTAAGCCGCTGATGGATTTTCCATATCCCTCTCCTGGGGATGGATCTCAAAATTCATCTCCGTTGACCGAAGAAGCTCCCTCAATTCCACAAAATCCCGGAGGCCCACATCTTTGCAGAACCGGGACACGGACCCCAGGCCCACATGGCACCGCTCCGCCATCTCCCTGATCCCCAGATTCTTCACCTCGTCCATATGGTCCAGGATGTAGGAGGCAATCATGCTGTTGGTAGAACCGGCTTTTTCACTGGCAATGACACTTAAAAAGACCACTGGCAATTTGCCGTAAATCATGGAAATACCTCCGTTTTCCTGATAAACTCCCCCTGACGGGACACGGCTTCTATTTTAAAGCCTACTGTCCCCCCGCCAAATTATACAGCATCCGCTCTTTCAACACAGACACATCTTTTCCCATGGCCTCTGCCAGCTTGTACGCGAATGGATACACGGTGGCCGGTCCCTGGCTGGTGATCAGATTCTTGTCAACTACCACCACGTCTTCCTTAAACACAGCCCCCGGCAGTTTGTCCCCGTATCCAGTGTAGCCGGTCATTTCCCTGCCTTCAATAACCTGGGCCTGGGCCAGCGCCAGGGTTCCGGAACACATGGCTGCCGCAAATTTTCCCTGGTCCATAAAATATTTCACCATAGAGATCACTTCCGGGTTCTCTCTTAAGTTGGCTCCTCCCGGCCGTCCTCCCGGAAGCACCAGCATATCGTACTCCTTCACGGCGTCAGAAAATTCTTTATCCGCCTTCACCATCATGCCGTGCATCCCTTTTACAAACAAATCCTCAGGCTTTTCTCCGCTTTCACTTCCCCTCACAGCAAATGTATGGCATTCCACATCCGCTCTTCTCAAAATATCCACAATGGTCAGGGTCTCGCCCTCTTCATATCCTTCTGCCATCAGCACCGCGACTTTTCCCATGATCTTAAACCTCCTTCTTAAACGCCTGGTCATAGAGCATTCTTTTTTTCACTGCCTCCACATCGCCGCCCAAAAGCTCTGCCAGTTTATACGCGAAGGCGTAGGAAGTAGCCGGCCCCCTGCTGGTGACCACATTTCCATCAGCCACCACCTCATCCTCTTTGAATGTGCCTGCCTTGATCTTCTCATCATATCCCACATATGCCGTAAAATTCTTTCCGTCCAGCACTCCCGCCCTCTCCAAAGCTATGGGAGCGGCGCACATGGCGCAGACATATTTTCCTTCCGAATCCATTTTCCTGATGACTTCCATCAGAAGATCGCTGTCTCTCAAGTTGGTGGCTCCCGGAAGCCCGCCGGGAAGCACGATCATATCAAACTCACTGATCTCCATTGACAAAACTCTGTCACATTTCACGGTAATCTGGTGGGACCCGGTCACTGTCATGTCCGTGAGACCTACTGCCTCGCAGGGGATTTCAGCCCTTCTGATAATATCGATGATCGTCAATGCCTCCCCCTCTTCAAAACCAGGGGCCATAATCACTGCCGCTCTTTTCATGTCCTTTGCCTCCTCCAAATTATTTTGTATTGGATCACTAACTGTCCTTATTATAAAAAAGTTGGAAACTTATTGCAATCTTTTTCCAGATTCCGGAAATGGCAGACAATGGGATCCTTTTGTTGACAAAAAAATCCCTGTACCATATGATAAAGATAACGGGTTGTTCTTATTCAGGAGAATATTGCTCAAAAAGCAGGGGGCGGAAAAATATGGATTTTACAAAATCACAGATATGTGAGACAGCCAAAAATATGTTCAACGAGAGGGGCTACCAGTCCGTCTCCATGCGGCAGATCGCGGCGGCGGCAGGGATCAGCCTGGGGACTCTCACCTACCACTATGCCCATAAGCAGGATCTGCTGGCCGCTATTATGGATTCCACTATCCAGACCTTTCCTCAGACCGCTCCCCAGGATATCGCTGGTCTCCATGTGCTTTTCCGGCAGCTGCTGGAATCCATCGCGGATGCCCGGTTCTACTTTAATGACCCTGCCGTCTACCAGGCCGCTCCCCTGCTCCAGGAACAGCGGGACAAAAATGTGGGCTGCCTGTTCAGCCTCCTGGAAGCGGCCCTGGAAAATCTGGTAAAAAGGGGATTTCTTGTGCCTGAGCTGACTCAGAAGCGGATCCACCAGCTGGCCACGGTCCTGATGTTAAGCCACACCGGCTGGCTTCAGCACAACGCCTCCCGCAGCCGCCAATATGAGATCACCTTGGAGGAGCTTCTCCGCGCCCAGTGGGCTGCCGTGTACCCCTATCTCACAGAAAAAGGGGTGGAAGAATATGAAAATGGCGCTGCCGCAAAATGAAATCCTTGCGCTAATTCTCTTCCGTGTATTCTCCGCTCTGGATCCTCTCGTAAAGCAGCTTTAAGATATCCAGATAGGTGGGAGTCTCATCCAGAGTGGCTCCGGATATGGCGTCAGGGGTCTGCCAGTATTTGTCCTGGTTCTGGGTGATCCCTCCGTCTCTGTAATAATCATAGCCAAACCCATTTTCTGTCACAAAATCCTTGATGGCCCCCATGTTGCCGGAAAACTTGAGATCGCTCATCCAATAGGCCTCACCGTGGCCGTTGGTCTCCTTGTAGGTGATCTGATACACGCTGGCCACATTTTCCGAATCCGCCTGGGATTTCTCAGGAGCCTTCAGGATATACACATCTTCAAGCGCCGCCTCATGGTACCACTCTCCCCCTTCTTCCGCGGCAACATAATCGTTAAGCCGTACGGTTTTCCCGTCAATCTCAGCAGTGTAGACCACAGCCTGCTCACAGGCCGGGTCGCTTCCCAGCTCCCCTGTCCACACAATGTCTCCGATCTGCAGGTACCGAGCGTAATCGCACTCTACCTGACTGCCATGCTCATTTCCGGTAAAGGAGATCACCGCATCCCCCAGGGCCTCGATCACCGTCTCGTCAGTCATATTGGCCCAGCCGCCCATAGCGCCGTTGTCATCCCAGGGGAGCATGGCCTGCAAAAACCGGATATCATAGACCTCGTCATCCGTCTGGTTCCAGTAAAGGGTTGCTTTGATCACCGCATCCTGGAGGGACGCCTGGTCTTTGGTATAGATCCCATAGGTGGTCGCGCTGACGATCTTCTTGTCATCAGGAAATTCCACCGGCTGGATCTCGTACGCGGCCGCCTCGGTCTCCTCCGGCTCCTCGTAAGGATTGGCCTCCGGGTCCAGAGCGTCGCGGACCGCTGCCATGGCCCCCTGGCTGGTCACAGTGGCGCCTGAGACGCCGTCAATATCCGCCCCGCCGGCCTGGACAAATTGTTCCGCCAGCTCTTCCAGAGCGGCGCCGCCGATGCCCGGAGTCTCATCAGGTCCTTCCAGAACAACCCCTGTGACCTTCCCGTCAGCCACAGTCACATAGGCAGTGATGGTCCCGCCAAACCCCTGGGCCTTACCCGTCAGCTCTTCACCAGCGCCTTCCGGCCTTTCCTCCGCGGCTTCCCGCGCGGTCTCTTCCTGAGCCGTTTCCGTGCTGGTCTCCTGGACCGCTGTGGTCTCAGCCTCTGTCCCGGCGGTTTCCACATCCGCCTGAGAAGAGCAGCCGGAAATAATGGCTGTCATCATGGCTGCCGCGAGAATTGATTTCTTCATCATAATGTTCCTCCCTTTCTGTGTGTGTATTTTGACACAATTATATAGGGGCAAGGGCCTTTCCCCTGCTTCCCCTTCTTTGTCGTACAATCGTACGATTTTGACAAAATCATAACACACTGTCGGGAATTTGACAAGAGCTTATTCGCGGTGTCACCAATAATGTTTTGTAAAGACTTAACCAAATTCAAAAATAAGATCGGAAACCTGTTTTTAGATTTTCGGTCTATTTTCATTTTCGCTTTTCACAAAAGTGTTGAAACAGAACATAAGTTCTGATATAATAAGAGTACCTTATATCCCAAAAACCAGCGCGGGGAGTGTGTCCCGCCCCGGGACATGGAACAGAACAGGAGATGACCAGCCATGACCCCTGACAGCCTTATTTATCTAGCCATTGACTTAAAATCCTTTTACGCTTCCGTGGAGTGCCGGGAGCGGGGTCTGGACCCTCTGACCACCAATCTGGTGGTTGCCGACAAGAGCCGCACAGAGAAAACCATCTGCCTCGCGGTGTCGCCCTCCCTGAAAGCCTACGGAATCCCTGGACGGCCAAGGCTTTTTGAGGTAATACAGCGGATAGATCAAGTCAATGCCAGGAGGAAAACCCTGGCCCCGGGCCAGGCCTTTACCGGCAGTTCCTGGGATGACAGGGAATTACACGCTGCCCCGGACCTGGCTGTGTCCTACATCACAGCGCCGCCCCGGATGTCCCTGTACATGGATTACAGCGCCAGGATCTACAGCATTTACCTAAAGTATATTGCCCCGGATGATATCCACGTATATTCCATCGACGAGGTCTTCATCGATGCCTCCGCGTACCTGGACACCTACAAGCTTACTGCCCGGGAGCTGACGAAAAAGCTGATACAGGAGATTTTTCAGGTCACAGGGATCACCGCCACAGCCGGGATCGGCACCAATCTCTACCTGGCCAAGGTGGCCATGGACATCGTGGCCAAGCATGTCACGCCGGACACGGACGGAGTTCGGATCGCCCAGCTGGATGAGGGGGAATACCGCAGGCTTCTGTGGTCCCACCGCCCCCTGACAGACTTCTGGAGAGTGGGAAGAGGCTACGGGAAAAAGCTGGAGGAACACGGCCTGTTCACCATGGGAGACGTGGCCAGGTGTTCCCTGGGAAAGACCGGGGATTATCACAATGAGGAACTGCTGTACAAGCTTTTCGGCATCAACGCGGAGCTGCTCATCGACCATGCCTGGGGGTGGGAACCCTGCACCATGGCTGATGTGAAAGCCTACAAGCCGGATACCAACAGCATCGGCTCCGGTCAGGTCCTTCACCGCGGTTATGATTATGAAAAGAGTAAACTCATTGTCCGGGAGATGGCGGATCTGCTGGCTCTGGACCTGGTGGACAGAGGACTTGTGACAGACCAGATCGTTCTGGCCGTGGGCTATGATAAAGACAGCTTAAACGATTCCAATATCCGAAAATCATACAGAGGCCCTGTCACCACAGACCACTATGGCCGCCAGGTTCCCAAACACGCCCACGGCACCGCGAACCTGCCCCGCCAGACTTCCTCCGGCAGGGTTATAACCAACACGGTTGTGGAGTTATATGAAAATATTGTGGATCAGAATCTGCTGATCCGGAGAGTCTATCTTACTGCCAATCGGGTGGTAAGCGAAGATATGGCGAAAAAGGTGGAGACCTTTGAGCAGTTAGATCTTTTTACAGATTATGCCGCCTTGCGGAAAAAGCAGGAACTGGAAGAGGCGGCCCTGGAAAGAGAACGAAAAATGCAGAAAGCCATGCTTGACATTAAAAAGAAATTCGGGAAAAACGCTATCCTGAAAGGCATGAACCTTGAGGATGGGGCCACGACCATGGAGAGGAACAAGCAGATCGGAGGCCATAAAGCCTGAATGCCGTCAAGAACATATGAGCCAACGGAAAGAGAGGTGTAAGCGGCGTGAAGAATATGTATGACGATATCATCGGACTCCCCCATCATGTCTCCCCGGTTCATCCCCAGATGGCCAGAGCGGACCGGGCGGCCCAGTTCTCGCCCTTCGCGGCGCTGACGGGTTACGAGATGGTGATCCACGAGGCCGGACGGATGACGGACCAACAGATAGAGTTAGATGAAGACGCAAGGAATATGTTAGACGAAAAGCTTAAGACGATCCTGAAACAGACGGGGAACCGCCAGGAAGCCAAGATCACTTTTTTCCAGCCGGACGCGAAAAAGGAAGGCGGGATCTATGTCACCGCCACCGGGCTGGTGAAAGAGATCGATACCTACCATCGGGCTGTGGTTATGATGGAAGGAAAGCGGATTCCCCTGGAACATATTGTGGAAGTGGAGACAAATCCCAGTTTCTAAGGAACCCGCGTTGAAACCTAAGTACCCCACGCGCCCGGCCAGCGGACACACTACTGTCCCATCAAAATCTGGCGGGCGCGTTTAGCATACCTGACTTCAGATTGTCAGAAAACTTATTCCTCACTTTCCCTCAACATACATTCCTTCTCGTACTGACGCCAGAAGGGCAGATAGATTACCACCCCTATGGCCATGGAAATAAATGGAATCAGCGCTGTCTTGACATCCCCGGTTCCAACAGGCCCCAGAATAAAGGGCGGCGTAGCCCATGGCACCATGGCGTAGAATTTTCCAAACAGCGGGGTAGCCATCAAAAGATACCCTACAGCAGAAGACACGGTAGTGCTCAACAGAAAAGGCACAAGCAAAAAAGGATTCAAAGCCAGCGGCAGACCGAATATCACAGGCTCCACGATGGTAAATATCGCGGAAGGCAGACAGGCCCAGCCCAGGGTTTTTAAATATTTCACTTTGGACAGGATCATGAAAATCACCAGGGGCCACACTCCAGCCGTCCACACCGTAAGACGGGTCAATCCTGTGGATCCGAATCCCGCCAGAACGTGGGGCAGCCCATAGACGCTGGTGCCCGCGGCCAACGCCTCCACATTCTCATTAAGCCATATAGCCCCAAAAGGAGTCATAAACGTTAAAAGCATATTATCGCCGTGGAGACCAACGCTCCAAAGCAGCATGCTCAGAAACACGAGAAAAACGAATGTAAACACATTATCCGAACCGCTTACCAGAGGTGAGAGAACACCCATGAGCCAGGTTACCATATCAAAGTTCAATACGCTCCTTATAAACCAGGCCAGTGTAAAGCAGACTCCATAGGGAATCAGGGAAGTAAACGCGTTTCCGATATTGGGCGGTACGGAATCCGGCATGGAAATACGGATATTCTTTTCCAGCAGGAATATGTAAAGCTTTGACGATACCAGAGAGGTCACAATGCATACAAACAGTCCTGACGCGCTGAATGCCGCCACCGAAATGCCTCCCGCCTCATCGTTGCCCGAAAGAGTAAACAGCAAGAATGTTGTGATACCCAGCAGAGCGGCTGTCTTAGTGTCAAGTTTTCCAGTCTTTTCTCCATAAGAAACCGGAATGGAAATCGAGCAGTACAGCCCCATAAATCCTAAAGTCAGACTGTTTACCCAGGCAAATTTATCCGCGTAAGGTGTCAAAAACGGAAGCAGAGCCTTGCCGCTGCTCCCCACCACAGGAGAACCCAGCACATATAAGATCAAAAATATGGATCCAGTGATCAGAATCGGCATACAGGCCACCAATCCATCCTGAATAGCGGCAATCGACGGAAGCCCGGACAGCTTCGCCAGAGGTTCCGATATTTTCATAACCTGTTCTGTCAGTTTATCTATAAAACCTTGTTTTGTTTTTTCCATAAGTAATCTCCTCATACATAATACAGCGCCTCCTCATTTCTTTTTTCGGGCACGAAGACAGAGATACAGCATATTCAGCAGGTAATCCAATGATATGATCCGGGCCAGAGGATTGCCCGCCTCCTCATCAGCGAATATATATAGGCTTTCACCACAGGTAAGCTCAAGCATATGCTCCTGGCTGCTGGTGAGGGCGATGGTGGAAATGCCTCGCCTGCGCAGCTCATAAGCCGCGTTTAACATAGCCGGGTTGTTTCCGCTGTGGCTTACCATCACTCCCGCGCAGCCTTTTGGCGACAGGCTGTTGATGTAATCCTGATTCAGAGCGTTATACGAATGTGCCAGAATCCCCATTCCTCTCAACTGGATACACATCTTCTGGAGACTTAAATAATTCAGATCATTCCCATAGAAATCAATTTTCTCAGCCCTCTGTAAAATCGCCATGACTCTCTGAAGCTTATACTTTGAGTTCAGCCTTATGGTCTCTTTTATCACATACTCATACAGGCCCAGAGTATGATCCATGGCCTCTGCTACGGAGATGGATTTAAACCCTTCCCAGTTCATCCCCGCGTCCATCTGCCCGTACTCCTCTATAAAGACAAGCTGGAACTGTGGATAGCCGGTATATCCCAGCTTTTTACAAAACCTCGTAACCGTGGATGGACTGGTCAGGGCCGCGGCTGCCAGTTCTTTGGCATTCATGGTCCGGATATTCCGGGGATTGCTCAAGATATATCCGGCAAGCCCCTGCTCCTGGTAGGTCATCTGAGACGTGTTTTTCAGCTGCTGCATAATCATGTCCATTCCTCCTCAAGAATACATTTTATTCTTTATTGTACCCAAAAAAGGAAAAGGAATAAATGGTTGTTTCCTATAGATCAGCCGCGAATACCACCCCGGCATCCCGCCTTGCCTCTGTCTGGATCTCCATCGTGATTCTGGAAATTTCCTGCATTTTCTCACATGTATCAAAATCCCGTTCCCGTATCATCTTTTCAAATGCCACAAATTCATGGTACATCCGGTGTCTTCCCTCATTGTCGTCGCACAGGGTTCCATCCCCTTTTTCACCGTTGAGCAGAACCCTGTAATCCGCCAGAACATTGAGAGATGAGGTGGTCACGATACAGCCTTCATCGCCCTGGATTGATGTCATCAACGGAGCGCGGCAATCTTTAGATCCAACGCAGACGCACTGGAAGTCAGGATATTTCATTGTCAGGATTCCGGATGTGTCGATGCCCTTCTGGACATTGGCCTGGTAGTGAACCTTAAGAGGCTTTCCAAAGAGAAGCACAGCAAAATTGATATTGTAAATATTCAAGTCCATCAGAGCCCCTCCGGACATCCCAGGATCAAAGGCCGGGAGAACTTTCCCCTCCTTAAACGCGTTATAGCGGGAAGAGTACTGGGAATAGTTCATGGAGACAATGCGGATATTTCCCAATTCCGTCAGCTTTTCTCTGATCTTTAACGCGTTTGGCATGTACAGCGTGGATACAGCTTCAACCATGATCAGCCCTGCCTCTCTTGCCAGCCCAATAAGTTCTTCCATCTCCTTAGCGTTGGACGTAAATGGCTTCTCACAGATTACATGCTTGCCTGCCTTAAGGGCGGCTTTGGTATAAGCGTAGTGAAGGTGGTTGGGCACCGCCACATAGATTGTGTCAATATCCCCCTGGCCAAGCATCTCATCTACGTCTGTATACCATGCGGGAATTCCCTGTTCCTTACACATTTTTTCCAGTTTCTCCTCACTGCCCTTTCTCGCGCAGATTCCCTTCAGGGTGATCCCCTCTACCTGGTGAATGAAGCGAAACAGATCATTCACAATCATCCCTGCCCCAATAATCCCCATCTTCATCTTGCTTACTTCGCCTCCTTTGCTTTCTGAATACCCTGCTCTATGATCTGGAGCACGGCAACAACCTCTTCATCCTTCACAACTTTATCGGTGCCGTTTACCAGCACATTCTCAATATTGTCATAGATCATGCCGTAATCACACTGCTCCAAAGGCACCTTCATGGTCACGTCTTTTCCGTCTTTATCTATGTAAGAAAGGGTTCCCCACTTTTCCTCTGGATACTCTGCCTTCTCAAGAATCACCGGGCCTGGTTTTCTCTTTATGTCTGAATTATGTCCCAGCGGCGGCATGAGGAAACTTCCTTTGGTTCCATGGGCGATAAAACGGGGGTAGTCCAGCTTCACATAATAGCTTGTCTTCACAATGGCTTTGAACTTGTCATAAAACAGGTCAAGGTCATAATAGCTGTCAGACTCCCCGGGATTGGCAATGCTGCGGCAGTCATAGACCACCTTCTTGGGAATGCCGAACTGGCCTATCATCTGGTCAATGGGATGAACTCCAAGACCGTAAAGCATATGGAAGCCTTTTATCTGCATATCCCGCTCCGGGCGGAAATAATCGTAGTGGGATTCCACTTCCACCAGATCGCCGAGAACCCCGGATTCCAGCACTTTGCGCAATGTCCTCATGTCCGCGTCAAATCTGCGGTTCTGGTTTGCCATAGCCAGAAGCCCTTTTTCTTTGGCCATGGCAAACACCTCCCGGGCCTCATCAGCGCTCATGGCAAAGGGTTTCTCGCACAGCACATTCTTCCCGTTCTCCAGGGCCATCTTTGTATAGGATACATGGAAGGCATCGGGGGTGTTCACAACCACAAGGTTCACCTCCGGGTCCTTCATCACCTGGTCGATATCAGAAGTAAAGGTGATATCCGGATACCAGGATTCTCTCTCCGTATCTCCCACCCGGTCCTCTTCTCTCCGGTAAATATATTTCACCTGAATGAAATCTCTGTCCGCCACATAGGGCAGATGATATACACAGACACTGTTTCCAAATCCAATATAGGCAACCACTAACATATTCCATTGTCTCCTTATTTTGTTTTTAAGGAACTGTTCCGCGGCGTTCAGTTCGTTTTATTGAGTCGT
>Ga0137310_102416_pt1 | contig 10632 bp, 15 predicted proteins | sample NAcewiD2O_June_2_FD_97183 | JGI IMG/M metagenome (GOLD analysis project Ga0137310, IMG submission 97183) | Mouse cecal microbial communities from Vienna, Austria - N-Acetylglucosamine amended D2O_June | ecosystem: Host-associated > Mammals > Digestive system > Large intestine > Cecum | place...
CATTGTCAAAGGCGGAGTGGCTCTCCCGCGGGGTGATGGCCACCTTCTCAAACCCGAACTTGTCTGCCAGCTGCTTGGCCACGCTCTTGTAACCCTCGTGGTTGATCTCGCCGCCGTAGATATCGGTATTCTCCGCCTCAATGCCGAACACGTCTTTCGCGTCCTCCTCGTTGGAGATGCACACGTCCACGTACTGGCACAGGTCGGTCATGGCCTCCCGGGCCTGCTCCCGGGTCCACAGCTTGCCCCGGTAGTTCAGGTCGCAGGAGATTTTCACGTTGTGGGCCTTGGCCGCCTTGCACGCCTCCCGGCAGATCTCCACCACGTTGGGCCCCAGGGCCGGGGTGATGCCGGTGAAGTGGAACCAGTCCACGCCCTCGAAGATGGCGTCCCAGTCGAAGTCGGCGGTGGAAGCCGCCTGGATGGCGGAGTGGGCGCGGTCATAGATGCACACGGAGCCGCGCTGGGAGGCGCCCTTCTCGTTGAAGTAGATGCCCACACGGTCGCCGCCCCGGACGATTTTGCTGGTGTCCACGCCGTAGCGGCGCAGGGAGTTCACCGCGCACTGGCCGATGGCATGGGCGGGGAGCTTGGTGACAAAGGACGCATCCAAGCCGTAGTTGGCCAGGGAGACGGCCACGTTGGCCTCGCCGCCGCCGAAGGTGAATTCCAGGTGGTCGGCCTGGACAAAGCGCTCATAGTTATAGGGCTGGAGCCGGATCATCAGCTCGCCAAACGTCACTACCTTAGCCATTTCCACGGGCCTCCTTCACAATTTCCACAGATTTTTTGCACAGCTCGGTGATCTCGTCCCACTTCTGGCCCTCGATCAGCTCTGCGGTGACCATATACGAGCCGCCGCAGGCCGCGATTACGGGGGCCTTGATGTACTCCGCCAGGTTCTTCAGGGAGATGCCGCCAGTGGGCATAACCTTAAACTGGGGGAAGGGGGCCGCCATAGCCTTGATCTTAGCCAGGCCGCCGGACTGCTCGGCAGGGAAAAACTTCAGCACCTCCAGGCCGAACTTCAGCGCAGCGTGGTAGTCGGTGGGGGTGGTGCAGCCGGGGAAGATGGGGATGTTCTTCTCCTGGCAGTAGGCCACGATCTCGGGATCGAAGCCGGGGGTGACGATGAACTGCCCGCCGGCGGCGATGGTGGCGTCCACATGGGCTGTGGTGGTGACGGTGCCCGCGCCCACAATCATCTCGGGGCAGGCCTCCCGCATCAGCTTGATGGCCTTATCCGCGCCCGCCGCCCGGAAGGTGACCTCCGCCACCGGCACGCCGCCGGCGCACAGCGCGCGGGCCAGCGGGGCGGCGTCCCGCTCCGGGTTGCTCAGCTTGATGACAGGCACCACGCCGATGGCCGAAATGGCCTGATTGAACTCATTCATTGTGATCTTCCTCCTTTTATGCCTTCAGTATCTCGTTGAACCGAAAATAGTTCAGGGTGTTGTAATAGCTGATGTTTTCCACCATTTGCCCTAAGCGCTTAATGTCGGCGGGATACTCCCCGTCCTCCACCATCTGGCCGAACAGGTTGCAGAGAATGCGGCGGAAGTACTCGTGGCGGGTGTAGCTCAGGAAGCTGCGGGAGTCGGTGAGCATCCCGTTGAAGGTGCCCATGGCCCCCAGGGACATGAGACTGGTCATCTGGGCCTCCATGATGGTGCCGATGGCGGCGTTATCCCCGGGGTTCAGGGAGTACAGGATGGTCTTGCCCAGGGCCCCGGCCTGCTCCAAGGCGTCCAGCAGCTTGGCAAGCCCACGGGCGTTAGGCTCGTCACAGGTGGCATCGAAGCCGGTGTCCGGGCCCAGCTTGGCGAACAGCTTGGAGGAATTGTCCCGGATGCAGCCGAAGTGGAGCTGCATGACCCAATCCCGCTTGGCGTACTCCTGGCCCACGGCGAGGAGCAGGGCGGTGTGGTAGGCCAGCTGTTCCTCCCAGGTGATTCCCTTCCAAGCCTGGCACAGGCGAAGATGTCGTCCAGCCTGGCCTCGTCCGCCTCCACGCAGAAGCAGTAGTCCAGGGCGTGGTCGGAGACGCGGCAGCGGTGGTTGTCGAAATACTCGATGCGGTTCCGCAGGGCCCGGCGCATATCCTCCACCGTGTCGATGGGGTAGCCCACCACGCCTTCCAAACGGGCCACGTACTGGGGGAAGTCCGGCTTGTCCGCCCGCATGGCCTTGTCCGGGCGGACGGCGGTCAGTAGCTCGTGGTCCTTCAAATCGTCGGCGGGGTCGTCGGTGGTGCAGATCAGCTTCACGTCGGAGCGGCGGATGATCTCCTGGACGGACAGCTCCTGGAGCTGCTGGTTACACTTCTCGAAGATCTCCATGGCGTTGTCGCCGTTGAAGGGTTCGGTGATGCCGAAATACCGCTGAAGCTCCAGGTTGATTCAATGGTACAACGGGTTCCCGATCAGGCTGGGGATGGTCTCGGCCCACTTCTGGAACTTCTCGGCGGGGGAGGCGTCCCCGGTGACGTACTTCTCCGCCACGCCGCAGGAGCGCATGGCCCGCCATTTGTAGTGGTCGCCCCCCAGCCACACCTCGGTGATAGTGCCTTACTTCTTGTCCTCGTAGATATCCATGGGGTTGATGTGGCAGTGGTAGTCGATGATGGGCATTTTTTCCGCATGGTCGTGGTACAGGGTTTTCGCCGTCTCTGTTTTTAGCAGGAAGTCCCGCTCCATGAAGTTTTTCATAGCCTTACACCCCGAAATAGGCGGCAAAGCCCGCGTCGATGGGCGGCACCACGCCGGTGATGGCGGAGGCGGCCCTGTCGTCGCACAGGAAGAACACGCCGCCCAGCAGCTCCTCGCTGTCCACGAAACGGGCCCATGGGAGTGCCGTTCAGGATCTTGGCGGAGCGGGCGGTGGGGGTGCCGTCGTCGTTAAAGAGCAGCGCCCGGTTCTGGTTGGACACCAGGAAGCCGGGGGCGATGGCGTTGCAGCGGATGCCGGACTTGGCAAAGTGGGTGGCCAGCCACTGGGGGAAGTTGGAGATAGCGGCCTTGGCTCCGGAGTAAGCCGGGATATTGGTCAGCGGGATATAGGCGTTCATGGAGGAGATGTTCAGGATGCACCCCTTCTTCCGCTCCACCATGTCCTTGGCAAATGCCTGGGTGGGCAGCAGGGTGCCCTGGAAGTTTAGCTTGAATACGAAGTCCACGCCGCCCGCGTCCAGGTCAAAGAAGGTCTTTTGGCCGTCCTGGGCTTCGTGCTGGTACTCGTTGTCGGTGGTGGCCCGGGGGTTGTTGCCGCCCGCGCCGTTCACCAGGATGTCACATGGGCCCAGGTCGGCCAGCACCTGCTCATGGACGGCGGACAGGGCCTCCGGCTCCAGCACATTGGCCTTGTAGCCCTCACACACAAAGCCCTCGGCCTTGCACTCGTCGGCCAGCTTCTTCACAGCCTCCTCGTTCAGATCCAGGGCGGCCACCTTCGCGCCCGCCTGGGCGAAGGCCTTGGCCATGTCGCCGCACAGCACGCCGCCCGCGCCGGTGACCACCACCACCTTGTCGGTAAAATCAACATTCAAGGGTAAATTCATCATGATTTCAGTTCCTCCCGTCCAATTTGTCCAGCATATCCCACACGCCCAGCATATACATGATGCCCAGCGCCCGGTCATGCAGGCCATAGCCGGGGCACACCTTCCCCGGAACCTCGTCCCACAGGTGCCGGCCGTGGTTCGGACGGATGTAGCCGTCAAAGCCGCAGTCGTGGTACGCCTTCAAAATGTCCAGGATGCCGGTGTCCCCACATCGCAGTCCCGGTGGGCGGCCTCGGAGAAATCGCCGTTCTCAAAGTGTTTGATGTTGCGGATGTGGGCGAAGGCGATGCGGTCGCAGTGCTTGCGCACGATGTCCGCCACGTTATTGTCCGGGCTGGCGTTCAGCGAGCCGAAGCACAGCGTCATCGTGGAGGCGGGCCACGAAAAACATATCGGCCATGTTGTAGAACACCATGACCAAGATCATTGATGACTGCTGGCACTGCCATTGTGAAGATAGCCTGCCAGACGGGAAGCTCTTTGAATAGTCGCTCCTGTTTTTGATTCATCAATCTTACCTCCATTCAGCCCAGCAAAGCGTTTAGGGCAGTAAATTCGCAAATACAGGCGCTAAAAAGGCGGTGATCACACCCGCCAGCGCTACGGCAAGGCTGCTCATGGCTCCCTCCACCTCGCCCAGTTCCAGTGCCTTGGCTGTGCCGATGGCATGGGAGGCGGTGCCGATGCCGATTCCCCTGGCCAGCGGGTCGGTGATGTTCAATACCCTACACAGCCACTGCGCGGTCAGATTGCCTGTGATACCAGTAAGGATAATGACCGCCCCCGCCAGGGATGGGATTCCCCCCAGCGTGTCCGCGATGTCCATACCGATGGCGGTGGTCACCGATTTGGGCAGCAGGGTCACAGCCTGGGCCGCATCCAATTGCAAAAGCAGCGCCAGCATTGTGACGCTACCCAGGCTGGTCAGGACGCCGGACAGGATGCCGACGAGAATGGCGATCAGATTACTTTTCAGCAGTTCCCACTTCTCGTAAAGGGGAATGGCCAGACTGACGGTGGCAGGTAACAGCAGATAGCTCAGCGGCGACGCGCTGGCCTTGTACTCGGGATAGGGTACGTCCAAAAGACTGAGTAACAGGATCACAAAAAGGCTGCCCAGCAGCAGAGGATTGCACCAGGCTTTCCCCGTTTTTCGGTTGATGAGTGTCCCCAGGGCGAAGGCCCCGATAGTCAGCGTCACGCCCCAGACCGCGCTGGAGGACAGGAACTCAGCCATCCCGTTCCGCCCCCTTTCCCAACATACGGCGCGTTTTCTGCGTGACCCGCCCCGTCACGCCCATGACCAGCAGGGTCACCGGGACAACAGCAATCAGGCATGGCAGGAGCATGGCCTCCAATTCTGTCCATAGATCCATCACACCTGCCGCCGCAGGGATAAACAACAGCGGCAGGATGCCGGTCAGGAAGCTCCCGGCCTCCTTGACCTGCTCCAGCTTGAAGATCCCCAGCCTCAGCGCCGCTAATAGAAGTACCAGACCGTAGACGCTGGCTGGAACCGATAGGGGAAGGACATGGGCCAGGAGCTCTCCTAACAGGCACACGAGCAGGATCCGGCAGAATTGGAATATATACTTCACACAGGTTTCCTCCTGATTTGTCGTGGTATACGTATCAAAAGCACAGGCTTATCATTCCCCGATCAGCGCGATGGAAACATCGTTTACATTGGTCCCCGTGGGCCCGGTGCGGATCAGACCGCCCACCGCCTTTAGCGCGCTATAGGCGTCATTGTCCGCCAGAACCTCGTGAATGTTCAGCCCCGCTGCGCTCAGGGCGGCGAGGGTGTCCCCGTCCACATAACCTCCCGCCGCATCGGTGGGGCCATCGGTGCCATCACTGCCCACACTGATAAGGGCAGCGTGGGAAAGCCCCACCAGTCCGGGCGCAGCGGCCAGGGCCAGCTCCTGGTTGCGCCCCCCCAGCCCCGGCCCGGTGAGGTGTACCACCGTCTCACCTCCTGCCAGGAAGGCCGATTTTTTGCCTTCCCCGGCATGGCTGGCCAGCACAGCGGCCAAAAACCGTCCGGCCTCCCGGGCCTCGCAGTCCAGCCGGTCAGTGAGCAGAACCGGCACGTAGCCCAGCGCCCGGCACCGCTCCGCTGCTGCGCGACACAGCTCCCGGACGCTGCCGATGATCTGGGTATGCACGTTGTCCAGTGTTTTCGGCGTCTCCACCTCCAGACAGGCTTGCGCCTGCCCACTCAGCCGCAGGGCGTATTTGTCCGCGATGGCTTGGGCCTGCTCCGCTGTGGATGGGTCTGCCGCCGCAGGGCCGGAGGCGATCATGTCCAGCGGGTCGCCCAGAATGTCGGACAGCACCACCGTCTCCACCTTCGCCGGGGCGCAGTGGAGGGCGAACCGGCCGCCTTTTACCCCGCTCAGCCGCTTGCGAATGGTGTTCATCTCCACGATATCCGCCCCGCAGGCCAGCATCTGCTTTGTGACGTCCTGGAGCTCCTCTGCCGGGATAAGGGGCTTCTCAAACAGAGCGCTGCCGCCCCCGGACAGCAGAAACAACACCGTGTCCGTAGGCAACAGATCCTTTGTCATGTCCAGAACAGCCTCCGTCCCCCGGAAGCTGTTCTCATCCGGCACCGGATGGCCCGCCTCGTAGCAGATTACACCGGGCAGTTCCCCCATGACGTGGCCGTACTTGGTCACCACCACGCCTCCGTCCACGGGTCTGGGCAGCTCCCGGACAGCGGCCTGGGCCATCTGCCAAGCCGCCTTGCCCACCGCTGCCAGGAACACCCGGCCCTCCGGCCGGAAGTCCGCCAGCGCCCGTTTCACAGCCTCGTCCGGCTTTACCGCCTCAATGGCAAAGCGGGCGATATCCTCCGCGTCTTTTCTCAGGTTTTGGTTCATAAGGAGCCTCCAGTCAGTTCATTTCGTAGGTTCTGCGGGCGATACCCAGCTCCTCGTTGGTGGGGATGACTCGCACACAGACGGCGGAATCGTCCGCCGAGATAATGCCCTCGCCGGGGCAGCTTTCGTTTTTCTCCGCGTCCAGCTTCACCCCAATGGGAGCCAGCTTTTCGCACACCATCCGGCGGATGCGGGGGGCGTGCTCCCCGATGCCCGCGGTGAACACCAGGTCGTCCAGACGGCCCAGGTCCAGGTAAAACGCGCCGATGTAGTGAACGATGCCGGTGACGAACACATCGATGGCCAGCTTGGCCCGCTCATTCCCACCGTCTGCTGCTTCTTCGATATACCGCAGGTCGTTGCTCACCCCGGAGATGCCCAGCAGGCCGCCCTTCTTCTGGTAGCCCTCCAGGACCTCCTGCTCGGAAAGGCCCTCCTGCTTCAAAAAATGGATCATGGTCGGGTCCATGTTCCCCACCCGGTTGGCGTGGATCAGGCCGGTCTCCAGGCTCATGCCAAAACTGGTGTCCACGCTCTTGCCGTTCAGAATGGCGCAAATCGAGGCGCTGCCGCCCAGGTGGCAGGAGATGGCGGCGTACTCTGTCTTTTCTGCGTTCAGTACATCGGCGATGTACCCGTGGGACGCCCCATGATACCCCAGCCGCTGGACACCGTACTTCTCGTACCACTCGTAGGGGACGCCGTAGAGCCTGCGCTCCAGAGGGATGTCTCGGTGATAAGCTGTCTCAAACACCCCGACGTGCCGCGCCTGGGGCAGCACCGCCTGCACCGTCTGGATGGCGCTGAGATAGGCGCTGTTGTGCACCGGCGCGAGGGCCAGGAAGTCCCGCATCCCCTGCATGACCCCTTCGTCGATCTCGTGTACCCCATAGTGCCCCTTGGACAGCACCGACTTGTAGCCCACCCGCTCAATTTCGGAAATATCCCCCAGCACCGCGCCCTCGCCCTGGGTCAGACAGATAAGGAACCGCTGGATGCCCGCCCGGTAATCCGGGATATTTTGCCCAGCCGCTTCCTCCCGGTAGCCAGTGCCGCAGTTGCAATAACCAAAGATGGCGTCGTTTGCCGAGCCGACCCGCTCCACCTTGCCGGTGGCCAGCAGCTCGCACTCCGGCATCTCGTACAGCTTGAATTTTAACGAAGTGCTGCCCGCATTGCAGACTAAAACTTTCATTGTCACCGCTCCATTCAAAATAGCGTGTAGCATTCTCCCCGCCTTCGGCGGGGAGAATGCTTTGTATTATGCTTTTTTCGCTCGTTCCAGATAGGCTGCCACCAGGGCGTGGGAAATGCTGCCCTCCGGGTGTACCTGCCCCAGCGCCTCCCGGGCCGGAACCCAGCTGGCGGCGTCCACCTCGCCGGACAGACGCATCTCCGTATCCGCCACCCGGGCGAAGAAACCAATCATCAGCAGTTCCTTTTTCTCCATCCACCAGGTCTTTACCAGCTCAAGCTCAGTGACGCGGAGCCCCAGTTCCTCTCCGATTTCCCGGCGTGCGCACTCCTCGGCGGTTTCCCCCGGCGTCATATAGCCGGAAACCAGGTTGCCATACTGTTGGGAGATGTAGCCCTGGCGCAGGATGGCCGTTTCCTCCCGGTCATTTACCACCAGCGCGATGATACAGGTGGAAAACTGGTCGAACAGGGGACGCTGGCACTGGGGGCACCAGGGGGTGTCCCCCTCATCCCCGATCAGCCGCAGCTCCAGCTTGGAGCCGCAGTCAGGACAATAGTGAAAACGCATGGCTTCTTTTCCTCCATTTCAAATCATTTGCAGATATGGGACCTCTGACAAGATATTATAACAGAGGTTGAAGCTCCTAACGGACTTTTTGCTTTGTGACAGCTCAATCCAGCCCACCCAGCACTTCCAAAATTTCCTGCATCTCCCGGTCGCCGCCAGCGATGGGTTTCCAGTCTACCTGCACCGTTTTGTAGTTCTGCTGCTCCAGCGCTGTGGCGAACAGCTTGGGGCCTACGTTCACCACCACCAACTCAGACTGGAACAGGTTCATGATTTTTTCGCAGTTCATCACTCGTCCCTCTCCTTCTTTTGGCGGATGATTTCCCCGGCCAGCAGCGCTGCCTGGTGGTTGGTCTTGCATACCAGCACTCCGGCGTCAGCCAACTTCTGCCGCTGGACGCTGACGTTTTGCAGGTCGGCGTCGGTGCCCAGCACGGAGGCCACAAAGATCAGCTCCCGGCCCGCCGCCCTGGCCTCCTCCTGGGCCTTGCGGATGTCACTCAGCACGTAACCCACCGGGTCCATATGCCCCGGCGGCGTCAAAATGAAGTCCAGCAAAATCACCGCCGTTTCAGGGTCCGCCGCCTCACGGGGAATGGCGGGCTTGCGCACACCGGGATCGATGGCGGGGTGGGGACGGCCCAGAGTGAATTCCTCCTCGCCGTAGTCGATGCAGGTATTCTTCACGCTCACCTGGGAATCGGCCAGCTGCCACTCCGGCCGCAGGGCGATGTTGGAATAGACATTCCCCACCTTGGGGATGAGGGCGTGCATGGCCTCATCCATAAAGGTGCCGCCGCTGAACGCACCCCGGACGTATTTCTGCTCTGGTGCCAGCTTAACCACCACTTCAGCGGCACGGGCGACGATCTCCTCGTCGGTGTCCAGCCGATAGGTCTGCCCGGTCAGCGCCAGGCACTTCTGGGCGCAGTCGTCCAGATCCTTCGCCCAGATAGCTCCCGCGCTCTCCACTGTGGCCTGATCGCAGCTCATGAACAGGGCCACCACCGGCTTTTTGCACCGGGAAATGCGCTCCAGCAGACCGGGCAGCACCTGATCCCCAATGCGCCGGGCGATGAGGGCAATGTATTTGGTCTCAGGGTCGGCCTCCAGCGCGTCGATGCCCATGAGCATCATAAGCCCACCCACCTCGTTTTTCAGGTCGTTGCCGCCGGTGCCGATGGTCTGGGACACCCCGGTGCCCGCTTCGTGCAGGATTGCCGCAACGTGCTGGATGCCCACGCCGGAGGCCCCGCAGATGCCGAAGGGTCCCCGGTTGTTGATGCTGGCCAGCACCAGTGCCGCGCCGTTGATGTTGGCCACGCCGCAGTCCGGCCCCATGCACAGCAGGCCCTTCTCCCACGCCAGCTCCTTCATCTCCCGCTCGTCGGACAGGGGCACGTTGTTGCTGAACACAACACAGTGCAGCCCCGCGTTCAGAGCCTTCTTTACCTCGCCCAGGGCGTACTCCCCCGGCACGGCGATGGAGCACAGGTTGGCCTTGGGACAGGCTTCCGCTGCCGCCCGGATGGTGGGATAGCTGGCCTCGATCTCCTCGTCCTCCGAGACCGGGGCAAGGCTGGCCTCCACCTCCGCCACCGCCTTGTCAAAGGCGTCCTGAGATTCCGCCCTAGCCGCGATGATGTAGCAGCTCCCGTCGCAGCCCCGCAGCTCCTCCGTCAGCAAGCCTACGCTCTCCAGCACGTCCTTGCCGGGGTCGGTGGCCATCCCGGCGCAGCCTATCTCGATGCCCGGCTGCTCGTTGAGCACGCTGGAGGCCAGCAGGGTCTCCAGAGAGTCCACATAGCGGCCCCGCTCAATTTTCACAAACACTTCCATGGTTTATCCCTCCTGTTCCGCCCAGGCAAGGGCCTCTTTGTGGATGGCCCGCAGGGCGTTTTTGAAGCAGTCCACCGGCAGCTCCGCCGCACCAGCGCCGCCCTGTCCGCCCTTTTTCAGCGCCGAGCCGCCGTGGCTGATGGGCAGGATGTTCAGGCCCACCACTCTCCGGGCGTCCAGCCCCACGGGGAAGCCCTTGAAGTCGTCCCAGGGGATGGGAGCGAAGGTGTGCTCGCCCAGGGACACCGCCCGGGCCTTTTCCGTCCGGCTCCGGGCCTCCGCGATGGTGGAGCCTGTCATGCGCAGATAGGCAGGACCCGCGATGGCGGACATTCCGCCCAGGCCGTACACCTCGGTGACGCAGCTGTCCCCCAGGTAGCCCAGCAGGTCGGCTTCGGTGTAGGAGGGGTTCAGGAAAGTGCCCTGAATCACAGGGGCCTTGGTAGTGTACCACCGGTTCCCCGTCCCGGCCAGCTGGATGCCGAACTCCACACCGTTGCCCGCCATGCCCGCCACAACGGTGGACAGGGGGATCTTCTTGAGGCTCTCGGCAATGCTCTCCACCCCCGCCATCATGGGATGGA
>Ga0137310_102419_pt1 | contig 10624 bp, 19 predicted proteins | sample NAcewiD2O_June_2_FD_97183 | JGI IMG/M metagenome (GOLD analysis project Ga0137310, IMG submission 97183) | Mouse cecal microbial communities from Vienna, Austria - N-Acetylglucosamine amended D2O_June | ecosystem: Host-associated > Mammals > Digestive system > Large intestine > Cecum | place...
ATTTTATCACTGGCGATGACAGACGGAGGTGGTGAAGCCCTCCGCCCTGGCCGCCGCCAGCGCCGCCGAAGGAGAAAACCGCTTCCGCCGGTCCTGCTTCCCGTTCGGCTGGATGCCCAGCATTTTCTTTTCCAGGTAGTCGGCAAGGGCGTGGTCGTTTCCGATTTTCAAGGGCCGTCCCTTGGCGGTCTGGTTGTATTCGTGAATCTGCTGGGCCTTGTCCGCCGAATAGCGCACCTCGTCCCAATAGTCACAGCGATGCATATAGAGTCCCCGCTTAATCTCGTTGTAAATCGTCTGGCGGCAAAAGCCCAGCTTCCGGGCAATCTTCGTCACTCCGGCTCCGGCCATATACATGCCCTCCAGGATAAACCGCTCGTCCCTGGTCATGTAATGCTGTGTCTTTCGTCCCATGGTTTCCTCCCTCCGACAGTCCGCCGCCCACGACCTCCAGGCCGTGGGCGGTCCCATTGTAACACACCGGCGCAAGCTGCGCCCGGGTGACGTCGCCAAAATTGTGTTACACCTTCCAGTTTTTAATTTCTTTGTCTACGATTTCCCCCATTCTATATACTTTTGCACAAAGGTCAAAGGTAATGCTTTTTAAGTGTCTTAGTTTTTCCTGCCTTTCATCTATTTCCTGCCTTAGCCGTTCTAATTCTTTGTTCAACCCCTCCAGCTCCGCTTCCTTCTGCGGAAGCTCCCAAACGCACCGGGTGACAAGATTTTCAAATTTCTCCGTAAAGGTATTCCCGACCTGCCGGTCAATGAGCTCCGCCAGCTCGTCAGAAAAGCGGATACTCCGGATATTCGGTTTCCCTGCCATGGTTCATGCCTCCTTTGCAAAGAATCCACCTGTGGAGTAAGCCCAATCTATTCTGCCGTCTTCATAAAGACGGCAGTCGACAGCGGTAAACGTCCAAAGGCTCTTAGGGTTCTGCATGAGTGCTTTGTGCGGGAGGTAATCGCCAGCGTCTAAGCAAAGATAGGAAAGACCGCTAATGTTTTGATAGGTCTGTCCTGCTTGGGGAGTGAATTTCTGTGTCATGTCCTGCTCCTTCCTCCGGGGCGTACCCCGGCTCCAAAATAAAAACGTGTCGGCCTGCCGAAATCGGCCTCGGCGATTTCGGTTGCCCACCGTGGGCACAATCACTGTTGGCTGTCAAGGGTTGGAGCGGAGCGGAAAGCAAAAATTTTTCCAGGCTCTTCGGAACCTGGAAAAATTTTTGCGGCCCTTGACAGCCAATTGTTATTGTGCGACCGCCCCGGCCCATGGCCGGGGCTCCTCATTCCTTTCGTCCCCGCCGTGCGGTCTGTAACACATCCCCCTGACCGCAGCGGCTCCTTGGGCACAATTTTTGTGTGATATCTTTTTTTCGGGGTGTGAAAAAACTTCTTGACATCCGCCGCCGAAAAAAATTTGCTTTTTTTGAAATTACTGCTTGACAAACCCTGCGTTCCTATGGTATTCTATGTATTGCCGACAAGTTGCCGGTGTGGTGGAATTGGTAGACACAGGAGACTTAAAATCTCCCGGTAGCGATACTGTACCGGTTCGAGTCCGGTCACCGGCACCACAAAAATAGAATATCGCGGAGTAGAGCAGTTGGTAGCTCGTCGGGCTCATAACCCGGAGGTCGCAGGTTCAAGTCCTGTCTCCGCAACCAGTATCACCTAAGACGGATTTCAGCGTACTTTGTATGTTGAAGTCCGTCTTAGTGTCGTTCTGGGTAACTTCAATCCGTTCAATCAGCAGGTGGACGGCCTTTTCGTCGGCGCTGGCCTTCAACACCTCCAACCACGCCTTGATCTGGTCCACGGTGAAGTCCGTGGGCGGCGTGGTCTCCTGGAGCTGGGCAATCTCCGCCTTGATGGTCTGCATCCGGGCCCCGATATCGGTGACGACCTCCGCCGGAAGGGTCCCGGCGGAAAGATTTTTCATGAGGGCATCATACTCCCCCTGCTTCTCCCGGATACGCTTTTGCAGGGCCCTGTTGAACTCCTCCATACGGCCCTTCTCCCCGGCCTGATACTGGCGGAGGGCGGCGGCAATCCTGTCCTGGTTCTCCGGGGAAAGCAGCTTGTGAAGGTACTCCACCGCCGCCTTGTCAACCTCCTCCATATGCACCACATGGGCACCGCACTTCTTGGAGCAGTAGTAGCGGTAATACTCGTGGCCCTTCCTGGTGGTCCGTACCCCGTGCATCTTGGCCCCGCACTGGCAGTATACAAGGCCGCTGCACAGATACCCGGCCTTCTTCCCGGCTTGCTTCCTCTCCGTCATGATTCGCTGCACCTCCATAAACTGCGCCTTGCTGATGATCTGCGGCAGGGCGTTTTCTATCCGTATCGCGTTGGGCTTGCTCCTCCGGTCCTCCCGGCGCTCCTCCTCTTGGGGCGTATAAATATACGTGCCTGTGTATTTCTCGTTGCGGAGCATCTCATAGACCTGGGTGTATTTGATGGGCTTCCCCCGCTTGCCGGTGATGCCGGCCGCCTCCATCTCCGCCAGAATCGCGGTATATCCTTCCCGGTTGGCGGCGGCGTCGAACAGCTTCCGCACATAGCCCGCCTCCAGCTCATTGACAACATACCGCTGGTTCACCACGTCATAGCCAAAGGGGGCGGTCCCGCCGTTGTGAAGGGCCTTCAAGGCGGTTTCCCGGTGGCCCTTCTTGACCTCACTGGAAAGGTTGTCCAGGTAATACTCCGACAAGGACCACATGAGCGTCCGCATGATCTTGGCCTCGGCGGTGCTGCCGAAGTCCTGGGCCACGGCGATCAGCTCCACCTTGCGGTCTTTCAGGCGCTTCTCCAGGCTGACGTGTTCCCCCAGGTTGCGGGCCACCCGGTCATATTTGTGAATCAGGATGACCTCAAACAGGCCCTTGTCCACGTCCCGGAGCATCCGCTGGTATGCCTTCCGGCTGGCCGTCTTGGAGCCCTTGCCGCTGACTGCCTCGTCGGAGTAGGTATCAATGACCGTCAGCCCCTTCCCGGCGGCGTACTCCCGGCAGGCCCGGACCTGGGCGTCTATACTGGCCTCGTCCTGCTTGTCAGAGCTGAACCGGGCATAGATTACAGCCTTACGCATGGTATTTCCTTCCTGGCCTTACTGGGCCTTTTCTAAAGCCGCCAGACGGTTAGAGATCATTTTCACAGCGGTTTTCAATGTAATAATCTCATCCTCCAGCACCTCTACACGCTCCTTCGGGGCCAGCCTGTCCATCATCTCAATAATGGTCGAATGACCGTCAAACAGCAATTGGATTTTATCGCTTATGTCTGCCTCCAAAAGGACTTGTGTACGAATAGACCGCTGGTCGACCTCTTCCAGTGTCTCCTTGATACCAGCAATGTCTCCCTGCATCTTTGACAGCATTTCCAGAATCTTTTCCTCGTTATTCATGATATCTCCTTTCTTACCCTGTACCGTTTGGTACAGGCTTTTTGTTCGCCGGCGTGCAATCGGTTTTGCTCCCCCGTTCTGGGGAGCAAAGGGGGATTCCCCAGTTTTGGGGAAAGTAGATCGGCTCAAAATTGAGCTCATTTGACAGGGTTATCAAACGAGCGCCATTTTTGACGGGCGTAAAATTCCGCTGGTTACTCGGATTCGGATTGGATTCCGGGCGCATTTGATATCATGTGATTGCAAGCATCTTCCGGCGAAGGATATTTACTTCTTTTCGCTCTCACTTGCTGATGGACTTCCCATGATGGGAGATACAGGTAGGGCTTACTGTCACACTGTTTTGGCTGTTGATATAGGTAGACGGGATGAAGAATTCGGACGGCTGAATTTTCAGCTCTCCAGAGTCTTCCATCGTACAGCCTCACGCAGCCAATATCCACTATCTTCGGTCCAGATTTGGACCCACCTCATTTGACAGGGCTGTCAAGTGAGGTCTCCCCAAAATTGGGGACTGCACAACTTTGTGCAGTCAATGCCGCCAGTTTTGGCGGTATCAGGGTGCCGGTAATTTCCCGCCCCCTCTATTCGCCCTCCTCCGCCCCCTCTGGCGCGTCCTGGGCGGCGGGGGTGTCCTTACCCTCGGTTGAATCTAGTGTAGCCTCTGCGGGCTCTTGGCGGCGGTAGCGGGGGATTTCGGTTAATTCGCATACGCGGTCTATGGCTACATTCTTCCCGTCCTCATTCAGCTTGTGAAACAGATTCACAATATTCTTTTCACCAGTTGTAAATCTGTATCCGGCTTTTATATTAGCATATACTAGGCTTTTTTCTGCCTCAAAATACAGCTCCTTTTCTTCATCATCCAAGATCATATATATAGAAACACCTAGTGCCGCAGCAATTCGTTGTAACGTGTCAGGCTTAGGAATGATTTTCCCTGATTCATATTTTCTAATCGCAGAATCGGCCATTCCGCAAGCGTCAGCAACTTGCTTTTGTGTCAAACCATTTTCCAGCCTGACCATTCGTATGCGTTCACCAGTGGTCATAAAATCACCTCTTTTTTACTATAACATATGTCAGCGATTTTGTATAGACCAAATTTTATCTTTTTAAATCTTGACATGCCCTCTAGTTATCTGCTATAATCAAGAAAAGACCAAAAATGGTCTATTGAAACGGAGGTGAAACTGTGAAAGTCAGTCGGAAGAAGCTGGAGCTGGCAATGGCGCGGGCCTGTATGAACAGTGCTGACCTTCCCGCCGCTGCCGGTCTCCCCCGGCCCACGGTGCAAAACGCCATTGTTGGCAAGGGTGTCCGGCCCGCAACCCTGGGCCGCATCGCTAAGGCCCTAAACGTGGACCCGGCGGAACTGTTGGAGGAGGGATAACCGTGGATCTGTTAATCATGTTTGCCGGGTGCTGGCAGCTCACAAGCTGGCTGATGGCCCTGGTAGGGCTGTTGGAGAAAGGGGGGCGGTCAGAGTGGACAACCTTTGCCGAATCCCGGTGACGGCGACCTTCACCGTGTACAAGGGCAGCAGCACGCCGGTCATGACGAAGGTGGAGTACGTAGACATCCCCGCTGACACCATCGCTCGGTTCCTGCTGGAGAAGTTCGGGGCGGACGCAATCTTTGACGGAGGGGAGGCGGAACGGTGAGCTTCGAGGACATCCCTGCGGGCTGCTACACCCCGGAACACTGGAAACTTGCAAACGGTATCGACTTACAGCAAGAAGGCAACAGCGCCAATGGCGGCAATTCCCAGGGGCGGATCAAGCCTTATCTGACGGAGGAATCCCTGGACGAATACCTGATATCAAACGGCATCACCGTGCGGCTGAATGTCATCACGCATGAGGTCGAATACGGTGGCGTCGGCGGCAACTACAACCCGGAAAGTACCAGGAACGACCTCCCGGTCATCCTCTACGACGAACTAAAGCAGCGCTTCCGCTGCGACAAGCAGACGCTGTGCGACCTGCTGAACCTGATTGCCGGGCGAAACCGCTATAACCCCGTCTTGGAGCTCATTAACATGTGCGAGTGGGATAAAGTGGACTACCTGGGCCAGCTCATTGAAATTTTAGGTATCCGTGAGGATGATATCCTGTCCAAAACGCTGCTTTACAAGTGGGCTGTTCAGTGCTATCAGCTTTTACATAATCAAATTGGTCTCAACGTCAGCGCCGACGGGATGCTGGTGCTACAGGGGCCGCAAGGCTGCGGCAAAACTTCCTTCGTCCGTCAGATCGGCATCCGCCCCGACTTTGTAAAGCTGGGCCAGTGGATTGACCCGAAGGACAAGGACACCATGATCCGCTGCACCTCCGCCTGGATTGTAGAGCTGGGGGAAATCGAAACGACCTTGCGCTCTGACCTGGAGCGGCTGAAAGCATTTATCACCGCCGAATCGGATGAATACAGGCCTCCCTACGCCAGAGTAGCCAACAGGACAGCCCGCCGGACCTCGCTTGTAGGCACCTGCAATTCCGAACGGTTCCTGATTGACCCAACCGGGTCCCGGCGGTTCTGGACGATTCCGGTTGACAACATCGATCTGAACCGGCTGATGAACTTCCACGCAATTCAGTTCTGGCGTCAGATCAAGGTTTTGTGTGCTGGGCACCCGGATGATTTCCGGCTGACAAAGGAGGAGCAGCGGCAGCTTGCGCTCCGCAACACGGCCCATGAAAAGCCCTTGAAGGCCCAACTTGAAATTGAGGACATCATCGCCGAGGCAGAGGCGGACCCGGACAGCTATGAATGGAGGCTTACCACGGTGTCCGCTTTCAAAGAGGAGTATTCCAGCTTAAAGCGCTACGATGTTGCCCAGATTGGGAGAGCTCTGGACAAGCTGGGGTATGGGCAGAAGCGAATACAGGCCAACGGAAGACGCGAACGTCTGCGTGAGCTCCCTTGCCATAAATGGAGCCATTATGAAGCATCGTAAGTGGCCGAGCGTGGCCAGGCATGGCCTATCAGTGGACCGTCTATCAATCAAAAAAAGTGGCCAATGGCCCGGTACTGGCCGTGTCAAATTTGATTCAACCCGGTCACTTGAACACATTACGCCGCAAGGGATACATAGGAAGTGGCCGGGCTGGCCTACCACTTTTACCTAAAAGTTATTATTTGCAAAAAAGGGCCTAAAACGGGCATTTTACTACATAGTTTGGAGTTTATAGAAATTGCCCGGCCAGCCCGGCCACCAACGAAAGGAGATTTTATGGAAATCAGAATGGAACTGAACGAACGCCACGGGCATGGCTTCCAAATCCGCCTTGTGCGCGGGCCCGTGAACAAGGTCTACGACGACAAGCCGATGAACCTGTACGAGGCCGGGGCATATGCCAACACCCTTCTGGAGATGGTGAACAAGGAGCTGGGGACCGCCTACACGCTGAATCAGGTAGTCAAGGTCCCGGAGGACGCCTTGACCGCCAACGCCTCCACCGACTTCGGCGCGGCCCGGATGCTCCAGGACATCCGAAGCAAGACCTTCGCCTTATCTACCCCTGCCCAACAGGATATGAAGATGATGGAGGTTGACGGACAGGAGGAGGCCATGCTGTCGGCGCGGGGCGTAGTGCTGCTGTGCTACCTGACCTGGAAGGACGACGGCAACGAGAAAGCCCATGAAGCCGTCCGGCGCTACTGTGAGTACATCGCCGCCCACGGCTGCAAGGGCGGGGCCTCCAAGCTCCTAGCGGAGCTGGACGGCCTGGACAAGGAAGCAGGGGTAGAGTGGATCAGGCGGACCTATGCCCAGAACGACGTTGATAACAACGGCCTTATTGAGTATGTCATGGGGGTGATAGCGTGAGCTATTTCAAAGTCTGCCCCCATTGCGGGGCGCACCTGGACCCTGGGGAGAGCTGTGACTGCACCCTGACCCAGGTCTGCACCGAGGCCCGGGCCGCTTTTCCCGAGCGCTTCACGGGCCGGACTGACCGGCAGATCGTCGAGGAGATCGCCGCCGTGGTCCGGTCGGCAGAAATGAAAGGAGCCCCCGCCAGTGCTGCGAACACTGGCGAGGGCGGGGCGGAACAGAGTTTGACGGCTGTTTTCGCCTCCAGTATAATCGAAGATGGGAGGCCTGTCAAGTGAGTGATAAACAAAGGATTGTAAGCGGGCTATTAGAATTACAGCGGACCGATCATGACGGATATCTAGCTATGGCTGCTATCATTCCCGCCATGATGGGGGTTGAAGATATACCCGTGCCGGAAGGGAACAGCCGCGGCGCTTTCAAGAGAGCCATTCGGAGAATCCGAGCGGTGCAAGCTGGCATGGAAAAGGACCACCCCGAGTGCGTTCCCGGCCTGAAGAAAGCGGCGGCATTGATTCGCCGGGAGTGGCTGCATAGAGAAGATGGAGTGAAGGAGGCTACGCCGTGAAGATCACCATTGCCCACACAATTGAGGAGCGGGAGGAGGCTGACGCCGTTCTGTCGGCCCTCCGGCCTCTCCTGGCATGGGGAAAGGTCCGCGAAAGCGACCGTCATGACCCCTATTTACATATCTATCTGGCAACTAAAAAGCCGGGAAAGCCCCGTAATTCCAGAGAAAACCCTTGACCACCGGCCCCCTTTGTGCTACAATGGAAAACAGTTAAGGTCAGGGGAGTACCGCCGCGAGGTTAGCCAATTATGGGCATGGGAAACAGTTTAACGCTGTTCTCCCGTGCCCTTTTCTGTTCCCTCCGGGGCGGGGTTTCAGCGGGCTTGTTCGTTCTCCCGCGTCTCCTTCCCCCGCCCCCCTGGGGAACCTATTCAGCCCAACTCAGGGCGTTAAACGGAGGTACATATGGAAAGCATCAACAACACCCAGGACATCCAGCAGCAGCCCACCACTCCCACCCCGGAGGCATCGGGGGACCAGGGCGGAGAGCGGATGTTCACCCAAGACGATGTAAACCGCATCGTTTCCGAGCGGCTGGCCCGTGAGCGTCAGAAGACGGAGCCGTCCGCCATAGATGAGAGAGAAATCCAATTGAAGGCGCGGGAAAGCCGCCTGGACTGCCGGGACTACCTGGAGAGCGTAGTCAAGGACGGCAGGGCCTGGGGCGGGCGTCCTGAATCAGGTACGGGCGTCATGTGCCTGCTGGACGTGCTGGACACTTCCGACAAGGACAAATTCCAGAAGACCGTTGATTCTCTGCTGGAGATTGGCGCATTTAATCCTCAGCACGAACCGCTGAAGCTCCCCGGCGTGGACAAGCACGGTTTTGGAAGTATGAGTATCGAGCATATGATTTCCGCCGCCTTCAAGCCGAAAACTTGAAAGGATGATTTAATTGGCTATTGATTTAGTCACCAAATTTGCACCTTACACCGATGAACAGTTTACCACGGAGAGCAAAAAGTCTCTCCTGACCAACCAGGATTTTGACTGGACCGGGGCACATACCGTCAGGGTCTACAAAGTCAGCACGTCGGAGATGAACGACTACCAGCGGAACGGACCCGTTACCGATGGCCAGTGGAGCCGGTTCGGCCCCGTCAAGGACCTGGACGCCACCACCGAGGACTTTGCCCTGAACAAGGACCGCTCCTTCACCTTCGCCATTGACAAGTTGGACGCGGACGAAACCGCCCAGCAGCTTGCAGCCGCCTCCGCCCTGGCACGGCAGAACCGGGAAGTAGTGATCCCCGAGGTGGACAGCTACACTTACGGCGTCATGGCCTCCAACGCCGGGCACAAGCCCGCCGCCGTGGCCCTGACGGCCTCCAACGTCTACGCGGAGATCACCAAAGCCTCCTTGGCCCTGGACGACGCCGAAGTCCCCGAGACGGGCCGTGTGCTGGTGGTGACGCCCGCCACCTATGCCCTGATGAAGAAGTCCCCGGACATCACGCTGGACAGCGACGTGGGCCAGGAAATGCGCCTCAAAGGCGTTATCGCCAACCTGGACGGCGCTGCCGTGGTGAAGGTGCCCGCCGTGCGCCTTCCTGCTGATTTTGGCTTCATGCTGGCCCACCCGGTCGCCACCGTGGCCCCGGTGAAGCTGGAGGACTTCCGCATCCACCAGGACCCGCCCGGAATCTCCGGCTCTCTGGTGGAGGGCCGCATCTGCTACGGCGCGTTTGTCCTGGATAACAAGACGAAGGCCATTTATTACCAAGCTCTGCCCGCCGTCGCCAGTAAGACGGCAAGCAAGGGCTGACCCAATGGGGCGCGTGGGCAATATAGCCTGTGCGCCCCGCCTCATAGGTGATGATATGGGCAAAAAACGTTTGAGAATGGGCACGTCTACGGAGGTACGGCGGGCTGTGAACAAAATCAACAATATGCTCTTGAACGGCGAAGTGGACGCCAAAACGGCAAACGCGCTGCTGTACGGCTGTAACGTCTGCCTGGGCGCAATCCGGGTTGACGACCAACAGGCCAAGCTCAACGAGCTGGAGAGAGCAATTAAGGATCTGGAAGTGGATGGAAAGAAATATTTCTGATTTGCGGAGGTGGTGAACGTGAATAAGGTCTATGAACTGGCGGCGCGGCTGGAGCGGGTCCGGCTGGACATCATCAACCGGCCCCCGGCGGATGCTCTGAGCCGGAGCCTTGAGGAGTTCTACGGCGAATACACGGAGGCTGACCTGATGGAACTGGCGGCGGGGCTGGAGAGCGACCCGGTATAGAGTGTGAATGAAAGCCGGTAAAGGGGGAGTTGCCATGCCTGAGAATCCGTACAGACGCGGTTCGCTCATTTGGTCCATCATGGAAGGTGACTGGGGAGACCTGACGGTTTCCCAAATCGCAGAGGTCATGGACTGCAGCAGACATACAGTGGTGTACTATCTGTCGCAAATCAAGCGCGAAACCGGCTATGCGGTCCCACATACTAGGCAAAAAAACGGACGGTCATTAACATCGGCTAGGCCCCGTGTGTAAAGCTGGCAAGATACCGGAAGAGTATTTCAGGTAATATATACTGCGCCTCTCCGCAACCACAAACCCCTAGAACCGCAACGGTTCTAGGGGTTTTTACTTTTCTTTTTTCGCTGGAAAAAGAGCGTTTTCTAACACGTTTCTAACACTTACGAAAAATTGGGGCCGGAAAGCAGATTTTGCGGCATGATACCACTCAGCTTTTCGGAGAGGCTTTGGGCCATTTGTTCATGTACTCCGGTCCCGGAATGAATGTAAGTATCTGCTGTGAAGTTGTAGTTGCTATGCCCCAGCCAGGTTTGAATATCTTTCAGGGAGTAGT
>Ga0137310_102421_pt1 | contig 10618 bp, 6 predicted proteins | sample NAcewiD2O_June_2_FD_97183 | JGI IMG/M metagenome (GOLD analysis project Ga0137310, IMG submission 97183) | Mouse cecal microbial communities from Vienna, Austria - N-Acetylglucosamine amended D2O_June | ecosystem: Host-associated > Mammals > Digestive system > Large intestine > Cecum | place...
GACAGTCATGAGAGAATACCTGCCTAAAGGCGTATTCAAGAAACTGAAAAAAACCATGGAAGACGGAGCGGATCTGGATCCCTCCATTGCTGACGTGGTTGCCCATGCCATGAAGGACTGGGCCATCAAGAGAGGAGCCACTCATTACACTCACTGGTTCCAGCCCCTCACCGGCGTTACCGCTGAGAAACACGACTCCTTCATCTCCGCCCCCAACGCGGAGGGAAAGGTGATCATGGAATTTTCCGGCAAAGAGCTGATCAAAGGAGAGCCGGATGCCTCCTCATTTCCGTCAGGAGGCTTGAGAGCTACATTTGAGGCAAGAGGATATACCATGTGGGACTGCACCTCACCGGCTTTCCTGAGAGAGGACGCTCTGGGCGTGACCTTGTGTATTCCCACGGCCTTCTGCTCCTACACAGGTGAGGCCCTGGATCAGAAAACCCCTCTGCTGCGCTCTATGCAGGCCATTGACGCGCAGTCTCTCCGGATCTTAAGACTGTTCGGCAACACCACGGCCCACAGGGTGGTTCCCTCGGTGGGGCCGGAGCAGGAGTATTTTCTGGTTGACCGGGCAAAATACCTTCAGAGGAAAGACCTGATCTATGCGGGCCGCACCCTGTTCGGGGCCATGCCGCCAAAGGGGCAGGAGCTGGAGGACCATTATTTCGGAGCCATCCGAGAGCGCGTCGGCGCGTACATGAACGAAGTGAACCAGGAGCTGTGGAAACTGGGAGTGACGGCCAAGACGCAGCACAATGAGGTAGCCCCGGCCCAGCACGAGCTGGCCCCCATTTACGATCAGGTAAACCTGGCGGTGGACCACAACCAGATGGTCATGGAGACATTGAAAAAGGTGGCAGGCCGCCACGGTCTCACCTGCCTTCTCCACGAGAAGCCATTTGCCGGGGTAAATGGTTCCGGAAAGCACAACAACTGGTCTCTCATCTCCGACGACGGCATCAATCTCATGAATCCCGGGGAAACGCCTCACGAGAATGTTCAGTTCCTTCTGGTTCTGGGCTGTGTGATGAAGGCCATTGACACCCACGCGGACCTGCTCCGGGAGTCTGCCTCTGATGTGGGAAATGACCACAGACTGGGAGCCAATGAGGCGCCGCCGGCCATTATCTCCATCTTCTTAGGGGAGCAGCTGGAGGATGTCATCGATCAGCTGTGCAGCACAGGAGAGGCCACCCATTCCAAGAAGGGCGGGAAGCTGATGACCGGTATTGCCACGCTTCCTGAGCTGGATAAGGATGCCACGGACAGAAACCGCACATCACCCTTTGCCTTTACGGGAAATAAGTTTGAGTTCCGTATGGTGGGCTCCTCGGATTCCATCGCTCCGCCAAACGTGGTATTGAACACCATTGTGGCCGAGGCCTTTAAGGAGGCTGCCGATGAGCTGGAGAAAGCGGAGGATTTCCCGAGCGCTGTCCACGATATGATCAAGAGGCTGCTGTCTGAGCACAAGAGGATCATTTTCAATGGAAATGGTTATTCAGACGCATGGGTGGAAGAGGCAGAGAAGAGAGGCCTTCCCAACATCCGTTCCATGGTGGAAGCCATCTCCTCCCTGACCACAGAGAAGGCCGTCAAGCTGTATGAGACCTTCGGCGTATTTACCAAGGCGGAGCTGGAGTCAAGGGCTGAGGTAGAGTACGAGGCGTACGCGAAAGCCATCAACATTGAGGCTAGGACCATGATCGACATGGCGGGAAAACAGATTATCCCGGCGGTGATCAAGTACACTACCCAGCTGGCCTCCTCCTTAAACGCTGTGAAAGCCGCTTGTCCTGAAGCGGATATCAGTGTGCAGAGTGAGCTTTTGGTGGAGACGTCTGACCTTCTGTCTGACATGAAGGTGGCCCTGGCGGCTCTGGAGCAGCTGACAGCGGACAGCGCCTCAATAGAAGATGCCCGGGCTTGTGCCCATGCTTACCACGACAAGGTGGTTCCGGCCATGGCGGCTCTCAGGACCCCGGCGGATAAGCTGGAGATGATTGTGGATAAAGAACTGTGGCCATTCCCAAGCTACGGGGACCTGATCTTTGAGGTGTAAGAGGCTGGGGACTTAGACTTAAAGAGGATAGGACAGATGATAAAGGGGCTGCCGCGAAAAGAGGTGACTTTGCGGCAGCCCTTTTTGGGCGATAAGACGGCTTTCTAAAGAGACATGCCGGACATTTAGTCAGCGGGATAAACCAGTCTTTCCTGGGTGATCTGGTCAAGGACCTCTCTTAAATACTTGTCCGCCAGATATTTTGTCATGGGAAGATTCATGTCCAGATAATTGCCGCAATCCTTGGCGGCGGCTCCCGGAACTTCTCCCTCAAAGTCCCGGATAAACTGAAACATCTCCTTCATCAGGGGAACAATGTCCTTTGACTCATAGTCCCCGGTCAGAAGAAGATAGAACCCGGTGCGGCAGCCCATGGGGCCGAAGTAGAGAACCTGATCCTTGAAGGCCTGGTGATTTCTCAAAAAGGTAGCCCCCAGGTGCTCGATGGTGTGGACCTCCGCTGTGTTCATCACTGGCTCGTAGTTGGGACGGGTCACGCGGATGTCAAAAGTGGTGACCACCGCGTCCCCGGCATGGTCTTTGCGGGACACATAGACACCGGGAAGCAGGCGCAGGTGGTCGATGGTAAAGCTGGTAATTTTTTCCATGATAAACCTCCTCGTATGGTTGGAATATATTCTCGGAATTTCTAAACCTTTTTTATGCGGTTTCCAAGACTCTATTTTTATAAATTCCCCCGCTTTTTTACAAAGCTATTAAATTAATTATGTCTTTCAAGACTTACAGTTATTTTAGCACAATTTTCTCGCCTTAACAATCCATAACCGCGCATCGCTTTCTTGCCTTTTATGAAAACAGCGGTATAATGGTGAAAGGAATAAACGATTTAACGGAGGATATTATGCTGCTGCTGCAAAAAGACAGTCCTGTACTTAACATATCAGAAAACGGTTCCTGCCAGATCCTGGATTTTGACAGGCTTCCTTTCGCGCTGAGAAGGGAAGGAGTAACCTTTCCTGAATTCGCGGAGTGGGCCTCCAACCGGGCGTTATCTATAGGGAGGAGCCATGCCAAGGCTATCTTAAATTCCCTGGGATTGTCCCAGACCAACCGGTACGCGGTGTGTAAAGCCTGCCGCGGACTGAGCCTGGAGGATGCGTACTGGATACGGCAGGAGGGGGATGAAAAGGAATGGAAGGATGTGAATCTGTTTCACAATGACCTCAGTCTTGCCCTGACAGAGCTGGCATTGTCAGGCAGCAATTCCCGGCAGCGGGTATTTGAGAAAAAGTCGGTGTTTGAGCTTCTTCCAGAGCGGAGATTAAAGATCCATACGCCGGAACTGACCACATTGGGAGTCAGCGCGAAGGGCTGGATCCGGGAGGGGGAGGATTTTTATCTGCACAAGACAGGGAAATATGAGATTCCGGCTTCCCAGATCCTGGACTGTCTTGGGATCCCCCATATTGCCTATGAAGTGTCCGGGGAGGAGATCCGGGACTATCTGTCAGAGGAGAGAAAAGACTGGCTTGACGGGGTGGGGGAGAAGATGGTAAAATCCAGGATTTTTACAAACGAGGATATTTCACTGGTGACCTTTGAAGAACTGGAGATTTTTTGCGGGCATTATGGCCTGAACCCCTATGAGCAGGCCATAAAGATCGACAGAAGGTCCTATCTGATGATGTGGATAGCGGATTATGTACTGAACAATGATGACAGACATGGCCAGAACTGGGGATTTTTTATGGACAATGCCACCGGTAAGCTCACAGGGGCCTGTCCCCTGTTTGACCATGACCGGGCATTCTCCACTGGCAGGAATCTGATGTCCCAAACTACGGAAAGGGATATGACTCTTAAAGACGGGGCCCTGGCCGCGCTGAGAGAACTGAACATGGAGTTGTCAGGGATTTTTTCCATGGAAATACCGGACTTTCTGGAGGAGGCCAAGTGGGAACAGGTGCTTGACCGCTGCCGGGAATTGGAAAGCTTGGCGCGGGGCCGCTGAGCTTTCCTGTTCTTCCCTGCCGTGTTTCCAGCCGCCCCTGCAGTGTTTCCAGCCGCCCCTGCAGTGTTTCCAGCCGCCCCTGCCGTGTTTTCAGCCGCCCCCTGCCCCTTTTCCCGCGCCGCCATGAAAAAAAGGGGTTCTTTCCTTCCGGTTCCGGCATAGACATGGAAGGAGAAAGAAAAGGGGCTGCTGTGCATGAAGGACTGGTATCAATGTACAGGTGAGGAGGTTCTGTCCCGGCTTGAGACCGCAAGGCGGGGGCTGACAGAAGCGCAGGCACAGGAGAGAAAAAAACAGTATGGGCCCAATGCCCTGAAAGAGGCTGGAACGAAGCCGGCCTGGAAAGTTTTTTTGGAACAGTTTAAAGACCTTCTGGTCATGATCTTAATAGGTGCTGCCCTGATCTCCATGGCCACGGACAATATGGAGAGCACGGTGGTGATTTTTGCCGTGATCACCCTGAACGCTGTGCTGGGAACCGTTCAGCATGAGAAAGCCAGAAAGTCCCTGGAAAGCCTTAAATCTCTCTCCGCGCCCTGGGCGGTAGTCATGAGAGGCGGAGAGAAGATTTCTATCCCGTCGGCAGAGGTGGTGCCGGGGGATATCCTGTATCTGGAAAGCGGAGATCTGGCGGTGGCTGACGGGAGGATCCTGGAGAGCGTGTCTTTGCAGGTCAATGAAAGCTCTCTCACAGGGGAATCGGACTCTGTGTCAAAGCAGGGGCGGGAGCTGATGAGGGAGGTTTCGCTGGCGGACCGGTCCAATATGGTCTACAGCGGCTCCCTTGTGACAGCGGGCAGAGGCGTGGTGGCTGTCACCGGAACGGGTATGGATACAGAGATCGGCAGGATCGCCTCCATGATGAGCGGGACAGAGGAGAAAAAGACCCCTCTTCAGGTGAGCCTGGACCAGTTCGGAAGCCGTCTGGCGGCGGCCATCATGGTGATCTGTCTGGTAGTGTTCGCGCTGAGCATGTACCGGGGCATGGCCATGCTGGATTCCCTGATGTTTGCCGTAGCCCTGGCGGTGGCCGCTATCCCGGAGGCCCTGGGTTCTATTGTCACCATTGTCCAGGCCATGGGAACCCAGAAAATGGCCAGGGAGCAAGCCATTATCAAGGACCTGAAGGCAGTGGAAAGTCTGGGCTGCGTCTCCGTGATCTGTACTGACAAGACAGGAACCCTGACCCAGAACCGGATGACGGTGGAACAGGTGGAGATGGACGGAAAGCTCATGAGACCGGAGGAACTGAACCCCGGAAAAGAAGGGCACCGGCTTTTTCTGGAGATCTGCGCCCTGGCCAATGACGGCTGGATACCGGAAGGAGGAGGTCCGTCCAGGCGGCGTTCAGGCCCATATGGGGAAGGGGGGACGCCTTTGCCAGAAGGAAGGAGTATGGCGGGGCGCCGCTTAGAACCATATGAGAAAACAGGCGCGGGTTGGTCAGAAAATGGCGGCCCCGGGCAGCGTCAGAAAACCAGACAGGGTCAGCAGGAGGTAGGCGACGCCACGGAGCTGGCGCTTCTCCACCTGGTACACCAAAGCGGCATGTCGCCGGAAGGGCTGCGCCAGCAGTTCCCCAGAGGGAGAGAGATCCCCTTTGATTCCACAAGGAAGATCATGAGCGTGGTGTGCCGGCTGCCTCAGGGTCCTGCCCTGCTGGTAAAGGGGGCCATGGATGTGCTTCTGGAGAGAAGTACTCATATCCATCACCAGGGAGACATCCGCTCCATAACCTTGGCGGATAAGCGGAATCTGTCCCGTCTCGGAGACAACTGTTCCAGGAAAGGGCTGAGGGTTCTGGCTCTGGCTTACCGCCCTTTGAAAGGAGACTTTTCCGCCATCAGCGATTCCAGTCTGGAAAGGGAGCTGGTATTTTTAGGCTTCGCCGCCATGATGGACCCGCCCAGGCCAGAGGCCAGGGCGGCGGTGATGGACGCCAGGAGGGCAGGCATCCGCCCTGTGATGATCACAGGAGATCACAGGGTGACGGCCATGTCCATAGCGAGGCAGATCGGGATTCTGAGAGAAGGGGAAAAGGCAGTGACAGGAGACCAGATCGATGCCATGGACAGCAGGGAGCTGGAAGAGAAGATCCAGGATATCAGCGTCTACGCGAGAGTGTCCCCGGAGCACAAGCTGAGGATCGTGAAGGCATGGCAGGCCAGAGGGCGGATCACCGCCATGACCGGAGACGGGGTCAACGACGCCCCCGCTCTAAAGCAGGCGGATATCGGCGTGGCTATGGGACAGACGGGCACAGAGGTGTCCAAGGACGCGGCCTCCATGATCCTGGCGGACGACAATTTTGCCACTATCATAAAGGCGGTTTCCAATGGCAGAAATGTGTACCGGAATATCCGCAACGCCATCGAATTTCTGCTGTCCGGCAATATGGCAGGTATTTTCTGCGTGCTTTACACCACTTTAAAGTCCCTTCCCCTGCCATTTGCCCCGGTCCATCTTTTGTTTATCAACCTGCTGACAGACTCCCTGCCCGCCATCGCCATCGGCATGGAACACCCGGAGGGGGAACTGTTAAACCAGCCCCCCAGGGATCCCAGGCAGGGGATTTTGACAAAACGCTTTTTAAGGGACATTCTGATCCAGGGCGGGCTGATCGCGGTGTGCACCATGTATGCTTACCATGTGGGCCTGTCCCAGGGGAATGACGCCCTGGCCAGCACCATGGCTTTCGCTTCCCTGACCCTGGCCAGACTGTTCCACGGGTTCAACTGCCGGGGCAGCCACTCCATTTTCCATCTGGGATTGTTCAGCAACCTTTACACGGTCATGGCGTTTGAGGCGGGGATCCTTCTTCTGGCAGGGGTTCTCTTTGTGCCGGGACTGCAGGTGATGTTCGCGGTATCGGACTTAAATCTGGAGCAGATCGGGGTAGTGGGGATCTGTGCCTTTTTCCCCACAGTGGCCCTGCAGGCCTGGAAGGTTTTCAGAGAGCTGCGGAGAAGGGGGAGAAGGTAAGAAAAAAACAGGCAAAGGCGGCCAGCTCTCATCGAAGGCTGACCGTCTTAAATTCATAATCATCACCAATGTGGTGCTGGGTAGAGTACTCAAAAGGGATACCGCTGTCTAAATATCCCACCTGTTCGATGCACAGCACAGGGTCCGTATCCTTCAGGCCAAGATATTTTTTATCATACTTATCCGGACGCCGGGCAGTGATCACCCTGTGGGCGCTCTGGATCCTCAGCCCCAGGCTGGACTCAATATATTCATAAATGGACTGATACAAATGCTCCTTCTTCAGGCCCGGGATCAGCAGGATAGGCATATAACAGAAATCCAGGGTGCGCCAGGAGCTTTGGTCATACCGGTACCGGATAATGTGATAGACAAAATCATCGGGCTGGATATTCAGCTTTCCGGCCACCTCATCCTGGGCTGGTATGATCTCAAACAGGACCACGTCGGATTTGATTCTGGACTTGTCCAGGGTCTGAAACAGGCCGCTGGCCTGGGGCGGCAGCTCCCCTGTGCCTGGCAGCTCCGCAAGCCCTTTGACAAAGGTGCCGGAGCCCCGCTTCTTTATAACAAGCCCTTCGGACACCAGCTGGTCGATGGCCTTCTTCACAGTGATGCGGCTGACATTGTACTGTTCTCCCAGCTCTGGTTCTGTTGGGAGCTGGCTGTTTAGGGGAAATGTGCCGTTTTGTATTTTCTTTCGGATATCACTGCTGATCACTTCATATTTTGTCATGGTATGGGCTCCTGAATGTACATTTCATTTGCGGCTGACAGGCCAGATCCCGCAATCTCCCAGCCGCCGCGTTCCTTCTATTTTACAGGATACCCGAAAAAAATACAATACTGTTATAGGGCCAGATAAATGGCATATGCCGCGATAAACAGGATCACCGCTGTCCACACAGCCTGTTCACGGCGGGAGAACTCTGTCCCCGGACGCCACAGGCGGTACAGGGCCAGGGGCACCAGGGGGAAAAACAGGGTGCAGACATAGGTGATGATCTTGTAAGCGGTAAATGGACGGGCCTCATCCCTGTTTTGGGAGTTGATCTGCTGGCGCAGCTGCCTGATATGTGCCTGAGTTTCCGTTTCTTTTTTCATAAGCTTCCTTCCCGGTGCCCGGCACCTGTCAATTATCGATATTCCGTATCCATCTCATAAGAAAACCAGCGGTCAGCTATGAGCCTTTGGAAAAAATAAGCGGATTTTTTCAGATGGCGGTCCCGGTTGTGTTCTAAGTCAATCTCCACCAGGCCGTACCGGTTTTTGAAAGCGTTCATGGGTGACACGTTGTCTGTGAAAGCCCAGTTCATATACCCTTTCAGGTTGGAGCCATCCCGGACACCCTTCACCGCCCAGTACAAATGCTGCTTGAAGAAATCAATCCGGTAATCATCCTGGATCATGCCAGAGCTATCCCGGTATTGCCCTTCATTCTGCACACCCATCCCATTTTCCGCTACAAACCACTCCTTGTTGCCGTACTCATCCCTCATCCGCATGGCGAAATCGTAGATGATCCTGGGGTAGATCTCCCACCCCCGGAAAGGGTTCATCCTTTTGCCGGGCATATCGAATTCTTCATAATAAAAAGATGGATGAAATGGAGCGCCCTCCCGCGCGGCGGTCATCCGGCCCTTGACCCGGTTGGGGTGATAGAGGTTAATGCCAACCCAGTCCACGGTGTTGTTTTTTATAAGCTCTAAGTCCTCGGGGGCATAGTCCATAAGGATGTGATGGCGGTCAAGAAGGTCAAAAAATCCCTCCTCATAGCTTCCCTTTATGGCTGGGTCCAGAAAGATCCGGTTGTAAAACAGATCATACTTGTCAGCCGCGCTTTTGTCATCAGGGGAATCGGTTCTGGCGTAGGCGGTTTCCACGTTGATGATGGTGCCAAACTTACAGTCCGGGCCTTTGACACCGCTTTTTTTGTAGGCATCCATGACAGCCGCCGTGGCCAGGGCCTTGTGATAGTTCCACTGCATCCAGACTCTGGAATCCTGGTGGAAGGGCCAGCGGAGACCATCTAAATAGACTCTTGTCTGAACCACCACTGGCTCGTTGAAGGCAAACCAGTATTTTACCCGGTCTCCAAAACGCTCAAAAGCCCTGGAAGCGTATTTTACAAACAGGTCCACCACATGACGGGAATTCCATCCGCCGTATTGCTCCATAAGGATCTGGGGAACCTCATAGTGTTCTAAGCAGATCATGGGCTCCACCCCATGTTCCAGGCAGGAGTCGATCATGCTGGAATAGTAGGAGGCATACTCTTCATCTACCACCGCGTTTTCATAGTCAGTGAGAAAACGGGACCAGTTTAAGGAGGTGCGGTAGCAGTTTAAGCCGATTTCCTTCATATAAGAAAAATCTTCCTGATAGCGGCTTATAAAGTCCGTGGCCACAGCGGGGCCGTAGCCTTCATACCACACATCCCGATTTTCCTTGTACCAGGCATCCATGTAAGAATCCTGCCCTTCTTTCTTTCCTTTCCATCCCTCTGTCTGCCACGCACTGGCGGCGGCTCCTAAAAAGAAGCCATCAGGAAGAACTACCTTTTCTGTCATACCGTTTTCTCCTTTCCTTGTTCCGTTTTTTATTATGTCATTATCCTACCGCCTCTTCCGCCTTGTTGGCAAGGATCACAAAAGGCATGTAGATGGCAATGGATATCCCGACGCAGATCAGCTGGGTAATAATAGCTCCGATGCTTCCCCCTGTGGAGAGCCAGGCGCTTAAAACAGGCGGTGTGGTCCACGGCATGGCGTAGACACAGACCCCGGCAAAACCGATCTTTGTCATGATGTAGGCGAAGGTACCTGTGACCAGGGGCGTGATGATAAAGGGAACCACCAAAAGCGGGTTCAGCACAATGGGAAGCCCGAAGGTCATAGGTTCATTGATCTCAAAAATGGCGGGTGCCACTTCCAGTTTGGCGATGGCCCGGTAATCCCCTCTCTTTGAGAACAGGAAAATCGCGATCAGCAGGCCGATGGTGCAGCCGGAGCCTCCAAGGGACATATAAGTATCCCAGAAGGACATGTTGATGATATTCAGTCTGGAGGCATCGGTGATACCCTGGGCTACTAAGTCTGTGTTGGCCAGGATCGCCGCATTCAGGAGGGGATCCCGAACAGGTTTGATGATCTGGTTGCCGTGGATGCCGATGGCCCAGAACAGCTGCGCCACCAGCATCAGCACCAGGAGGCCGGGAAGGCCCTGCATTACCTTTTCAAGAGGGGTCTGAAGGAAGGTGTAAATGATCTCGTACAGGCTCATCCCTAGGACCTTGGTGGTGAAGAAATTAAACAGCGCGCAGATCAGGACAGTGAACATGGATGGGAACAGCACATTGAAGGATCCCGCCACATTGCTGGGGACTGAGTCCGGCATAGTGATCTTGAGGAAACCGCTGTTTACCAGCTTGGTATAGATCTCCACTGACACCAGGGCGATGACGATACCCAGAAACAGACCTCTTGCAGCCGTATAATCCTTTCCCAGAACATTGGCCACATCAATGACCACATCGTCATGGGTGATCTGGACCACTGTGGGAAGGCAGCTGATAAAGGAGCACAGAGAGATAATACCCG
>Ga0137310_102423_pt1 | contig 10609 bp, 16 predicted proteins | sample NAcewiD2O_June_2_FD_97183 | JGI IMG/M metagenome (GOLD analysis project Ga0137310, IMG submission 97183) | Mouse cecal microbial communities from Vienna, Austria - N-Acetylglucosamine amended D2O_June | ecosystem: Host-associated > Mammals > Digestive system > Large intestine > Cecum | place...
TTGATTGTGTCTGATTGGCAGGAGGGGACGTTTTCAGACGCTCCCCTGCCCTGTCTGGAAAGGAAGATTTGAATATGGGCGAGGATAAGACAACGAACAAAAAGAGAAAGCGTATCATGCCAAAAGCACAAGTGCAGGTAATTATCAGTCGGGAATATGTCGGCACACAGACCGTTGCCGAAGCGTTTATCCCGATTATCTCCGAAGATATACGGAGGGGGATTGCCAAAGATGACACCTTCGACAATGAGGATATATCCGCTTAGAATGTACGCAATGGAACATGAAATTAAGTAGAGCAAGGACGGAGGTTTAACAGTATGGCAGGGATAAGAACGGGGAATCAGATTTATGAAGTCGGCATTTACTGCCGCTTGTCAAAGGACGATGGCACGGAAAACGAGAGTGCGAGCATTGCCACGCAGAAATCCATCCTCACGGATTATGTGAAAAAGCAGGGCTGGCATTTGGCAAAAACGTATGTGGACGACGGGTACTCTGGTACGAATTTCCAAAGACCGAGCTTCCAGAACATGATTAAGGACATTGAAAACGGACGGATAAACTGCGTGATTACGAAAGATTTATCACGTTTAGGGAGGAACTACCTTGACTGCGGATTATATTTGGAAGTCTTTTTCCCAGAGCATAATGTGAGGTATATAGCGGTCAATGACGGCGTGGATACCTTGAATAAATCGGCAATGGACATCACCCCATTCCGCAATATCCTAAACGAAATGTATTCTGCCGATGTGTCGGTCAAGATAAAATCGGCGTACCGAGCGAGGTTTCAGCAGGGGAAATTCATGGGGACGTATGCACCCTATGGGTATATCAAAGACCCTGACGACCACAATCATCTGCTAATTGATGATAAGGTTGCCCATGTAGTGAGGGAGATATTTGAACTTGCATTAGAAGGAAATGGAATCTCCAAAATCCGCAAGCACATCAATAAACAGCATATCTTACGCCCTGCCGCTTATGCGGCGGAGCAGGGGGCGGCAGGCTATGAGCGGTACTTTGAGGGTAACGAGGAAAACCGCTATATATGGAGCGAGAACAGCGTGAGGAACATTTTAAGAAGCCCGATATATGCGGGGAACCTTGCAGGCTACAAGCGGATTGCCGCCAACATGAAAAGCAGGAAACGCCCCTCTAAGCTGCCCGAAGAATGGGAAGTGATACCCGATACCCATGAGGGGATAGTCACGCAGGAGGAATTTGACACCGTACAGCAGCTTATCACAAGCCGCCGATTGCCCGAAAACAAGGGTGGCTTTGAGAACATTTTTGCAGGCGTTATCAAGTGTGCGGACTGCGGCTACGCTCTTCGGGCTATGAGTGCCAACAGAAGAAAACGCCCCGACATCATCGACTGCGTACAATACACCTGCAATAATTATGGCAGGTATGGCAACGTCATGTGTACTGCACACGCCATTGAAGCGAGGGACTTATTCAATGCCGTCCTTGCCGACATTAACCGTTTTGCGGATATGGCGGTGAATGACGAGCGGGCGGTGAGGGCGATTGAGAAGCGGCTCACGGAAACAGACCAGAGCAAGGCAAAGGCAATGGAGAAAGAACGGAAGAAGCTGAACAAACGCCTTGCAGAGCTTGACAGGCTGTTTTCCTCTCTCTATGAGGATAAAGTCATGGAGCGTATCACCGAGCGGAATTTTGAGATGATGTCGGGGAAATACCAGAAAGAGCAGTTTGAAATCGAAGCACGGTTAAGGGAAGTAACGGAAACGCTCAATGAAAGTTACGAGAAATCGCAGGGAATCCGTGACTTCCTCTCCCTTATCCGTAATTATCAAGGCTTAAAGGAACTGAACACAACTGTTGTAAACGCCTTGATAGACAAGATACTTGTTTCGGAGCGTGAAAAATCAGCAGACGGAACAGTAAAGCAGGAAATCAAGATTTACTATAAATTCATCGGCTTTGTCGGTGAATTACATATCACACCCACAAAGCGGTGGACAGCATTAAAGCCTAAGAATTGTACAGTGTGCGGCGTTGAATACGTCCCCCGCTCCGCAATATCGAAGTATTGTCCAGAGTGCAGGGGAAAGATAAGAAAGGCTCAAGGGACAGAAACGAAACGTAGGAGCAGAGAACGAAACAGACAGGTATGTATTGAACTGTCCGCAAAAAATGACCGACTGAATTGGGACACAGGTGGGACATTGTCCCAATTTTGTTCTATGCCCGTATTTTTGTCTGTAAGAAGTGGCGTTTTTCCCTCTGACCTCAATCTGCGGTATCTTGCCTTGCGTTCTGCATCGGACGAGCCTTTTCCTGTCATTTCCTGAATTTCCGGCATATAGTAAGTGTTATCTTCCAATACCTCCACAAGCCCAAGCTGCATGAATGCCCGTATCGCCCTTTCCACTGTTCCTATCTCATGCCTTGTGAGCAGTGCGATCATCTCCGCAGAAAGCGGCGTCATCTCATTTAAGAGCAGTTTTCCGTTATGCTGCAATGATTTTAAATACAGCTTGAGCAGGATATTCACATATAAAACGCCATCTTTTGAACCTTCCAATACCACAATCTCACGTTGGTCAAAAAAATCCTCTTTGAGCTTGAGGAAATAATATTTCTTATTCTCTGCCATAGCTGCCCCTTTCCTTTTTTATTCTTTTTTCCTCCCCAAGATTGGGAAGTATTTCATTCTGTTTTGCTTTTGCCCTCTGTACCATTGCCGCCTTGTCCGCAATCTCCGCAAGTTCCCCAAGAATGGCATCATCTTTTGCTAAATCGTGTGTTATCTTTGCACTTTCCGCTTTCAGTCCGTCAAGTTCCTTTTTCCACGTTTTCGGAAGCAGCTTATCCGTACCACTCATATTTTTCAATCCTGTCCGGTAGGAGAGCGCAGTTTCAATCTTGTCCGCATTTTTGTCATAATAAGACTGTTTCTGCCTCCCGGAAAGACTTTCGTATTTTTTCAGGTATTCTGCATATGGCTTGTAGGCTTGATAGATGTCTACGATATTGGATACTTTTTTCAGCTTTGCATTTAATTCACGCTGGTTGTGAATGTTATCGCTCCGCCGCTTTTTGGTGTCCTCTGCCAGTTTCCGCAAATCTTCAAGCGTTTCAATCTTATGTGATTGCAAAAATGCCACCATAACAGAAAAATCTTTTACATTTCCTGCTTTCGTGTCTGTGCGCTGCCGGATATTGTTACCCTGAATAAAGGCGCTCCGGTTTTGCTGCCATTCCATAAGGATTGAAATTAAAGTGTCCGGTTTCTTTTCCTCTGCCGGTGTTTCTTTTTCTTCCTGTCCAACGGCTTTTTTCTCTTTTTCGAGGAACGTTATTTTATCCGTCAGACGCTCTATGTTCTCCATGCTGGACAGGATAAGGGCGTTGATTTTTCTAATCTCCCTGTTCATGTTGCCGACTTCGGTTTTAATGCCCCTGCGCTCCATTGCGGTCACTGCCGCACCCATATGGATTGTCGGTAAAAGGTCTATGCCCTGCCTTTCAAAAGAACGGTGTTCCGCCGTAATCTCATAGCCGTTCTTTTTGTAAAAATCAGTTTCAATATCCGCCCACAATGCCCGCCATTTTTCCACGTTTCCCCTGTCATCCCAATCAGTAGCGTAAACTTTATGTGACTTATAATCATTGCCTTTCTTTGTGGGGATTTTCTGACCGTTTTTATCAAGGTCATATTCCCGCCAGCATTTCTTTTCTAAAAAAGTCCCGTCTTTTTGGAATGGGCGCATGGTAAGCATGAGATGACAATGCGGGTTCGGGTTTTCATGGTCTGGATTGTGCAGATTCATATCAACAACCATTCCTTTATTTCTAAAAAATTCCGCGAGTGTTCTTGCCGCCTTTAACCGTTCATCCGCATCCAGCTCACAGGGCAGAGAAAATTCAACTTCCCTTGAAAGCTGCGCCCTGCTTCCTTTTTCAAAATTTTCAACAGCGTTCCACAAAACAGAACGGTCTTCAAATTCTTTTGGCGCATACTCCGGCAATAGGATTTCGGAATATATCACATGACCCTTCCTTGAAAAGTCTTTTACTTCACCATCATATTCGCAGTAAATTTTTGTTGCGCTCCGGTATGCGGCAGAAGCCACAGCCGACTGCGGCTTTTCCCCGCCCCTGCTGATTATCTTTGCGTTAAGATGTATCATTTTGGTGCTTATCGGTATCTCCCTCCTTTTCTGCATTTTCTATCCCCGACGGAAAAATGTAGCTGTGCTACATTTGACAAGGGCGCACTTATACACGCTTCGCGTGTGTGCGCCCTGCGGGGCTTTGCCTGCCTTCGGCAGTCAACAGGGGAAACGACAATTCCCCTACGGGCTTGCGCCCTACCCTTTAGTGAACTTTGCGTTCAGAAAAGGCTAAAGAGCAGCCTTTATCTGCCCACAAAGTTTTATAATGCCGCCCGCCACGTTTCGGCAGATAATTTCTATGAATGCTCTTTATTCATTTCCGTCGGGGATTGTGGGTTTACTTTTTCTGTCAAAATATTCTGCATCATCCGGCGGAAATACGAATCAGAAAAGAGAGTATTCAGAATATCTTTTACTGAATCATCATTCAGGGAGGCAAGCTGTTCTTTGGTAATATTCAGCTTTTCTCTGATAAGGTATTCAAAGTGGCTTCCCCATACGATGTTGCGGTGTCGGCGTTCCTTTTCTGTCTTACCTTTTATCTGGTTAAGGAGTTTCGCCTGCCTGTGTTTTGCAATGGCAAGCTCGGCTTTCGTTTTCTGCAATTCCGCATCAATTACCTCTCTGTTTCTTAATTTATTTTCGCTCATTTTCTCACTTCCTCTCTGCCTGTAACGCTGCTAATATTGCATATCAATAACAGGCACACAAAAGAGGACACCCGTATCCGGAATGCCCTCTCCTGTGTTTCATCACGCCTGTTTATTTTTCATCATAATCCGTCTTAATCCGTACCGTTATAAGCATAACTTTCCGCACGAGCCTTTCGTACAGTTCCCTGTTGAATCTGCCTTCCTCAATGCTAAGCCTTGCCATGTACGGCTTGAACAGCCGAATCACCTCCTGCATAGCAAAATAATCGCCATTTACTGCCTTTTCCAGTGTTTCAAAGGAAATGTCCCTGTCTTTAAATTTATTCTCCATGACACATTCCCTCCACCAGCCACCGGAGTGTTTTTACCGTATCATTCCTCCATTTGCAGACAGTGCTTTTTGCCAGACCGAGGATTCCCCCAATCTCCCTGTCCGTCCATCCGATGAAGTAATACATCAGCACAATCTGTAACTGTCTGTCCGACAGTTCCCTTAATGCCTGTGCCAAATCACCGTCCACTATGCCGATTTCATAACCCATGACATAAAAATAGTCAGCGTGGTATGTATCAAAGATTTTATCAACCGTTTCCAACTGCTTTTCGGAAAACATCTCCATGTGCGATTCCCGTTCCGCCATGCGCTTGCGTTCGTTGTAATAGTTAATTTTTTCGTATCTCAATGCCATGCGGCAGTATGTCACAAACTGGCGCACCACCCTGTCTTTTTTATCTTTGTTTATCAATGTCCTGTCCTCTATTTCTGAAAAATTGATTTATCTGAAACGAAGTTAGGACTGGCGGGGAACGGCAGTGTATTGTTGCTTTTAGAAACAGAAAAGCGCTCATTGGTTTTCTTCCAACAAACGCTTTCCCGCCTAAGTTTCAGTGTAAATATTCCTTTTTCCTAATTTGGGACAACTTCCAAATCAAGCTCTTCTGCAATTTTTCTTATAGTTTTTGCCGAATTGTGAAGTTTCTCCATTTCCTTTTCATTCAAAGAAATAGGAACATGGGTTTCGATTCCGTCTGCCCCTATAATAGCGGGCATACTAAGGGCAATTTCTTTAATCCCATAATTTCCATGCATGATAGAAGATACCGGAAGAATAGATTTTTCATCCCTTACAACGCATTCACAGATACGCTTAACCGACATAGCAATTCCATAATAAGTAGCCTGCTTTTTAGAAATAATATCATAAGCGCTGTTTTTTACATCTTCCGCAATCTCCCGCATTGCTTCCTCATGGTTGAAATGTCCACGCATCTCACAAAAATCATTCAATGGAATACCAGATATATTCGTGCTGCTCCATGCTGCAATCTCACTATCCCCATGTTCGCCAATGATAAAGGAATGAATGCTACGGCTGTCTACCCCTAAATGTTTACTAAGCGCATATTTTAGCCTTGCGGTATCAAGAACCGTTCCGGAACCAATTACTCTTTTTTCAGGAAACCCGCTCAGCTTTACAGCAGCATAAGTAAGAATATCAACCGGATTTGATACAATCAGCAATATTCCTTTAAAATTGCGCTTTGCAATTTCAGGAATGATGCTTTTGTAGATAGCAACATTTTTATGTACTAAATCGAGCCTTGTTTCATTCGGCTTCTGGTTTGCCCCGGCAGTCACAATGACAATAGAAGCATCCATCAGGTCATCATAGCCTCCTGCATAAATCTTCATCTGTCCGGCAAACGGAACGCCATGCGAAATGTCCTTTGCTTCTCCGTCTGCTTTATCATAATTTGCATCAAGAAGCACCATTTCAGTGAACAGCCTGCTCTGCATCAGTGTAAATGCTGTTGCAGCGCCTACAAATCCACAGCCGATGACTGCTGCTTTTCTTGGGTTAATTGTTTTTATCATCTCTATTCCTCCCATTCAATAGCGGAAACAGGACAGGAACGAACGGCATCCTGTACCATGCTTTCGTTTTCCGGTGCAGAGTCCTGATACCCCTCCGCCTTATCATCGTCATTCATACGGAATACATCAGGTGCCATCCCAACACACAGCCCGCATCCAATACAAGCATTCTGATCTACATTCACCCTCATGCCGCATCCCCCTTTCGCTAAAATACAACAACCAGCAACATTTTAAACTGCTCTTTACCCAAGACCGCATGAGGGTGTTTTGCGGGCATTACGATAGATTCTCCCTCATGCAGTTCATACTTTTTGTCATCAATCGTAATCTCGCCAACGCCATCCAAACAAATCACAAAGGCATCACCACTGGACTCATGGCTGCTGATTTCTTCTCCCTTGTCAAAAGAAAACAATGTGACACTCAGCGCATTATTTTGTGCTAAAGTCCTGCTTACAACCTGATTGCTTTGGTAAGCAACCTGTTCTTTTAAAACTAAAATTTCTGCCTTGTCTATATTTTTTATTTTTTCCATACTGTTCGTTTGCTCCTTCCCTCAGCCTGATTTTTAACCACCCGTTCAAGATGTTTCTGTTTTCACCTCAAACCCATGTTTCTCAAAAGTTTCAAAAACTTTGTCCATAGGAATATTTTTTATGGCAGCTCCATTTGGTATCGTCATTACCTTACCCATTACAGCTAAAGACATAGGCTTTATAATTTCCTTAAACCCTGCTTCTGCCATACCTCTTTTATTTCAGGATTTTCACTTACCAGCTCTGAAACTGTTTTTGTGAAATCAACAACTTTACCCATTCGCCTATCTCCTTTTTTCTAACCATGTAATATATTTCTCCTGTATGCCGTCCTGTTCCGCTTTTTTCTCAAACGCTCTTGTCTGTTCATCAATCTGCGCTTTGCATTCCTCTGACAGTGTTCGTAATGCATAAGTGTAGCAGACGGTATCTTCTTTCTCAATGTGACGCTGCAATAAATCCACATAACCCGATGCATGGGTGACGATATCCAGCTTTCCTTCTGTAGTCGGAACACTGGCATACTGCTTAACTGCGTTCTCCAATTCCCCGATATGGAATCTTCCGAAGTCATGTTCCACCAGCATTCCATTGCGCACCAGTTTTTCTGCAACAGGATCGGAATTATTAAGCATAAACCGAAACAATATCTGTTCTTCCTTTCCATGATGATGCTTGTCTGCATAAGTTCTTGCAAAATCAATACACTCCAGAAACTCCTGAACATCAATGTCTGCCCCCTCAATCACAGCACAGCAGGTTCTCCTTAAATGCTTAGTCAGTGCTACGATATTCTCATGTTCTTTCATCAGTAAATCAATTCCATACATTATTTATCCCTCCTTAATCAATGTGAATGTCTGATTTCCTAAATATTTGTAGGAAAAACCGCTGCCCTCCAAAATACCTGCGACCAGCCTCTCCTTCAGGTCATAATAATGACTGACATCTCCTTGTAATGCTTCCCAATATGGCAAATGTATATCCACAGTCTGTTTCCATACTACTGCCTCCTGACTTATGGAAACCACAGTATTAACCCTGTCACAAGGCATTCCGTTCAATAGCAGATTATCCAAATGCCTATAAACTTCTTCTGCGCTTGTTTTCCCCGACAGTTTCCTGCTCCGTCCATACTCATATGCAGCATTCGCAATATCCGGCATACATTCAGAATGGGCATCCATCGTTGAGATGACCAGAAAAGCAAGGCGGTTTTCAGCGGCAGCGATTTTATCCTGTAACCAGCCATGTATATTACTGTTATCAATCATATTTTCAAGACTGCCTTTCTCCACCGCCCCATACTTTTGTTCCATTTCGGAAAGAATGCCATCATCATACCCGTTTTTGCTTATCATATCTGATAATCTTTCAACTAGCCCGTTTTGGAACTCTATTTTTCCGTATAGCCAGTGATGAATCGAACCTAAAAATGCGCTCATTGCACTCCTCCTATGAATTCAGCTTTTTCAAGAGTTCATCGGAATCCAGCCCATGCACCATGCAGGCATCCGCAAGGCTCTCCATCTGTGAGGACGGGCACCCTAAACAGTGCATCCCCATCTGCATCAACACCTCTGCCGCCTCCGGTTTGGTTCTTAAAATTTCTCCAAGTAACATTTCCTTTGTGATTGCCATATTATTTTCCTCCTATCTTTCTTTCCTGTTACAACACTTGCACTTCCTGATTTTTTTCGCCAAACTTTTCTTTTATCTCGGTGCAGATTTCTTCCCTGCTTATGCCTCTTTGTTCCTGCGTCTTAATCATCTTATACGCTTGAAAAAGCGGTGAAGGTCCAATTTCCGAGCTGAAAAATCCGATCCCCTGATTCCATGCCAAAAGTTCAAACACATCATCCAGCGCTGCGGATTCAAGACCATAGATATATGCCTTTACCAGTTCCCGCACAGCCTGCCTCATTCTTCCTGCGCCAACTGCATTTGTCAGGGAAAGGAGCAGACGCATTTCATAGGGGAGAGTGCGCTTCTCACTCTGCCATGTTGCCTGCCAAAAATCCGCCGCGATACGCCCTAAGTCCTCATCAATCATAGGATAATTCAGCAATGCAAGCGGACGGTATGGTGCAGAGCCTTCCGGCTCTTTTTCCTCTGTCCGGTAAAACCAGACATGAAACTCATTTTCTGCCAGCTTCTCTGTATGATGTATATACCCCAGCATATCCATCTCCTTATATAGCGGGTAAGGTTCAAAAGTCTGTATGACCTCAATTCCCTCCCCGGCTTTTAGCGTCATGGCACGTCTTTGTAAGCCGGGAAAGAAATTTCCCTGCACATGGCGTACATCCACTTTGAAGAAGTCTTTCTTTTTATCCTTCCATTCCTCGTACTTTATCATGATATCCTCCTTTATTTATTTTCTTGCTTTGGTGATTACATTATAGTAAAATAAGCAGAGCAAGTATGTTTGAATTCAAACAAAGAGGTGAGATTTTGGAAAAATTTTTAAACGTATTAAAAAAATGCCCGCTGTTTGCAGGATTATCCGATGACGAGATTTTAACCTCGCTAAAGTGTATCGGAGCAAAAGTCAGAAAAAACGCCAAAAATCAATACATCCTTCAGGCAGGAGATTGTACGGACTGTATCAGCCTGCTTGCGTCTGGGACTGCTTTAGTCATTCAGGAAGATTTATGGGGAAACCGGAACGTTATGACAAATCTTATGCCGGGCGACTACTTTGCCGAACCCTTTGCCGCCATTCCTGATGCAGTTCTCAGCGTCAGTGTTGTTGCGACAGAAAATTGTGAAATTGTGGAAATAAATATGAACCGCCTGATTACCATGTGTTCCGCTGCCTGCAGCCATCATAACCGCCTGATTAAAAACCTGATTACAGCTTTTGCCCAAAAGACACTGTTGTTTAACGAGAAGATAACGCACATGAGCAAGCGAAAAACACGTGATAAGCTGCTTTCCTATTTATCTGCTGAAGCAGCCAGACAAGGATCACTTTCTTTTGACATTCCCTTTGACCGCCAGCAGCTTGCCGACTTCCTCTGTGTAGAACGTGCAGCAATGTCTGTAGAATTATCAAAGCTGCAAAAAGAAGGGCTTCTGAAAACCTTTCATTCTCATTTTGAATTAAGTCCAAATGCCACAAATTAAAACAGGTCAATCTATACATAGCAGATTGACCTGTTTACAAAATACATATTTGTTATCAAATCAGCGGTTGCCTTCTGCAATCCCATAAACGGATTGCAGAAGCATTTTTCCTGATGATGTCTTAAAAACACAATCTATAACATTTCTGATATTGGCTTCCTGATATCCGGATTCGTCAGCATTAACCAAATAATCAGCTTCCAGCAAAATCTGGTAATCAATCCCGTCAACCTCCTGAAAAGTATGATGATGTGCGACCAA
>Ga0137310_102432_pt1 | contig 10578 bp, 11 predicted proteins | sample NAcewiD2O_June_2_FD_97183 | JGI IMG/M metagenome (GOLD analysis project Ga0137310, IMG submission 97183) | Mouse cecal microbial communities from Vienna, Austria - N-Acetylglucosamine amended D2O_June | ecosystem: Host-associated > Mammals > Digestive system > Large intestine > Cecum | place...
TTGATGCGTCAGATCCGGATGTACGGTTTGATTTAGTGAATACATTAAATTTAAACTGTGCATCCGCGCCTTTAATAGCTGAAAGGAAAGCCGCTTTAGACGAGTTGATCAATGAGATCGGAAAGGTGGATATAAAATTTTTACATACTTATTGCTCAGAAATGTTGAACGCGTTCCTGGAGGAAGGGAATCCCAAAACACCTTATGTGGGAATTTTAATGTGGTATTTGCAAACCATGGTAAAGGCATTGTCATAGGACCCATGGCTGATCAGTCATGGAGTGAACAGTAACCCCTGGACAGTTACTGCTCACATAGGTTCACAGCAACTGGCAAAAATCCATGAAAATCGCCTGCGGCGATGGGATTTTTGCTCTCTGGACCAGTTTATCACACGGTCAGCGCGGCAAGCGCGCAGACCTACCTGAACAGTAACCCCAGGACAACAATCTGTCTGACGATAACTGTGAATTAGCTTGAATTAAAGCCCGAATAATAGTATAATTATTTCCAGGGACTGGCATGTTTTGCCAGAGCGTTTATGAAACGCCTGAATATTTTTAAATCCAAGGAGGACACGATTATGGTCAACTGGAACAATATGGATACTCTTTCTTCATTCCAGGAGCTTTTGAAGGCGGAGAAGGTGGATCTGGCCCAAGTGATGAGTGGTGAGAACGGCGGGGAGAGAGTTAAAAAGTACAGTGTTCCCATGGCGGAAGGCATGGTCTACAACTATGCCGCGAAGCAGGTGGATGACGCGGTCTTGGAGGGTCTTGCGAAACTGGCCGACGAAGCCCAGCTGACGGAAAAATTTGAGGCTCTTTACAACGGGGAAGTCATCAATACAGGGGAGAAGCGCATGGTGCTTCACCACATGACCAGAGGGCAGTTAGGGGATGCTGTTGTGACAGACGGCGTTAATAAACGGGACTTCTATGTGGGAGTCCAGCAGAAGGTGGCGGAGTTCGCCAAAAAGGTACATGCCGGTGAGATCACCAACGGGGCAGGGGAGAAATTTACCACTGTAGTCCAGATCGGTATCGGCGGAAGCGACCTGGGTCCCCGGGCCATTTATCTGGCTCTTGAGAACTGGGCGAAGAAGCATGATACCCTTAAGATGGAAGCAAGATTTATCAGCAACGTGGACCCGGATGACGCGGCGGCTGTTCTGAACTCCATTGATGTGGCCCATTCCCTTTTTGTTCTTGTTTCCAAGTCAGGAACCACTCTGGAGACCCTGACCAATGAGTCCTTTGTAAAAGACGCTTTAAAGAATGCCGGACTGGATCCGTCCAAGCATATGGTGGCAGTTACCAGTGAGACATCCCCTCTGGCCAAGAGCGATGATTATCTGGCTGCTTTCTTTATGGATGATTATATCGGAGGAAGGTATTCTTCCAGCTCCGCGGTTGGGGGAGCGGTTCTGTCCCTGGCCTTTGGACCGGAAGTGTTTGAGGCGTTTTTGGAGGGTGCCGCTGAGGAGGATAAGCTGTCTAAGAATAAAGAGCTGTTCAAGAATCCTGCCATGCTGGACGCGCTGATCGGCGTCTATGAGCGCAATGTGCTGGGATATCTGTGCACGGCGGTTTTGCCCTATTCTCAGGCATTAAACCGTTTCCCGGCTCATTTGCAGCAGCTGGATATGGAATCCAACGGCAAGAGCGTGAACCGTTTCGGTGAGCCGGTGAATTATCAGACAGGTCCGGTGATCTTCGGTGAACCGGGAACCAACGGACAGCACTCTTTCTACCAGCTGCTCCACCAGGGAACTTCCGTCGTGCCTCTCCAGTTCATCGGGTTTAAGAACAGCCAGATCGGAACGGATGTGGTGATCCAGGACAGCACCAGCCAGCAGAAGCTGTGCGCCAATGTTGCCGCCCAGATCGTGGCCTTTGCCTGCGGAAAGTCTGATGAGAACCGGAATAAGAATTTTGAGGGCGGACGTCCTTCCAGCATTATCATCGGCGATCAGCTGAATCCAAGGACCTTGGGAGCCCTTTTGTCACACTTTGAGAATAAAGTGATGTTCCAGGGATTTGTGTGGAATGTAAACAGCTTTGACCAGGAAGGCGTGCAGCTTGGAAAGGTGCTGGCCAAGAAGGTGCTGGCTCATGAGACAGACGGCGCGCTGAAGGTTTTCAGTGATTTGCTGAATATCTAAATCCAGCTGAATGTGACAAGGGAACAGAGGAAAGGCGGACATGCTCTGAAAGAGGGGTATGTCTGCCTTTTGCGTGTAAAGACCTACAGGAGGAAAGGATATGGATCACAAAGGTACAAAGATCATAGAGACAGAGCGTCTGATACTCAGGCCATTTTGTGAAGCTGACGGGGAGTTTATGTTCCGTAACTGGGCAGCGGACCCAGAGGTGACGAAATTTTTGACCTGGCCTGCTCATGAAAACCTTCAGGTGTCAAAGCAGGTGGTGGAAAGCTGGATAAAAGATAACCAGAACCCTAAGAGCTATCAGTGGGCTGTGGAATTAAAGGAGATCCATGAGCCCATAGGCAGCATCAGCGCCGTGGAAACAGACGACAGAACCAGGTCAGCGACCATAGGCTACTGCATCGGGCGGGACTGGTGGGGACAGGGGATCACGGCAGAGGCGCTGAAGGCGGTGACAGCATTCTTTTTTGATGAGGTTAACGCGAACCGTGTCAGTGCTTACCACGATCCCAGAAATCCGAATTCCGGTAAAGTCATGAGAAAATGTGGTATGCGCTATGAGGGGATCAAAAGAGAAGGCGGCGTCAACAACCAGGGCATATGTGATGAGGTGTGGTATTCTATTTTAAAAAGCCAGTACAAAAAGGAGACCGGATCCGGCGAAATATGGGATAAGCTTTATGAAACAGCTATCCGGGTTCAGAGGGGAAGAAAGATCTCGGATTATGTGGAGGCAGGCGGCGTGGCGGCGGCTATCCTGACCCGGGCGGGGAATATTTATGCCGGAGTGTGTGTGGATACTTGTTCCACACTGGGGATATGCGCTGAGAGGAACGCTATTTTCAATATGCTGACAAACGGGGAGCATGAGATTGTGAAGGTGGTCGCGGTCATGTCCGATGGACATGTGGGAGCGCCCTGCGGAGCGTGCCGGGAACTGATGGTTCAGCTGATGCCAAAGGACTATAAAGGTATTGAGATACTTATGGATTATGAGAAAAAACGGGTGGTCACCCTTGGGGAACTGACGCCGGAGTGGTGGATCTAGGGGGGACTTGAACAGTAACACGGCGGCATGAGGTGTTATAAACAGAAATTGGAGGAACACTATGAACAGCGAAAAAAAGTATTCATTTAATGATCTCACCCATATCATAGCCAAGCTCCGGTCCGACGAGGGGTGTCCATGGGACCGGGAACAGACCTATGAGAGCCTGAAGAAATGTCTTGCCGATGAGGCCCAGGAGGTCTTTGACGCGGTGGACAACCAGGACATGGAGAACCTGTGTGAGGAGCTGGGGGATGTGCTTTTGCAGGTAATGCTTAACAGCCAGATCGCCAGAGAACAGGGAGTCTTTACAATTGACGATGTGATCGACGGATTGTGCCGCAAATTGATACGCCGCCATCCTCATGTTTTCGGCGGAGTGAAGGTGAATTCCCCGGAGGAAGGGCTTGCTCTGTGGAATGCTATAAAAGCGCGGGAAAAAGCGGAAAGACCTTGACAAACCATGGCAAAAAAGCTATATTAAAAAATGCTATAAGTTTGAGCAGTTGTTTATAGGAGGCAGGAAGAACTGCCATGGTCGATTTAGGAGGAATATTTCAATGAACAAGACGGAGTTGATCGCAGCAGTAGCTGAAAGTGCGGAGATTTCTAAAAAGGACGCGGAGAAGGCGCTGAAGGCGTTTGTAGATGTTGTTTCTGATGAATTAGTAAAAGGAGAGAAGGTTCAGCTGGTAGGTTTCGGCACCTTTGAGGTTACAGAGAGAAAAGAAAGAGAAGGAAGGAATTTACAGACCAAGGAGCCTATGATCATCCCGGCTTCCAAGACACCCAAGTTCAGACCGGGAAAGGCCCTTAAGGATCTGGTAAACGCGTAACATATGAGATTAGATAAGTTTTTGAAGGTGTCGCGGCTGATCAAGAGGCGCACCGTCGCCAATGAGGCCTGCGACGCGGGACGGGTTTTGGTGAATGACAAGCCGGCCAAGGCGTCCCTGAATGTGAAGACCGGTGACAGGATCGAGATTCAGTTTGGCACCAATTCGGTGAAAGTGGAAGTCCTGGATGTCCAGGAGACCGTGAAGAAGGATGAGGCCAAGGAGCTTTACCGTTATATTTGACGAATAAACCGGCAGACCCCCTAATATACTTAATCAGAGACATAAGTATATTGGGAGGTCTTTTTTGATGGAAGAGAAGACAGGCATAAGACCCCACAGGCTGATGATGCACAACCGCTCCGCCTTGAGCGTCACGGGGATCAGGGATGTAGTTTCTTTTGACGAAAATCAGGTAATACTGGACACGGATATGGGACTCCTGACCATGAAAGGGAAAGACCTGCATGTGAGCCGTCTGACTCTGGAAAAGGGGGAGGTGGATATAGACGGCTCCGTGGACAGCTTGGCGTATTCCTCCAATGAGGCTTACCGCAAGTCGGGAGAATCCCTGTTTAGCCGTCTGTTCCGGTAAGGAGGGCCTTTATGAGTATGGTCATTCGCTACGAGGCCCGTCTGTTCCTTATGAGTGTGGGCACAGGGGCCGGGCTTATGGTGGTTTACGACTGTATAAGAGTGTTCCGGCTTTTGTGCCCCCACAGGCCATGGGTCGTGAATGTGGAGGATCTTTTGTACGGATTGTACTGCGCGGTTATGACATTTATGCTTCTCTATGAGCAAAATGACGGCAGTCTCAGGGGTTTTTGCGTGGCCGGGGTCATACTGGGTATGGCGGCCTATCAGTACCTTGTGAGTCGCGTAGTCCTAAAGTACTTGCAAAAGCAGATAAAATGGATTAAAATGAGAGTCAGAAGGCATCAGAACCGTTCAAGACAGGAGAAAAGATGAGTAAGACCAGAAGATCCGTGAGGAAAAGAAAAGAACGGTTGGGCAGCCATATGGCCCTGGTGGGGATTACATTTGTGGTAATCAGTCTGGCGGTGGTGGTGAACTTTCGGGGAGCGGCCTTAAGAGAGAAGGATCTGGCGTACCAGATAAGAGAAGAGAATCTAAACAGACAGGTGGAAGAGGAGAAGGAGAGAGCCCGCCAGCTGGAGGAACAGAGGATCTATGTGCAGACCAAGGAGTACATCGAGAAAGTGGCCAAGGAGAAGCTGGGCCTGGTGAATCCGGATGAGATCCTTCTGAAGCCTGAGCAGTAGGGGCTGGATTGTCGGAACCTGTCGAATACTTTTTTGGACAAGCAGCGATGATTTGACAAATATTTCCCTTTTGACTGTGTATAATGCATGTGGGGGATTTCCGTCCAAGGGGCGGGGATCTGTATGCGAGGTCAGGAGGGATTTTTGTGTTTTACCGGAAAAACTGCCATAGAGATATGGCTGATATCCATGTATATACAGCGAGAAAATTAAGCGATATGGCCGGCTCCCTGGAGGAGCTGGCCAAAAGCCTTGACCAGGAGAGAGGGGCAGGGCGGAGTTTAAGCAGGGAGGACGGCCTGGCGGCTATGCAGATGGCGGCTGCCATGGTGTGCGGCAATTGCGGCAGGTGCAATCTTTACTCAGACAGCGAGAAGGAAGAAAGCTATTACCTGTATTATCTATTGAGGGCGTTTGAGCAGAAGGGGACCATTGAATTCGACGACATGCCCAGATTGTTTCAAGAGACCTGCGGCAGACAGAAGGATTATGTGGGGGAGCTGAACCGGAATCTGGGGCGGGCTACCATGAACCTGACCTGGAAGAACCGTTTTCTTGAGAGCAGAGACACCGTGATCACCCAGTTTCGGGAGCTGGCGGTGATATTGGAGGAGTTTGCCCACCAGATGGAACAGGCGGTGGATGTGACAGCTGAAAAGGAGCCGGAGGTGAGAAGAGCCTTCGGACGCCGCCACATGGCCATTGAAAGGCTTCTGATCCTGGAGTATGACAACAACCGGCGGGAAGCCTTCGTGACAGTGAGAACCAACAACGGCAGGTGCGTCATGTCAAAGGACGCGGCCATGTATCTGGGACAGGCTATGGGCGGACGTCCCTGGATGGCGGCCAGAGACAGCAAGGCGGTGATCAACCGGCAGTTTGCCACCATACGTTTTGTGGAGGAAGGAGCCTACCGGGTGCTGTGGGGCGTGGCCAGGCAGGCCAAGAGCGGGGAAGCCGTGTCCGGCGACAGCTACACATTTTCCCAGAACGGACCGGGGCAGGCCATCATGAGCTTGTCCGACGGCATGGGCAGCGGGGAGACGGCGGCCAGGGAAAGTCAGAGGGTTATTGAGCTGGCGGAACAGCTTCTGGCCGCGGGCTACACTCCCAGAGGAGCCTTAAAGCTGGTGAACACGGTGCTGCTGCTGGCGGGAGAAGAGCAGCATCCGGCTACCATCGACCTGTGCTGCATTGATTTATACACAGGTGTTCTGGAGGTCATGAAGATGGGGGCAGTGGCCACCTATCTTGTCAATGAGTCCGGGGTGGAGCTTTTGGAGGCCGCTCAGACGCCGGCGGGAGTCTTAAGCCAGGCGGAGCCGGCTCTGCTGTCCAGAAAGCTGTGGGAGGATAACCGGGTGGTTATGGTCAGCGACGGGGTCTTGGAAGCCCTGCCGGGGGAAGACAAGGAGCAGGTACTCAGAGAGTACCTGGAGGACATGAGCGGAAGGGATCCCCAGGAAGCGGCAGAGAGGATCCTGGACTTTGCCATGTCGTTTTCCCCGGAAAACAGAGATGACATGACCGTGCTGACAGCAGGCATCTGGAGGCGGGCCGGGGCAGTGTGAGGCGCTCCGGGGAAAAAACAGGCAAAGACAAAAGAAGCAGGTGAATGACATGCGCAAAGAAGAGGAAGCGTTTATTAGAGAAAATCAGATGATAGACAAGGGGGACCGGGTCATCGCGGCGGTGTCGGGAGGCGCGGATTCTGTCTGCATGCTCCATCTTCTGGTGGCTCTGAAAAAAATACTGGAATTTGATATTTTCGCGGTCCATGTCCACCACGGATTAAGGGGTCAGGAGGCGGACCGGGATGAGGAATATGTCAGGGGACTTTCGGCTATGTGGGAAGTTCCCTGTCTTGTAGTTCACACGGACGCGGCCGCCTATGCCAGAAAATGGGGCATGGGGGTGGAGGAGGCGGGCCGGGAGCTGAGGTACCAAATCTTTGACCAGGAGGCAGAGCGGACAGGGGCCCGGAGGATTGCGGTTGCCCACCACATGGAGGATCAGGCCGAGACCATTCTCCACAACCTGTTCCGGGGCAGCGGTATCAAAGGGCTGGGAGGCATGGAGCCTGTGAGAGGAAAGATCATTCGCCCCCTGCTGTGGGCCAGCCGGCGTCAGATTCTTGACTATCTGGAAGAGAGGGGAATCTCCTACTGTACAGACTCCACCAACGCCTCCATGGAATATACAAGAAATAAGCTGCGCTCCATGGTGATCCCCATGGTCTGCCGGGAGATCAATCCCGGAGCGGTGGCACATATCGCGGAGACGGGAAAGAGACTTTTGGAGGCAGAGCGATATTTTGACCAGGAGGCGGACCGGCTTTGGCGGGACAACAGGATAGAAGGGAGCTTTAAGGGGCAGCGGGGTATCCGGGCAGAGGCCCTGGCGGGATTTCCGGATATTTTAAAAGGGTATGTGGTTATGAAGATCATGGGGGAGCTGACAGGTGCCAGGAAGGACATCACATCAGCCCATGTGGCCGGAATTCTTGACCTGGCCCAGAAGGGGACAGGAAGGAGCGTGGACCTTCCCCGCGGGCTGAGGGCCAGAAGAGAGTATGATGTGGTGTGGATCGAACAGGCAGAAGAGGAGGAGGCTCTGGAAGAGAAAAGGGCCTGGGAGGACTTGTTTTCCTGCCCACTTTTCACCGCGGAATGCTTTCCATCAGAAATTCTGAGGGAAAAACACCAGAAAATTCCGGAAAATAAGTATACGAAATGGTTTGATTATGATAAAATAAAGGGTACGGTATCTGTGAGGACCAGAAGGCCAGGGGATTACTTTGTTTTAAAAGACGGAAAGAAAAAGACCGTAAAAGCTTTTATGATAGACGAGAAGATCCCGCGGACACAGCGGGACCGGATCCTGCTTGTGACAGAAGGGAAGCATGTGCTCTGGATTGTGGGCCGCCGGATCAGTGAGTTTTACAAAGTGACAGATGCCACAAGACAAATCTTACAAGTGAGTATGGATGGAGGAAAGGAACATGACAGATAAGATTCGGGTCTTGATTTCGGAAGAAGACGTGAATAAGAGGATCAATGAGGTTGCCGCTTTGATCAGCCGGGATTATGAGGGAAAAGAAGTACATCTGATCTGTATCCTCAAAGGCGGGGTATTTTTTACATGCGAACTGGCCAAGAGGCTGGCGGTGCCGGTTTCCCTTGACTTTATGTCCGTGTCCAGCTACGGCGCGGGGACCACGTCCAGCGGCGTGGTGAAGATCATCAAGGATTTGGATGAACCTCTGGAGGGAAAGCATGTGCTGATCGTGGAGGACATCATCGACTCCGGAAGGACTCTGTCGTACCTGATGGAGATCCTGGCCAAGAGGGGGCCCGCGGATATCCGCCTGTGCACGCTTCTCGACAAGCCGGAACGCCGGGTGAAGAAACAGGTGAAGGTGGACTACACATGTTTTACCATACCTGACGAATTTGTTGTGGGCTATGGCCTGGATTATGATCAGAAATACAGAAATCTACCATATATTGGGGTAGTAGAACAGTAAGCCTTCACGCGCCCGGCCAGCGACGCGTCACCGTCCCATGAAGATCTGGCGGGCGCGTTTGACATACCTGAATTTAGATCGCCTGACGGCGATGAACTTTTAATGTAAGGAGGCAGTTAGTTGAGACAACGACAATCTATAAGCGGTCTGGGGCTGTTGCTGGTCATGATGATCGTCATGGCCCTGGTGTTCCGCATCTCAGGAAACATGAGTGACGAGAGCCTGACCCAGCAGGAGTACATGCGGGCGGCAGAGGGAGGCGAGATCCGGTCCGTGCTGATCCGGCCCAACAAGGAGACCCCCACGGGAGAGCTTATTTTGACCACCAGCCAGGGGGATCAGCTTCTGATCTATGTGGCTGACGTGAAGGAGGAGCAGGATTATCTCATGGGGCTGGGGATCCCCTGCACCATGGGAGGAGTGCCCCAGGAGAGCTACCTTCTGTCCATTATCCTGCCCGTGGTCCTGTCAGGCATTGTTCTGGTTGTGGTATTCATGATGATGAACGCCAGGGCGGCCGGAGGGGGTGCCAACGCCAAGATGATGAATTTCGGCAAAAGCCGGGCCCGGCTCAGCAGGGATGCCAGCAAGTACAATTTTAAAAAGGTAGCAGGCCTGCGAGAAGAGAAGGAGGACCTGGAGGAGCTGGTGGATTTTCTCAGGAATCCTCAGAAATATACGGGGGTGGGAGCCAGAATTCCCAAGGGAATCCTTCTGGTGGGACCTCCGGGAACAGGAAAAACCCTGCTTGCCAAGGCAGTGGCCGGTGAATCAGGAGTGCCCTTTTTCAGCATTTCAGGCTCTGATTTTGTGGAGATGTTTGTAGGTGTCGGCGCTTCCAGGGTCAGGGATCTGTTTGAGGAGGCCAAGAAAAACGCGCCCTGCATCGTGTTTATCGACGAGATCGACGCGGTGGCCAGGCAGAGAGGAACCGGACTGGGAGGCGGACACGACGAGAGGGAACAGACCTTAAACCAACTTCTTGTGGAGATGGATGGCTTTGGGGTTAACGAGGGGATCATTGTGCTGGCGGCCACTAACCGGGTGGATATCCTGGATCCCGCTATCCTGCGCCCGGGGCGTTTTGACAGGAAGATCGTTGTGGGAAGGCCTGACGTGAAGGGACGGGAGGAGATCTTAAGGGTTCACGCCCAGGATAAGCCTCTGGGAGACGACGTGGACCTGGAGAGGGTGGCCAGGACCACCGCCGGATTTACGGGAGCTGACTTAGAAAGCCTTTTAAACGAGTCCGCCATCCTGGCGGCAAAAGAGGGAAGAAGTTATGTGCGCCAGAATGATATCGACCGGTCCTTTATCCGGGTGGGAATCGGCACAGAGAAGCGCAGCCGGGTGATCAGCGACAAGGAGAAGAGGGTTACAGCCTACCACGAGGCAGGCCACGCTATATTGTTCCATCTTCTCCCGGATGTGGGGCCCGTGCACACCATTTCGATCATTCCCACGGGAAGCGGCGCGGCAGGCTATACTATGCCCCTGCCGGAGAAGGACGAGATGTTCAACACCAAAGGCAAGATGCTTCAGACCATCATGGTGTCTTTGGGCGGCAGGATCGCGGAGGAGCTGATCCTGGACGATATCACCACCGGGGCTTCCCAGGATATCAAACAGGCCACCGCCATCGCGAGGTCCATGGTGGTGAAATACGGCATGTCCGATAAAGTAGGCATGATCAACTATGAGACCGAGGGCGACGA
>Ga0137310_102436_pt1 | contig 10566 bp, 4 predicted proteins | sample NAcewiD2O_June_2_FD_97183 | JGI IMG/M metagenome (GOLD analysis project Ga0137310, IMG submission 97183) | Mouse cecal microbial communities from Vienna, Austria - N-Acetylglucosamine amended D2O_June | ecosystem: Host-associated > Mammals > Digestive system > Large intestine > Cecum | place...
TACTTTTTAAAATTGATCCGCAATACCCTTACCATCAGCCTCTACAGCCTGGTGGCCGGGTTTCCCTTCCCCATTATTTTGGCGCTCTCCCTCAATGAGCTGAAGAACCAGAAGTTTAAAAAGTTCGCCCAAACCGTCACCTACGCGCCCTACTTCATCTCCGTGGTGGTTATGTGCGGCATGCTGATCTCCTTTATGAGCCCTTCCACCGGCATCATCAACAAGGCCATTACCTCCCTGGGCTTTGAGCCCATCTCCTTTTTAACCAGGGAAGAGATGTTCCCCTCCATCTATGTGTGGAGCGGCATTTGGCAGGGAACCGGCTGGGGCAGCGTCATCTATTTTGCGGCCCTTTCCAGCGTAGACCCCCAGCTGATTGAGGCCGCCACCCTGGACGGAGCCACCCGCTGGCAGAAGATATGGTACATAAACCTGCCCACCCTGATGCCCACCATTGTGATTATGCTGATTATGAACTGCGGCAACCTGCTCTCGGTTGGCTATGAAAAAACCTACCTGCTGCAAAACTCGCTGAACCTGGAAACCTCCGAGGTGATTTCCACCTATGTGTACAAGGTGGGCCTGGTCAGCGCCCAGTACAGCTACTCTACCGCCATAGGCCTGTTCAACTCTGTGGTCAACATGCTCATGCTGATTCTGGTGAACACCTTCTCCCGGCGGGTCAGCGAAACCTCTTTGTGGTAAAGCCCGGGTTACTCGAAAGGAATGGTGAATATCAATGGCAAATTCCGCCGTACAGGCAAAGCACCGGCAGCGCCTGACAAAAGACGACGTCGTATTTAATACGTTTAACTATATTTTGATTTTTCTGTTTGTAGCCGTTACGCTCTACCCTCTGGTCTATGTGGTAAGCGCCTCCATCAGCGAGCCCACGAAGGTGAACTCCGGCCAAATGTGGCTGTGGCCTGTGGGCTTTACCACCATTGGGTATGAAAAAGTGTTTAAAGACCCGGATATTTGGCGGGGCTACGCGAACACCATCTATTATACGGTGTTTGGCACCATCATCAACCTGGCTTTCACCTTGCCCTGCGCCTATGCTTTGACCAAACGGACCCTGCCCTTTAAAACTCTGATTAACTTCCTTATTCTCTTCACCATGTTTTTCAGCGGCGGCCTCATCCCCCTATATATGCTGGTGAACAACCTAAAGCTGCTGGACACCGTTTGGGCGGTGGTTTTGCCCACCGCGGTTTCCGCCTACAATGTGATTATCACCCGCACCTTTATGGAGACCAGCATTCCCGGCGGTCTGGAAGAAGCCGCCGAAATTGACGGGTGCAGCCCCTTTGGGGTGTTCTTCCGCATTGTTCTGCCCCTGTCCTCCCCCATCATCGCCGTTATGGCCCTGTTTTACGGCGTGGGCCACTGGAACAGCTACTTTAACGAGATGATCTTCTTGAGCGACCATGCCAAATACCCCCTGCAAGTGATTTTGCGGGAGCTGATTATCATCACCCAGATCAGCGGCGGCGATGGAGCCACCATCAGCAACACCGAGGCTAAAACAGCCGCGGAGATGCAGCAGCTGGCCGGGGTCATCAAGTATTCGGTGATGATCGTCTCTACACTGCCCATTATTGTGGTGTACCCCTTCTTGCAAAGGTTCTTTGTAAAGGGCGTTATGATCGGTTCGATCAAGGGCTAATCCCCTTTTTCGATATATTCAATTTCATTTATTCAAAGGAGTGGAAGGAAAATGAAAACCAAAAAGCTGGCAGCACTATTACTGGCCATGCTCATGCTGGTTTCCGTATTTGCGGCCTGCAACAGCGGCGGCAGCGAAAGCAGCAGCAAACCGGAAAGCAGCGCGTCCTCCAATGAGGAATCCTCTCAGGCTGAAAGCAGCGGCGAGGAGTCCTCGGAAGGCGAGACCAGCACCGGCAATGTGAACCTGGAAGGCTATCCCATTGTCAACGAACCCATTACCCTCAGCATGATGGGCGCCCGGGCGGGCATCCACGGCGACTGGGACAAGATGGAGTTCTTTGAGATTATGGCCGAAATGACCAACATCAACTTTACCTACGACACCCCCTCTGGCGAAGTGTTTGAGGAGAAGAAGAACCTGGCCCTTAACAGCGGCAACTATGCCCAGGTTCTCTTCGGCAGCCAGCTGAGCCGCGAGCAGCAGGTGAAGTTCGGCGCCCAGGGTATTCTGCTTCCTCTGGAAGAGTACATTGACAAGTACTGCCCCAACATCCAGGCGATGTTTGCCGAGAAGCCCGATGTGCGCCCCTCCATCACCGCGCCCGATGGACATATCTACTCTCTGCCCACCGTTTCTTACAGCCCCTTGATGTCCACCGCCATGTGGGTGAACATCGACTGGCTGGATAAGCTGGGAGTAAAGCCCGAGGACCTGCCCACCGATGTGGACGGCTTCTATGACCTGATGATCCGCTTCCGGGACGAGGACCCCAACGGCAACGGCGAGAAGGACGAGATTCCTCTGAACGTATTTGACGACGCTGACAAGGGCGATGGCATTTACAAGCAGATGATGCCCTACTTCGGCGTACTGCATCCCGAAATCTATGTGGACGACGATGGCAAGATTCATTACGGCATGATGGACGAGAACGCCAAGGTCGCCTTCGAGTTTTTCAATAAGCTGTACAGCGAGAAGATTCTGAGCCAGGAGATGTACTCCCACGCCGCTGCCGACGCTACGGCGGAAGGCACCGAGGGCCGCAACGGCGCGGGCTACCACGCCCTGCCCCGCTTCATCTTCGGCAACATGGAGATGGAGAAAGAGGCTACCTATCCCATTATGCCCGCCCTGTCCAGCTCTGTGAACCCTCAGCAGACCTGCACCCGCGGCACCGGCATCACCCAGGGCACCTTCTCCCTCACCGACAAGTGCGACGAGGAGACCGTGATCGCCATGATGCGCTGGGTTGACTACCTTTACAGCGAAGAGGGCTCCTGGCTGATCCACTATGGTCCCGAGGGCCACATTTGGGAGTACTCTGAAAACGACCCCAGCCTGCATAAGTATATCTTCCCCACCGACGGACGGAACGTGGAAGAGGTCCGCGGCGGCGAGATTACGCCCGACTGCGGCCTGGCCCTGCCCAAGTGGGTTCGGGACACCACCGAGGGCGCTTGGGACGATGTGCAGCAGCAGGCCCGCATTGCCTGGTCTGACAAGAGCCTGAACCCCTATAACAAGCAGTACCTGCCAGACATGTTCCTCACCGAGGAAGAGCAGGCCGTTGTGGATATGTATGCCACCGACCTGAAAAACTACCGTCAGGAGAACAGCGCCAAGTTTGTGGTTGGCGACAAGAGCTTTGACGAGTGGAACGCTTTTGTGGACGGCATGAAGGCCCTGGGCGTGGAAGAGTACATTGCCACCTACCAGCAGGCTTATGACAGATGGGCCGCCAACAAATAAAATTTGCCCGCTAGAACGCGAAAAGTGAAACGCGAGGGCCGGTTCGGACGGATACAACTTACATTGTGTTTGGGTATCCCGTTTGGGCTGGCCCTTGCTCTATATTTTTGAGAGGAGACCGGTTCCATGAAGCATCTTTCCGATTACGTCAACCCCTATATCGGCACCATTTCCCACATGCTCACCTCCACGAAGCCCGAGGTCATGCTTCCCTACGGCATGGCCCGCAGCTTCACTGTGGCCAACGACAACGGCGATTCCTACTGCAACGACCGGGTTTTGGGCTTCCCTTTAGGCGCGGCCTATGTTATGCCCGGCAAGGGCGGCAGCTTCCACAACATTTTGGACCACAGCCGGGAGACCGCCCGCTGCTACTATAACCGCCTGGAGCTGGAAGAGCACGGCATTGTGGCGGAAACCACGGTTACCCAGCATGTGTTCCTTCACCGCTTCTCCGGGCAGGACTGCCTGCGGCTCACGTTCCCCGGCGGCTCCGCCCAGGTGGAGGGGAACACCCTGCGAATCACGCTGCCCTGGGCCAACCGGGGACGCGCCTCCCTCCAGGAGTACGTCTACGTCCAGCTGGGCGAAGGCGTGGCGGTTACCGGCCAGGAGGAAGAGGCCCTCATCCTCAGCGCCCCCAGCTGCACAGAGGTGCGGGGCGCCATGTCCCTGATCTCCCTGGAGAGCGCCCAAAAAAGCTTTGAGGCGGAGGCCGCCGGGCGGGACTTTGAGGCCATCCAGGCCCAGGCTCAAAAAATCTGGGATGACCAGCTGGGCAAATTTATTGTGGAGGGCAACACCGAGGACCGGAAAACCGTTTTCTACACCGCCCTGTACCGGGCCTTTCAGCGCATGACCGACCTGACCGAGCACGGCCAGTATTTCAGCGGCTTTGACGGGAAGGTCCACGCGGGCGTCTTCTACAGCAACGATGGCCTGTGGGACACCTTCCGGTGCATGCATCCCCTGCAATTGCTGGTGGATGAGCGGCGGCACAAGGACATTTTGGCAAGCTATGTGGAAATGTACAAGCAAAGCGGGCTGATGCCCTGCTTCCCGGGCATCGAAGGGGACCTGCCGGTGATGATCGGCTTCCACGCGGCCTCCCTGTTTGCCGACGCCATGGCCAAGGGCGTTGAGGCCGACTATGAGACCGCTTATGAGGGAATCCGCAAAAACGCCATGGAGCAGTCCATGATGCCCTGGGCCTGCAACGCCCCCGCTGGGCCCGAGGAGGAGTGCTACTGGGAGAAGGGCTTCTTCCCCGCCTTGAAAAAGGGCGAAACAGAGACCTGCCCCGCCGCCCATCCCTTTGAACGGCGGCAGTCCGTGGCCGTTACCCTGGAGCACTGCTACGATGACTGGTGCGCGGGCCAAATGGCGGAAAAGCTGGGCAAGGCCGGGGATGCGGCACTCTTTGCCCAGCGGGCCCAGGGCTATAAGAGCCTTTACAACCCGGAGCTGGGCTGGATGGCGCCCAAGTCCATTGACGGACAGTGGGTGGAGGACTTTAACCCCAAGTTCGCGGGCGGCATGGGCGGCCGGGACTACACCACCGAAAACAACACCTGGACCTACACCTGGTCGGTTCTGCACGACCCGGAGGGCTTGGCGGAGCTGATGGGCGGCAAGGAGCAGGCGGGCGAGCGCCTGGACCAGCTGTTCCGGGAGGGCTTCCACAACGAGCCCAGCAAGTTTATCTACCTGGGCCAGTTCCCGGACTCCACCGGATTGATGGGCCAGTTCGCCATGGGCAACGAGCCCTCCTTCCACATTCCCTACCTGTACGACTATTTTGGCCAGCCCTGGAAGGCCCAGAAGAAGCTGCGGGACCTGATGGACGTGTGGTTTACCAACTCCCCCACAGGCATTTGCGGCGATGAGGATGGCGGAGCCATGTCCAGCTGGCTGGTATTCTCGGCCATGGGCTTCTACCCGGTCTGCCCGGGCAAAGCGGAGTATGCCCTGGGCACGCCCCTTTTTGACAGCATGGAGATGAAGATGGAGCATGGCGCGACCTTTAAGGTAACGGCCAAGGGCGCGGGAGAGGGCCTGCGGTACATCCAAAGCGCTACCTTAAACGGCCAAAAGCTGGACCGGCCCTTCCTGACCCATGAGCAGATTACGGCGGGCGGGGAGCTGAAGCTGGAAATGGGCTCCAAGCCGGTGAAATAAGGGCGGCTCTTTCGTAATTAACACAGCTTAAACGAGTATTTGCCGGTTTTTCAGCGCGCATACTACGAAGTAACCGCACGGCGCGGGCGTGCCCGTGCCGCGCGGTAACGTATTCTCCGGCCAGAGGGTTTCGCGCGGTCCATTTGGCCGCGCAAGGGCCTCTGCCGCTAAAAAACCGAACACAGGAGAATTTCCTATGAAAATCTATTGCGTTGTCTCCCACACCCACTGGGACCGGGAGTGGTACCTGCCCTTTGAGCAGTTTCGCATGAAGCTGGTGGACCTGATTGACCGCTGCCTGAAAACCATGGAGAAATATCCGGAATTCATTTTTCATCTGGACGCCCAGACCGTGGTTTTGGAGGACTACCTGGCGGTGCGCCCGGGCAGGCGTTCCCAGCTGGAACAGCACATTCAGGAGGGCCGCCTGGTCATCGGCCCCTGGTATTTGCAAAACGACCTGTACCTTACCAGCGGCGAGGCCACGGTGCGCAACCTTTTGGAGGGTTCCCGCCTGTGCCGGGAGTTCGGCGGCCAGCCCTGCCCGGTGGGCTACCTGCCGGACCAGTTCGGCAACATCTCCCAGCTGCCCCAAATTTTGTGGGGCTTTGGCATTGACAGCGTGGTCTTTGGCCGGGGCTACACCTTTTTTAACCCCGATGGCTCCCGCAAGCCCACCAAAAGCGAATTCATCTGGCGTGGCCCCGATGGAACGGAGGCCCTGGCCATCCACATGAAATACTGGTACAACAACGCCCAGCGCTTTTCCTCCAACCTGGACGCCGCCATGCGCCTGCTGGACCGGACAGCGGAGCTCTTCCGGGATGTGGCCCTCACCCCCTACCTGCTGCTGATGAACGGCGTGGACCATTTGGAGGCTCAAGATGATCTGCTGCCGGTCCTGGAACAGCTGAACCTCAGCCTTCCGGAGGGAGACCGGGTGGAACAGGTCCGCCTGGACCGCTACATTGCCCGCGTGCGGGAGAGCGTGGCCCAGGAGGGAACCCAGCTTCCGGTCTACCAAGGGGAGCTGCGCAACGGCAGCGACTGGGATATCCTAAAGGGCACGCTCTCCTCCCGCGCCTATTTAAAAGCCGCCAATGTGGCCGCCCAGGATATGCTGGAATCCACCTTGGAGCCTCTCTACTCCATGCTGTACTATTACGGCGGCAAAGAGGCCTACTCCCTGGACCACTTCCGCTTCCTGTGGAAGAGGCTGATGCAGAACCACCCCCACGACTCCATCTGCGGGTGCAGCCGGGACGAGGTCCATGCCCACATGGAGGACAACTATGCCCGGCTGGCCGAGGCCTCGGGCGACCTGCTGGAACGGGGGCTGAACATTCTGGCCCAGCATATGCCCGCCCCAGAGGGCGCCCTCTATCAGGTGACGGTGGCCAACACCACGGAGATTCCCCGGTCCGGCCCGGTGCGGGTAACCCTGGACCTGCTGGACGCGGACAGCGTACAGAACTTTACCCTGGTGGACCGGGAGGGCGCGCCGGTGGAGTTTGCCCTGCTGGATTCCCGCCCGGCCCGCCGGGATGTGTTCAGCCCCATCAACCTCCCAGGCGTTCTGGACGTGCGGCGCTGCCAGATGGAGGTCTATGTGCGGGACCTGCCCCCTTACTCGGCCCAGACCTTCTATCTTAAGTCCCTGCCGGGCCCCTGCCCCGCGCCGGAAGAGGCCGGATCTGTGCCGGGCCTGCTGGAAAACGAATTCCTCCGGGTGGCCGTGGACCAGGAGGGCCGTGTGGAGCTTACCGACAAGCGCACGGGAATCCGCTACCCCAACTTCTTGGAGCTGGAGGATTCCGCCGACCGGGGCGACAGCTACGTCTACCAGCCTGGGCAGGAGCCGCCCATCCGCACCTCCCAGCTGCGGGGCGCGGTGGGGGAATGGCGGCAAGAAGCTTTCCGCCAAAGCTGCGTGATCTCCTGGAACCTGCCCCTCCCCAAGAGCTATGACTTTGCGGCCAGCCGCCGGGCGGAAGAAACGGTGGATTGCCCGGCCTCTCTGCGCCTGTCATTGGAGCGGGGCCGCCCCTACCTGGAAATCGGCTATGAAATGCAAAACCAGGCAAAGGACCACCGGACCCGGCTGCTGGTGCGCACCGGCGTCAAGGCGGCGGAAAGCCTGGCGGACATTCCCTTTGACCGGGTAGCCCACAGCAAGGAGGACCAGTGTCCCCTTACGGTGAGCCCGGTTCTGCCCAACAGCACCTTTGCCCTGCTGCAAGGGGATGGGGGCGGCGCGGCGGTGTTTACCGCCGGAGCCCATGAGTATGAGCACTTGGAGGGCGGCGTTTTGGCCTTTACCCTGCTGCGGGCCACTGGGGTCATCTCCCGGAACAGCGATGGCCGCTTTACCAACGGCGACACCTGGCTTGCGCCGGAAAACCAGTGCCTGCGGGCCATGGAGGGCCGCTTGGCCGCGGCTTTCTTCGCCCCGGGGGAGGACCACAGGGCCTTCGCCCTGGCAAAGACCTTCCGGGTACCGGTTTTGGCCTGGGGAACAGCCTGCGACTTCCGAAAGTTCTCAGGCGGACGCCCGGCGGTGCAGGATTCCGGCCTGGCGGAGCTGTTCTACCTGCCGGACCAGAACCCCGGCCTGCAGGTCCCCCACCGTCAGTCCTTGGCGCGGGTGGAGGGCCCGGGGCTGGCCGTTACGGCCCTAAAGCGGGCGGAGGATGGCCAGGGCCTCATCCTGCGGGTGGTGAACCTTTCGGACCAGCCGGTAGAGGGGAGCATCGCCTGCAAGGGCACGCTCATCCCGGCCTCCCTCAATGAGGAGGCTCGGGGGGAGCCCTGTCAGGACCAGCTCCGCCGCCGGTTCGGCCCCAAAGAAATTTTTACCTTGCGGATCCAGTAGGCGGCGCGGGCCCGGCCGGGCAGAATCCAGGCGTTCCAAAGTCCGGCCAAAGCCCCCTGCCAGTCTTCTGGCGCGAAGCATCTTCACTTTTGAGCAAGGAGGCCTCTCCCTATGGCACATTCCATTCGAACCGTCTATGTGGTCCACCACTCCCACACGGACATTGGTTATACAGACCTGCAAGAAAGAGTGGTCTACAATCAGGTGGACTATATCCGCACCGTGCTGGGCCTTACGGCCCCGCCCACCCCCTCCGGCTTCCGGTGGAACTGCGAGACGCTTTTCTGTGTGGAAAAGTTTTTCCAGGAGGCCACGCCCCAAGAGCAGGAAGCCTTCTGCCGCCTGGCGGCAAAAGGAGAGATCGGCCTTTCCGCCAGCTATTTAAACTTCACCGACTTGATGGATACCGAGGCCTTTCGCGGCAAGCTGAACCATTGGCACAGCTTTTTCGCCGCAAAGGGCGCGGACCTGAACGCCGCCATGATTGCCGACATCAACGGCGTTTCCATGGGCTTTCGGGACGCGCTGCTGGAAAACGGGGTAAAATTCCTTTTTGCCAACATCCACTGCCACCACGGCATGTACCCCCTCTTTCAAAACCAAACAGCCTTCTGGTGGGAAAACGCCCAGGGGCAGCGGCTGCTGGTCTGGAACGGCGACCACTATAACTTGGGCAATGTGCTGGGCTTTACTCCCAACCGGGGAGAAAACGGCATGATCCAGGACCGGCTGGGGGAGAAGCCTCCCGCCCGGGACCTGGTGGAGGCCCTTCACGATAACCTGGTGGGCTACCTGGACCAGTGCGAGGCCGAAGGGTACCCCTACTCCTTCCTGATCACCGCCGTTTCCGGGGTGTTCAGCGACAACGCGCCTCCCGAGGGGGGCGTCGCCACCCTGATTGAGGCCTACAATAAAAAATACGGCCAGGAGGTGCGGGCCCAAATGGTCTCCCTGCAGGAGCTGTACGCTTTGATCCGGGAGCCCTTGGCGGACGCGCCGGTATACCGGGGTGACCTGACCGACTGGTGGGCCAACGGCGTGGGCAGCACGCCCTATGAGGTCAAGCATTACCGCGAGGCCCAGCAGCGCTGGCGCCTGTGCCGCCGCCTGGACCCCAGCGCTCCGGAAAAATACCCGGACCTTTGGGCGCGGGCGCAGGACAACCTGCTGCTTTACGCCGAGCACACCTGGGGCCACTCCTCCACCATCTCCAACCCCTGCGACGCGATGGTGCGCAATTTGGACCTGCGAAAGACCGGCTATGCCTGTCAGGCCCACCAGGCCGCCTCCAGCATGCTTAACCGCATTGCCGCCGGAAAGGGCGACTGCCTGCGGTACTATGCCGCCCAAGGCAAAATACGGGCCTATGGCGTCAGCCAGGCGGCTGGCCCCCAGCCGGTGGAGTTCTACCTGGAGAACCACACCATGGCCGCCGCGGAGATTCGGGACCAGCAGGGCAGCCGGATTCCCTGCCAGGTGTCGCCCCATCCCCGGGGGCGGATGATCAGCTTTTTGGATACCCTGGCTCCCGGCCAGGAAAAAACCTACACATACCGCGCCGTGCCCGTGCCTCTGGCCAAGCTGAACCCCCGCAAATGCTATGTGGGCTCTGAGCAGGTCCGGGACATTGTGAACGATTACGACCCAGTGACCTACACGCTGCCCTATGGGTTTGAGAACCAGTTTTTCCGCCTCAGCTACCGGGCGGGCCAGGGGATTACCTCTCTGGTGGACAAACGCACGGGCCGGGAGCTGCTGGGCCAGGGCGAGGCGGCTTTCTTCACTCCGCTTTATGAGCATACCCCGGTACGGGAGGGAGTCTCCCCAGGGCGGGAGCGGAGCCTTTTGGGCCGGAACATCCGGGGGCAGCACGCGCGGCTCCATGTAGGGGAGCTGGTCCGGGCCGAGTGCCAGGAGCGAGGGCCGGTTTTCACCCTGCTGCGGCTGGAATACCAGCTGCCCGGCACCATTGGCTGCCAGGTGTACCTGAAGTTTTACCAGGACCTGCCCCGCATAGACTATAAGCTGGAGACAGCGAAAACCCTCTCCCGGGACATTGAAAGCGTGTTTCTGCCGCTTTCTCTGAACTTTCCCC
>Ga0137310_102440_pt1 | contig 10548 bp, 8 predicted proteins | sample NAcewiD2O_June_2_FD_97183 | JGI IMG/M metagenome (GOLD analysis project Ga0137310, IMG submission 97183) | Mouse cecal microbial communities from Vienna, Austria - N-Acetylglucosamine amended D2O_June | ecosystem: Host-associated > Mammals > Digestive system > Large intestine > Cecum | place...
GGTGCTCTCCCCGGTCATCCACTATATCGTGGAAAACCGGGATATCTGCAGCACCTTGTTTGAAAATAACGCTTCCGGGGATTTTTTTACCAAATTTAAGAACCTGATCCACAAAAACGCTTTGGAACTGGCAGAGGAGCTGTACCCTTCCTGCCGCTCCCAGTACTTTGAGTACTTTTTTGAATTCGCCATCTGCGGGGCAGCGGGAATCCTGAGAAAGTGGCTGGACATGGACATGCCCCAGTCGGAGAAGGACATCGCCCGCATCAGCAATGACGCAGTTCTGTCCGTGGCTAGAGCCTTCTTCGGCCCTCCGGCCCACCTGCCCGCTTAACGCCTCCGGGACACCCCGGACCCGCCGGGTTTACGGTTTTCCTGCCCAGGGCCATACGGACACAATTTCGCCAAATCCAGATTCCCGCCCGCGGCACCGGAAGTCTTCCGGTGGTTCCTACAGCCGGTTGAGCCCGTTGGCCCTGGCATCCTCTGCCACCGCTGACGCCACTGCCTCCACCACCTCTTTGTCAAAGGCAAAGGGAAGGATGTACTGGGCATTTAGCTGCTCCGGCTTTACCACAGAAGCGATGGCCCTGGCTGCCGCCATCTTCATGGACTCGGTGATGTCCGAGGCCATGACAGACAGAGCGCCTTTAAAGATTCCCGGGAACGCCAGCACATTGTTGATCTGGTTCGGGTAATCGGAGCGGCCTGTGCCTACTACTGCCGCTCCTGCCTCTAACGCCTCCTCTGGCATGATCTCCGGCGTGGGGTTTGCCATGGGGAACACGATGGCTCCCTCTGCCATGGACCGAACCATGTCCTGGGTCACAAGGCCGGGACGGGACACTCCGATGAACACGTCAGCTCCCTTCATCACATCAGCCAGTGTGCCCTGCTTTTTGTCCCGGTTGGTCACCTTGGCCATCTGGGCCTGGGCCGGGTTCAGCCAGTCCGCGCCCTCGTAGACAGCTCCTTTGATGTCGCAGAGGGTCACGTTGCCGAAACCGATCTGGATCAGCATCTTGGCGATGGAGATCCCCGCGGCGCCGGCACCGTTGATCACCAGCTCCAGCTCTCCCATCTTCTTTCCCACCACCTTGATGGCGTTTAAGAGGGCCGCGGACACCACGATGGCTGTGCCGTGCTGGTCGTCGTGGAACACCGGGATATCGCACCGTTTCTTAAGCTCCGCCTCGATCTCAAAGCATCTTGGGGCAGAGATATCCTCCAAATTGATGCCCCCAAAGCTTTTTGAGATCAGGGCCACGGTGTCGATGATCACCTTGGGGTCCTTGGAGTCAACACAGATGGGAAACGCGTCCACATCGGCAAATTCCTTAAACAGGGCGCATTTGCCCTCCATCACCGGCATGGCCGCCTCTGGTCCGATATCCCCAAGCCCCAGCACCGCTGTGCCGTCTGTGATCACGGCCACCAGGTTCTGCCTCCTGGTCAGCTCAAATACCTTCATGGGGTCCTTCGCGATCTCCAGACAGGGCACCGCCACCCCGGGAGTGTATGCCAAGGACAGCTGTTCCTTGTTCTGGATCGGAGTCCTGGACACCACCTCGATCTTGCCCTTCCACTGATAATGCTTTTCCAATGCCGCTTGTTCTTTCAATGTCATAATGATTGATCCTCCATATAAAATATCTTATGCCTGTTCGTAGATTTTCTGTAAGTACTCCACATCGCCGTGATACCGGTCCTTGGTGGAATTTTCCAAAAGCATGGTGATGTAGGGCTTTTGTGACTTTAGGTTCCTCATGAGAGGCTCATAGTGGAACAGCCCCTCTCCCACATGGGCAAACTGGGGCTTGCCGTCTTTTAAGACAAAGTCCTTCACATGAACCATGGTGATCCGGTCCCCGTACAGCCGGAAGGCATTTTCTATAACCTCATCCTGATGAAGGTAATTCTCCCCGCTGATCAGGTTCACCGGATCCAGGATGGCCTCCACATTTGGAGAATCCATGTCCTCCAGAAATCTGCGCATGATCTCCGGACAGTACAAAGTGTGGTCGTGGACCGCCTCCACACCAACGGTCATGCCCAGCTTCTCCGCCGCGGCCGCGATCTCCCTCATGCTCTTTAACAGAAGCTGATAGCAGCCTTCTGTGTAAGTGTACGGGGTCACCTTAAAGTCCGGATCATACCGCCCGGTCTCAGTTCCCACCATGTCCGCCCCTATGGCTTTGGCGTATTTCAGATGCTCGATAAATTTTCTCACAGCCTCCTGGCGCTTTGGCTCATCGGGGTTTACCGGGTTGATGTAACAGCCGAGAACCGCCACATGGATCCCCCGCTCCTTTAGCTTCTCACGGATCACGCAGCCAAAGCCCGGAGAATAATGGCCGTAATTAAAATCAAAGCCTGATATGGATTTTCCAAGAGCCAGCTGGATCTGATGAATCCCGCTGTCCCTCACCCTGTCAAACACAGCGTCTATGTCCCCCTTTGGACATATGTCATGGCATCTCATCCCGTAATTCATTGTGATTACCGCCTTTTCCTGATTTTTATACTTTTTAGTATATCACATATGGACACACACCGCAAAGGATATCGGACATACTTTTCCACATAAAATCAAGGCCGGAAAACACCGCTCTTCGCGGATGTTTCCGGCCTTTTCGGTCTTATTCGTCTACACTGTAGTTTGGCGCTTCCTTGGTGATGTGGATATCATGGGGATGGCTTTCCTTTAAGGAGGCGGCGGAAATCTTCACGAACTTGCCTGTCTCCTGCAGGGTCCTGATGTCGGCCGCGCCGCAGTAGCCCATACCTGCCCGAAGGCCTCCCAGCATCTGGAATACCGTGTCCTCCACCATGCCCTTGTAAGCCACCCGGCCCTCCACTCCTTCGGGAACCAGCTTCTTGGCGTCGTTCTGGAAATACCGGTCCTTGCTGCCGTTCTCCATGGCAGCGATGGAGCCCATGCCCCGGTATACCTTGTACTTCCTTCCCTGGTACAGCTCATAGGATCCCGGACTCTCGTCGCATCCCGCGAACATGCTTCCCATCATGCAGACGCTTCCGCCCGCGGCGATGGCCTTGGTGATATCTCCGGAGTACTTGATGCCTCCGTCAGCGATAATGGGGATGTTGTACTCTTTCGCCACCTGGTAGCAGTCCATGATGGCGGTGATCTGGGGAACGCCGATGCCTGCCACCACCCGGGTGGTGCAGATGGAGCCTGGCCCGATGCCTACCTTCACCGCGTCCACCCCTGCCTCAATGAGAGCCCTTGTGGCATCGCCTGTGGCCACGTTGCCCGCGATCACCTGGAGCTCCGGATAAGCTTCCTTGATTACCTTCACGCAGTGGATCACATTGGCGGAATGTCCGTGGGCGGAGTCTAAGACCACCACATCCACATGAGCCTTTACCAGAGCGGCCACCCGCTCCAGCACATTGGCGGTAATGCCCACCGCAGCGCCGCACAGCAGCCTTCCCTGGGCATCCTTGGCGGAGTTGGGGTACTTGATCTGCTTTTCAATATCCTTGATGGTGATAAGCCCCTTCAGGTTAAAATCGTCGTCAACAATGGGAAGCTTCTCCACCCTGGCCTTCGCGAGAATATTCTTGGCCTCCACCATGGTGGTGCCCTCTTTTGCCGTCACCAGATTCTCGCTGGTCATACATTCTTTGATCTTTTTGGAGAAATCTTCCTCGAACTTCAGATCCCGGTTGGTGATGATGCCCACCAGCTTTTTGCCTTCCGTGATGGGAACGCCGGATATGCGGAACTTGCCCATGAGTTCATCCGCGTCTCTCAGCGTGTGTTCCGGGGAGAGATAAAATGGGTCCGTGATAACACCATTTTCCGAACGCTTTACCTTGTCCACCTCTTCTGCCTGGGCTTCGATGGACATGTTCTTGTGGATGATCCCGATACCGCCCTGCCTTGCCATGGCGATGGCCATGCGGTACTCTGTCACCGTGTCCATGCCCGCGCTCATCAATGGAATATTGAGCTTGATCTTGCCCGTCAGATACGTGGTCAGGTCGACCTGATTGGGGATTACTTCCGAATAGGATGGAACCAGCAGAACGTCGTCAAAAGTAATGCCTTCACCGATAATTGTACCCATGAAATTTTCCTCTCTTTCTTGTCTGATTTGTATTTATTAGTTTCCTAATATAGCAGATTTGGACAGCCTTGTCAAATGGATTTTAGGGTTTTTCACTTGCGTTTTTTCGGATAACAGGTACAATGGAAGATAGTTGAACAGGATCCCCCAAAAACCACCTTCCGCCTGGTCACAGAGCGACGGTTTGAGGGGCCAAAGGGGGGCCTTGTCCACACAACGATCAATCAAAAAGGAGGACATCAACATGAACGCGGTAATGGAAAACCTGCTGACAAGACGGAGCATCCGCTCCTTTGAAAACCGAGAGATCCCAGAAGAGGAACTGGATCAGATCTTAAAGGCGGCCCAGTACGCCCCAAGCGCCATGAACCGCCAGACCTGGCAGTTTACGGTGGTGGAAAGCCGGGAGAAGATCCAGGAGCTGGCCGCCGCCATGGGAAAGGCTCTTGGAAGGGAAGGCTACAATATGTATGAGCCCCAGGTGATCATCATCACCTCCAACCTGCGGGAGGCCCGCTTCGGAGTGGATGACAATGCCTGTGCCCTTGAAAACATCTTCTTAGCCGCCCACTCTTTCGGCATTGGCTCTGTGTGGATCAACCAGCTGCGGGACTGCCACGACGACCCGGCTGTCCGTCAGATGATCCGGGGCTTTGGCATCCCTGACGACCACGCGGCATACGGGATCGCCGCCTTAGGCTACGGGGTTTTGGACCCTGACAAGGAAGTGGTTAAGACAGGCAAGATCGTGTTCGCCCGGTAGAAACGGCTTATACCACAAAACATTGCCCCCGCCTGCCCGGACCAATGGCCGGATAAGCGGGGGCAAAAATCTCTCCTAATCTCCTGCCCTTTTACTCATCCTCCCCGGCCTTAAAATTGTAGATGGGCTTGATCACCCTGTCAATGGCCGCTGTCTCCCCGATATTTTCCACAATATCCTCCATCCCCTTGTAGGCCATGGGACATTCATCCAATGTCTGGGCATTGACCGAGGTGGTAAAGATCCCTGCCATCTCCTTCTTAAACTGGGACACCGTGTAGGACTGCCGGGCCTTTCTCCTGGACATCAGCCGTCCGGCTCCGTGAGGGGCAGAGTAATTCCAGTCCTCGTTCCCTTTCCCCACACAGATCAGGGATCCATCCCTCATGTTGATGGGGATCAGCAGCTTCTCCCCCTCCCTGGCGGAGACTGCTCCTTTTCTCAGGATCATGGAGTCTGTGTCAATATAATTGTGGATGGTGGTGAACTCCTCCTCCACCTTAAGCTTCATGCCCCGGATCAGCTCATCCATCATGGCCTTCCGGTTGAGCATGGCAAACCTCTGGATGATCTTCATATCGTGGATATAATCCTCCATCAGATCCCCCTGGCAGTAGGCCAGCGCCCTGGGGATGTCCGCGTTCTCCCGGGCCTTCAAGCAAGCCACCGCTGCCTCGATCTCCTTCTCCTTTCCCCTTCTCTTGTAATCCTCGATCAGCTTCTGGATATCCTTCCTGGAAGCCCCGCTCAGGGACTGATAGGCCTGGTCCTGATAATACTGGGCCACCTCCAGCCCCAAGTGGCGGGATCCAGAGTGGATCACCAGATAAAGGTTTCCCTCCTCATCCTTGTCCGCCTCGATAAAATGGTTGCCTCCGCCTAAAGTCCCCAGAGACATTACCGCCCTGTCCACATTGATCAGTGCCGGCCTTAAGCAGCGCAGCTCCCTTAAATCGATGTCGTCGTTTAACTGGTGGGCCTTTTCCCGGACAGCAAAGCCTGACGGGATCTTCTCATAGATCAGCTTATCCAGCTTCCCCAATTCTATATGCCTGTTCTTCAGCCTTATGGTCTCCATACCGCAGCCAATGTCTACGCCCACTAAGTTGGGTACCACCGCATCCTTGATGGTCATGGTGGTGCCGATGGTGCAGCCTGCCCCGGCATGGACATCCGGCATGATCCGGATCCTGGAATCCTTCGCGAACGCCTGGTCGCACAATGCCTTGATCTGGGCAAGCGCCACCGTTTCCACCACGTCGGTGTACACCTTCGCGGTATTGTAAATCCCTTCTACGGTCTTCATTCCTCTCTCATCTCCCTTTTTCTGATCCCTTCCAGTTTCTTCTTTTTCTGATTCATATGCCGGACCCTGGCCCTGGGCATATATTTATCGCACTTCTGGCAGTAGTGCTGATGGGAGGCCTGCCGCCCCTTCCTACACTGCCCTGCCGCCACATAATACGCGCACACAGTTTCTCTGTAATGTGCCATGATGATTTCCTCCCTTTATAATCCAGCAGGGGAGTCCCTTCCCCTACCCGCCGTGCCGGGGCGGGGCCTCTTTAGCGGCCATATTCCTCTCCGCCCCGTGTACACAAAAAAAGAGCCGACTGTCCCGGCATCTCCACCGGAAAAAAATCGGCTCTGTATATTCCCGCCATCCTTTGCCGCTTACCCGCCCGTTGCCGGACAGGACGCCAAAGAGGCTCCTTCCTATAGCCGACCGCATAACATCATCTCATTATGCCGTCGGGCAACCGAAAAAAACCTGCTGACTGTTTTTCGGCAAGTAAAACAGATCTGTGAACTGGCTCACTCACTGCTTGTCACACAAAGGGATTCCTGTCTGAAACCGCCTCTGCTTTGCTTCCTGGACATAATGATGTTCTCTTCCTCAACTGTTCCTGTATCCTTGTACTACCTGGCCGTTTCATGACAATCCTCCTTTCATATAAGCACTGGCAGGGGACATGACCCGTCACCTGCCAGGTTGATGGTTACTGCTGGAAATCTTACCACATATCTGTTTAAGGGTAAAGAGCTTTTCTATTACACAATTCTTACATTATCCTTACTTTGAAAGTCCGCCGCCGAATAGGCGGCATGAATTCAGGGATGCCAAATGCGCCCGCCAGACTTTCATGGGTGGTGGCGCATCCGCTGCCGGGCGCGTGAAGGTTTACTTTGAAAGTCCATCGCCGCAGGCGATCTTTTCTTTAGTACCTTCAACAGACTTGCCTTGTTGGAAACCTGCGCGGCCAGATAACTGATCCTGAATTGGCCTGCTCTGTTTTCTATTTCATTTCTTCAATAATATGTTTTGCCGCAACGGCTCCTGAAGTCCATGCATACCCCTGAGTCCAGCCTACGCCCTCATAATAAGGATAGCTGAAGTAGCCGCCGCTGTCCTGGCCTGCCACGTACAAGCCATCGATGGGCTGATACTCCTGATTCAGGGCCTGCATATTCTCATTAACACGGATTCCGTTATATGTCCCGTCAATAGCCGAGATAACCCTTACCGCATAATAGGGGCCATTATCCAGGTCCGGCATCATATCTGCCCGTTTTCCGAACAGCGGGTCTTCCCCGGTTTCCAGAACCTGCGTATAATCGGCAATGGATTTTTTATAAATCTCCTGATCCGTAAATCCGATCACTTCTCCCAGTTCATCCAGCGTATCCGCCTTCCATGCCTCTCCCGCCTCCAAGGCCGCGTTCATCTCGTCCTTCAGCGTATAGTAGGATGGAACAATAATACGGCTGCGCAGTTTCAGGCTGTTAATCGTTTCTTCTGAAAGAACGCCCCACAGCCCCTTCTCCGCCATAGCATCCAGTTGGTCCTGGGTGAAAATCAGATAGGCAAATCCTACCCTCCTCAAGGCTGACGCGCCATAAGATAAGGCTTGCGTCACGAAAAACTCTTCATTGACAAACCGCTGTCCCGATGGATCCAAAGCCAGGAAGCCTGCCTGATTCATGAATTTCATATAACCGGCATAAAAATCCACATTTTTGTTGCTACAGAACTCAGCCAAATGAGGAGCCAGCTCATCAGACAGCGCCGCACCTGCTTCCAGACACATATTAATGCCGTCTCCCACATTTGAAGACAGTCCGTTTAAGTAGAAATTATCATGGCCGAAATATTCCCTTAACATTTCGTCATTGCCGCCAAAGCCGCCTGTGCATATCAAGACATTATCCGCATATACCGTTACGGCTGTTCCATCCTGCCTCTTTGCCTCTACGCCAATCACTTTGCCGCCATCCATAATCAGCGACTTTGCTGTGGTTTCCAGCATCACATTAATTCCTGATGGCACGATAAAATTCTCATACAGCACGTCGAATTTATCGATTCCTTTTCCCGTATCATGGGCCGTAATGCCGGCCTTCACAATACCTGGATTGTCCGTCTGCTGCCAGTAAGACTGAAGCTTGTCAGCCGTCTCGCCGCTGGCCGATAATATATTGTATACTAAAGGCGCATTGGCCCGCCATTTACAAAAATCCATCAGCTCACGGAAGGCGCTGTCCACCGTGTACTCATCTGTTCCTGCCGCCTTCTGCTGCTCTGACTGGATGGCCGCAAATCCGGTGGAGCAGGCAGATGTTCCGCCCAGTTTCCCGCATTTTTCCAGAACCAACGTGTCAATTCCTGCTTCCATGGCCTCCACAGCCGCCATAGTTCCGGCCGCTCCGGCTCCTACGATAACCAGCCGCACATGATACTCCTCGGTCTCCGACGATCTTTCGGCCGCCTGGCTGAAGCCTGCCAGATCAGCACCTGCCTCCTTCAATGCCCGCGACACGCCATTTAGAATCGCCTGACTTGTCATAGTGGCTCCTGTCACCGCATCTACGGCAACCGACTGCTGTTCTACGATAGCCCCAGGGAGTCTCTCGATACATGCATCTACAAAGCCAGGAGTATCCGAACAGTCCACAACCTCCACTTTCAAAATCCTGGTCTCATCTACCGTTACCTCAACCTTTGTAGGACGAATAACCGCCGGAGAACCAAACCTCTCGCCTTCTATCGTTCCCTCCTTCCATTTTCCGTAAGCCTCTCCGGTATAGGTGCCTGGTTTCATGTGCTGACTTATGGACACTTCCTGTCTGGTCAAAATGGCGCCGCTGCTCTCCAGCGCGGCAGCGGCGGCCTCCAGAATGCCGTTGCTGGTCATCGTGGCTCCTGATACAATGTCTACCTGAACCGAATTGGCCGCCGCCATCGCCTCAGGCATCAGTTCCAAGGCACGTCCTCCAATATCCGGCGTTTCCTCCGGGCCTTCTGCGGTTACTGCCGTCAACACTCCGTTTTCCAGAGTCAGCACCACCTTAATCTCCCCCTGAAAGCCCTGAGCCGTTCCTTCAAACGTACCGGAAACACCTGCCTCGCCGTTTGTCCGCTCCTCAGCATCCGCCGGCGTCTCCGCGGCCGTGACGGCAGTTGTCTCTCCATTCTGTCCGTCTCCCGGTGTGGAACCGCTGCCGCCGCACCCTGCTGATGACAGTGTCAGGCACAGCGCCATGCCTGCCGCCGCTCTCCGCATGTTTTTTCTTGTCATCTTTTCCTCCTTTGCTGTTGCCATCTGCCCGCTAAAACATCGCCCTTTGCGGCAGAATCAGCATCATTTTATTCCTTCCGCCTCAGTATAGCATGTAAAGCGGCTTTAGATTCAAGAAGAAACATGTGTTCGGGATGGTTCGGCGTCCTCCCTGTTTTTTATGGGAATCCAGTATTCATAATAGACGGCCTTTGGCTTAATCTGTTTATCCTGACAGCCGTGTTCTCCCGTCTTCACCAGGCACCGTCCTACGGCATCTCCCGTAATTTCCAGTCCGTTTTCCTCTGCATAGTTCAGAACATGCTCCATCAGCGGCTCTTCTTCTGACAGTCTTGTAATCGTATGAATGGAATGTTTATAGTCAATCTTTTCCACTTTCTCTCCCTCAGCCAGGGAAAGCCTTATGGCCATATCTTCCTCGACGCAAAATCCGCTTTTTCTGTCCATATGTTTGCTGTCCTGAACCACGGCTTTCCGCGGTACCACCGAAGCGCTGTACACAAAGGGCAGCTCCTTCATCCATGCCTGTATCAAATCCGATATTTCCTTTGATTCATCCAGGTTCTGCCCTATCTGATCAATCAGTATCCAAAGTCTGGGAGAAGCCGTTATTTCACATCGGTGCAGCAGACTGCCGATCCGTTCCAAATCTGCCCTTTGCTGCCGCAGGGCCTCCAGACGTTTCTCTAAGGCAGCCACCTCAGCCAAGACTTCTATCTCCTTTTTCTCCATCCGGCGTTTCAGCTGCTCCGGCTCATCACAGAAAAACAGCTGCTGGATCTCCTCAACTCCAAAGCCCAGGTCATGATAGCGCCGGATGCTGGTCAGCCATTTCAGATTTCTGGCATGATATCGCCTTGTAGTGGACAGATGCTCCCTGTCAGGAGCCAAAAAGCCCTGGGCCTCGTAAAACCGAAGCGCCTGGGTGGTAATTCCAAATCGTTTCGCCAATGTTCCTATTTTGTAATACATAACGCCCTCATATTTTCAAATTGATTCTAAGGATATACTCCTCATTTTGCCATGTCATACCCATAAAATCCGCATCCCGGAAGACTTCTTTATCAGACGGCTCCAACATAAGCCAGCTATTTACAAACGCGGACTATCCCTC
>Ga0137310_102441_pt1 | contig 10545 bp, 7 predicted proteins | sample NAcewiD2O_June_2_FD_97183 | JGI IMG/M metagenome (GOLD analysis project Ga0137310, IMG submission 97183) | Mouse cecal microbial communities from Vienna, Austria - N-Acetylglucosamine amended D2O_June | ecosystem: Host-associated > Mammals > Digestive system > Large intestine > Cecum | place...
TTTCACGTAAGTGTAGGTAGGACCATTCTGCTCAAGACGGGTATTCCACTGACTACGGTCGGTGCCAATGGTAGTGTCGGAGCTGTCGGTGCCGCTGACAACACCGATTTCACCGCCGAAGGGGGGCGTGGTGGCGTTTGCCTGGTACTTATACAGGCTACCGCCATTGTCACGGCGCATGGCGTAAGCCTGATACTGGGTCCACTCCAGGTCCATGACGTAGGTGATGCGCATACGGGCGGTCCAGCGAGTCACGTAATCATAGTTGATGTAGTGCTCGGCACCGGCGATGCTGGTGATGCCCTCGGAGCTGGCGGTGGAGTTGCCAACGGAGCTGACACCAGCGAAGCTGTCGTAGACCTTGTTCAGCTCAGTGGCATACACATCGTCCGTGACCATGTCATAGCGGGTGGTGCCGGACTGAGGACGAACATACATACGGACGCTCTTGCCGATGTCCTCCAGACCGGAGACGACGTTCAGCACGCGCTCCTCGCCGTCGATGACCATGCGGGTCTGACCGGCGGCCATGGGAGAGGTCTCCTTCAGATCGGCGATCTCGTTACCGGTGACCACGCCGGTAAGGCGCTCCATCTGGAAGGTCTCGTAAGCGATGGTGTCCTTGGGATCAGTGCTGATCTGATAGCCGAAAGCGAGGGTGTAGTTGACCTTCTCGATGAGGATCGCCTGGCAGAGCAGCTCGGCGACGGTCTCACGGGAAGCGGGGGTGCCAAGAGTGCCGGCATTGACATTCTTGGTGACCTTGCGCTGGTTGGCGGTAGCGGCGGTCTGGACCTGCCAGTCAGCGCCGGTGAACTCGCCGTTCTTGTCGTAACCGACAACACGCAGGATCATGGCCAGGGCCTCGTAACCGGTGACCTTGTCGCTGGGATAGAACTTCCCATCGCCGCGGCCCTTGATGTACTCGGCATTGGTGCAGTAGTTGATGTAACCGGCAGCCCAGTGGTCAGAGGGAACGTCGCTGAACTTGTTGTAGTCAGCGTAGATCTTGACCTGGGAGTCAGTCACATCGCCGGTGGCAATGCGGTAGATGATGGCGGCGACCTCAGCGCGGGTGATGTCTCCCTTGGGGGAGAAGTACGCGCCGTTGTCGTAGCCCTGGAAGACCTTCAGACCATTGAGGACATCGACGGATTCCCGGAAGGTTTCGTCGATCTCCGCGTCGTCTGAGAAGTCTGTAGCGCCGGCGGTGGCCATGAGCGAGAGGCTCATGACGAGGGCCAGCACCAGTGCGAGAATCTTTTGCAGATTTCTCATGGTGGATGATTCCTCCTTGTTTTTCTGGGGAAAGCCGGGAGGCCAGCTTCTCTGAAGCACCTCAAAAAGTTACAACTTTTTGAGGCAATCAGGGGAGTGCCATGCCCCTTGGGGGCGGGAGGAGGAATGGGGGAGGCGCTGCGGGGCAAGGGGGTTCGGGCTTGGAGGAAAAAGCTTGGTAGTAAATTTTGAGAGTCTGGTAGCAAAGCAATGCGCTATCGTCTACCCTTTCCGTTACGAGCTGACTGCTTCCGGCAGTTACAGGGATTCGCTCTGTGGTAGCCTATCGGTAGTGTATTCACAAAAAAATTACAATTGAGTTTAGAATCTTTCAGCAGCAGGCAAAAATCTTGATTGATACCCGCCAAAAGATTCCCGCAATGTTCCTAAGCAGACGCCCGGTAACATATCAAACAACCCCGCAGGAAAGCAAAAAATGATCCCTCCTCCTGGCGGAGGAAGGATCGAAAAAAACGCTCAAAAAATCCAGGCAAACCCGGCGCTCACATCTTCTCCGGCGCGTCGACGCCCAGCAGGAGCAGGCCGTTTTTCAGCACACTGCGGGTCAGGTCCGCCAGCTTCAGGCGGGCGGAGAGGACTGCCGGTTCCTCGCCCTTGATACGGCAGGCGGTGTAGAACCGGTGGAAGCATCCGGCCAGCTCCACCAGATAGCGGTTGATGTGGCTGGGGTCGTAGTCCCGGGCGGCAAGACGCAGGGTCTCGCAGTAGAGGGAGATCTGCTTCATCAGAGCCAGCTCCGTCTCGCCGGAGAGCAGGGACACATCCACGTCCCCGGCGGCGGGAACGGCGAAGCCCTCCCCGGCCAGGTTGCGCAGGAGGCTGCAAATGCGGGCATGGGCGTACTCCACATAGTAGATAGGATTCTCGCTGTCCTCCCGGACCGCCAGACCCAGATCGAAGTCCATCTGGGTGTCCGGCTTGGCGTTGAAGAACCAGCGGGCCGCGTCCACCGGCACCTCGTCCAGCAGGTCGCTCAGAGAGATGGCCTTGCCGGTGCGCTTGGACATGCGCACCACCTCGCCGTCCCGCAGGAGCTTCACCAGCTGCATGAGCACGATGTCCAGCCGGTTCGTCCCGTCCAGCCCCAGGGCGTCCATGGCGCCCTTCAGCCGGGCCACATGGCCGTGGTGGTCCGCGCCCCAGATGTTGATGACCCGGTCAAAGCCCCGCTTCGCAAACTTGTTGCGGTGGTAGGCAATGTCGGCGGCAAAGTAGGTGTAGAAGCCGTTGGCCCGGCGGAGCACGTCGTCCTTCAGGTCCAGCTTGGCGATGTCCTTGTCACTCTTCCCGGCCTTGCGGTAGTTCTCCTCCAGGATGCGGCTGGTGGCAAGCCACAGGGCCCCCTCCTTCTCGTAGGTCCAGCCCCGGTCCGTGAGGAGCTGTACCGTCTCGGCCACATAGCCGCTCTCGTGGAGCTCGGATTCAAAAAACCACTGATCGTAGTCGATCTTATAGCGCTGGAGGTCGCTCTTCATTTTAGGGATGTTGACCTCCAGGCCGAACTGGGCCAGCGCCTTGTGGCGCTCTTCCACAGAGGCGTCCCGGAAGCTGCCGCCGTGCTTCTCATAGAAGGCCCGGGCCAGGTCCCTGATATCGTCGCCGTGGTAGCCGTCCTCGGGGAAGGCGACGGCGTCCTCCCCCAAAATGATCTGCAAATAGCGGGCCTCCAGGGAGGAGGCGAACTTCTCAATCTGGTTTCCCGCGTCGTTGACATAGAACTCCCGCCAGACCTGGGCCCCCGCGGCCTCCAGGACAGAGGCCAAGGTGTCCCCCAGCACGCCGCCCCGGGCGTTGCCCATGTGCATAGGGCCGGTGGGGTTGGCGGAGACGAACTCCACCATGATCTTCTGCCCCGCCAGGATGTCGGAGCGCCCGTAGGCCGCGCCCTCGCTCTCCACGGCGCTCATGACGCCCGCGTACCAGCCGGAGCCCAGGCGGAAGTTGAGGAACCCGGCCCCCGCGATCTCGGCGGAGGCGAAGTAGCTGCCCTCCAGATCGATGTTCTCCAGCAGGACCTCGGCGATGTCCCGGGGGCGCATCTTCATGGCCTTGGCCGCGGCCAGGGCGAAGGTGGTGGTGTAGTCGCCGTTGGCGGGGTCCTTGGGGATCTCCACCCCAGCCCGGACGGATACCCCGGCGGGGAGCTTCCCGGCGGCGGCCGCCGCCTCATAGGCCTTCTCGGTCAGCGCAAGGACCTGGTCCTTGGCGTTCTGGATCATGTTGATCATCTTTTGTTCTTCCTTTTCAGAAAATGTTTCCCGCAGACAGGGGGCGGTCACAGCAAATAGTTGTTTTCACGCTCGGCAATCTGGAGCTCGACCAATTTATAGGCCGCGTATCCGCCGGTGACAAGGGGCTCCATCTCGCAGAGGGCTTCCGCCTCCTCGCGGCTCTCGGTTTTCAGGATATACATCCCCGCCATCCCGGGATATCCCCGGAATACGCCGCAGATCTCCAGCTTTCCCGCGTCATCCAGCTTCCGGATGTTTTCAACGTGCTCTGTGACAGCCTTCTTGGTGAGGCGGTTGTAGGTCTTGGTTTTTTCGATCAGCATCATATACATTACTTTTTCCATAAAATATCTCCTTCCGTCTTATCCAATGGTCCAAAAAGCCGGTCTAGCGCCTGCTCCCGATCCAATAGCACCCGGCTCCAATGACAGCTGACAAAAATTTGATCGCCTCGATATTGATATCATAAGGAGGCATTTGAAGGACGAAATCAGCGCAATAGAAGATCACGGCAAAGAGAACAATGGAGATGATCCCCCGCCTGGACGCGTCGCGTGTGACCAGTTCTTTCTCCACAAGGATATTCCCCAGCGCGTTCAGGAAAAGGATCAGGATAAGAACTAGGACCACACCCATGAGGCCGGTTGTAACGATGCTTCCCATAGAAAACTCCTTTCCAATCTGTCTCTATCTCGCCGCCTCCCGCACCCGTACCTTGAACCGGTTCTCCCCCGTCACCTGGTGGTCCACGGCGATGGAGTAGCGGATATCCAGGATACCGCCGTGGGCGTCCATGCGGCAGGAGAGGCCCGTCGTGGTGACGTCCACCGTCAGCGTGCCCCAGGGGGTCTCGTAGAGGGAGGTGTGGCGCTTGCCCATCTGAAAAATCATCTGGGAGTTGAGCTCGCCGGAGCGGGTGAGGGTCACCATACCGCCGTCAATCACAAAGGTGGTCGTGGTGCCCTCCAGGCCGGTCAGTTCGGTCTCGTCGTAGACCAGGGTGATGACGCCCCCGTCGCTGATGGTCATGACGCCCTCGCTGATGAGCTCGGTGGCCTCGGGGTCCACGTCCTCGAAGTACTGCTCACCCCGGACGTATAGTATCACTTTTTTCTCTTCCATATCAGTACTGCTCCAGGTCGATCTGTTGGACCTCACCGGCGGCGTCCTCCCCCAGGAAGAGGGAGGCCAGGCGCTGAAAGTTCTCCGCCCGGTCGCTGGTGTAATAGCCGGAGGTCCCGGCCTCCCGGTCCGCAAGGGCCCCCCGCGCTGTGAGGAGGTCCCGGCAGGCCCGGGCCGATTCCGCCCCCACGTCCACCAGGGCCACGCCCTCCCCCATGGTCCGGGCGATGACCTCCGTGAGGAGGGGGTAGTGGGTACAGCCCAGGACCAGGGTGTCCACCCCCCGGTCCCGGAGGGGGGACAGGTACTCCTCCGCCACCGTCTCGATGACCACGTCGCCGGGGCGGCAGCGGCCCTCCTCCACCAGAGGGACGAAGAGGGGGCAGGGCAGGGAGATGACCTCCACCTCCGGCGCGATCCGCCGGAAGACCCGGGCAAAGGCCCCGCTGCTGACGGTGGCCCGGGTGGCCGCCACCCCCACCCGGCGGTTCTTCGTGAGGGCCGCCGCCCGGTGGACGGCCGGCTCCACCACGCCGGTGATGGGGATGTCGCTTTCCTCCTGCAAGGTCTCCAGGCAGTTGCTGCTGACGGTGCCGCAGGCGATGACAATGGCCTTGGGGCCGAAGGTGCGAAGGAACCGGGTGTCCTCCCGGGCGTACTTGAGGATCGTGTCCCGGCTGCGGTTGCCGTAGGGGACACGAGAGGTGTCGCCGAAGTATATAATGTTTTCAGAGGGCATGATCCGGCGCAGCTGCCGCACTGCGGTCAAGCCGCCAAGGCCGGAGTCGAATACCCCGATGGGGCGCTGGTCCATAGGCGAGCCTCCAATCCGGGGGCGGCGAGCGCGCTCCTCCCGCCCCAACCTATAACTTTTACATTGTACTATGTTTTATCCAATCCCACAAGTAAAATTTTGGGCTTTTTGCCCTGTATTTTCTGTGGAATTTTCCGTGAGATTCTGCTATACTGTGACTACTGCTAATCTGACGCCAGGAGGAGGAGGTCGGTCATGGAACTGCAATTGACAGAGAAACAATTCCGCCGCTTGCTGGATCTGGTCTACATAGGCAACTGGGTGCTCAATTCCGCCCGGGGCGAGGACCGGATCCGGGACTATGACGTGGTGGAAAGCCAGGTCTTTTCCCACTGCCTGGACCATGGAATGGCGGCGCTGGTGGAGCTCTACAACGGGGAGATCATCCCCTCCCGGGCCTTCGCCGAGGGGGGAATCCATGAGGCCATCATGGCCTATGAGGACGTGGCCTTCTTCGAGATCCTGGCGGAGGAGCTGGCTCTGCGGGATCTGGACGCCGAGCGGGCCACCGAGGAGAATTACGACGAGGTCATGGAGCGCATGGAACAGTATATGGGAGAGTTCGAGGCCCACGGCACCGACCATATCAGCGTGGACGTGGACCTGGAGTGACGCAGGATACTGTAGGGGCGGATATCATCCGCCCCTACAGTTTGTACACTTTGACGGTGCACCCTTCTATACAATTTTTGGCCGTTACACTCCTGATGTGTAACGGTCTTTTCGTTACCAAATCAAGTTTAAAGGAGATAAAACATGAATCACACCAAAAACTATGGCCTGCCCCAGTGGGAACTCAATGACCTCATCCGGATGGAGGACTTCAACCAGATGTGCGCGAACATCGAAGGCGGCGTGACCAGCGCCGCAGCGGACGCAAAGGAGGCCAAGGAGACCGCCGAAACCGCCCGGCGCACCGCCGTGGCCGCCTACTCCCCCGCCAACAAGCCCTACGCGGTGGGGAGCTACCGGGGAAACGGTCAGGAACTGGTGGTTGAGCTGGGGTTTCGGCCCTCGTTCGTGATCATCAGCGGAACATCGTACACATTCACAATCGACTCAGTGGATTTAGCGCGCTATAATTTATTCTCTGCCGGAAACGTGCTGAGCCGTTTCATCTCTTTTACAGACACTGGCTTTGTAGTGCGGAAAGTTCCGGACAGCGATTACCCTAAGATGCTTGAGAACAGGCCCTATGACTATATTGCATTCCGTTGAAACGGGGATGGCCCCCGGAGCTAAGCTCCGGGGGCCAAAAATTCGATTGCGGGGGAAATCAGGGGGTAGTGGGATTCAGAACGGTCTCAACGTTAAAGTTGATGATCTTGCGAACACCCGTGTCAACATCACCGCCATGAGTGTTACTACCGCTGGCCGCAGTCTTTAGAATCTCCACCTCAACTCTGTACCGGGAGATAGCGCCATCAGTGTTGTGGTCGCCTGCATCAACCACCTCAATCGCTTTGATGTTAGCAACATGAGTGCAGTAACCATCTCTGTCCATCGCAGTATTTGCCTTCTTACTGATGGGATACCAAGGATTCGCAAGAGTGGTATTGTCAAGATCCCAAGCGCCAGTAGTCGAAACACTTGCAAGTACTTTCCTCTGGGCTTCAGTCTTATCAAGGTAGATTCTCATAACACCAGCGCTGGTGTCGCGCAGCAGATAGGCATTGATTGTATCGGGAGTAATCTTCGCCGCAGCAGTACGAGCCATCCTGTCGACATAGTGAACACAGATGGGCAGTGTCACCGTGTCAGACTCAGCCGCGCCAGCCTTGCTCTGGACATTCAGGGTCACAACAGCTTTCCTGGTCTCATTCTCAGGCAGAACATTGTTCTTGGGATGCTGCGCATCGGTCACGCCGTTGGTATCCTGGTAACTGACACTGGTGACCTCGTAGCCTGCATGGTCAGTGGTCAGCAGCGCGTTAACCAGGTCCTGCACGGTGGTATCCAGATTCTCCTTGCCGCTGCTATCGGTACCAGTCTCAGCAAGAGCGTCAGTGTTGAAGAACTTGTCGCCGTTGTAGTACAGGTCGATGGCGATGTTGTCCCCAGCCTTGTCACTCAGGGTGTCGTTAGCCGCCAGACCCTCAAGGAACTTGACCGCAGCGGCCAGAGAATTCGTGGCGGGAGAGGTGAAGGGATAGGTAACAAAGCGCTCGGTACCATCTTCAGCGGTGACGGTGATCTTGCAGGTCATGGCGTTGTCGATCAGGACGCTCTTGTCCGCAACAAGAGTGCCGTCGCCGTACTTCCACTCGAAGTCGGGACCAGTGGGATAGTTGCCGGTGGCCTTGAAACGCTCCTCGAAAGCCTTGAGGGCGATCTTGGCACCATCATAGAAGTTGGTCTCACCAGGAGCCTCAGCAATTGCGACACCGGTTTCCGCGCCGTTGGCGTCGGTGTAAGTCAGGCCAGCATCACTGTGAGCGGCTTCCTGGATCAGCGTCCAGACCTGCAGGGTACCGAAATTGTCGGTGAAGGTCAGGGTGTAGCGGGTACCAGTGGCCTTGGCGGTGGGCTGCTTCAGAACGGTCCCATTGGAACCTTCCTCAACCAGGGCATAAACGCCGTCCTTGGCACCGTTCACAACCAGGCCAGTGACGTTCTCACCCTTGGTGGCATTGTAGGGAACGGTGATGGTCTTGCCGCCAGCGACATCCGGAGTGCTATCGCCCCAGAAGGTCACGGAAGCCTCATCAACGTCATCAGCATCCCAGGGCAGGCAGTTCCACCAGACGCGCTGAGCAGCCTCAGTCTCGTTGAAGGACACAGCCCAGACGATGTTGTCACCGCTGTAGCGGACCAGGACCTCGTTGCGGTTGGGCAGCGGGAACAGGGCGGGATTGGTGTCCTGACCATCCCAGCGCTCGTTCAGGGCGCTGACGTTGGTGCCGGCGTTGTTGTGGCGGTTCTGGCTGAAGACGTTGTAGTCTTCGCCGGACTCCAAGCTGGCGGCAGTGCCGTTGTAGAGGTAGAGCTTGCTGGTGTCAGTGACGTGCTTGCCCTGATACCGGTTGTCAAGGTCGATGGTGGGATCATTGCTGAGCGCACCAGGATCCTTGGGCAGCCATCTCTGAGCAACGGCGACACTGCTGTCGAAGTCGCTGACCCAGAAATTATTCCTCTCGGGACGGACCTTCAGCTCGATCTGGGGATAGCGGCTGGAGAGAGTGCCCTGTGTGCCGCTGTAGCTCTCGTTGACGAAGCCGACGAGGTAGTTGTTGTTGCGAATCTCCTCGGGGCTCATCTTCTTGACGACATAGATCTCAGGATTGGTGTCGCTGGGATCGATGTAGTACAGGCCGGGCAGGCGCGCACCAGCGTGGCCGCCAGTGGTGCCGCCAGCGGTGTTGTACCAGTCGTAGGTGTAGGAATTGTACATGTCAACGGTGCGGGTGACCTTCTCGCCCTTGCCGTCGATCATGGTGACTTCCTCGAACTGGACGTTGCCGCCCACCACGGGGAACTCGGGGATGAAGACCTGCTCGCTGAGCTTGTTGTACTCGCTTCCCACTTCGATGACGACCATCTGAGCGGTGTAGTAGACGTTGTTATTAGCGTTGACAGCCTTGGCGCCCACAGCGTAGACGTCCTCGATGGTGTCAGAGGGAATGCTGGGAACGCTGCCGGTGTACTGACGGACCACGACGTTCTGACCGTTGGTCATAGTGTCGTTGCCGATGCCGCGGTAGACAACATAGTAGACGGTGTTGGACAGGCCGCGGACCTCGTAGCTGCCATCAGCACGGTAGCCCTGGTCGGCACGAGAGACGTCAGCGGAATGCTTCTCGAGCTGATTGTCAGCCAAGTTATACGCGGCATAGCTGTTGTAGCCGTTGACGTTATTCAGCCCTCCGCGGGTCTCATAGGGGATACCCCAGCTGGCCTGAACGTTGTTCATGCCGGGGACAACATTCTTGACCATATCCAGCATACGCAGGTTCTGGCTATAGAAGTAAGCCTGGTCAACAGGAGTCAGATTGTTGCCGTCCAGGTTGGCAATGATGGTGCGAACCCGGTTGTCGGCATTGTTATCCTTGTTGTTAATATTGCCCTTGCCGTTGGTACCGAAGTCACCACGCAGGTTGCCCCACTGGTTGTTGCTGTTATCGCGGTTGATAAACTGTGCGCCGCTGGCACCAACCTCCACGGTCTGGAGCTGACCGTCCAGATAAGCCTGAACAGCGTACTCGGAACCGCCGATGGCGCTTCTGTGCCAGCCGTTGGTGATGAGCACCAGACCGCCGTTGGCACCCTCGGTGTAAGCGGCCATGTTGCCATCCAGGTCAAAGTACATGGTGTAGGTGGTGTTGCCAGCCATGCCGTTGACGCCGGAAGCCATGCCCTGGGAGTGGGTGTGGACAGCGGACTCGTTATAAGTCGCGGCGTCTTCACCGACAACAGTGATGGTCTTGCCAGCGCGGTTGACGGTGTTGACCTTCTCGGTCTTGACCTCAGCCTTCTGAGCGCGGATGTTGCCGTCGATCAAAGCGAAGATGACCACGTCACCGGCAGCGGGAGTATACTCCTCGGTCTTAGCCAGCTCCTTGCCGGAGACGGGAACCAAGGTGTTGGAGGAAACAGTGCTGTTGACGGCGTCGCTGTTCTCGCTGTCATACAGCTTCTGATTCAGGGTGTCAACGTGCTTGGCGTCGGAGGACACCTTGCCGATGGTGTAGATGGTCTGGAGGACGTACTCGGCGATGCCGTCGTCATCGTTGTCGATGATGATCAGGCGGTTGCCGCGGCCGTTGCTCTCGACCTGGGCGCGGTTATCCTCGTTGACGAGGTAGGTGTTGACGAAATCAGTCCAGCGAATATCGTCGGAGATGTCGTCAGCGATGTTGTAGGAAGCAGTACCGACATAGACCTCGCCAGTAATCCAAGCGCCAGGAGTACCAGTCTTATCAGCATTGGTAAAGATGCTGAGGAGGTTATTATAGTCCTGGTTGGTCAGCATCTCGTCCAAAGCGATGGTCTTGGTGTAGGTGAAAGTGTAATCAGCGTCGGTGGTCAGCTGAGTAGCCCAGGTAGGAACCTGAGATGCCTTGACAGTATACTGGCTGGGCT
>Ga0137310_102444_pt1 | contig 10534 bp, 8 predicted proteins | sample NAcewiD2O_June_2_FD_97183 | JGI IMG/M metagenome (GOLD analysis project Ga0137310, IMG submission 97183) | Mouse cecal microbial communities from Vienna, Austria - N-Acetylglucosamine amended D2O_June | ecosystem: Host-associated > Mammals > Digestive system > Large intestine > Cecum | place...
CTGGATGACGTTTTCGGGATTGTGAAGCATGGGGCGGTATGGTATCTGTCCGGTCTGGTGTTGTATCTTCTGGTTACCTGGCTGGTCTACTGGAAACGTTATGAATACGCCAGACGTGGGCTGAAGATCTACATCGCAAAGCTGAAACGTCTGGAGAAACGGTACGAATTCCAGCATAAGGCAAAGGAACTGACAAAGGAGGGTGGCAGACATGGTGGTGCTTCTCGTGCTTAAGGAAAGCCTGAAATCAATATATGGAAGGTATGCGGCTTTTGTGTGTGCTTTGATTAAGTTTTTTCTCGCTCTGGCGGTGCTCTGTCTGCTGAACCAGAACCTGGGATTTATGAAGGAGCTGGGGAACCCGGCGGTCATTTTTGGGATCGCCCTGGCTTGTGCCTTTCTTCCATACAGTGCCATCAGCCTTGTGATGGCAGGTGTGATGCTGGCGCATTTTTATGTGGTATCCTTTGAGATGACTCTGATCACCGGGATATTTCTGGTGATTGTGGCGCTGTTGTACTATGGATTCCAGCCGGAGGACAGTTACTGGCTGATTCTGACACCTCTGGCTTTTGCCTTCAAGGTGCCATATGTGATCCCGATTCTGGCAGGACTGTCCGGCGGACTTCTGGCAGTGATGCCAATAAGCTGCGGAGCGGTTGTCTACTATATTATATCGTATGTGAAGCAGAATGCAGGGGTTCTGACCAATGACGCTTCTGAGGATATTACCCAGAGGTATGTCCAGCTGATCCGTTCCTTTATCGGGAACCGTACCATCGGTGTCTTTGTGGTGGCCTGCGCGGTAGGGGTTCTGCTGGTATATCTGGTCAGGATGCTGTCTGTGGACTATGCCTGGGTTCTTGCTATCATAGCCGGGATCCTGGGGCAGCTGACCGTTATCATGGCCGGGAATTTTGTGTTCGGTGTCTCGGTGCCGCTGCTTGAGATGACGATTGGGATTGTGATTTCCCTGATCCTTGCGGGTCTGTATCATTTTTTCGTGTTTGCGGTGGATTACAACCGGACCGAATATCTTCAATATGAAGATGATGATTATGTCTACTATGTGAAAGCGGTTCCTAAGGTGGTGGTGTCAAAACCGGATGTGCAGGTTCAGCGGATGAACAATCCCAAGCGGAGCAGAAGAGAACGGTAAATGTAAAGGGGAATCGACTGGGGGGGGGCTGGTATTTCCGGTGGTCGGCAGCAGTTTGTCCTGCTCTTTGGATGGTGCCGGAAATGTCAGGATTATGAGGAAAGTGAGGAAGGATTATGGATATTTCCAGGGGCATTGGCGAACCACTGGATCTTGCAGGAAAAATACAACAGATATTGTCCGGATTTTCTTTTCTGCCCAGAATCAGTTTTACAAATATTCTCGAGATCATCATCATCGCGTTTCTGGTATATGAGATCCTTCTGTGGATCATGAACACCCGGGCTTGGACACTGCTGCGCGGACTGGCAGTCATAGCAACCTTTTATGTGCTGTCGGCGGTGTTCCATCTGGATACGATTCTGTGGATCCTGGAGAAGATCACCACCATCGCTGTGACGGCCCTGATCATCATCTTCCAGCCGGAGCTGCGCAAAGCCCTGGAACAGCTGGGAAGCAAGAACCTTCTGACGGATATACTGTCATTTGATGATGGAAAGGAAAATCAGGAATTCAATGAGCGGGCAGCCAATGAGATCGTGAAGGCCACCTTTGAGATGGCCAAGGTGAAGACAGGAGCTTTGATTGTGATCGAGCGTTCGGTTCCCCTCCACGAGATCGTCCGGACCGGGATCGAGATCAACGGGCTGGTCAGCAGCCAGCTTCTGATCAATATTTTCGAGCATAATACACCGCTCCATGACGGGGCAGTGGTAATCCGGGGCAACCGGGTGGTGGCAGCCACCTGCTATCTCCCCTTGTCTGACAATATGATGATAAGCAAGGATCTGGGTACCAGACACCGGGCGGCGGTAGGCATCAGTGAGACCACTGACAGCCTTACCATCGTTGTCTCTGAGGAGACCGGAAGGGTTTCCATAGTGGAAGACGGCGTGCTGCGGCGGATCAGTGACGCAGAGAGCCTGAGGCAGGCCCTTAAAGCCGTGGAGAAGCATGAAGAGAACGGAGGAAACCGTTTTAAAATCTGGAAGGGAAGAAAGAAGAATGAAAGAAAGGCTGATCAATAATCTGGGATTGAAAATTCTTTCTATCTTTTTGGCGTTTGTTATCTGGTATGTGGTGGTGAATGTCTCCAACCCGGAGGTGAACCGGAGCAAGGAGGTAGCGCTGGAGATCGTCAACGGTGATGTTCTCACTTCTGCCCGAAAGGCCTATGAGATCAGCGGCAAGGAGACCGTGACGGTCACCTACGATGTCCGCACAAGAGATGCCTATAAGGTTCGTCCGTCCAACTTCCGTGCCTATATTGATCTGTCACAGTTATATAGTGTGACCGGTTCCGTCCCGGTTCAGGTCGAGATACTTGACAACAAGGACATTCTGGCCAATGTATCGGCAAAGCCGGGGAGCGTTCATGTGGACACAGAGGATCTGCAGACCAAATCCTTTGAGCTGAGTATCAATGTGACCGGAAAAGCGGCGGATGGATATGCGTCGGATGGGATCACCCTGTCCCCGACCTACGTTACCCTGGAAGGGCCGGTGTCCAAGGTAGGGCAGATCAGCTCCGCAGGTGTAGAGCTGGAGATCACCGGACTCAATGAGGATGAAGAGGGGGTGGTGACACCAGTCTTCTATGATGCCAACGGCAACAGTCTGCGGATCAGTGACCGTGTGCAGGTCAATACGTCTGAGATCAGATACCGGCTGACCATCAACAAGGTCAAGGAGGTGCCCCTGGAGTTTGAAGTCAGTGGCACTGTGGCTCCCGGATACCAGTATGTGGGGGCGGAGTGCAGCCGCAGAAGTGTGTCGGTGATCGGTCTCAAGTCCAGTCTGGCTTCCATCAGCCGGATCACGATTCCGGCGTCGGAGCTGAATCTGGAGGGGGCGAACCAGGATAAGGTGGTATCTCTGGATCTGACCCGGTTTTTGCCGGAGGGGATCCGGATTGCCGAATCAGAATCACCCCTGATTGAGGTGCGTCTGGGTGTGGAGCGTCTGGAGACCAAGATCTTGACGGTCACGGAAAGTGATGTGAAACTGGAAGGGGCGAAGGAAGAGTATGCTTACTATCTCAAGCCCTGGAGAGGTGAGGTCACGGTCCAGGGACTTAAGGAGGATTTGGAGACTCTGGAGCCTTCGGATCTGCAGATATCCGTGGATCTGTCTGATATGGAGCCGGGGCTTAATACCAGCCGCCTGAAATTCGGGGAGAGCAGCTTCTACACAATTCTGGGACACACGGATTTTGAGATTGAGGTCATGCACCGGACCGGAGTTCTGGAAGCTCCGTCAGGGGCCCCGGAGGAAGAAGCCGGAGAAGAGTCAGAACCAGAATCCCAGGAGGAGACTTTAGGATCCGCCGGAGTCATGGAAGCGGGCGGGCCGGTCAGCACTACGGAAGCCCGGGGGCCAGCTATGCAGACCAGCGGGGAGCAGCTTCCGGAAGAGAGTGAATAGGAAAAATATGACTATATAAGAAAAGAGGGGTATCGTGCAAAAACAGAAGATTGTCATCAGAAATGCATCCGGCCTTCATCTGAGGCCCACGGGCATCTTGTGCAATGAGGCTATCAAATATAAATCTACAGTGAAATTCCAGTCCGGGAATACTCTTACCAACGCCAAAAGTGTCCTCAGTGTCCTGGGGGCATGCATCAAAAGCGGGGATGAGGTAGAGTTCATCTGCGAAGGGCCGGACGAGGAGGAAGCCATGGCTGCCATGATCCGGATCATAGAAAGCGGTCTGGGAGAATAAAGCAGCTCCGGCATTATCATCCCGAAAAACAAGGGAGGGGTATGTCTGTATGGTACAAAGGGTGGGAACAGCAGAATGAAATACATGCGGGAAACCGGTGTTTCATTATATAATAATTAGTAAGGAGGATGTTACTATGTTTAAGGGAACCAATGCTTCTTCAGGCTTTGGAATCGGTAAGGCTGTCATTGTGGAGGAGGCAGAGCTTGTTATCCGTCAGCAAAGTGTAGCGGATGCCGCTGCTGAGGTTGAGCGTTTTAAGGGGGCGCTTGCCCAGACTATGGATGACACCGAGAAGATGGCAGCAGATCTTGCCACCAGAGTAGGGGAGAAAGAGGCAGAGATCATGCAGGGACACCTGATGCTTCTCATGGATCCGATGTTGACCGGAGAGATCGAGAACACCATTAACAGCCAGAAGGTGTGCAGTGAGTTTGCTATTGAAACAGTCTGCAATACATATGCAGATATGTTTGCGGCTATGGATAATGAGATGATGCAGCAGAGGGCCACAGATATGCGCGACATCAAGACCCGCATGCAGAAGGTCCTGCTGGGGATCGCATCCGTGGATATCGCGTCCCTTCCGGCCGGAAGTATCCTGGTGGCCAAGGATCTGACTCCCTCCATGACCGCTGGTATCAATCCGGCCAATGTGGCAGGCATTGTGACCGAGCTGGGCGGCAAGACCTCCCACAGCGCTATTCTGGCAAGGGCGCTGGAGATTCCGGCAGTAGTGGCGGTGGGGGGGATACCGTGGTTCTGGATGGTTCAGAAGGCGCAGTCTATGTGAACCCGGAGAAGGATATTCTTCAGGATTATGTTGACCGGCGTGACAGGTTCCTGAAGGCGAAGAAAGATCTGGAGCAGTATATCGGCAAGGAGACCATTACTAAGGATGGTGTATCCATTGAGCTGGTTGCTAATATCGGCAAGCCGGAGGATGTGGAGAAGGTTCTCCAGTATGACGGCGAGGGTGTGGGGCTGTTCCGTACAGAATTCCTGTTCATGGATCGTACTGCTATGCCTACAGAGGACGAGCAGTTCGAGGCCTATAAGAAAGTGGCAGAGGCCCTGGCTGGCAAGCCGGTGATTATCCGTACCCTGGATATCGGCGGCGATAAGGAGATTCCCTACATGGGTCTGGAGAAGGATGAGAACCCGTTCCTGGGGTACCGTGCGATCCGTCTCTGTCTGGACCGCAAGGAGGACATATACAAACCACAGCTGCGTGCTCTGCTGCGTGCCAGCGCTTACGGCAACATCAAGATCATGATTCCTATGGTTACCTGTCTTGAGGAGTACCGGGAGGCCCGGAATCTGATCGAAGAATTGAAGGCAGAGCTGGACAGAAAGGGAATCGCATATAATAAGGAAATCAAAGTGGGGATCATGGTGGAAACAGCGGCTGCTTCTCTTATGGCAGATGCATTTGCCAGGGAAGTGGATTTCTTCAGTATCGGGACCAACGATCTGACCCAGTACACTATGTCCGTGGACCGTGGCAATGATAAGATTTCTTATCTGTATTCCACCTTCAACCCGGCAGTTCTGCGCAGTATCCGTCACATTATCACCTGCGCCCGGGAGGCTGGTATCATGGTCGGTATGTGCGGCGAGGCGGCCAGCGATCCTATGATGATCCCGCTCCTTCTGGCCTTTGGTCTGAATGAATTCAGTATGAGCGCATCAGCGATTCTGTATTCCAGAAAGCTGATCACCAATTACAGCACTTCAGAGCTTCAGGCCGTTGCAAATGAGGCTATGAGCTTCACTACAGCCAAGGAAGTGGAAGACTATATGAAAGCATTCGTTGCAAAGCAGGCATAGATTTTCAGCGGAGTATCCGGCTGTGTGCTTTTTGCACAGCTGGATACTCATGAATACAGAAACGTCATAGGACTGTTCTGATGTATGTTGGTTTGTAAGTCTTAGAGTGTGTCTGAAAATTGCTTTCCTGCAAAAATGACGAAAGATGGGATGGAGAGACTCATGATTGTTTATCTGATCTGTTACATGGTAAGCTATTTTCTCGCATTAAGGGGGTATTATTATTTATCTGGACTGGCGCTTCTTGTGGCAGCCGTCTGGCTGTATATCAGTGATTACCGCCGTTCAGGGAATCTGATCCATTTGCGGGGACTGTTTTCCTTGTTCTGGGTTGGAGGGCAGGGGTTGTCCTGTATGAAGCTAAGCTATCTGCAAGTAGACTGGGCCGGGATGACATGGTTCTGTCTGGCCCTGGCATATGCCGGATTCTGGCTGGTGTTTGAGGTGCTTTCCCGCCTTTATGGAACCGGCTATGACAGCCATAGTCGGTTCCGCAGCTTTTCCGGGAATGCCAGACCGGTGTTCCATATGATTTTTATGCTGACCATGGCGTCGCTTTCCGCCTTTATTATGGAGGCGGTAATTCTGGGGTATATCCCGCTGTTTTTACGGGGAGTGCCTCATGCTTATTCGGAATTCCATCTCACAGGAGTCCACTATATCACAGTTTCCTGCGTGCTGGTTCCGTCTCTTACGGTGCTTTATTTCCATATGGAGCGAAGCACCAGTGAGTGGCGGCTGGTGCTGGTGATTGTGATGACTTTGGTGTCCCTGGCGATTCCGATCCTCTGTGTATCACGTTTCCAGTTCCTGTTTGCTATGCTGCTGGCAGCGGCTACTTATATCTCCCTGCAGAAGACGTTCAATCCGTTGTATCTGGTGGGGCTGTTTGTGGTGATGGTTCCGGTCTACCTGATTCTTACAGTGGCCCGGAGTCATGATGTGTCTTATCTGAACGGTATTTTCGAGATGAAATATGCGAAAATGCCGATCTTCATCACCCAGCCTTATATGTATATCGCCAACAATTACGACAACTTCAACTGCATGGTGGAGGCTTTGCCGGGACATAGTTTTGGACTTAAAGGACTCTTCCCGCTCTGGGCGCTGACGGGGCTTAAATTCTTCTTCCCGCAGCTGATCAATTTCCCGGTATATGTGGATAAAAAAGAGCTGACCACCCTGACCATGTTTTATGATGCTTACTATGACTTTGGCTGGGGAGGGGTGTTCATTTTTTCCTGCGCTCTGGGATTTGTGGCGTATCTGCTGACCATCAAGCTGCGGGAAATGCGCAATCCTATGGGGTATCTTCTGTATGCGCAGATGGGAATCTATTTTATATTGTCCTTTTTTACCACCTGGTTCAGCAATACCACCACATGGTTCTATCTGATTGTGACAGGAATGATGGCGGTGTATTATGGGGTGGCGGAGCACTGGCAGCGGAGATAAGTGCTTTTTGCAGATGGCCCGTCAGGGGACTGGCGGCAGACCTGGTTACAGTGTCCATGAGCCAGGAAAGAGAAGGCAGTGTGGCATGAGGCAGAACAAGGGAGGAATGGATATGAACAAATGGGAGAATAATATTCGGAGAGTTGTGCCGTATGTTCCTGGAGAGCAGCCGGTGGGAGACCGCCTGATTAAGCTGAATACCAATGAGAATCCTTATCCGCCGGCACCGGGGGTGCTGAGGGCTTTGCAGGAGATGGATTACCACAGGTTTCGCAAATATCCGGATCCGGCTGCGTCGGTTCTGGTGGAAAGTCTGGCAGAGTATCACCAGGTGGGGGCGGACCAGGTCTTTGTGGGCGTGGGGTCGGATGACGTGCTGGCGATGGCATTTCTGACGTTTTTCAATTCCGGGAAGCCGGTTCTGTTCCCGGATGTGAGTTATTCGTTTTATAAGGTGTGGGCAGAGCTTTTCGGGATTCCCTATGAGACTCCGGCGCTGGATGGGGATTTTCGTATCTGTACCAAGGATTACAGGAGAGAAAATGGCGGCGTCATCTTTCCAAATCCCAATGCCCCCACAGGGCTTTTCATGCCTCTGGATCAGGTGCGAAAGATCCTGGATGGCAATGAAGATGTAATCGTGATCGTGGACGAGGCATATATTGATTTTGGAGGGGTCTCTGCCCTGGAGCTGCTTTCAGAGTATGAGAATCTGCTGGTGGTGCGTACTTTTAGCAAATCCCGGTCCATGGCAGGGATCCGGATCGGCTATGGAGTGGGGAGTCCCAGGCTGATCCGGGCGCTGAATGATGTGAAATACTCCTACAATTCTTACACTATGAATATGCCGTCTCTGGTTCTGGGGGTGGCGGCTGTGAAGGATCAGGCATATTTTGAGGCGACCACAGGGAGGATCATGGCTACCCGCCAGCAGGCTAAGGTGCGTCTGAGGGAACTGGGATTTTCTTTCCCGGATTCCATGGCAAATTTTATCTTTGCATCCCATAAGAGGGTTTTTGCGGAGCAGATCTTTGAGGCCTTGAAAAAGGAGCAGATCTATGTGCGGTATTTTAAGCAGCCACGTCTGGAGAATCATCTGCGGATTACTATAGGGACAGATGAGGAGATGGAACGGCTTTATAAGTTTTTGGGAGAGTATCTGGGATAGAAAGTGCAGGAACTATGGGAAGTCTGAAGAAATATTTGCGAATTGGCCTGAATATTGTCATACCGCTTTTGTGGGCAGCCTTTATCTGTCTGGTGCTGCCAGGGGTTTTGCGCTATTTTCTGCCTTTTGTGATCGGATGGATCATCGCGCTGATTGCCAATCCTCTGGTAAAATTTCTGGAGCGGAAGCTGAAGATTGTCCGGAGACACAGCTCGGCTGTGATTGTGATCCTGGTGCTTGCCCTGGTGATCGGGGCAGGATATTTTCTGGTCTCCTGGCTGGTGACACAGGTCAATGGGCTGGTGGGAGAGCTGCCTGCTATCTATGAGCTGGTGGTGGCAGAGCTGGAGGAGATTCTGGGAAGGTTTGACCGGCTGGCTGTCCTTTTCCCTGATAATATGCAGGCAGGGGGGCAGAAGCTGATCGGCAGTCTGGGTCAGTCCCTGAATGTGCTGGTGGAGAAGGTGGCGTCTCCTACAGTGGAGGCGGCAGGCAGTGTAGCCAGGAGTATCCCCAGTGTGCTGGTCAGCGTGATTGTGACGATCCTCTCATCCTATTTCTTTATCGCGGACCAGGACCGGATCATGGAGAGGATCCGGCGGTATCTGCCGGAGCGTACCGGCAGATATTTGGGAAGGCTACGGGGAGATATCTGGCATCTGGTGGGCGGTTACTTTCTGGCCCAGTTCAAGATCATGTTCGTGGTAGCGCTGATCCTGATGGCAGGTTTTTTGATTCTGGGGATCCGTTATGGCATTCTGCTTGCCATAGGGATTGCTATGCTGGATTTCCTGCCGTTGTTTGGGACAGGGACGGTTCTGATCCCCTGGGCAGTTTTTCAGCTTCTGCGGGGCGAGTATGCCCTGGCAGCGGGACTGGGGCTTCTCTATGTATTAAGCCAGGTGATCCGTCAGATCGTGCAGCCTAAGCTGGTGGGAGATACCATGGGACTGAATCCTATGGCAACCTTGTTCCTTCTGTATCTTGGTTTTAAGGTCCAGGGGATATCTGGCATGATCATTGCGGTGCCCCTGGGGATTCTGGTGATGAAGCTCTTTGAGTATGGGGCCTTTGATTCATTTTTGGAGAGTGTCCGGGAGCTGGTGAAGGAGATTGAGAGGATACGGGACGGAGAATGAGAGGGATGTTGTCTTGTAACAGATCAGGGGTGTCTGGGTTTCCGGATGAAAAAGGAGCGTGCAGGCGGGAGTGGATTCCCGGAAAGCACGCTCCTTTGATAATTGTGTATTATTTATTGCGGAACCATCTGGGCTTTTTCTTTGCAGGCGGGGCTGTAGAGGTGCCGCCTTCGGGGCCGCCCGTGGTCTGGGGATTCTGAGTGGTGTCACTGGTATAGGGGCTGGTCTGGCTGTTCTTGTTTTTTCCGGCAGAAATCCGGTTAAACAGACGCAGGACGAATACCACAGCCATGATGACGACAGCCAGAAGGACCAGGGACGGCAGGCTGGACAGGAACCAGACAAAGAAATTCACCATGCCGTTGCATACGCCTTCCAGATTACGGGAGAAGCCTTTCTGGATCCGTGTGGCGATGGTATCGGGAGTAGTGGGAGTCAGAACCCGTACCTCATCAATGCTGATGGATACTGTGCTGTAATCCACCTGATTGTCGTAGGTGCGCAGCTGGGATTCAAAGGATTCCAGCTGGTAGCGGATCTCGGAGAGGCGTGCCTCCAGGGCGATGATGGAATCCACGGATTCAGCCTTCTCAAGCAGCTCCCAGAGCCGGTCTTGTTCAATAGTCAGGGACTTCTTGCGGCTCTCGATATCAGAGTACTGGAGAGTCACGTCCTGGGTGTTCTCTGATTTATTAGTGATATTCCCCTGCTCACCTACCAGGGAGACAAAATGATCCAGTTTCTCGGAGGGAACACGGACAGTCAGGTATGCATACCGGCGTCCAAGGGAGTCGGAAATACTGGTACCGGAAATGTCGGAGTTCTCCATATATCCGCCTGCGTCCGTGACTGCCTGACGGATGTTGGAGATCAGCTGGTCGAACTGGGTGGTCTCCACAGAAAGGTGGACGGTGCGGATCAGCTTACGCTGGGAAGCTGCTGGCTGGGCGGCCATGGGAGTGGACGTTGATAAGCCGGATTCTGCATCCATGGCATCTTCCCAGACATCCATATTTCCTTCTTCGTCTAATTCCGCCATGGAGTAAGTATTGGCGCCTGCG
>Ga0137310_102449_pt1 | contig 10518 bp, 8 predicted proteins | sample NAcewiD2O_June_2_FD_97183 | JGI IMG/M metagenome (GOLD analysis project Ga0137310, IMG submission 97183) | Mouse cecal microbial communities from Vienna, Austria - N-Acetylglucosamine amended D2O_June | ecosystem: Host-associated > Mammals > Digestive system > Large intestine > Cecum | place...
CATTTTCTGTCTGGACCCTTCCCCCGACCGTTCCTATGAGGTAATCTGCGAAAGTATCAGGAAGAATAACAATATACGGCTGATCCAGTTCAGCAGAAGGTTCGGACAGCCTTCAGCCACCTATGCGGGAATCTGCACCTGCAGGGGGGATGCCTGCATTATTACGGATGTGGATCTGCAGGACCCGCCGGAGCTGATGAAGGAAATGGTGGAAAGATGGCAGAAAAACGGCAGTAATGTGGTATATGCCCAGAGAAAGACAAGGGCGGGAGAGACACTGGTCAAGAAGATTGTGGCGCGTTCCGGCTATGCGCTGATCAACCGCATGGGGGATGTGGATATTCCGGTGAATACCGGGGATTTTAGGCTGATAGACCGTGTGATCATGGAAGAACTGAAGAAATCGAAAGAACACCATGGCTTTTTAAGGGGCATGGTGGCTTTTGTCGGTTTTAAACAGGAGGCGATCTTATATGACAGGGATGCCAGATATTCCGGGGAAGGCAATTATAACCGGTTTTTCGGTTCCCTCAGGATCGGGTTGAACGGCCTGATCTGCTATTCCACAAAGCCGTTGGAATTTGTAACTGTTTTCGGCGGGATTTTTTCCGTCATAGGGGGAATTTCCCTTTTGTATGATATCGTGCAGGGTATTCTGCGGCTTTGTTCGATCTCCATACCGCATATTCCCGTGACGATAGTGCTCCTTCTGCTGCTCGGCGGCATCAATTTCCTGTTTATCGGCCTGCTTGGGGAGTATATCGGCAGGATCTATGAAGAGGTAAGGGAAAGGCCGAGATACATTGTGGACCGCATGGTCGATGCGGAGAATGTGGATGGCAGCGGAAAAGAGTGGAGAGAACAGGGGTAAGGGAAAGATTGTGATAAGGATAAGGGAGGCAGGCTAAATGCGTTATTTTGTGACAGGCGGCGCCGGTTTTATCGGCTCTAATATGGTGGACAGGCTGCTGAGTCTGGGAAATGAAGTGGTGGTTTATGATAATTTTTCCACAGGCAGAAGAGAATTTCTGGAAAATGCGGTGAAGTATGACGGCTTTACCCTGACGGAGGGAGACACACTGGATCTGGAAGCGCTGAAAAAGGCGATGGCAGGCTGTGATTTTGTGTTCCATTTCGCGGCAAATGCGGATGTGCGGATGGGATGTGAACATCCGAGGAAGGATCTGGAGCAGAACACCATCGCCACCTTCCATGTACTGGAAGCCATGCGGGAAAACGGTATCCGCAGGATCGGTTTTTCCTCCACCGGTTCCGTCTACGGGGAGGCCTCTGTGATCCCCACGCCGGAAGATGCGCCTTTTCCGGTACAGACTTCTTTATATGCCGCGTCTAAGGTGGCAGGGGAGGGCATGATCGCCGCCTACTGTGAAGGCTTTGATTTTACAGCCTATATCTTCCGGTTTGTGTCCATTCTGGGGGAGCGTTATACTCACGGGCATGTTTTTGATTTTTACAGAAAGCTGCAGGAAGACCCTGACAGGCTGTATATCCTCGGCAACGGAAAACAGCGCAAGTCCTATCTGTATGTGCAGGATTGTCTGGACGCGATCCTGACGGTGGTGGAAAAGGCCGGGGAGAAAGTAAATATTTATAATCTGGGTACGGATGAATATTGCGAGGTGAACGATTCGGCAGGCTGGATCGCCGGGAAAATGGGCTTTTCCCCGAAATTTGAATATGCGGGAGGAGAGCGCGGCTGGATCGGCGACAATCCCTTTATTTATCTGGATACGGCAAAAGTGAGAGGGCTTGGGTGGAAGCCGAAATACAGTATTCAGGAGGGCGTGCTGAAGACCGTGGAATTTCTGGAGAAAAATGCATGGGTTTTTGAAGTGCGCGATTGATTATAAGAAAGGGAGCAAAGGATGAACATAGGCATTATAGGCTGCGGGCTGATCGGCAGAAAAAGGGCAAAGTCCGTTCCCGCCTGCCATACCATAGCGGGGGTATGTGATATTCAGACAGAACGGGCAGAAGAACTTGCGCTGATGACAGGCTGCGGTTTTGTAACGGACGATTATAAAAAACTGGTGGAACTGCCGGGGCTGGATCTGGTGATCGTTTCCACCTTAAATAATCTGCTGGCGCCGATCACCTTATATGCCGTGGAGAGAGGAAAGCATGTGATCGTGGAAAAACCCGGCGGGATCTGTTCGGAAGAGCTGCTGCCTGTCATAGAAGCGGCAGAGAGAAATCATGTGGTTGTAAAGGTCGGGTTTAACCACAGATACCATCCGGCGATGCTGAAGGCGAAAGAGATCATGGAAAGGGAAGAGACCGGCGAAGTGATGTTTATCCGGGGACGCTACGGTCATGGCGGCAGAGTGGGCTATGACAGGGAATGGAGAGCGGATGCCTCCCTTTCAGGCGGCGGGGAGACGATCGACCAGGGCGTGCATCTGATCGATCTGGCGCGCTGGTATATGGGAGATTTTGAGGAAGTATCCGGGTTTGCGGCAACTTATTTCTGGGATATGCCGGTGGATGACAACGGCTTTATCAGCCTGCGGAAAAAGGACGGCAGGGCGGCATGGCTGCAGGTGAGCTGCACCGAATGGAAAAATATGTTCTCGCTGGAGATCTATTGTAAAAACGCGAAACTTGTCGTAGAGGGACTGGGAGGCAGCTATGGCGTGGAAAAACTGTACCATTATCAGATGCTGCCCGAGATGGGGCCGCCGGATACGACCATCTATGAGTATCCCAGAGGAGACAGGTCCTGGGAACTGGAATTCGGGGAAGTGGAAAAGGCGGTTTTATCAGGAGAGGGTTTAGAGATGGGCGGCATAAAGGACGCTTATGAGGCATTGAAGATCGTGGAACAGATCTATCGGAAGGGGAGAGGCACAAGATGATTATCGTAAGAAGCCCGCTCAGAATATCCTTAGGCGGAGGCGGCACGGACCTGCCTTCCTATTACGAAGAAAACGAAGGGTTTCTGATTGCAGGCGCTATTAACAAGTTTGTATATATCACCATGCATGAAAACTTTCAGGACGAGATATGGGTGAAATATTCCAGAACGGAAAAGGTACGGGATATCCGGAATCTGGAACATCCCATTTTCCGGGAGGCGATCAGCATGCTGAAGATGGGGAACGAAAGCTTTGAGATACAGTCCATGGCGGACATTCCGGCGGGGACAGGGCTTGGCTCTTCGAGCAGTTTTACGACGGCGGTGCTGAAATGCCTGCATGAATACAAGGGGGAACTGGTAGGGACAAGGACGCTGGCGGAGGAAGCCTGCGATATTGAGATGAACCGCCTCAGGGAACCCATCGGAAAACAGGACCAGTATATAGCGGCATACGGCGGCATCAGGGCGATGTATTTCAGGAAGGACGGACATGTGGACGTGGAACCCTTGAATATGTCAAAAGAAACCTGTTATAATCTGGAGGATAATCTGATATTATATTTTACCGGGTTTGAGCGGTCTGCCTCCCAGATCCTGATGGAGCAGGATGTCAAAACCAAAAGTTCCGATCAGGATATGAAACGGAATCTGGATATGGTAAAACAGATGGGGCTGGACAGTAAAGCCGCCTTTGAAAAGGGGGATCTGCGGGAGTTTGCGGAAATTATGAAGCACCACTGGGAGATCAAGAAAAAACGTTCCAGTCAGATGTCGAACCACAGGATCGATGAATGGTATGAATATGCAATAAAAAACGGGGCGCTGGGCGGCAAGCTGATCGGAGCCGGCGGCGGCGGTTTTCTGATGTTTTACGCGGAGGACAAGGTGAGCCTTCGCAGGGCGATGAAGAAAACCGGGCTGCGGGAGGTACGGTTCCGTTTTGAAAATCAGGGGACAAGGCTGGTCTATTGAGAGACGGATACGGGAAGATATATACCGGTAAAAGGTCTCTGCGGATAATGGAGGGATGATCGGATTGAAAAATGCGGCTGGCAAAACGGACGGGCCGGTGATGGAAAAACCTGCCTGTGAGGATATGCAGGTGGTGGTATTGATGGGAGGGCTTGGCAGCAGGCTGAAGGAACAGACGCTGAACTGCCCGAAGCCGTTGGTGCCTGTTCACGGAAAGCCTTTTTTTGAATATGAGCTTATGCTGTTGCTGCATGCCGGTTTTAAGAGGTTTGTCTTTCTGGTGGGCTACCGGGCAGGCATGATCGAGGAATATTTCGGAGACGGAAGCCGTTATGGCGAAGATATTTCCATCCGCTACAGCTACGACGGGGAAACGCTTCTGGGAACGGGCGGAGCGGTGATCCGGGCTCTGTCTCTTCTGGAAGAGGACTTTATGCTGGTTTATGCGGATTCCTTTATGGATGTGGATTATTTTGAGATCGTGTACCGCTATTTTGCGGGAAAAGCCGCGGGCATGAAGGCGCTGATGACCGTGATGGAAAACGCGGACCGGTTTGATAAGAGCAATGTGGTGTATAAAGACGGTGAAATAAAGGTCTATGATAAAAAAAATACCACCGCCGGAATGTCCTGTATCGATTACGGGATAGAGGTATTTTCAAAGGAGGTATTTGCCGGACTGGCGGAAAGCCTGCAGGGGAAAGCAGCGGATCTTTCGGATATTCAGAAAAAGCTGGTGGAGGAGAAAAAGTGCATAGCCTGCGAGGAGACCAACCGGTTTTATGAGATCGGTACGCCGGCATCGCTGGGGGAATTCACGGAATATGCCGAAAGGCGTTTTATCGGCGCCGGCAGAGCGTGTTTTATAGACCGGGACGGCGTGATCAATGAGATCGTATTTCGGGAAGAGACGGAACAGCTTGATTCCCCTCTTCTGACCGGGGAGTTCCGCTTCCTTCCGGGTGCCGTGGAAGGGCTGAAAAAACTGTATGAAAGCGGAATGACGCTTTTTATCGTTTCCAACCAGCCGGCGGCGGCAAAGGGAAAAACGACATTGTCAAAGCTTTATGATATCAATACATTTATGGTGAAGGAACTGCTGAGGGAAGGGATCCGGATAGCGGAGGTTTCCATCTGTCCGCATCATCCGAAGGGAAGCGAAAGAACCAGAGAGCGGTTTCTGATTCAAAAATGCGGCTGCAGAAAACCGGAGCCCGGGATGCTGCTGCAGATCATGAAAAAGTATCATATCGACAAGGCGCACTCCTGGATGATCGGAGACGCCTATACGGATATGCTGGCGGGCAGGAGCGCCGGTGTGAAGACGGCTTTTGCCGGAGACTATAAATGCGATGTCTGCGGCAGGCTGGATTTCGTGAAGCCGGATCTGATCGGAAAGGATCTGGCTGAAATTGCGGAGAGGATACTGGAAGGTTAAGGGAAAGAGATGCTGGAGGGGAAAAAGGCGCTGATCACAGGCGCGGATCAGGGACTTGGAAAAGAGATCGCAAAGGAATTTTTAAAGCAGGGAGCGTCCGTCTGTATCTGTTCCAGAGAGGAAAACAGACTGCGGAAAACCGTAAAGGAACTGGAAGGATATCGAAAAAGCGCGGGGCAGAGGGTGATCTTTCAAAGGGCTGACGTGGGGAGCACGGAGGATCTGGATCGGCTGTATGATGTTGTCCTGCAGGAATTCGGGACGCTGGACGGTGTTGTCAATAATGCGGGAATTCAGGGGCCTATCGGTGATACGACAAAGGTACCCTGGGAGGGGATCGAGGAAGTGGTCAGGATCAACCTGCTGGGGACCTTATACAGTATGCGGAAGGCGGTTTTGGTGTTCCGGGAGCAGAAAAAGAAAGGGCGCATCGTCAATCTTTCCGGCGGCGGCGCCACAGGGCCGAGAGAATACTTTATGGGATATGCCGTAGCGAAGACAGGTGTTGTTCGTGCCACGGAAACCATGGCAAAGGAGACGGAACAGGACGGAATCTGTATCAATGCCATAGCGCCGGGAGCAATGAACACCCGGATGCTGGAGGAAATGCTGGCGGCGGGAGAGACGGCGTTGGGAAAGAGAGCCTATGAGCAGGCGCTGGGGCAGAAGGAAAAGGGCGGCGCACCTTTAGAGAAGGCGGCGCGCCTTGCGGCGTTCCTTGTATCGGACAGGGCAGGAACGATGAGCGGACGGCTGATCAGTGCGCTCTGGGACGGCTGGGAGGATTTTGATGCCCATGCGGAGGAGATAGCGGGCAGCGATATTTATACGCTGCGCCGTATTGTACCGAAAGACAGAGGATTTCAGTGGGAATAGAGGAGCGGAAAATGGAAAAACAGGATTATATCGATCTTTACCTGAAGGAGACGGCAGAGATCATTGAAAAACTGGACAGGGAAGTGATCGCGGAGGCGATCGCTGTTTTAAAGCAGGTAAAAAAGGAAGAGGGCAGGCTGTTTATCCTGGGAGTAGGGGGCAGCGCCGCCAACGCCTCCCATGCGGTAAACGATTTCAGGAAGATCGGCGGGATAGAAACCTATGCGCCTACGGACAATGTGTCCGAGCTGACGGCGCGGACCAACGACGAAGGCTGGGAGAGCACCTTTGCGGAATGGCTGAAAACCTCGAGGCTCTGTGAAAAGGATGTGCTTATGGTATTTTCCGTGGGAGGCGGCAGTGAGACGACTTCCCTGAATATCGTGAACGCGTTGAAGCTGGCGCAGGAGAGAGGCGCAAAGATGGTCTCCGTCGTGTCGAGGGACGGCGGATATGCCGGGCAGGTTTCGGATGCCTGCATTTTGGTGCCGGTCGTATCGAAAGAGCGGATCACACCCCACGCGGAAGGATGGCAGGGAGTGATCTGGCACCTTCTGGTCAATGCGCTGGGGGCGGTTGACTGAATGGTAAAGCAGGATGATGCACGGAGAGGCTCTGCAGTTTGTCTGTGCATAAGCAGGATCATGAAAGAACAGTACAATGGGAGGGTTCTGCCGGAGAGCGGCATTGTAACCGGGAGAGAGACGTGAGGATAGAGGATTTAAAAGTAGCCATATATGCGGATGGCGCGGATATAGAAAAAATGAAACAAATGAGCCGCCTGCCTTATATCAGGGGATTTACCACAAATCCCACGCTGATGAGGAAGGCGGGGGTAACGGACTATGTATCTTTTGCAAAGCAGGCGCTTGCGGAGATACCGGACCGCCCGGTATCCATGGAGGTATTTGCGGATGATTTTGAGAAAATGGAGAAAGAAGCAAGGGAAATCTCTTCCTGGGGCGGAAACGTTTTCGTAAAGATCCCCGTTATGACTACCCGCGGGGAATCCAGTATCCCGCTGATCAGAAAGCTGTCCGCGGAGGGGCTGAAACTGAACATCACGGCGGTCTTTACCACGGAGCAGGTCCGCGGCATCGTGGATGCTTTTGCGGAGGGGACTGAAAATATCGTATCCGTTTTTGCGGGGCGTATTCTGGACGCCGGCGTAGACGCCGAAGAGATCATGAAGGAGGTGCTGCCCATCTGCCGCCAAAAACCCGGCACAAAACTGCTGTGGGCAAGCGTCCGGGAGGTCTTCAATATTATTCAGGCCGACCGGTGCGGTGCGGACATCATTACCGTTCCGGACGAGATTATCCTGAAGTGTTCCAATCTCGGAAAAGACCTGACTGATTTTTCCCGGGAAACCGTGGAGATGTTTGTAAGAGACGGCAGGAGCCTCGGTTTTTCGATCCTGTAGATATGATTTCGCAGCCGGGAAGCCGGAGACTGAACCGTTACATGATTTCGCAGACGGGAAACTGAAATCGGAACCGATTCATGTTTTTGCGCAATAAAATTCCAGACTGAAGCAGATGGCGGGCATCATTGCTTTCAAGTCTGGAACAGATCTTATCATTCTCCCAATGCCAGAAATGCCGCACTCATCGCATTGGTTGTCTGGGAATCTCCCATTACGAACAGGATAACGTCTCCGACATTTTCCACCACAACACTTTCCGCTTCCACACAGATCCATTTTCTGGGATCGGCATGGTCTGCGATGGTCTGTTTGGCGGCTTCCATATCGGCGCCTTCCGGCAGCCGTAACAGGATACACTGATAGGGGACCACGTTTATCATCGGCAGGGAGTAAAAACCTTCCTCATATTCCACATCCGCCGTACCGATCATATATTCCGCCGATTCCGCAGGAATCTCGCCGGAATCAAAGTCAGCCATGGCATCTCTGAAATCCTGTGACAGATCTGCGTTTTCATAGACGGAATCCATGATCTCGGAGAGGGAGCCCACCAGTTTTGCCTCGGTTTCTTCGCTGCCGGAGCCGTTCTCACCTGACTTGCCGCAGGAGACGAGCAGCATGGATGCCACTAACATGGAAAGCAGTAACATTCTTTTTTTGAACATGATATTTGTCCTTTCTTAACTTTTATTTTTACAGGTTTGCGGCATACCGGAAAAATCCTGCTTTTGCGCCCGGTTTTTTCGATTGCGCATTGCCTTCGTGTATAGTATACCACAGATTTCCCGTCTGAAAACTCAGTTTGCGATCATTTCATAAAAATTTCCCGAAAACGGATCTCTGACATAATCGGTATCTTCTCTGCCCATATCGGGAATCAGGATTTCTTCCAGGATCGTTCCGTCTTCCGCGGACAGATAAAGGGTTTCCTCTTTGCGGAGGTTAAAGTCCAGCAAAAAGGCTTCCCTGCCGGCAGGGGGCCTGCTCTTTTTTCCGTAAAGGATAAGCGAGCCGCCCGGGGAAAGTACTTTTCCGGGCAGTTTTGTTTTTTTCAGATGTTCCGCCTCATCGCTGAGATAAAGTCCGTCAAGGGATATCTCATGGCCGGAGGGATTGGAAATCTCCACCAGATCGTTTATGCCTTTGGCGTGAATGCGGGAGATGACCGGAAGGGCATCCGGCTCATCCTCTGTGACAAGCAGGATATCCAGCACGGGATTTCCTTCTGCTTCCGCATACCCGGGAGTTCCAAACTGTTCGGGGGGAATAAAATCCTGCATATTCTGTATCGGTATCTCCAGAAGATTTTTTAGTTCACCGGAGGAAAAAGTCAGTTCCGTCTCCTTATATTGTACGCCGTTGATCAGCCAGTATGAAAAACGGTGTCCCTCGTCTACAGCGGCTTTTAGGGTAAGAGGGTTATCGGCGTAATAAATGCCGGAAAAACCGCTGCCGGCATCCTCTATGGAGTTGACGGAGATCCGTGCCCCTTCCGTACATGCGGCTTGCAGTGAATAGGGATAAAATAAAGCGTAATCCTTTTGCAGAAAGGTGTGCATATAGCCGGGACGATTCTGCGCAAAAACCAGTATGGCGGCGGTTTCGGCATTTACCGTGTCCATGGTGATGGTATCTGCGGACAGGCTTTCGATATAACGGCCAAGTTCCGGATCTCTGGAAAGGGCAAGTTCCTGCAGAGTCTGTTCGATAGACTCATAGGAGAAGGAACTGTTCATAAGATCACAGATGTCGTTTGTAAATATTTCCCGGCAGTCCTGCCTTGCCATCAGATTGCAGAAGAGCGGGGACTGGTAATTGTTCAGCAGTACGGCAATATTATCTTCTTCGCATGCATAGCCGGGGACATCGTCCGTGAGCCCGAAACCGTAATCCGTATCATAGAACAGATAGCGGTATCTGCCGTCGAAAACCGTGTCTTCGGTGTAGGTTCCGTCCTCAGCGAAATACCGGTAGGCGCGGACGTTGTTGTAGGGCCAGTCCTTGTTGGCGATATAGATCTCCAGTGCATAATAGGCAAGATAGTTTTCCAGATCGATCCGGCTGCAGAGTTCCGCAAAGACGGTATCATCGGTCAGGTCGGCTTCGGCATAGGTATCGTAGATCTCCTGATAGTCTTCTATGGACCGGTTTTTTTCTTCGCCCTCTTCGCCTGCGGTTTTATAGAATTCCTGCAGGGTGACCCGCTCAAAGGATCCCTCTGCGGCGCCCTGAAGTTCCTCCATCTGTCCGGCGGAAAAGGGTTCCTTTACCCAGTAAAAGCCGGCATATTCTCCGTTGATGTAGACTGCGGCGGGCACATAAGGGGTGGTGAGCAAAAAGCCGTAATCCGTGGCGAGCTGCTGAAACAGCGTATCCCGCAGAAAGGCTTTGCCGAAGTCGTTGCCGCTGTTTCTGAACACAAGCCGGTTACTCCGGTCCGGGATCGTGCCGTCCGTCTCCCGCCGGGTATCCGAGAACAGGGAAAGGTGGAATTTTCCGTGATCGTCATAGCTTTTCCGGGCAAAGAGCTGAAAGGATTTCTGCAGCTTTCCTCTGGAAAAATTGCCGAAGATACGGATGCCGCAGTTCTGGGCGGCGAGCAGGTTTCCCGTGCTGTCAAACATCTGAAAATGCACGGGCCGTTCCGAGGCTTCTCCGGTCAGAGTATAGTTTGTAAAGATGCCGTTTTCGTCTCCGTACAGATCGTCGGGATCTCCCAGGATATTGACCACATAGACATCATATCTGGAGGAGATGAAATATCCGAGAATATAGCTGTAGCTGTAAACCTTTGAGCTGGTTCCGTCATCAAAATACAGACGGAAGCGCAGAGGATAGGATTTTTCCTTCAGGGCGGCTTTTAACGTGAGAGGGCGTTCGTATCGTATGGATGAAGAAGAAATACTGGAAGGTTCGGAGCCATCTGTG
>Ga0137310_102450_pt1 | contig 10512 bp, 9 predicted proteins | sample NAcewiD2O_June_2_FD_97183 | JGI IMG/M metagenome (GOLD analysis project Ga0137310, IMG submission 97183) | Mouse cecal microbial communities from Vienna, Austria - N-Acetylglucosamine amended D2O_June | ecosystem: Host-associated > Mammals > Digestive system > Large intestine > Cecum | place...
GCGGAAAAGCGGGATATGGAGCGGGAACAGTTTCAGGCGGAGGTGGAGCAGGAAGTCAGAGGCTTTGCGGCAGACAGCTTAAAAAGCAGTATCGGCAGCTACAACACCATGAACATCAGGAGCCAGGAGGCAAAGATCCGGGGGCCTAAGTGGGAGTATGCCCTGCTTCCCGTGTGGACCCTGACTTACAAAGAGGCAAAGACGGGAACCATCTACTATTTTGCCTGCAACGGACAGAGCGGAAAGGTCTGCGGGAAACTTCCGGTGGACACAAAGAAGCTGTGGATATTTTTTGCCCAGATATTTGTACCGCTTTTGGCTGCGCTTCTGGCAGTGGGGTATTTGATATGAGAACAGGGATGAGGATGAGAAAAAGACTTCTGGCCTGGCTTTTGACCATGGCATGGTGCCTGGCCTTTATCCAGACCGTCTATGGAAGCAGCGATATAGCCATAGAGGCTTCGGACGGAAAACGGATCTTCGATATGGCAGGTCTTTTAGACAGCGCCTGTGTACAGGAAGCCAGGGAGCAAATCAGGGAGTGCCAGGATCGCTACCACCTGGATATTGTGGTGGTCACCACCGATGACGCCCAGGGGAAGACGGCCACAGCCTATGGGGATGATTTTTATGAGGAAGGCGGTTTCGGGCAGGGAAAGGGAAAGAACGGGATCCTTTTTCTCATAGACATGGATAACCGGGAACTGGTATTTTCCACAGAGGGCGCGGCTATTCGGATCTTTACGGATCAAAGGATTGAGGATATGCTGGACGGGGTATATGAAGGCGCTTCCCGGGAAGATTATAATGCCAGCGTGGAGTCGTTTTTGCGGGATGTGGAGAAGTACTGCAAAGCCGGGATTCCGGGGGGCCAATATAATTATGATACAGAGACCGGAGAGATCAGCGTATACAGAAGCATCCGGTGGTATGAAGCCCTGCTTGCTATAGCGGTCTCCGCTTTTGTGGCGGGAACGGCCTGCCTGACAGTAAAAAAGCAGTACGCCATGGAGGATGATGAAAGGCAGATCCAGAATCTGACCATGGCCTATCGGGGCTCGTCCCGGTTTGCCTATGATTAGGAAAGCGACCGGCTTGTCAATAAATTTGTCACCAGCAGGGTGATCCCCAGAAATACAGGGGGAGGAACCGGCGGCGGACATTCCTCGTCAGGGCGCAGTTCCACCCATATGTCGTCCAGTGGAAGGAGCCATGGGGGCGGGAGCAGGAAGTTTTAAAAAGTTTATAAAGCACGAACGGATTGCGCTCTTTGTCAGGAGAAAGCTGACAGGGGCGTTTTTCTTGCCAATCATCTGGTAAAATCCCATAAAACATGGTATACTTATGCAAAACTGAAAAAATGAGGACAAGACTATGCAGGCAATATTACTGGCGGGCGGCCTTGGCACCAGGCTCCGCAGCGTGGTAAATGACCGTCCCAAGCCTATGGCGCTGATCCGGGAACAGCCGTTTATGGAATACGTCATACGGGAACTGGCGGCTCAGGGCATTGATCATATTATTTTTGCCGTAGGATATAAAGGCTCCATGGTGGAAGAATATTTTGGAGACGGACAAGCTTTTGGGGTGCATGCTTCCTATGCGTATGAGGAATCGCTTTTAGGCACTGCCGGGGCCATAAAGAACGCCGCCAAATTGATGACAGACCAGGAGGTCTTCGTGCTTAACGCCGATACCTTCTACAAAATCGACTATCACCGCCTTACAGAGCTAAAGAAAGCCATGGATCTGGATATGACGCTGGTATTAAGGGAAGTGGAGGATGTGTCCCGGTACGGCCAGGCAGTGCTTACCAACAACAGGCTGACAGGCTTTAACGAGAAAGCAGACCAACCGGTCAGGGGGACCATCAACGGCGGCGTATATCTTTTGTCGCGGGATCTGATTGATGGGATTCCGGAGGGAAAAGTATCTTTGGAGCAGGATATGATCCCCCGGTGGCTGGCAGAGGGCAGGCGTCTTGGAGGTTTTGTCAATGACGGATACTTTATCGATATCGGCATTCCCCAGGATTACTACCGGTTTATGGAGGATGTGGAGAAAGGGGTGCTGACATGGTCATAAGAGGAAGAGCGCCTTTGCGGGTCAGCTTCGGCGGCGGCGGAACGGACGTGGCTCCGTTTTGTCAGGAACAGGGCGGCGCCATCATAGGGAGTACCATCAACAAATACGCCTATTGTTCCATTGTACCCAGGGAGGATGATCAGATCATCGTCCATTCCCTGGATTTTGACATGACTGTCAAATACAATGTCAGGGAAAACTATGTCTATGACGGCAGGCTGGACCTGGTGACGGCGGCGTTAAACGCCATGGAGATAAAAAAAGGATGCGAGGTATACTTACAGTGCGACGCGCCGCCGGGGTCAGGACTTGGCACATCATCCACGGTGATGGTGGCTCTTCTTACGGCTATGGCCCGCTGGAAGGGAGTGGAACTGGACGGGTATGCCATGGCGGATCTGGCTTATAAGGTGGAGCGGGAGGACTTAAAGATTGACGGCGGTTATCAGGACCAGTACGCGTCCACCTTCGGAGGGTTTAATTTTATTGAGTTCCACGGACGGAACAATGTGGTGGTGAATCCGCTGCGGATAAAAAAGGATATTATCCACGAACTGCAGTACAATCTTTTGCTGTGCTACACAGGAAAGATCCATGTTTCGGCCAATATTATCAAGGATCAGGTCAGCAATTACAAAAAGAAAGACCCCTTTGAGGCCATGTGCGAGGTAAAAGCTTTGGCCTATGCCATGAAGGATGAACTGCTGAAAGGGAATCTCCACAGCTTTGGGAGGCTTCTGGATTACGGATGGCAGAGCAAGAAGCGCATGAGCAGCAAGATCACCAATCCGCAGATCGATGAACTCTATGAAGAAGCAAAAAAGGCAGGGGCGTTAGGCGGAAAGCTTTTGGGCGCAGGCGGCGGCGGATACCTGTTAGTATACTGCCCCTACAATGTAAGGCATAAAGTGGCGGCCCGGATGGAGGCTGCAGGCGGCCAGCTGGCAGACTGGAATTTTGAGCTTCGGGGAGCCCAGGCATGGACTGCGGATGAGAGCCGGTGGGCATACAAGCAGGTCCAGGTCCAGATGCCCAACGGAAATTATGAGTTTCATGTATAATATGCCAGGACCCCATAGGGCAGGATTTGCAGATTCGGACAGAAAGGTTTTGGAACATGGAAAAAGCAGTGTTTTTAGACCGGGACGGAACCATCAATGAGGAAGTGACATATTTATTCCGGCCGGAGGATCTGGTCATTCTTCCGGGAGCGGCCCAGGCCATAAAAAAACTCCGGGATCACGGATTTCTCATTCTGGTGGTGACCAATCAGGCCGGCATCGCAAGGGGGTATTATACGGAGGAACAGATGCACGTGCTCCATCAGCATCTCAACCGGCAGTTAAAGAAAGACGGCGCGTGGATCGACCGGTTTTATTACTGTCCCCACCACCCGGATCATGGGATCGGGGCGTACAAAAAGGCGTGTCATTGCAGAAAACCGGATATCGGCATGTTCGAGATGGCACAGAAAGAGTACGACATTGACAAAAGCCGCTCTTACATGGTGGGAGACAAGCGCATTGATGTCCAGGCAGGACATAATTACGGGATCCAGGGTATTCTGGTAGGCACAGGATACGGCAGGGAAGAGAGGCAGGCAGGCGAAAGCTTAGGGGAGGAGCCATTTTATGATTTTTACGCGGAAACTCTTATGGGCGCAGCAGAATTTATTATTGGAAAGGAACGTAAAAGGCATGGATAATATGGCTTATATGGAAGAGCTGGTAAACCGATATCCGAAACTGGAACCGGTTAAAGGCGCCATCATAGAAGGATACGAGATCTTAAAAGAATGTTTTTCATCCGGTCATAAGCTTTTGGTGGCAGGCAATGGAGGCAGCGCGGCGGACTCGGAACATATCGTGGGGGAGCTGATGAAGGGCTTTGTAAAGCGCCGCCGGATTTCGCAGGATATGGCCCGCAGGATGGAAGCCGTTGACCGGCAGGCAGGAAAAGAACTGGCGGAAAAACTCCAGGCAGGTCTTCCGGCCATTGCCCTTACGGGACATCCGGGCCTGTCCACGGCATTTTTAAACGATGTAGACGGTCTGATGACGTATGCCCAGCAGGTCTATGGCTATGGGCAGGAGGGGGATGTGTTCCTGGGGATCTCCACCTCCGGCAATGCGGCCAATATCCACTATGCCCTGGTGGCAGCCAGAGCAAAAGGCATGAAGGTCATAGGACTGACGGGAAAAGACGGCGGCAAACTGGGCAAATACGCGGATACGGCGATCATTGTCCCGGAGCAGGAGACGTATAAGATCCAGGAACTGCATCTGCCGGTGTATCATACCCTGTGTTTGATGCTGGAAGACTGCTTTTTCTGACAATTCCCGCATCCGGCGGGAAACGCTGCCCCAGAGGCAGGTTTGGCATCTGTAAATGTTACCGCAGACAGAGATGAGGATATCCTATGGCGTTTCATACATTTGTTATTTGTGCTTACGGGCGGTCGCCTTATCTGGAGGCATGTATCCGCTCTGTAAAGGCCCAGACCGTTCCCACCCAGATCATCTGCGCCACTTCCACCCCCAGTCCGTGGCTTGAGGCCATGGTGGGAAAGTACCGGATCCCTCTCTATGTGAGAGAGGGAAAGAGCAATATTCGGGACGACTGGAATTTTGCTGTGGAAAAAGCCGGCGGGCAGTTTGTGACCATTGCCCATCAGGATGATCTTTACAGCAGGCATTATGTGGAAGAACTGCAAAAAGCCTGTAAGCGTTGGCCGGACATGACCGTGTTCATGAGCGACGCTGTGTTGATAAAGCAGGGGAAGCTGACATGGGGCGGAGCTGTGGAGGCGGTTAAGAAGGCGCTGCGGCTGCCCTGGCGGCTGAGCTTTCTCTGCCATATCACTGCCGTGAAGGTTAGCGGGCTTATGTTGGGCAATCCCGTTATGTGTCCTTCCGTAAGCTACCGAAAAAGGAAGCTTTCCATGCCCCTGTTTTCGGGAACATATGATTTTGTTCTGGACTGGGAATGTATGAGAAAGCTGGCCAAAGAACCAGGTCGGTTTATCTGCGTGGAGAAACCGCTTCTCTGCTATCGGGTCCATGACGGGGCTACCACCAAAGCCTGTATTGAGGACCACCGAAGAGAGCGGGAAGAGCGGCAGATGTTTGAGAAAATATGGCCTGGATGGGCGGCGAAGGCGATCATGGTCTTGTACCGTCTGGCTTACAGAAATTACCAGTGAAGGAAGCGCGGATACATCGGAGCGCTCCGTAAAAGATGTTGGAGGAAATGACTGCATGGAGAAAAAACGCGCCGGTGTGTGGCAGTACCGATGGAAGGAAGAGGTGATTATAGCCGGCCTGCTGCTGGCCTTTGGGTTTATCATTAACGCGGGGATCCAGATTCGCGGCTTGTTTATGGACGATCTGTATCTGTGGTCCTGCTATGGCGAGCAGACGTTTCGGGAGTTTGTGTTTCCCTTGGGCAGTACACGGTTCCGGTTTCTTTATAATCTGGCAGCTTACGTGCAGTTGGGGCTTGTAGGGAGCCATGTGACTTGGTTTGTCCCTATTAATATAATCCTTAACAGCGCCATCGCCTATACCATATGCCGGTTTGCCAGAACACTTTCCGGCAATACTATAATCGGGTTCCTAACGGGATTTTTATATCTGTTATCCAGGATGTCTTACTATCAGATATCCCAGGTGTACGGGCTTATGGAGTCCCTTGCCCTGTGGGCTTCCATAGGGATCTTGTACTGCCTGTACCGGTATATCAATGAGCCCGGGCAGGAGCTGATATGGTTTCGGATGGCCAATGGCCTGTATTTTGCGGTATGCTTTATCCATGAGCGCTACATGGTCTTTCTGCCGCTGCTCTTTCTTGTGCTTTTGATGAAGCGCAACAAAAAGTGGAGGGAGTGGGCCATTCCCCTGGCAGTGTTTGCCCTGGTGCAGCTGATCCGTCTGGCAGCCATCGGAACGGTGATGCCTGCGGGGACCGGAGGCACGGATGTGGCGGATACCCTGAATATCAAACAGGTGATCCTGTTTGCCGTTCAGCAGGTTTTGTATCTTTTCGGGATCAATACGGGGGGAAGTTATCTCTGCGCCTTAAGCTGGCGCGAGTCCTCCCGGTGGATAAAGGTGCTTGTGATCCTGGCTGATATGATGATCCTGGCCGTCATGATCATCTTTATCATAAAGGTTGTCCGAAGCAAATGGGAGAGGATGGCTATTTGCCGGAACTGTCTGCTGTTTTTTTTGTTTATCGGAGCCTGCATCGCCTGTTCCAGCGTGACGATCCGGGTGGAGGTGCGGTGGGTCTATGTGTCCATGGCCGCGGCCTGGCTGTGGCTGGCGTACATGTGCGGCGTGATCGCAAGGCCGTTGGCCCAGAAGCCGGAGGCGGCGCGGCGGGTGCCGGATTACCGGTGGGCGCTTATCTGCACCGGGCTGGCAGTTATGTATACAGGGCTTATGATCCCTGCGGAGACGTATTACCGGAACCGTTATTCTAATCTGTATTACTGGAACAGCCAGCAGCAGTACAATTCCCTGGCGGAACAGACTTATGAAAAATACGGCGAAGCTGTTTTTGGAAAAAAGATCTATATTTTGAAAAATACTTATGACGTCAGCAAGTTCTATGCCGACACCTTCTTTAAGGTTTTTGACAAGGACAGGAAGGCGGAGGGGACAGAGGTGATATTTGTTGACAATATCCGGGATTTCGGCCAGGTGAACAACAACATGCTGGTCATTCGGGAGGATCCGTCTTTCCATGCTTACCAGGATATTACGGAGGCGGTGAGGATCTTAAAATGCGAACCCATCTACGGCTATTACCGGGACGGATGGATGGACGAAAGCGCCAAGCTTCGAGTGATGGCAGGCAGCAGCGGCGTTATCCAGCTGCAGCTGATGTATCCGGGAGCCATGGACGGCCATGAAAAGGCCGTGATCTATCAAAACGGCCAGCCGGCGGCCCAGGTGGAAATTAAGCAGAACATTACTCAGGTGGAATTAAAGGCCAGACCTTATGATATTGTGGAGCTGGAATTCGAGAACAACTTTTATCTGGAGGATGCCCAGGAACAGCGGGGGGAAAAGCGATTTTCCATGATGGTGGAGATTACGGCAGACTAACATTGTGGTTTAAGCAAAGAGGAGTTTTATGAAGACTGGAAAGTGGTGCTATTTGCTGCCGGTCATAGGCGTAGTATTCGGCCTGTGGTATGTGCGATCGGCATTTGTGGATGTGGTCTATTCCGACTATATCCGCCTGGTGAACAGTTATCTGCCGGATGTGTGGGATCCCAGCAAGTTTTTTGTGGGGGACATCCTGACCCGCATACCGCTGAATTACGCGGCCAGGATCGTCAATGTAACATTTTTCGGCTACAGCATACGGTTTGACCAGACTTTGGGGATTATTTTTTTAGGCGTATCGGCATTGCAGATCACGGCGTACGGTGTGAGACAAAACATCGGCGCGGTGTGGATCATAAGCCTTATGGCAGTGATCTTCAGCCTGAACAAATGGGAGATGATGATAAACGGCAGCGGATGGATCCATTTTCTGGCTTTTGCGGGGTTTTACTGCCACTATCTGGTGCTGGAGCGGGTGTGGCAGGGCGGGGAGAAGAAAAACGACCGTCTCTGGCTTCTGACTTTGCCGTGGATCGTGACCATTGGCATGGCAGGCCCCTACTGCGCTGTTTATACGGTGACCCTTGTGCTGGCTTATGGTCTTGCCATGGGTCTTAAAAAGGCCGGCGGGGGACAGTGGGAAAAACGGTATCTGCTGTACGCCGCCTCGGCGATGGTCCCCCTTCTTCTGTATATGTGGAGCAGTTCTTTGGCGGAGCCGGAGAAGCTGGGGGTGGCAGAGGTTTCCCTTATGACCCAGTTTCTGGATACGCCAGGATTTTTCCTTCGGTTTTTTATCAAATCATTTTCCTCCATGGTCATGGGGGTGGAATGCGCCCAGGCCGTGTTTGCCACCAATACGCCTTACTTTGTTTTGGGGATCGCGGTCATGGGAGGCTATGGGCTGGCGCTGTGGCAGCAGTGGCGGTACGGCCTGTATAAGGAGACCGTCTTTCCTCTGATGCTTTTGTGTTCCGGGGGGTTGAACCATATATTGATCATGGTGTCGCGATGGGTATTTTTAAGAGAGGATTACGGCATGTCTTCCAGGTACGCGCTGCAGTTTCAGGTGGGCATCCTGGGGATGCTTCTGACATTCGGGCTGGCGGGGCGGAAGATGGCGGCGGAAAAAAGAGGGACTTGGGCAAAGGGACTGAGCCGGTGCTTTATGGCTGCTGTCACGGTTTTGCTGCTGGCGGGAAATGGGTATACTACAGCGCAGGAAGTAAAAAAAGCGCCTATCCGGAAAGAGTACTGCGCGGCGCGGGCCCGGCTGGCCCTGGATTTTGAAAACAGGACGGACGAGGAGCTTAAGGCTAATTTTGAGTACCATATGAGCAGACCTGAGGGAGGGGCGGAAGTTCGGGAAGCTCTGGAGATCTTAAAGAAACAGCAGTGGAATATTTTCAGGCAGCCAAACTAAAGGAGAAAAGACCAATGAAAGTAGTTATCTTAGCCGGAGGATTCGGCACCAGAATCAGCGAAGAGAGCCATCTGAAACCTAAGCCTATGATCGAGATCGGGGAAAAGCCCATTCTTTGGCACATTATGAAGTATTACTCGGAGTTTGGGTTTCACGAGTTTGTGATCTGTCTGGGGTATAAACAGTATGTGGTGAAGGAGTTTTTCGCGGACTATTTTCTCCACACGTCGGATGTGACCTTTGATCTGGCCAACAATAAGATGGAGGTCCACAACAATTACGCGGAGCCCTGGAAGGTAACGCTGGTGGATACCGGTCTTAACACCATGACCGGAGGAAGAGTGAAAAGGATCCAGCCTTTTGTGGGCAGAGAACCCTTTATGCTCACCTACGGGGACGGAGTGTGCAACGTGGATCTAAAGGCGCTGTTAAAGTTCCATAAGGAGCACAAAAAGACAGCCACCATAACCACAGTAAGCATCGCCCAGATGAAAGGCGTCCTGGATATCGGGGCAGACCAAGTGGTGCGGTCTTTCAGGGAGAAGAAGGAGGCGGATGCCAGTCTTATTAACGGAGGGTTTATGGTCCTGAATCCGGAGGTGTTTACTTATCTCATAGATGATTCTACAGTGTTTGAGCAGGAGCCCCTTCAGAAACTGGCGGCAGAAGGCCAGCTGATGGGCTATCACCACGACGGTTTTTGGCAGTGTATGGATACGCAGCGGGAGATGAAGAGGCTGGAAGATCTGTGGCAGAGCGGGAAAGCGCCCTGGAAAATATGGAAGAATTAATACCAATGGCAGAGAGGATGGAAAGGATAGAAGCATGAGGGATATCTGGAGCGAGTTTTGCGGTTTTTATAAAGGAAAGAAAGTGCTGGTCACAGGCCATACGGGATTTAAAGGTTCCTGGCTGTGCCGGATTTTGACGGATATGGGGGCGCAGGTGACCGGGTATGCCAAGGAGCCGCCTACAAGTCCCAGCCTGTTTGACGGGGCCGGACTGGCCCATAACATGGACAGCGTTATAGGCGATATCCGGGATCTGGCTCATCTGAAACAGGTGTTTGACCGGGTATGCCCCCAGATCGTGTTTCATCTGGCAGCCCAGCCCATTGTGCGGGATTCCTACAAAGATCCGGTTTACACCTATGAGACCAATGTTATGGGGACGGTCAATATGCTGGAGTGCGTCCGGCTGACTCCGTCGGTGATATCCTGCGTCAATGTGACCACGGACAAGGTCTATGAAAACAGAGAGTGGGAATACGGGTATCGGGAATGTGATAATCTGGACGGGTATGATCCCTACTCCAACAGCAAGTCCTGTTCCGAGCTGGTGACCCACAGCTACATCAGATCGTTTTTCGGGGACAACCGATGCAGGGTGTCCACGTCCAGGGCCGGCAATGTGATCGGAGGCGGAGATTTTGCCAACGACCGCATTATTCCGGACTGTATCCGGGCAGTATCGGCGGGGAGAGAGATCATTGTCCGCAACCCGCATTCCATCAGGCCGTATCAGCACGTGCTGGAACCGCTGTTTATCTATCTGACGATCGCCATGAAGCAGTATGAGGATCAGGCTTTTGCGGGATATTATAATGTAGGGCCGGATGACAGGGACTGCGTGACCACGGGAGCGCTGGCGGATTTGTTCTGTCAGGCATGGGGGAAGGATGCCGCGTGGATCGATCAATATGACGGAGGTCCCCATGAAGCTAATTTCCTGAAACTGGACTGCTCCAAGATCAAGCAGGTATTTGGCTGGCAGCCCCGCATGAACATCCAAAAGGCAGTGGAATGGACCGTGGAGTGGACAAAAGCCTATCTTGCCGGGGAGGACATCTTAACGGTGACCGACTCCCAGATATACAGGTTTTTTCACTGT
>Ga0137310_102452_pt1 | contig 10508 bp, 5 predicted proteins | sample NAcewiD2O_June_2_FD_97183 | JGI IMG/M metagenome (GOLD analysis project Ga0137310, IMG submission 97183) | Mouse cecal microbial communities from Vienna, Austria - N-Acetylglucosamine amended D2O_June | ecosystem: Host-associated > Mammals > Digestive system > Large intestine > Cecum | place...
AGGAGCGGAAGCTGGAACGGAGCCTGGAGGCAGAGAAGAAGCTGCTTGCAGACACCATCCAGCAGACGGTGAAGAACCGCAGGAGCGAGATCGACGGAAGCTTCGAGACAGAGATAAACAAGGTCCAGGAGGACTTAAAGAAGGTCAGAAGCAGGCGTGAGAAAGCCCGGAACCAGGGGATCAAAGACCGGATCACGGAAGAGACGGCCGGGATCTATGAGCAGAACAAAAGAATCCGTGCCCAGATGAAGGCCCTGCTAAAGAGCAGTCACGCGCCGTGGCTGTGCAGGAGTAACCTCTACTTCAGTCTGTTCATGCCACGTTTTTTCCGGGAGTATCTGGTTCTGTTTGCGGCCCTGCTGGTGGTATTTTTGGCCCTGCCATGGGGACTGTACATGCTGATTCCGGAGCACCAGCCTCTCCATCTGGCTGTGATCTATATGGTGGATATTTTCCTCATAGGCGGCGGATATGTGATTATCGGCAACAAGACCAGGGGAGGCCACGGAGATACCCTGGGCAGCGCCCGGAAGCTTCTCAATGACATATACCGGAATAATAAGAAGATCCGTTCCATCACGTCCTCCATCCGGAAGGACCGCAACGAATCCCAGTATAATCTGGAGCGGTTTGATGACGAGATATCCCGGCTGAAGCAGGAGCTGGACACCATGGTCAGCCGGAAAAAGGAAGCCCTGAACACCTTTGAGAATGTGACGAAGAATATTCTGGCTGACGAGATCGAGCACAATCACAAGGACAAGCTGGAGGAGCTGGAGAACAATTACCACCAGGTATCTGCCCAGCTGTCCGAAACCCGTCAGCAGACCAAGACCAGGAATCTATATGTAGCGGAACATTATGGAACTTATCTGGGGAAGGAATTCATGGAGCCTTTAAAGATCGTGGAGCTGTCCGCTATCGTCCAGGAGGGGCGGGCTGCCAATGTGAGTGAAGCCATTGCCATGTACCAGAAGGAGAAACAGGGAAGCACTGAACGAATATAATTTAGTAGAAACGGGCTGGTGTATTTCAACATACATCAGTCTGTTTTTTACAGCAGAACCGGACCGGCTTTTTTGTGAAAAGACTCAGGTTCCGGCTTGCACTCAGTTAGCGTTTGTGGTATAAAATGCTTTCGTCCTGCCTATAATAGCAGTAAAAAAGCGGCAGTTCAGACAGACGGCAGTTCCATGTTTGAAACGGCCCGTAAAAGGCACAGGCGGGATGGATATGAAAATGAGATGGCGCAGGCCCTGGCAGAAGGGCGGGGAAATCTATTATTTTGATGCGGAACAGGCGGAGGACACGGCTGTCTGTGCCAGGATGCTGGGGGAAATGATCCGGGAGATCAGCCGGGAAGAGGGAAAGGACGGGGTTCTGGTGCTGTGCATCGGTACAGACCGGTCTACCGGGGACAGCCTGGGCCCGCTGACCGGGTACAAGCTGCGGGAGGGCTGTGTGGGAAGGATCCAGATCATGGGAACCCTGGAGAGGCCGGTTCATGCCATGAATCTGGAGCGTTCCATGGAGCTGGTCCGGCTGCGCTATCCCAACCATGTGGTGGTGGCGGTGGACGCCTCTGTGGGGAATCAGGACCATGTGGGCTGCATCACTTTGGGAAAAGGCTCTCTCAGACCGGGGCTGGGAGTATGCAAGGAGCTGGAAGAGGTTGGCGACATTTTCATAACCGGGATTGTGGGGGGCTACAGCAGCCAGGATCCTCTGATGCTTCAGAGCGTGCGTCTGTCAGTAGTCATGAAAATGGCGGATTATATCAGTAAAAGTGTGTTTCTTGTCGAACAGTTTTTGGAACACGCCGCCCTGGTTTGACAAAATCGGCGGTGTGGTTGTGTTATACTTTGCCCATTGAATCAGAAATGTAAACCGTCCGGATATATGCCGGTCAGGAGAAAGGTCTGCAGAAGCCTTCTGCTGTCATGTGGTCGGACTACAGCACGGGGAAGCAGGACAAGCTGGTCAGGACGGTTGCGAACAATCAATATTTGGAAGGATCAATGAGGTGAGTCAATGGGTGAAGTGTATAATCCGTACCCGAAGCTGCCGAAAAATATCCGGCAGATTGGAGAGCGGGATCAGATTTTGAAGCTGTATGTGGAGGATTATGTCAATACATATCTGAAACGTCTCTATCCGGCCGGTGGACAGGATCTGCGGGTCGGTCTTTTACTGGGAGAGAGCCGGAACCAGGATGGGGAGACTATCCTGTTCGTGGACGGGGCCATGGAGATGGATGGTGTACCTGATAAAGATAAGGTGGAATTCACGGAAAGCGCATGGAAAGAGGCTTATCAGGCCATGGAGCAGATGTTTCCCCGCAGGAGCATCATCGGATGGTTCCTGTGCGGCGCGCCTTCATCCACCTTAAGTCCCCTGAATTACTGGAAGCCCCACAGCCATTATTTCAATGGAAAGAACCAGCTGATGTACTTAAACTGCGGCCTGGAGGGAGAGGAAGCCATCTACACGGCATCAGAGGATGGATTTTATAAGCTCCGCGGCTACTATATTTATTATGAACGGAACCAGATGATGCAGGATTACATGGTATCCCGTAAGGATGCCCACCGGGTGGAATCCGGCACGCGGGATGCCATAATCCAGAATTTCCGCACGAAAATGGATGACAACCGGGTGGCTGCCAGACAGCGGCGCTCCATGGTGGGCGTGCTGAGTACCGCATGCGGTGTGCTGACGATTCTGGTGCTGGCCAGCGGCGTGGTAATGATGAACAATTATAATAAGATGCGGGACATGGAGTCCGTGATCGTATCCGCCCTGCCCGAAGGCAGCGCCCAGGAATGGAGCAGTTACCTGACAACCGGCGCCAAGAAGATCGGGCTGATGCCGGACAGAAATTCAGGCAGAGAACAGGAGGAGGTGGAATATGAGGAAATACCCGGTGAGGTATACCCGACCAGATCCCAGATTGTCATAGAGACGGAAGGTTACGCCGGGATGGGCCAAAATGCCGGAAATAGTGGGACAGGCATTCCCGGCGCAGCCGGAACCGGGGAATGGAGCGGGGAAGGAGCAGGCACTGCGGCCGGGAATTCCGCAGGAGCTATGGCAGCAGGTGCCGGGGCCGGCAGCGGAACCATTGCCGGCGGCGGGAATCCGGGAGCCGGGGTATCAGGAAACGGAGCCGCCGCAGGAGGCAGCAGCCAGGGATCAGGATCCGGCGGAGGCGGAAACGGAGCCGCCGCAGGAGGCAGCAGCCAGGGATCAGGATCCGGCGGAGGCGGAAACGGAGCCGCCGCAGGAGGCAGCAGCCAGGGATCAGGATCCGGCGGAGGCGGAAACGGAGCCGCCGCAGGAGGCAGCAGCCAGGGATCAGGATCCGGCGGAGGCGGAAACGGAGCCGCCGCAGGAGGCAGCAGCCAGGGATCAGGATCCGGCGGAGGCGGAAACGGAGCCGCCGCAGGAGGCAGCAGCCAGGAGTCAGGATCCGGCGGAGGCGGAAGCGGAGCCGCCGCAGGAGGCAGCAGCCAGGGATCAGGATCCGGCGGAGGCGGAAACGGAGCTGCCGCAGGAGGCAGCAGCCAGGAGTCGGGATCCGGCGGAGCCGGGAATACACCGGCTGGGGCAACAGGACAAGCTGTCCAGCCAGTACAGATCCCGGCTGACGCAGTACGCTATGTCGTGCAGGATGGAGAAACCCTTTACGGAATCTGTATGGAACGGTACCACAATATCCGCAGACTGCCCGAAATCTGCCAGTGGAACCAGCTGGATGATGAAAACCGTCTTTTCGTAGGTCAGGAGCTGTATCTGCCGCCGGTAGAGTAGGCCATAGTTGTTACTGTTCACGGGGTGTATCTTCGTGTCCGGCTACGCCAGACAAGAAGCATCGGGCGTCCGCCCGATGTGGAAAACTGGACAAAAACAGTCTTACAAGCAAGCTTGACGTCTGCTTTTGTCCAGTTTTCCCCGCCCCGTGAACTGCAACCCATAATTTGTGAAAGAAATACCAACCTGCAAAAGTCTTTGACCCACCCCCTAAAATGCTGTATACTAAACTCATATTCCATACACACTAACCGTTTGGCTAACTCTGAACGGTTTCCGCTCAAAGAACATTTCCGGTAAATCCGGATCAGGAGATAAGAATTCATGAGTGATATGAGCTCCATGAGCAGGGAAAGTAAAAAACGGCAGCTCCGGAGGCAGATGATCTCATCAGGGAGCAGCCCAGGCGGTTCCCATGTTTCATCAGGGAGCAGTCCGGGTGGTTCCCGCGTTTCGTCAGGGGGCAGCCCAGGCGGTTCCCGTGTTTCGTCAGGGGGCAGCCCAGGCGGTTCCCGTGTTTCGTCAGGGAGCAGCCCAGGCGGTTCCCATGTTTCGTCAGGGAGCAGCCCGGGCAGTCCCCGTGCTCCTTCGGGGAGCAGCGGAGGGATGTTTGCCGCTCCCTCAGGAAGCAGCTTCCGGGATTCCCGCTCCGTAGCAGCAGGATATACGGACAGGGAGGATGCCCAGGAGCAGGAAGAAGTCCACAAGGGGAAACGGCGGATGGCCAGACGGCGTCTTCTGCTTCTGCTAGTGGCGGCAGTGGTGGCCGGAGGATGCGCGGCGGGTATGTTTTATTACAGAAGGAACCACCAGTTTACTACCTACGAAACCGTATGGGAGGTGCCTCTTAACGAAGGCAGTCTGGTGGGATATCACAGCTTCGGTTCCAATGTGCTAAAATATACCAAGGACGGAGCCTCCTACACAGATAATAGGGGTAAGACCGTGTGGACGGACAGCTATGAGATGAATACTCCGGTGGCAGCGGTCAACGGGGAGTATGCGGCTGTGGCGGACCAGCAGGGCAACAGTATCTACATCTATAATGTAGACGGCAGGCAGGGGGAGGTCAGAACCAACCTTCCCATCAGCAAAGTAACAGTGGCCGGCAATGGTGTGACGGCGGCGGTTCTGGAAGATTCCACTTCCAGTTACATAGCATTTTTCCGAAGAGACGGAAGCCAGCTGGATATTATGATCAAATCCATCATGGGAGGGAATGGCTATCCACTGTCCCTGGAATTTTCCCAGGACGGAAAACAGCTGATGTGTTCTTATGTCCAGCTTTCCGGCGGGGAGATGAAGAACTGTGTGGTTTTTTATGATTTTTCCGAGATTGGCCAGAATATTTCCACCCGTGTGGTGGGCCAGTTTGACAAAGTGTTTGAAGGAACCATGGTTCCGCGGGTCGTTTACCTGAAGGCTCCCTATTCCTGTGCATTTTCCGGCAACGGGCCGGTCTTCTTCTCCTCCAGGAATCTGGCGTCTCCGGAGGTGGTGTCCCAGGTTCTGGTGGAAGAAGAAGAGATCGAAAGCATTTTCTATTCTGATGAATATGTGGCCCTGGTTGTGCGGAATAATAGTGGTGAGAATCCCAGCCGTCTGGAGGTATACCAGGCAGACGGAACCCATGTGTTCAGCAGGGATTTTAGTTTTGATTATATTTATGCGGATATTGACGGTGATCTGATAATTCTGTATAATGAAGACTCATGCAGGGTTTATAATATGGCAGGCGTGGAGAAGCTGTATGCACAGTTTGACTTTCCGGTGGCGAAGATCCGCCGGGGGCGTTTTGCCGATACCCTGATCGTTACAGGTCCCCAGCTTATGCGGGAAGTCAGGCTGCGGTAAGCAGCTGTATTCTGTGTGGCCGTTTTGCTTAAACTCTTCAAAGGCTGAAACGGCAGGAAATGGTTATTGTTATACTGCTGTTTGCGGACAGCAGTTCAGGGAATGTCTGAACTGCTGCGTCTGCGGTGACAGCTGCCGGATGACAGGTACCAGTCGGCCGTGAACAGCAGGATAATTGCAGCAATGATGTACTAGAAACCAGATATACCATTGAACACTCATAGGAGGACGTACAAATGAGCAATATTGACACGTTGTCAGTGAACGCAATCCGGGTATTGTCAGCGGATGCGATTCAGAAGGCCAAATCCGGTCATCCGGGGCTGCCCCTGGGATGCGCGCCCATGGCATATGAGCTGTGGATGAACCATATGAACCACAACCCGGCAGATCCGGGCTGGGCAAACCGGGACCGGTTTATCCTGTCCGGCGGACACGGCTCCATGCTGCTTTATTCCCTGCTTCATCTGTTTGGCTACGGTGGTCTGTCTAAGGAGGATCTGATGCAGTTCCGCCAGCTTGGTTCCAAGACTCCCGGACATCCGGAATACGGACACACCGTAGGGGTGGAGGCTACCACCGGCCCACTGGGAGCAGGCATGGCCATGGCGGTGGGTATGGCCATTGCGGAGACCCATATGGCTTCTGTATTTAATAAGGAGAATTATCCTGTTGTGGATCATTATACCTATGCCCTGGGCGGTGACGGATGCATGATGGAGGGCATTTCCTCTGAAGCATTCTCACTGGCCGGGACTTTGGGGCTGGGTAAGCTGATCATTCTGTATGACTCCAACCGTATCTCCATTGAAGGGGATACGGGTACGACCTTTACGGAGGATGTGCAGAAGCGCATGGAGGCATTTGGCTTCCAGACACTGTATGTGGAGGATGGCAATGACATGGCAGCCATCGGGGCAGCCATTGAGGAGGCCAGGGCGGATACCACAAGACCGTCCTTCATCACTATCCGGACGGAGATCGGCTACGGCTGTCCGGCCAAGCAGGGCAAGGCCAGCGCCCACGGGGAGCCTCTGGGAGAGGACAATATAGAGGCCCTCAGGGAAAATCTGGGATGGCCCAGCAGGGAGCCCTTCTATGTGCCGGAGGAGGTTTACGGACATTTTGCCAAGGCGGCCGGGGAGAAGGCAGAGGCGGCAGCGGCCTGGAGCGCCATGTTTGCGGCCTATTGCGAGGAATACCCGGATATGGAGGCGCTGTGGGACCAGTACCACGGAAGCAAAGACCAGGAGATCGCGGATGCGCTTCTGGCTGATGAGGAGCTGTGGGCCGGCAGCGGCAAGAGCGAGGCTACCAGGACGATCTCCGGAAGAATCATCAACAGGCTGAAGGATCTGATGCCCAATCTGGTGGGTGGTTCTGCGGACTTAGGCCCCTCCAACAAGACAGAGATGAAGGGGGAGGGGGATTACTCCAGGGAGAACCGGGGCGGGAGGAATTTCCACTTCGGAGTCCGGGAACTGGCCATGACCGGTATCGGCAACGGTATCATGCTTTATGGCGGCCTCAGGGCCTTTGTGGCCACCTTCTTCGTGTTCAGTGATTATACCAAGCCCATGGCGCGGCTGTCGGCCCTGATGGGAGTGCCGCTGGTGTCTGTATTTACCCATGACAGCATTGGTGTGGGTGAGGACGGCCCCACCCACGAGCCGGTGGAGCAGCTTGTTACCTTCCGCGCCTTGCCCAATTTCCAGGTGATCCGCCCCTGCGACAGTGTGGAGACGGCGGCGGCCTGGTACTGCGCCATCACCTCAAAGAAGACTCCTACGGCTCTGGTGCTTAGCCGCCAGAATCTGGAGCCTGTGTCCGGCACCAGCCGGGAGGCCCTGAAGGGCGGTTATGTGCTGGATGACTGTGAGGGCACGCCGGATCTGATCCTTATGGCTTCCGGTTCAGAGGTGGGCCTGGTGGTGAAGGCCAAGGCAGAACTTGAGAAGGAAGGCAGGAAAGTCCGGGTGGTTTCCATGCCGTGTATGGAGCTTTTTGAGGCCCAGTCTCCGGAATATAAGGAGTCGGTGCTTCCGGGGACAGTCCGCAGGCGTGTGGCCGTGGAGGCTCTTAATGGCCTCAGCTGGGGCCGCTATGTGGGGCTGGACGGCGCTATGGTGACCATGGACGGCTTCGGAGCCAGCGGTCCGGCCGGGGTTTTGTTCGAGCACTTCGGATTCACTGTGGAGAATGTGGTGCGGGTGGCACAGGGGCTGTTCTGAGTAGATGGCAGTCAGGCCAGAGGAGGTGCTGTTCATGCTGAAACAGGTGTATCAATCATTTTGAGGTAACAATTATCGGAACAAATTACAATTTGAGCGATATTCTGGAACCGGTAAATCTGGAGCCATGCTCTGAACCAGCTATGTTGTAACAGACTGAATATATTGTGATGTAAAAAAGGCGCCTCTGGCGCCTTTTTGCGAGTTTATTTTATGACTGCTTGAACTTCATCTTTCCTGTTCTCCAGCGTCAGCTCCAGTCCATGAAGCTTAAGAATTTTCTTCGCCAGATACAGTCCCATCCCCAGATGCCGTTTCGTTCCGCCGCGGTTTTTGTCCCCGGTGTAGAGCAGGTCGAAGGCATGGAGAAGCTGCTCCTCTGTCATAGACTGGCTTGTGTTTGCGATGGTGCAGGATTCCTTAGTGAGCAGGATCCGGATCCGGCCTTCTGGCAGATTGTGTTCTATTGCATTGGATAATAGATTCCAGACTGCTTTTTCCAGATATTCCCGGTCTCCGCGGATCTGGAAATCAGAATCTTCCTGGATCTGTACCTGGAGGTGTTTTTCAAGGATCATAGGCTCAAACCGGGCCAGCTGCTTTTTGATCAGTTCCGCGAAGGAGACAGGTTCTTTTTTCAGAATCAGAGATTCGGAATCCAGCTTTGACACCTCAATCATTTTCAGGACCATCTGGTCCATCTCTTCCGTCTGCCCTATGATCTGGGTGAGATAATAGTCCCGTTTCTCCTCCATGTTGTGCTCCAGCAGATTTTCCGAAAAATTCCGGATAACCCCCAGGGGCGTCTTCAGCTCATGGGCCATGGCATTGGTGAAGTCACGCCGGGTCTCCTCCAGCCGGGCCTGCCGGTCAGCAGCTTTGCGAAAAGCGTGGATCACACTGGCCATGGAAGCCAGAGTCAGCAAAAGGCCTGCCATGTAAACATATTTCATATATCGTACAGCATCCAGCCAGGGACGGCTCTCCATGCGGATTTCCATATAGGCGGACGGGGCATCTGCCATCCCTGCCTTGAGCTGGTATCTGGCTCTGTAAAAAAGACCGTCCTCATCTACCATCAAAGGCGGCATAGATACTCCGTTGTTCCATAGGAATTCCTGCTTCTGGGGGAAACCCTGGAGGTAAGGGCTGGTGGTCCACCGGTGCCACCGGTCATAGGAGCCATTTTCAAAAATGTCCATGTAGGGGAAGAGATTACCGGCACTGGCAATCCCACCAGTCTGCATCTGGAGCTCATCCACGTCAGGATTGGTCCATTGCCAGAGGATCCGGCTGTCTGTCTCACAATAGGTCTTTTCCTCGCCAATTTCCTGACCGGTGGCATAGTCTATGGTCACGCCTGATTCCTGGAAATGGCTGGCGCCAGTCAGCGGGTCTGTATACAGGTCTCCTTTATAGTTCTCTCTCTCTGCCCAGGTAAGCTCCTGGACATAGATGGCCCATAACTCCCGGGCATCCGGGGATACCCGGATGGAAAAACGGAACTTATCTGGTGCAGCCAGGTCAGAAGACTGGATGGCTTTCCATTTGCAGGAGGCCAACTGCTCCTTTTCTTCCAGAGAAAGATAGTCGTCCAGTGGGAAGATCGTGCGTTTTTGGCGGTCAGGGGCTGTACTTCCGGTCTGGACGGAGGTTGCGCCGGCATAGTCCCTGCTCCGGGCCAGAAGCTGCTTTGTCTGGTCATATGCAGCTATGGAAATCTCCAGGGCATCACTGTCTGCCCGCCACATATTTTCATTGGCCAGATGCTGATAGAAGTCCGTCCGGTCCATGGGACTCCAGTCCGTTTCCTCCATCTCCCACTCTTTGTCGACGGCCTGCTGCAGGATGGAAATCGCTGCTTCCGTGAAACGCTGTCTGTAGTCCTGGACGAATTGTTCCTTTACAAGAAAGGTGCTCAGGCCCACAGTCGCCAGGTACAGGATGGTGAAACCGGCGGCAGTGGACTTCCAGGGGATTTTTGGTTTTCTTTTCATGGATGTTTGCTCTCCTTTTTGCTGCATGTATTTTTGGAAACCAAGCTGTATGCCGCAGCAGCTCAGGGGGAATCTGAACTGTCGCGGGGCTGGAGCTGTTCCGGGATGTCCAGCCGGTACCCGGATTTGCGCACTGTCTGGATGGCGTGTCCCCAGTCACCCAGGGCTTTTCTCAGCTTTTTGATGTGATTGTCCACAACCCGCTCATTTCCTTCGAAATCATAGCCCCAGAAACGGATCAGAAGCTGCTCCCGGCTGAAGATCCGCCCCGGATTCTCCAGAAAGAAGACCAGCATCTCATATTCCCTGGGGGGCAGGGCCAGAAGCTGGCCGTGGTTCCACACCCTGTGGCTCTGGAGTTCCACCCGCAGGCTGCCAGCAGCAATACTGTCTGGAAAATCGCCGGTATAAGGAGCGGATATGGCTGTATAAGCAGAGGCTTCCGGTGACGGGGTCCCGGCACATTCCCGGACTCTTCCCGTCAGCGCCATGGCCTTGGCATATAACACGGGCAGGGAAAATGGTTTCGTCACGTAGTCGTCTCCTCCCAGGGCATAGCCGTTGAGCTGGTCCTCCTCCAGTACCCTGGCGGTGATAAAGATGAGAGGCACATTGC
>Ga0137310_102459_pt1 | contig 10483 bp, 6 predicted proteins | sample NAcewiD2O_June_2_FD_97183 | JGI IMG/M metagenome (GOLD analysis project Ga0137310, IMG submission 97183) | Mouse cecal microbial communities from Vienna, Austria - N-Acetylglucosamine amended D2O_June | ecosystem: Host-associated > Mammals > Digestive system > Large intestine > Cecum | place...
TGGCGGAAAATTTCCTTCGTCAGGACGGTGGTCAAATATCCTCCGCTATCTTCAAACTTAAGAATGATGAAAAGGCTATCATAGAAGCTCTGGCTGCTGGCTTCAAAAAACTGATCTCTAATCAGAAAAACGACCCAGCATATGCCATTTACAAAATGTCTTTTGAAATGGAATCAAAGACCCGTCTCAACACTCTGAGCGCTGATCAGCAGACGCTTATGATCCAGGATACCCTGGAAGTTGACATTAAAACCATGGTTCGACTTCACGGAAGCAGCAGTTCTTATCAAAATAATATCAGAGGCATTTATTATCTGATAAAAGAAGATACCGAATACGCCAAAGGAATTCCTGAGGGCAGCCAATTCCACTTAAACAGGACGGACTGTATTGAAAAGATCGCGATCTATGACTTGGATAGTCCTGACCAATACTGCAATCTCTTAGAAATGGTAGGTGAAGTATGATGAACATATCCCTAAAACAAAACCCAGAGGACTACACCATACGCCACCTGACCCGGAAGATGACCAACACAGGAGACCAGCAGCTTTCCTGGAACTTCAACCGGGCCAGCCATTTCCTTGTGGTCACCCACCCGGCCAAGACCCCCTGTGATCTGGAGGCGGACATCCTTCCCTGGCTTACTAAAAACGGCGAGACCCTTCTGGAAAGCGGAAAGAAGACGATTGACGGAATCCTGTGGAATATTGTTCAGGAGAGAAAGTTCCTGGCCGCGAACAACAAATTTACAATTCCCAGGGGGAACCTTACCAACGGGATTCCTTACCGCATCCAGATATTCCCCTGCGATATTCAGGATGACCAGTGGGACATCTACCAGGTGGAGGAAGACGTCAATGTGGCGGTGGTTCCGGTCTCCATCCTGATGGAGCTCCAGTACAGGAAACCTCTCTTTTCCAAAAATCAGATCTGCATGTTCCGGGCCAAGTTCGATGTGAACCGCTTGGATGGGGTTCTCCGGTACAAGCCTTCCTGCAGCCGCTGCCAGTTCCCCGTATCTGTGGAGAGCATGAAGGCCGCTAAGGAAGGCTGGCTGTACGTCTGGCTTCCTAAAGGGGAAGACCTGACCATAAGCGTGGCCCCTGAGTACAAGGATTATTACAATATCCGGATCGCGGATGATTAAGGAGGATAAGGATTATGTCTTTTTTCAAAAAAATATTTGGAGGCGGCAATGACAGCGGCCCAAAACCGCCAAAGCCGTCCCAGCCTGTCATCGTACCGCCCTCGACATTAAAACCGGGAATGATCAAGTGCCCCTACTGCTTTGAGATTTTCTCCCACGACGACGTCCACTTTAAAGCCATGACCCTGAAGGAGAGCAGCTCCTGGGGAAACGCGGATGATGACTTTGGGGTTGAGGATGACGATTTTGACCCCTTCGGCGATTCCACTGACAATGAGGAAAACACGGATTCTGGCGACAAATCCATTGACGAGCTGTTCGAGGAAAAGGAGGACCCGCAGTTCAAGAGCTTCTGGAGCAATTTTGCCAATGAGCTTGTGTGGCAGTATGCCAATTATCCTGTGATCACCAAGGCCGATACCCGGATGATACGGGGCGGTTATCACATGGACGCCAACGGTTTTGTGGACTCCGTGACCGATTTTTACGGTATGGAGACCAAGGAGAGGATCTGCCCTCACTGCCACAATCCCCTTCCTCCCAACTATGGAAAGTACCAGGTCCATTTTATCGCTACGGTAGGGATCACCTCATCGGGCAAGACCGTCTATCTGTCCCAGCTTTTAAAAGGCATGGACAAATACATGTCCAACGTGGATCTGGTTCCCCTTGACATGACCCCGGCCAACAAGCAGTTTCTGGAGGAGCATCCGGTGAAGATGGATGTGCCTCTGCCCCAAGGTACGGTACCCGGCGCTCTGACGCCGCCTCTGTTTTATGTTCTCATCAAAGGCGGGGTTTATCACACTTTGGTGTTCTATGATGTGGCGGGTGAGAGCTGTGTTGAAATAGATGAGCTGATTAAGTACGGCGGCTTTATCCGAAACGCCGACGGCATCATCATGATCCTGGATCCCCACCAGTTTAATCTCATCAACACCTCTGATGACAATGTGATCCATCCCAAAGCGGTGATCCAGGCCATGTTCAATGCCTTCCTGGGCGGAAAGGGACAGGGGCAGCTACTGGGGATTCCCATGGCATTGGCTCTGTCCAAAAGCGATACCTTAGAGGGGGAGGAGCTGATCAGCTCCAATTCCAACATTTTCCGGGATCTGGTGTACGACGACCGGCATCCGGGCTTCGATACCCAGCAGTACCGCAACCTTATGGGGGAGGTCCGCAGATTTCTCAACGGGATGCCAGAGGGGAGACTTACCATCAACGCGGTCAACCAGTTCTTCGCCAACACGGGACTTTTTGCCTTCAGTGCTCTCAACTGCGGCGTCAAGGTAGAAGAGCGGACAGTGGATGGAGAGACGAAAAAGGTGGCCATGCCTGTAGCCCATCCAAATCCCCGTCGTATCGAGGAACCCCTTCTGTGGATGCTGTCTGAATTTGGGATCATTCCAAAGGTCGGACAGCCCCAGCGCTGATAAATCTATGGGATCGGAGGGATAAGAATGGCGAAAATATATCAGTTGTACTATACAAGACTGGGAAAGCAGGGGAGCAACTCCGGATGGCAGGTGGCATCTGTGTCAGAGGGGACTCCCCAGCTTGTGAGAAATACCTTTTATAAACTGGCCTCCAATCTGGTGGCTATCGGCACAGGGAGCCATGTTCCTCCCCTGGCCTTTGATCTTCAGATCATGGAAAACTATGTATTTCTCTCCCACATCAATTATCACAGCATTAATGAGGGTTCTGAGACTGACATCCGAGGTGTCTCCTTTGTCCACGGTTTTGCCATCCGCTCGGAAGAGTACCGGGAACTGGTTCGGGAACCGGATCAGCTGCTGGGGATCCACGGCGACGCTATTGTGCTTAATTATAATGGAAAAAAGGAGCTGCCTCAGCTGGAGACTCTTCCTTTCCAGGAATTTTCGAGGAAGGATATTCTGGACAAATATGGTTTAGACCAGGACCGGTTCGCGAATCTCATGTACTGTGTCTACGGGGCCATCAGCACCGTAGGCGGCAGCGTGGTGGTCAAGTCATCCAACTATCCGGGAGAAAAGCAGCGGATCATGTTCCAGGAGATCACCTCCCTGATCATGAAATACATGCCCTACATTCTCCGCATGAAGATCAGCGCTTTCTCCGGCATCCGTCAGGGGGCTCTCATCTGTTTTGCCCATGAGCTTCCGGAAAAAGGCATCTGGTTTGACTTAGACACAGGGGAATCCCACTGTCCCCAGGTACCGGAGTATGACTTCATCCATCTGTTCAGCAACTTTGGGCTGGATGATCAGATGAGAAAGCAGTACTATGACCGGCTGGAAGACTTTGCCAATTTCACCTACGGCGGAAACTACGAGGCTATCAAACCAGGCCACATGGAGCTGGCATTGTACGCGAGCTGCTTTGGAAATTTTGACAATTTCTCCGACGAGGATCTGGACGAGTCCATCAAAGAGGCCGCGTCATTAAAAGCCTACAAGTACGACAAGCTGGATCCCCATTATGCCAATCTGGTGAACCAGTACTTAAGACGGGGCAGGGAGTTTCCCGCTCCGGAGGTATTAAAGAAACTGCAGAAGCGCTACCTTGACACTGGCTGCAAGGAGTTAAAAGAGGCCTTTGCCTCCTACTATGCCTTCGTGGTGTGCACACCAGGGAACGCTTTTGCCTACGAGATGCTCTACCGCATGGAAAGCTCCCGGCCAGACGACTACCGTGATCTCTGGCAGCGGATCGAACAGATCCGCCCGGAATTTTTAAGCGCCTATTATATTGATTATTATTTAGAGCGGCAGGTCACGGATTATGAAAAACTGGCGGATTTCTGTCAGAAGAATCCAGATTTTGTGGGAGGTCCGGCAGGCGAGAAGCTGTTGGACATCACCGTGAATCTTTTTGACAGAGATTTCTCCACAGCGGAAAACAACACGCGGAGACACCAGCTATGTCAAAAATACGCTGGACTCTGCCGCTCCTTTCCCCAATCCTTCCAGAGCCAGGCAGAGGCTTGCGTCCGCCTGTTCTGTGAAAGGTACTGGAAAGACTTCGACGAAGCGGAATTTACATACAAAGACCTTGAAGCGTACCAGGAGATGAATGGCGGAAACCACCGGGATCCCATGGTTCCGGAGACGGTAAGGCTCCTTTTAGAAGCCCGCAAGACATTCTTTAACGGACCGGATACAGAGGATTTCCACCAGACCTTTTTCACAGACCAGGTGATCCCCAGCGAGGCCGCGAGAAAGGAACTGGTGAAAGAGCTTCACGAGGAGGCCACAAAACAGGGCAATCTGCCATTAGATGCCTGGCTCCTTCTGAATCTCCGCCCTGACGGTCGTTTTGATTTAAACCGCCTGATCCGGGATATGGGCAGCAGCAGAAAGCTTCAGGCGGCTCCGGGACTCATCGACGCCCTGGAGACCTGCGACATTCTGGTCCCCGGAAGCGAGGCCGAGGAGCGGTTCATGGAACAGGTGAAAGGGGCGGTGAAGGACAAAAATTCCCACCCCATCATACAGGCCCTGTATCAGTACTATTTCCCGCCAAGGCAGGACGGGGAATCCGGGCTTTATATGACCGATTTAGTACAGAAGTGCCTGATGTTTCTGGCAGTCTCTCTGACTTATGTGGTTCTGGTAAAGTATCTTATGGGAGAGAGTTCCGCCCTTGGCATGGCTGCCGCCGGTATCGGCGCGGCCGCGTCTGTTGGAGGCCTTGTGCTGAACCTGATCTTTGGCAGAACCAATTCTCTGGAATTGTTCGCGGAAAAAGACCGGAACGCGATTTTGTGGATGATCGTTTTTTTGATCCTGTCTCTGGCATTGCTTGTAATCGGGGTGATGGTATCCGAGACATGGATTATCTATATTATGGCAGCGGCAGTGGCGGTCCTTCTCATCGGAAGACTTGCCCTGGAACCCAGATCATGATTTCGCAAGGGGGTAAAATATGGGAATATCAAAAAGAATGCTAATCGGAACAGCAATCACAGGCGCTATCTATTTTCTTGTGGGTGAGTTTCTCTACCGGACTCTTCTCAACAAGATTCCCACACCGCTTTTAGTGGGTTTATATTTTCTTGGACTGATGGTCTTTGTCCTTATTGGGATCAATATCATCGGCACCACTATGCCCCGGTCCAGCAAGGGCTACAAGGACATTGTGCTCCGGTGCCTGGCCCTCTGTGTCGCCATGCTGGCCGCGGGGGCTCTGCTGGAGCTTGTCTATGAGGTATGCTTCCGCGAACGGGTTAACACTCCCTCATCCTATGTCTTCGCGCTGGACAATTCCGGTTCCATGACATCAAATGACCCGGAAAACCAGCGATATGACGCTATCCAGGCCACCCTGGAAAACAAAAAGCCGGATTTTCAGTTCGCGGTTTACACCTTTGCCAACTCTCCTGATCTGATCCGCCCCATGGGGCCTGTGTCCGACGGAACGGAATTTGATCTGGAAGAGCCCAACGGCGGCACAGGGATCAAGACCATCATGGAGACCATGTATGAGGACATTGACAGCGGAGCGCTGAACCTTGGGAAGAATGGCAAGATCCTTCTGTTCACAGACGGCTATGCCACGGACATGAAGCCTATTATAGGAAAAGCCAGCCTCAACCGTGTGCTGGAAAAATTTTCTAAAAAAGGGATCTCCATCAGCACCGTGGGGCTTGGTGATCCTGACGACGAGCTGATGGACATGATCGCCAAGAAGACCAACGGCGTGTATGTGCGGGTAGAGGAAGCGGATCTTCTGGAAGAGGCCATGAAAGAGGCCATTGACTCTAACAGCGACCGGAATCTTCTGGACTACAGGAGCAAGGTGTCCTTTGATTTTCTCTTTACCCTGATCCGTTTTGTGGCTGTCCTGCTCCTGGGCCTTCTCCTTGGTCTGCTTAAGATGTACGTCTGCGAGCCGTTTCTGGACACTCGTCCTTTGTGGCTCACATCTGTGATCTGCAGCCTCATAGCGGCGGCCTGCGTGGAGTTCGGCATGAACAAGTTCGGCCTGCTGCCGCAGCTGATGCGTTTCTTCATGTGCGTGCTTCTGGCAATGGGAACTTTAAAGACCAAGGCTGACTACAACAATGATTACAATGACATATACAAGCACTACTAGGAGGCTGCCATGGACAGCAATTTTACAGAGTACTGGACAGGGCGGATCAGGAGTTCTTTCGAGAACAGCCAGTGGGAGGATTCCGCGGCCCAGGCTTTTGAGAGTACATATTTAAGCCGCGTAACGGCAGCTCTTAAGGGCTTAAGCGATACTGGCGAAAAGATCCATTCCCTGATCAGAAAGACAGAGCCCTCCCTCCATTAGGGCCCGCGGCGTAAAACACGAAGAAAAATTAGGGACGGAAAGTACAATGAATAAAAAAATAACAGGGCGTTTTAAAGAATATACCTTGCCGTCAAAAAAGGTGATGTCCGCCCCGGACGGGGATGTGTACCTGGTAAACGGCGGCCAGGCGGACGGCCTTTGTGCCAAATTTTTGACCGATCGCTCCCTGCGTGGCGAGGTGGAGGCATACCTCCAGGGAGGCGGTTCCGGGATGCTCACGGATGTTCCCCTGGATATCGCCTTATACCGGAACCAATTTGTAGGCTACATCTATCAGGACTTTGAGGCCTGGAACCGGCCTCCGGAGCCAGAAAAGCCAAAGAAGAAAAACAATGGTTCGCGGCAGACAGGCACGGATTCCTATATCTCGGATCCCAGCTACAGCGGCCAAAACGGCGGGGCCTATGGTTCCGCCGCCAGCGGAAGCGGACTGGACAGTCCCCTGGCCCGCTGGGGCATCCTTTTTGCCATTGGAGCGCTTCTGGCGATCCTGAATGTGACGGTGTTCCATTCCATCTTTCTGAATGTGGTGGATAGCGGTTTTTCTTCCGACGTGGCGGCGGGATGCGACGTGCTGGGATTTTCCGGCATGACGGCAGTGGTCGTGGGGATGGTTCTGACCGTACTTCTGTGCCGGAAGCTGTCGGAAGCGGATTCCCCTGTGTTCTGGGCCGTGGGAGGCGGATGCTTCGCTGGCGGCATCCTTTTGACAGATGTGCTGCTGGTGGTGGCCATCCAGGTGGTTCTTGGGGTGGTAAGCCTTCTCATTGCCGCTCTTCCCATGATTATACTGGTGCTCATCGTTCTGGCTGTGGTAAAGAGCATGTTCACCAGGGACAAATAAAAGGAGACTGCCATGGATATCTATGAGCGTTTTTCAGACAAGATTGAGAAGATCGAGTCCCTGGCCGGCGCTTACGAGGAGGCGGGAAACAAAAAATCCGCCTTCCTCAGAGACCGCACGGACTTAAACGATCTGAGAAAAAAACTGGAGGATCAGTTTTCAAAAAAATACGGCGTTGTCACAGCCACTTCCAATAAAGAATACTCGGTCACAGAGCTGGCCCAGATCCGATCGGAGCTTCTGGACACCAGCTTTGTAACCCTGGTAAAACGGTTCCTGGGAATCGGGAGAAAGAGCAACGATATTTACATTGACCTGATGTCCAAGCTCAACAGTGTCATCCATTTCCTGGACTTAAAGATGGAAGAGCAGGATAAGATCATGGCCAGCCTGGAGGAGCAGATCCAGAAGGAGGGCGGGGCCTATGAAGGACCCTACAGAAAGACCCAGTCCCTGACCGGATGCGCCCCGGATTCTGACTGGGGCCGCTATGAGCAGCTGGCAAAGGTGTCGGGAAACCTGTATCTGGGTGATATGGACACCGTGATGGATATGTCTCTTCGGTGGTCTTTCCCGGTGCTGGAACGCCATCTTCCAAAGACCTTCTTAAAGACAGGGGGAAGCCAGGGCAGTATCCATACTCCCTTCACCTATTCCTTAAGGACGCCATTCCAGCTGATGTACGATTACGCGGAATCCAACTCTCTCCAGGCTATCCAGTCTGTCCGGTGCCTCATCTACCAGATGATCCGCATGACGCCTGTCCACTATCTGGAATTCCATCTGTTTGACGCCAAGAGCACAGGCAGCCATTTCCGGGAGCTGGTGGAACTGCAGAAGATCCGGGAGAGCGACCAGATTGATCTAAACCGAAAAGTCACCAAGGGAAATTTCCGGTTTTCCAGCGTCTATTCGGACAACAAGGCTGTCTCCGAGGGGCTTAACAAGCTGAATCAGTTTATGATCGACGCCACCGACGAGATGGGAACCTTAAAATCCCTTGACATGTACAATGATGCCAACAGAGACGACAGCGGCAGAGGGATCATCCCCTATCAGATTCTGATCGTTGACAATTTTCCCACTGGCTTCAATGAGGATGATATCCAGAAGCTGGACCGCCTCATTACCAACGGCGGCGACCGGGGCGTATTTGTCATCCTTTTGAACAACCGGGACGAGTGGCAGGAGCTGAACAAAAAGAACTCCTCCAGGGAAAATCAGACCATCTACGACAAGCTGACGGAAAAGGCCATGAGCACTCTGGGGATCCTGACCCTGGAGAGAGGGTCCGCGACCATCAACATGAACCGCTATCAGACCTCCTTCCGCCTGCAGCTGATGCCCGCGGAGCGGAATGAATATATCCAGAGCGTCATAGCTGTCAAGACCAAGGCCGTTGAGACCGACAACTATTTCCCCCATGTGATCGACACAGAGATGTCCTATGGAAGGATGGATTCTACAAAAGGCCTGCGCGTTCCATTTGCCATTGACCGGAGAGGGCAGATCATGGAATACTGCTTAGGAGAGGCCATGAACGCTCACGGCCTGATCTGCGGCGGCACCGGATCCGGTAAAAGTACCCTGCTGCACATGCTGGTCAGCTCGGTTGTCATGAACTACTCCCCGGAGGACGTGGAGCTGTGGCTGACAGACTACAAGATCACGGAATTTTATTCCTACAAAAACAACACGCCTCCCCATGTGCGCTTTGTGGGCTTGAGCAAGACGTCAGATTTCTCCTACGCGTTTATCGACAAGATCACCGCTGAGATGACCCGACGCCAGGATGCCATAGCGGAGGCCAATATCCAGTTAAAGCTGGACGGCGAGAATACCAGCATCACCAACTTTGTGGATTACCGAAGCAGGTTCGGCACTCACTCCATGAGGAGACTTTTGGTGATCATCGACGAATTTCACGTCATGGCCCAGCATGCCCAGTTAGAAACCGAGTACAAGGAAAAGCTGGAAAACCTTCTGGCTGAGGCCAGGGCTCTTGGCATCATCCTTCTGTTCTCCGACCAGGCTATTGTGGACGGACTGCGGGGGCTTTCCGATAAGGGAAAGAAGCAGATCAAGGCAAGGCTGGCCCTGTCCAACTATGAGGACGAGCTAAAGGAAACCCTTAATGAAAAGGACCGGGACAAGATCAAGCCATTCCTCAATATGAAGGTAGGCGATGTGGCCATGCAGACAGTCACAGAGGAGAGAGACGAGGATGGCGCGCTGAAAGAAGTCACCAGCATTATCCGTGGAAAAGCCATTTATATTGACAACCAGTGGCGGTCCAAGGTAAGCTTAAAAGCCCGGGAACTTTACGACGCCCAGGACTATGAACCAGACAGCTTTGATGAGCGTGTGGTAAAAGCAGTGGACTGGAACGGGGTGAAGCGGTGGGAGGACGCGTTCCTTCCAGAACACCGGCACGGTGGCAAGGACATGCAGATTTACCTGGGATGTCCTGTGAATCTGGAGTTCAGCCTCCATTTTTCCCTTCTCCAGAGAAAAGGCAACAATATCATGAGCATCGGCGGCTCCGAGGAACAGCAGATGCGGATCCTCCAGGCAGTGACAGGCAGCTTTGTCCGCCAGGACAACTACAGGATCCTGGTGATGACTGACCCCTATGCCAGCCTTTACCGGGAATTCGGCATGGAGATCCAGGACATGGCCCGCTCCACAGACCACATGGAATTGTACGAGGACCTGCCTGACATCTGCTACCAGATCAACGGCCTTCTGGGCGCTGCCAATGACCGGGGAAATCAGATGAAAACCCTGGTAATCTGGCTGGGACTTGACGTGATCGCGGATCTCCTTCGGGACGAACCGGATAAAAAGCCTGAGAAACTGGCCAAACTGGCTATAGGCTTGGAAGGAAGTGGGGAGAAAACCGCCAAAAAAGCGGCAAAAACAGAGAAAAAGGTAGATTACCAGAAAGAGCTGGAAAAGAGCTTTGACGCGCTTTTCGCTGACTTCGGCATGGCTCCTTCCCCAAAACCGGAAGAGTCCGAAGATCCCCTGGATGACGATGACCCCTATGCTGAGATGGATGACACAGAGGCTCTCTCTTTTCACGACGAAAATCTGTACAATGCCTGCGACGACATTGAGAAGATCCTTCATATCGGTCCCACCCGGAATATCTATAATTTCGTAATCTATGACACCTCTGC
>Ga0137310_102461_pt1 | contig 10471 bp, 9 predicted proteins | sample NAcewiD2O_June_2_FD_97183 | JGI IMG/M metagenome (GOLD analysis project Ga0137310, IMG submission 97183) | Mouse cecal microbial communities from Vienna, Austria - N-Acetylglucosamine amended D2O_June | ecosystem: Host-associated > Mammals > Digestive system > Large intestine > Cecum | place...
GATATTCCGGCTTCCCGGCAAAGCCGTATTTTTCCATAATCCTGTCCAGGGCCCTTATCTGCTCCGGAAGGGTCACCAGCCTGGAAGCGGTTCCGTAGCCAATGATACTTTCGTATCTGCTGGTCCACTGACATGCAAGCTCTGCCTTTTCAATCCGGATCTCATGATCCATCTCAAAACAGACCTGAGGACTGCCCGAGAGAATCCCCGCCTTGCGTCCCTGGTTTGCCCCATGGAAATACAGGATAACCCGGCCATCCATGACCTCATAACCGAAATTAACCGGAACCACATAGGGGACCTGCTCCTCCACCATGCCCAGGCGCATGACCTCACACCGGTCCAGAATCTGAAGGATCCTTTCCTGGTCTTTAATTTCCCTGTCCTGTCTTCTCATAAGCTCCACGCTCCTATTTGATTTTTTAATGTTATATTAATCCCGGAATCCGCCTGTGTCAACTACACATACACCCTTTTGACCCGCTCTGGTAACAGTTCGGAAAAGTAGACCAAATGGAGCAGTCCGGGTACTCACGGGCAGCCGCGGAGCGTTTCCCGGGAGTACTTCCGGGCTGGCTGACCGGGCATATCATGATGGAGGACCAGGAGATCACCGGCGAACTGGTCTCTGCACGCATCTACGATATGTCTTCCGATACATCTGTGGTGGCCCAGGCGGTGAACCACGCCATGGAGGATGCTTTCCGGCTCACGGCCACCCTTGTGGATGACCACTATGATAGCAGAAGCATGGGGAACGCTCTTTACGGACGGCTCCTCTATGAAACCGGGGACGGCAGCAAGTAACTCAGGCCCAAATGATAGAATCCATAACAAAAACACAGTCTGTGACAACCCTTAAGAATGCCAAACTGCTACAGTCCCAACACAACACCGTAATAATTTAAGGATTATCCCCCCTGCTGCACAACACCTTCCCATCGGCTTCACAAATCTTATTTTCCATTTCCAGCAGCTCATATGCCCTCTCCATAGCTGCCGTAATATTGGCCCCCTTTCTGGTAAATCCGAATGCCCGGATGGTCTCATTGAGCAGCATTTCCCTGGGGCACCCGACGCATGTTTTGACAATACGGAACATTCCCGAAGCCAGCTCTTCCACACTGATGTGCCGGATGGGGCGTCCATCAGCCTGACGGGCCGGAACCTCTTTATACTCTGCCGGGAAGTAAAACCCTTCTTTACATAAGACTTTCTCTTGTCGTTCCAGCTTGTCCAGAAACGCCGTTACCGTTTTCTGGACCACGGAGGTCACCTTATCGCGTCCCATGACAGGACATAGTCTCTGGCAGATGATGTCATAATGTACAGGATATTCCTTCTTGATCACCAGCTCCACACTCCCTGTCATATCCGCCCAGACATCCGGATCCTCCAGATCATAAATATCCTCCAAATCATAAAGATCTTCAGAATCACCCACAATATCCATGGCCTTGACCAGCTCATCATATTGTGTGACAGCCAGCTTCTCAAAACCGTAAGGATTTTTCAGGGCTTCTTCTGTCAGAGGCTCTTCTGTGAAAATTGCTTCTGTCTCAAACAGTTTCTCCGGTTTTTCTTCTGGGGAATTGGAAATGCCTTTATTCTTCCCATATTCTGACAACGCATGTTCTATGGCAGCAATCAGTTCTTTTCCCTTTGCCTCCGGATCTGTGATCCAGTCCGCAGACCAGATATGGTACAGATTCCATCCCATCGTTTCCAGCATATCCCGTCGGAGTCTGTCCCGTTCACGGGCTGTTCTGGCAGAATGGTAGGAAGCGCCATCACATTCGATCCCCATAATATACTGCCCGCTTATACCAGGATGTCTCACCGCTATATCAATCCGGTATCCGGAACAGCCTACCTGCGTAGCCACACTGTACCCATGGCTTTCCAGGAACCGGCACACGGCCTTCTCAAATGCGCTATGCTCCCCCTCTCCCTCCTCTTCTTTTTCAGGGGCTGACGGGCCATTTATCGCAAAATCAATATATCCCTTCAGAAGCTTCGGCCCCTCAGAGCTGATCCGGTTCACATCGATATCTCCGGGAAGAATCGATCCGGCAAGCTTTACATTATACTTTCCACGTGTAATCACCACATTCAGACGTCTCTCCCCTCCTGACAATCCCAGGGGACCAAACTGCATTTTCATGACACCCTTAGAATCTCTCGCATATCCGATGCTGAAAATGATGGTATCCCGCTCATCTCCCTGGACATTTTCCAGACTTTTGATAAAGAACGGCTCCTGGCATTCCTCATTAAAAAATGGCTCAAAATCAGGAAGCTGCATCCGTCTGCTTCTGACCGCTGCATCAATGGCCTGCTGCTGGACTTCACCAAAGGTACTGTTATCAGGCGAAGCTCTGACTTCTCCGCGGCATCGGTAGCCACGGTCAGGAATCTCAGGCCCATCCCCCCGGTGGCGGGACCAACCATGACTCCGTCCACCATCTGGTCAAATGCAAAATCATATTTGCCATAGCGGTATTTTCTGGCAGTATAGATATCACCGAAAATTATATGCGCTATATGCTCCACGATATTGGCAGTATCTACCGGTATATTCTTGATATCCCTCTGGATGTCCTGCTCTTCATCAGTGAGGAAATTATAAGTGTCTCCGGTCCTTCCGATATAGTTCTGGCTCATCAGACGGCCAAGGGATTCTCTCACCTTTTCCCTCAGGGTGATCTTGTCGGAACGGATATCATCTGCCATGAGGATCACAATACCTTCTGCATCATAAGGAACTGATAGGGCACGAAGGGATAGTTGACAGCGAATTCATTTGGCCCGCTGTAGCCCTTGATATCCAGGACAGCGTTGGTAAAGGTGAAAAGATTCCGCAGAACAGAATCATTTTTCCCATACAGATGCTCCAGGGCTTCCTCTGCTTCCGGCTTTTTCTTCAGGATACGCTTCTGGATCACCTCGTCCGCCGAGGAGGAGGAAAGACTCAGACGGGATTTGAACCGGGCCTGGATCCGGGAAAATTCATCTGCACGGACCTTGATGATCTCGTCAATGGCCTCCTGACCGGTACACATGACCCACACCCTTCCGCCGCATTCACTGCCGATTTTCTCGATGATGGACTGCAGATTCAGGAGCATGTCCGTATCTGTCCCCACATACTGTCCCACCTCGTCGATCATGAACAGCAGCCGGAAGTCTCCTGGCCTGGTATCCACGTACGCCCTGATATCCGCCACCAGGGAAGCGATGGAAAAGTCCACTTCCGTCTTATCATGAAACCACCGTTTCGCGTCCTCCTCGCTCATGCCCAGGACCTCCACCAGGGTCGGGACAATATAATTTCCGTTAAATGCAATGGCCTTTCTCTGATCCACCCAGGGCTTGCCCTTCTTCTGCTCAAATACCCGGCGGAATTCCTCTGTCCTGCCCTGCTGCTCTATGTACTGCTCCAGCATGGCGACTTTCAGATTTTCACCATAAAATCCCAGATGGGTGTAGAACATCTTGGCAAAGACACGGAGCACCGCGGTTTTGTCCTTATGGATAGAGCCCTCTATATCGATATTGAAAAGGATCGTCTCGGTCTGGCCGCGGGTGGATTTGTCGATGAGCATAAATGTCCCCGGGTCATCCTGGAATTTCTGGCGGAACATTTCTACCGTGGATACTCCGCCTATCTTTCTGTTCTCCAGAATATATGAGAGCATTTTCAGAAAATGGGATTTACCACTTCCGAAAAACCCGGATATCCAGACACCGATATCCGCGGTAGGTGTATCAAAGGCTTCACTGTAGTAATCAAAAAAACTGATGAAATGCTTCTTCAGTTCCCTGGTAATGACGTATTCTTTTACTTCCTGCCAGACAACATCCCCTGAATTCTGGTCTACCTTGATTACCCCATTGATGGGTCTGTTGATGTCCTCGGCAAACATGTCACGGATTTTCATAGATGGTCTCCTTCCCTTAAGAGTGTATCCGTCTGAACGGCGACCTCATATTATGTTAAATGCCCGGTAGTAATCATTGGGCTGCAATCTGTCAAACAGCTTCAGGCGGTACCCGTCAAACTCCCCAGGATACATAACCAGAATCGGTATATCTGAAAAATATGGCTGCAGGGCCTCCAGAAGGCTGTGGATCCGCATAAATGGAAACACGTTGCCTACACCCGTAATCAGCAGGACATCTCCTGGCATATGGGGTTCATACTGGATTTTTTCTATGAATTCCCTCTCTCTGACTGCCCAATGAAGCTGCTCCAGCAGGAAAGTCCTGCCATCTGATTCTTCCATCCCGGGAATCGCATCCAGAATGTCCATCTCTTCACAAACAGACAAAAAGATCCTGTAAAGATTGCATTCGATCAGATGGCAGACCAGGGACTGATCTGACAGAATCTGTCTGGTGAAATGCTGCACGGTCATCTCTTCTGCCGCGTCGTAACAGAAGATGCGGATATTCACCTCATTGCTCAGGCCCTTTCCCTCCAGAAACTCCGGTTCCTGGATCAATTGCCGGAGCTTATCAAGACGCTCTTTCATATCACTCATAAGTCACGATCCTCTCTACTCACCCCAGCGAAAAGCAGTTGAACGCAGGCAAAGCCGCCTCATCATGATTGCTGCGGATCGCCTGCTCCAGAACCGGATTCAGCCATACAGGATTCAGATGGTCTGCTCTGCAGGTGTCAAGATATTCATTCTCCACCAGAATTCTTGCCAAAACCTGCTTAAGCTTGGATACGGTCGAATCACTCCATGCAGCCACCCAGCTGTCCTGCTCCTGCAGGCGGATAAAGAATATGTGAAAATCCATCCTTCCAAAGGCCGTCTCTTTCAACCGGTACTTTTCTCCGATCACTGTGATCATAAAATCCCAGACCATACGGTACTGCTTCATCATGGCATACAGACAGATCTGCTTTGCCGTCTGGGAGGACTCTCTCACCAGCGCCTGAACCAGTGCATCATTCTCCATCGCCTTCAGCCGGTGAAGGCAGGCCAGAGCAATCCGCTTCACCGACTTCTCTGCAGGATACTGAAACAGGTTTTCCTGAAGAATTCTGGCTATGATTTCTTCCTCAGACAAGCCTTCGCACATGAGGCCGGCTGTAATGCGCGTTTCATGGAATAGGAATTGTTCTCTTGTAAAGGATGCACGGTATGGGCTGGAATTCATCAAAACGTCTGTAGTCTTATTGAGCATCTTGTCCCTCGCCTTTTTATTGTATAAAGCACAGACCTTTTTCTGTCGCAGGTTTTAAGGCTTTAAAGCCGGATTTTGCTGTTAGCAAAAAAGTATACTTTCCTGTGATTGCCTGCCATTATCTGGTCTGCTGATAGATTTCCGCCCGGTAACGGAATGTTGAGAATGGCATCTGACATGCTTTCACCGCCTCCGTGCCAGTGATTTCCCCTGATTTCCAGAGATGATAGGATTCATGGAAATTTTCCGGAAGCGGCATTGGCGGCCTTCCGAAACGGACGCCCCGGGCCTTTGCTGCCGCGATTCCCTCTGCCTGACGCTGGCGGATATTGACACGTTCATTTTCCGCCACAAAAGACAGTACCTGCAGGACGATATCACTGAGAAAGGTTCCCATGAGATCCTTTCCCCTCCGGGTATCCAGAAGCGGCATATCCAGCACCACAATATCAATCCCTTTTCCTTTCGTAAGGATCCGCCACTGTTCCAGGATCTCTTCATAATTACGGCCCAGCCGGTCAATACTCTTTATGTAGAGCAGATCATCCTTTCTGATGCGTTTCATCATCCTCTTGTAGGACGGGCGGTTGAAATCCTTTCCCGACTCCTTGTCAACAAAAATGTTCTTCTCCGGAATCGATAATTTCTGAAGGGCATCCAGCTGCCTGCTCTCGTTCTGATCATAACTGCTTACCCGGATATAACCATACGTACTTATCATACATGCCTCCTTTCCTGCATATGGCAGGTTGTTTCCTTGTAACAGTCCAGACGTCCCGAACCGTTACATTCCCTTTTGTCACAATAAAATAATAGCCCAACTGGAATAGATTTCCATGCCGGACTATTATCATTGCCATCTGCAACTATGGGATTCCATGTATTACCTGAAGCTTCCTGGTTTTATGTTACAGTTTTACATCATTGTATCATCTCTTAGGACCTCTGCCAAACTGATTTTTCGTACATTTTGCCACGCAAGATAATACGCCAGCGCCACGGAGCCTAAAATAGCCGCCATAAACAGAAAAACCGGAACCAGCGGCGCCTCTGCCATGAACACTCCCACCTCAAGATAGCTCATCTTCAGCATATACCCTGTTGCAATGATCACCAGGGGAAGACTGATCAAAACCGGTCTGCCTGCAATGACCAGAGCCTCTATACAGAACATCTTTTTAAGCTCCCCGGGCGTCAGCCCCACTGACATATATCTTGCAAATTCCCGTTTCCTCTGGCGCACGAATCCCAGGGTATTGGAAAACACATTGCCAATGCCAATAACCGCAAGGAGGATGCAAAAGCCTCCAAATATCGCCATCATCCCCTGGATCTGTCTGTTATTTGTTTCATATTCCTGGATACGGTTTTCGCATTCTATGGTATATGCTCCGCTGACAAGCCGGCCTATCTCATCCTGAAGCTGATTCAGTTCCTCCAAAGACGCGTTCTCTCTGCCCCGGACACAGATATAAGTGTCTTCTTCCATTCCTCCTGTCTTTCCCTTTATCTCTTTCCATAAAGATACCGGGATAAAATGCACCAGCTCATAATAGTCAAGGGTCGCGTATTCCTCCCTTAAAGCAGGGACTTTATCTGTGTAAGCAAGGACTGGTATCCTGGCTTCCCTTTCCTCTTTTTCGCCGTATGCCATGGAGGTGTCCCCATCGGCGTCTTCCCTCATACCTGACGGTCTCAAAACACTTACAGCGTTTTCCCCTTTTACATAAGGCACATAATCCGGATGCCTGAAATCCGGATTGGTCACATCCCGGATCTGGTTCAATATGACTGCCCCATCCGTCCGCGGCGCGGCTCCGATCTGTTCACAGTAAGCCTGAAAACTGTTATCATCCAGTATGACTATGGGGGCATTTACCAGCCATCCGCCATCCGTCTGTGTTACATTGAAAGCTTTGGAAAATCCCCCAAAGGCTTTCATTTCTTCGCTTATTTCTTCCTCTGCAACCACCCTCTCTGCATCTGCCTTTTGATACACAATGGCGCTCTCCAGCCCGCTTATGCCCCGGATCAGATCGGTTTCTTCAAACGTATCCACATCCACATCCTTTATGGTAACCATTATATCCCATACTCCCTGGTACCTTTCAAAATAGGTTTCTCTTGTACTGATTCCAGAAAGAGCAAAGAAACACTGCATAATCGAAAATGCAAGAAACGCAAATATAAAGGATAAGGATGCTGTTCGCAGGGCTTTTTGCTGTGCTTTCAGGGCATTGCCTGCCAGCTCTCCTTCCACTCCAAAAAGCAGGGCAGGTAAATAAGAATTTTTCCTGCGTTTTAACTGTAATTCGCCAGTATTTTTGATTGCCTCAAGGGGTGTCAGCTTACTTAATTTTCTGGCTGGCAGCCATGCAGAGATCCATATAGTTATAATTGTTACAAGCAATGTCAAGACCAGAACCAGGGGATGGTAGCCGAAGACCGACTCATGCCGTCCCGGGATACCGCTGCCCAGCAAAGCATTTACCATTTGCAAAAGTCCCATATTGCCTGCGATCCCTGCCAGAGTCCCAAGGATAACCGGCACTGCGCAAAGAGTCCCCGCTTCCTGCAAAAGACAAGTCCGGATCTGCTTTGGCGTGGCTCCAATACTTGAAAATATGCCAAACTGGTGAATCCGCGCGTTCATGGATACTGCAAAGGAATTGTGGATAATCACAATCAGCGAAAATGAGGCCAGAAGCGTTATCAGTATAAACATGGGAAACAACAGCCTGGGAGCCGTATCACTGGAATCCCGGATCAGGTACATGGCCAGAAGTTCGTAATTATATATGATTTCTTCCGGCTGGGCTTTTATCTGCCGGGCAATATGTGGTGTGTCTGAAAAAACATGGTTCATGTCTTCAAAATAAATATCCAATACTGGTCTGGTTCCCTTATGCCCTTTTTCGTTTACTATAGCATCCTTTTCTATGACATCCTTTACATTGGCAAAATTTTTGACAGCTTCTATATCTTCCTCTGAAAATTCTCCAATGATCCGGCTGTGCCAGCTGCCTTCCTCTAGTCCAATCCGCTCAACCTCATATTTCCAGACATTATAAAACAGCCCGCACAGCAGGGATAAAAGCAGGGCCGAAATAAATGCCGCTATCATCACGGCCATACTGGAGGAACGGTTGTTTTTAATATAATCAGATGAATAATCCTTCCACATATCCATTACCTCCGCCGTTCGTCACTGACAATCCGCCCATCTTCAACCGTTATAATACGCTCAGCCTCCAGAGCCACCTTTTCATCATGGGTAATCAGTAAAATGGTCTGCTCCAGATTGCGGCCAGCCAGCTTCAGCATGTCCACAATCTCTTTGGAATTTTTCTGGTCCAGGTTCCCGGTGGGCTCGTCCGCCAGAAGCAGGGCCGGACGGTAGATCAGGGAACGCGCAATCGCCGCCCTCTGCTGCTGTCCGCCGGATAACTGGCTCGGCAAAGCCTCCAGCTTATCTGCAATACCAAGGGCTCCCACAACCTTCTGGAAATATTCCTGATTGGGCTTTTTCCTGTCAAGGGCAAGAGGCAGGAGTATATTTTTCCGCACCGTAAGGGTGGGAATCAGGTTATAAAACTGATATACAAGCCCGACTTTTCTGCGCCGGAAAATTGCCGCCTGGGTCTGGTTCAGTGTGGAAAGGTCTGTTCCCTCTATCATAACCGTTCCTTCTGTGGGCTTATCCACAGTGCCGATAATATGCAGCAGAGTGGACTTGCCGGAACCGGATGCTCCCACAATAGCCACAAATTCCCCCTTGCTGACTGACAGGTCAATCCCGTTTAAGGCTATTACCTGATTTTCCCCTGAGCCATATACCTTCCTGACACCCTCACATTTTAAAATCTCCATGTTTGATTTCTCCTTTCATTTGCATGCCTGCTTCCCGGGGCATCCCTGGACATTCCCGCAGATGTTTCATCCGCCTGCATGTTTTCGTGGGAACTGGGCTTGCAGCTTTCACAGTAAACCCCCATATCAGCCTTGCAGATACCACCATGAATGAAAGAGGGTTTACTTTGAGCCTCCGGCGGATGCGCAGAAAATGGGAATGGAAGATGTCACTTCGTGACCCCATTTTCGCGCAGTTCAGCGCCGGAGCGCTGAACTTTCAAAGTAAACCCTCATGTCAGCCAGCAGACGCCATCATGAATGAAAGAGAGTTTACTGTGAGCCTCCGGCGGATGCACACAAAATGCCAAAAACAAGCATTTTGGCGCTGGTACGGACAGCGCAGCAGGTGCGCAGTCCTACTTCGAGAATTTGATACTTTTATAATAACAATATAGCAAATGAAAGTTACAACTCAGTGACTGTAGAAACGAATTTCAAAAAGTGCGCCGCCGTCAGGCTTATTTTTTGCCCGTATGGTTCCGTTCTGACGTTCAATCACCTCTTTTGACAAAGCCAGCCCGATCCCAATACCACCCCCGCCTGCGTTCTGACCCCGGTAAAACCGTTGAAAAATGTGAGGAATATCTTCTTTTGCAAACCCTTCTCCATCATCCCATATCAGAATTTCTGTATAGAGCGGATTCTTCCCATAGGAACAATGAACCGTTCCCCCGGGATTGTGTTCCATACAGTTTTTCATCAGATTCATCACTGCCTCCATGGTCCAGTCCGGATCCGCGATGACCAGCATCTCCCCCAGCTCTGGTATATCAACAGAAGTGCAGGAGCTGACAAACAGCTCCTGAAGGTTGTCCGCCGCAAGAACAAGAAGGGTAAACACATCTACTTCATCCCTTTGTAAAAGGAGCGTTCCCGCATCAATCCTGGACAAGACCAGCAAAGCCTCCTCCAGATGAGTCAGCCGCGCAAGCTGTTTCTCTACCTGCTCCAGATATTTACAATGAGCATCCATGGCCGCAGGCGATTCAGGACCAGGGATGCCAGGTGCGCCCGCCATACGTCCATCCTCTGGCGGCACGCCTACCTGCTGGACCCACAAGGGTTTACTATTCAGGTTCTGCTTCATCATCTGGACAGACAGGGAAATGGCCGTAATCGGCGTTTTGATCTGATGTGCAATATTGGACAGATTTTCCGCAAACTCATTCTTTGCCTGCACCGCTGAGTCCTTCGTCTGATAAAGAAATGTCACCGTCTTATATATCTCATCTTCCAGTTTGGAAAAATCATCCTCCCCGGAGGCAGAGAGAACGGGTGCCTTTCCGGTATTCACATTTTCCAGATACTCCGTCAATGCCCGGATTCGCAAAGCTTCCATCTTATTCCGGTACAAAAAAGT
>Ga0137310_102468_pt1 | contig 10456 bp, 5 predicted proteins | sample NAcewiD2O_June_2_FD_97183 | JGI IMG/M metagenome (GOLD analysis project Ga0137310, IMG submission 97183) | Mouse cecal microbial communities from Vienna, Austria - N-Acetylglucosamine amended D2O_June | ecosystem: Host-associated > Mammals > Digestive system > Large intestine > Cecum | place...
TGCTGCCCAACATCCTGCAATGCAGCGAGAGCTTTATCGTGGCTGACACCAAGAACAGCCTGCGGGCCGAGACCGAGGCCGTACTTCGTCAAAATGGCTATAAGGTGCTCTCCCTTGACCTTTGCGGAGGCCCGTCCAGCGGCTACAACCCCCTGGACTACATCCGTCTGGACCCCAAGACCAACCGCCACAACGAACAGGACATTATGGCTGTCTCCGCCGCCCTTATCCCCATCGAGACGCCCCGGGACCCGTTCTGGGAGTTTTCCGCCCGGATTTACCTGGAGAGCATCATTGGCTATGTGCTGGAGAGCCTGCCGGAAGAGGAGCACACCATGGACTCCGTGGTACGCCTCTCCCGGGAGATTGGCACGGGCAGGCTCTCGAAGCTGATGGACGAGCTTGCCGTCCTGGACCCGGACTCCTTCGCCGCGCGCCGCTACTCTATTTGCCGGGACGGCGAAAAGGCCGACCGTACCAACGCCTGCGTGCTCATGTTCCTGGCGGAAAAGCTGGCCCCGCTGGACTATGCGGGGGCCAGGGCCATGTTCCACAACCCGGACAAAATCGGCCTTGCCCGGCTGGGCCGGGAAAAGACCGCCGTGTTTCTCGGCGTCAGCGATACCGACCGCTCCATGGACCGGCTGGCAAACCTGTTTTACACCCAGACCCTGCACGTCCTCTGCGATGAAGCGGACCACAATCCCGCCCACCGTCTGAACGTCCCGGTACGCTTCATCCTGGATGACTTTGCCGCCAACGCCCGCATCCCGGACTTTGACAAGATACTGTCCGTTGTCCGTTCCCGAGATATCTCCGCCAGCGTGATTTTGCAGAGCATTTCCCAGCTGGAGAGTATGTACGGCCACGCGGCGGCTATGACCATCATCAACAACTGCGACCACTGCCTGTACCTGGGCGGACAGGACGTGGAGACCGCCCGGTACATGGGCCTCAAGGCCAACCGCAGCACCGGCACGATGCTGTCTATGCCCCTGGACAGCGCGTGGCTGTTCGCCCGGGGAGAGCAGCCGAGGCTCACCAGGAAATTCGACCTATACAGCCACCGGCGCTGTCATGAGCGCCGGGGCTACGAAAAAACTGACCAAGAGGAGGCAATTGCATGAGGACAAACGCAGGCTACACAATTACAGATTCAGTTCATGTCGGGGACGTGGAGTTCGTGCTGGGAGAGCAAGAAAACGGCAAGCAATTTGTTACCTGGGAGTGCAAAGCCGGGAACGATTACTGCTGGGGCCACTACTTTGACAGCATTACCGCCGCCAAGCTGGACCTGCTCGCCCGGGCCCGCCACGCGCTGGAGGGGAACACCCCCACGCTCAAGCCCTATTTCTTCTGCATGACAATCTGTGCCATGCGGACAGGCATCGCCATTGGGCGCAGGTGCGGGGTGGTCTTTGCGGATAGCCGGGAATCGGCTGAAAGCACCGCCTGGGAGCGTTTCGGCGGGAACAGTGCCTGCAAATTGTGGGTGGATGAAGTCCCGGAGGAAGGGTACGATTACAATGTGTATAAGTCTGAAATCATATAGAAAAGGAGGTTTCCACATATGGCCGCGACCTATGACTCCCTCCGCGCCCTCAGCCGCCAGACCATGAAAAAACTGCTGGATGTGCAGGAGTGGCGGAAGTTTCTGGCCTTTGCCAGCCGGAGCTTTAAGCTGCCCTTCCCGGCCCAGGTGCTGGCCTATGCCCAGCGCCCGGACGCTGCCGCCCTGATGAAATCCAGCGACTGGGAGGCCGTGTACGGGCGTCCTGTCAAGAAGGGCTGCCACGGCGTCCCTGTGCCGGAGGGCCGGGGGAAGAAGCTGGTATACTATTACGACATAGCCGACACCAGGGAAACGGATGAGTCCAGACCGGTCCCGCTCTGGCACGTCCGGCCGGAAAATCAAAAGGGGATAGGTAAGGCTCTGGAGTCTTACCTCGGCAAGCTGGAGGACGCCTCTGGCTTTGCCGAAACCCTGCTTGCCGCTGCCAGAAAGACGGTCGCCTGCACCCTGGACGACCGCTTAGATGACCTGGCCGCCCATAGCCCCGGCAGTCTGCTGGAAGAGCTGGACAGCGATAACCTGCTTGCCGCCTACCGCACCATGATAGAGAACAGCGTGGGCTATATGCTTCTGTCAAGGTGCGGGCTTGACCCCTCGCCACATTTCATAGACGAGGACTTTTACGGCTTGCTGGACTTCAACACTCCGTCTACCCTGACGATTCTGGGCAGCGCCGTGACAGAAACCGCCGCCATGTGCCTGTCCGTGATTGCCAAAGCCGTGCGGAGGATGCAGGCCGCGCCGGCCGAGGCAGAGCGTGCCCCAGCCGTTCCAAAGCCCGCATTACTCCAGCCTGTCCCAGAGAAGCGCTACACCCTGCAAGGCGGGTGGGAGCTTGCCGTTGTGGGCAGCGACGCGGAGTCCATCCTGTACAGCTTTATCGACTTGCCTGAACAGGAGCCTGTCCCGGTATCCCGCAAGGACTTCGACCAATGGCTGGCGGCTGGCTTCATTCAGCCCGCCCCCGCCGCCATCCCGGCATGATGTACTACGGCAAAGATGCGATTATGGATGTCCGGGGAATCGGCCTGCTGGACTATCTACAGCGTTACGAGCCGGACAACCTGCGCCGGGTCTCGCCGGGGGTGTTCTGCACCAAAGAGCACGATTCCCTGCGTATCAGCAACGGCAAGTGGTACTGGTTCTCCCAGGGCTTTGGCGGCTGCTCGGCGCTGGACTATCTTATCAAGGTTAAGAATCTGCCGTTCACGACAGCTATGGAGCGGCTTCATGGAAAGGCGGCAGGTATGCCGTCTTTTTTTGCGCCCAGAAATCATGAGCGCAAGTTAGCTTTGCCAAACCCAAGCCCGTCCAGTGAACGTGCAGCCGCGTACCTGCTGAAACGCGGTATCGGCCAAGCCATAATTGACTACTGCCTGCGGACTGGCCTTCTCTATGAGAGCCTGCCCTATCACAACGCCGTGTTCGTAGGCTTTGACGCCCGGGGGCAGCCCCGGTATGCCGCCCTAAGAGGGGTGAACTCCAGCTTTAAGGGCGAGGCCAGGGGCAGCGACAAGCGGTTCGCGTTCCGCGTCCGGGCCGCGGACAGCGCGGCGCTCCATGTGTTTGAGGGGGCTGTCGACCTGCTGTCCTATGCCGCCCTGGAAACGCTGGACGGAAGATTCTGGCGGCGGGACCACCTGCTGTCTTTGGGCGGGGTATCGGGAAACGGCCTGCCCCCCGCTCTCGGGCAGTTTCTGCATGACGAGAGAGGCATCCGGAAAATCGGCCTGCACCTGGACAACGACGCCCCAGGGCGCAGGGCTGCGGAATGTATCATGGACTGTCTGCGGGGCCGGTACGCGCTCTACGACCTGCCGCCCCCGCAGGGGAAAGACTATAACGACTGGCTGCGTTTGCGGCTGCAATAAGAAGGACAGAATGACGCAACTGAAAATTTATGAGGGAGAGGTCAACACCAGCCTGCTCAATGATATTATCGCCTTTGTGCTGGAAACAGCCGGGGCCAGCCACGCCCAGAGGGAGTTTGTAAAAGAGCGCTGCCTGTTTTACGATAATACCGCCAATGCCAGCGACCTCCAGGACAAGTACGGCTTCCTCTACCTGGGCGAGCTGCTGGAACGCTACGAATCCCGCTTTGGCATGGCCCTCCCCGACCTGCGGGCTATTGCCCTGGCCCTTGGCTATGTGAAAGACCTGCTGACAGATGAAATGTTCGTCGGCCCCCAGCGGGTGGACTTCATGCGGAAAGTGCGGGAGGGGTTCCGGGGCGATATCTACCTGACCGCCGCCCGCTATCTGCTGGAGGACGAAAAGGACGCCGGCCTTTGGGAGAGGATTTTACTGGGTACACAGTGCGCCAAGACCGAGGAACTGCTCTTCGCCATGAGCGTCCTGCCGGACTTCGCCCAGGCCGAGCGCGCCTTACGCCCTCAGCTGTCCGTTTTGCTGGGGAGCGGACGCACTGTGCCCGCCATAGGCAATATGCGCCTGTTCGCCTGGCTGATTGCCCATGCCGCACCCCACGTCAAGACCCTGCGGGGCAAGGACACGGCCCTGTTCCGGGCCATATGTGCCCTGCCCGCCTCGAATGTCAAGCCGGGGAGCAAGCCTTATATTGTGCTGGAATCCCACGGCTACACGCCCCTGGAAATCGCCTGCCTGAATATGCAGGCGGCGCTGGCCCCAGAGAGCAAGCTGGGCCCTGACTCCCTGGTGACGGAGAAAATCGTGGTGGGGCTGTTCCAGACGGCTCTGGGCCAGCCTGTCCCTCTCCCGGAGGAAGTGTACCCGGCCCTTGAATGGCTCTTTCGTAAGTACAGCCGGTTCCGCATCAAATGCTATGGCTGCGGGACCCTTGCAGACGCTCTCAAAGAGGGGGCGCGAATCCAGGAGCCTGCCACTTTCGCCTGGTTCACAAAATTGGCGGGGATAGGGCACCCGGCCCTGGACGGCTTCGACATCCTGGACTCCAAGTGGGATTCCCTGGCAGGTTCTATGGACCAGGACAAATACAAGGGCCTTTTTGAGCGGGACCTGCACAGCGGTCTTTCTCCGGAGGACTTAACAGCCCGGATAACGCGCTACGACCAGCTCACCGGCGGCGATTACAAAACCGCCTGTACCGGAGAAGCGTACAGTTCCTGTTTTTCCCTGCTGGTGAACAACGGCCTCGTTGACCTATGGGCCTGCTTCCAGGAAAGCCTGGACAGTGAGGGGAATGTCAAAAGCCCGGACGCTATGGGCAATATCCGGCGATACCTGAAAGGCATATCCACCGCGCAGGCATACCGGTTCTATGAGAAATTCTTCTCCGAGTACGGTATGCCCGGCTTGAAGCGCTTCTGGAACTGGGAGCACAGGGATTTTAAGGAAAGTCTATATCGTCCTAACTATAGCTATTACTCCCGCTCGGAGTCCCTGCACCTGAAGCGTGATTTTCTGGACATAGACGGCCACCGGCAGCTGCTGGACTGGCTGCAGGACTACTGCTTCTGCTACGAGCCGGAAAAATACGCCGGCCTTGTGTCGGAAATCCTGCGGGACGGGTTCGCGCCGGAGCTGCTCTCCCCGGCGGAACAGCGGGAACTATTCGACCTGGCAATCAGCCGGGTACAGGTCCCAGATTATGTTGTCCGGGAACTCAAATCACGGTATCTGACAGAGCAAGAACAGCAGGCTGACCGCGCTGCAATCGCCGCCAGGAAGCAGGAGGCAGAGGAGCGGAAAAAGCGGGAAGAACTGCAAGCTATGCGGGATAGGTATACCAGCGCGGAAAACTGGCAGGGCGTTCTCAAATTTCTGGAGAGCTACCGCAACTACCACAGTAAGCAATCTCTGGCCTGCCGCATCGCCCGCGAGGGGCTTCCCAGCCGGCTGGCTGCTGGCCAGCTGGAACATGAGGAACTGACCGCCCTGCTGGCTGTCTACGCCCTGCTTTTGAAAAACAATGCCATAGAGTGGCCGGATGTACAGGAGCAGATTCAAAAATTAAAGGAGGATTTTGAGCATGACAATGACAGCGCAATGTGTCCGGCCTGCTGACCTGGGGAAACGGATAAAAGAGCGGGCCGCCGCCATTTTGGACTTAAACGAACGTCACTTATCGCTGGACTGGCTGAAAGAGTATGGCCTTCCCCAGCTGGGGGAAGCCTGCGGCCGCGTGGCGCGGGAACTCCCCGGGGACGCGGCCATGGGCCCGCACATACAGCGGGAACTGATTCAAAGGCAGGACTTTGCCCGGTATCTGGCGCGGCTTCTGCCGCTGCTGGAGCAGGGGCAACTTGACCGCTTGGACAGCCTGCTGGCCTCCTGCCAGGAACACGGAGTTGCTGTTACCCGCTATGGCCTGAAAGAACTGGTAGAGTGTCTGGTATATGACGGCCTGGAACCCAACGCCCGGCTGGTCTACCTGGAAAACTTTGCCTCCATGGTGCTGCCCTATAAACAGCGCGACACGGTCATTAACAGCCTGCGCCAATGCCGGGATGTGCCCGTGAAGCTTACCCGCCAGCAGCAGGACCAGCTTTTGGAGCCTTACGTGCCTGGCAGCACCCTGTTCCGCAGTTCGCCGTTTCGCGAGGTGTGGGAGCTGCTGGAACGCTGCCCGGACCTGCGGAAGATACCCTGGCTTCTGCACAACCTGCAAATTAAAGAAAACCTGGGTATGCCGGAGTATGCCCGCTTTGCGGAGGCTCCGGGGGAGCACATCCGCCTGTTGGCCCGCCTGACGGACAAGCTGCTTCCCGCTGCCGCCGCCCGGTTTCTGGACCATTGGCAGCACGACGGCTGCTCTCTGAACGCCCTGGGCCAGATGGTCCGGCGCACGGCCCTGCATGGGGATATGGATTGGGAAAAGGCCCTTTGCAGCTACAGCGGCTATGTCAATCTGATTTCCGGCGTAAAGTTCAAGAACCTGGACCTCGCCGCCCTCCCCCAGCACCTGGAGGACGTCCTGCTCTACGCCATGGCCAACGGCAAGGCTCATTTCATCCGTCTGGTAGATGGGAACCCGGGGGCGTTCCTTGACCTGCCCGCTTACTCCTTCCTACTGCAAGGGCAGCTCTACCGGGAGCACTTCAACCTCAACCAACTTTCTGCCAAAGACCTGGCCTGCTGTGCCTGGATGCGCAGGGCAAAGCTGGATATCCAGCACCTTGTCCCCGGCAGGCGTTACACATTCCCCGAGCTGCGGGCGCTGTACGGCGTCCGGAAGCCTTATTTGGACTTTTATCACGCCTTGAAATCGGAAAGCCAGGACTATAGGCTGCGGGTGTTCAAGGAAGTGTGCAAGCGGGAGGCGCTTAGAGATATTGCCGCCGGTTCAATAGACGCTCTCGCCGCCCTGCTGGACCAAAAGCCGCTAAGCGTGTGGAGGCAGGAACTGTTCAGCCATATTGACGGCCTGTCCCCGGCGGACACGGCGCGGCTGCTGGTCCACTTGGACGGCGTTCGGCACCTGCTGCCGGGCATGGAGAGCCGCAGCGACGTCCTGCTTGCCCTGCGCAGCCTGGATGCCCTGGGGCAGTTTCAGACTATGGACGGGTTCAAGGCGCGTCTTATGGAGGTAGACGGTGACTGGCGCTCATTGGCCCAGACCATGGGCCTGACTGCTGATTTCATAGAACAGCACAGAGAAAGTATTGCCGGATTCTTGAGTCAGGACGGCGCGGCTATTGCCAGCGCGTATATGCGCTGCTTGGACGAAGCCCACCAGGAAGCGTACCTGCGGGTGGTAAAGGCCGAGCTGATGGGCCGCCTGCGGGAAGTGAAGTACCATGAGGGCGACCTGCGGCGGGAGCTGGACATGAATATCCCCAGCCGGGTTAAGAGCCAGTGGCCGGAGAATCTTGCTGTGACGGTTGGCGGCATGGAGGCCGGGGAGCATGACGGCTTCTTTGACACCATGCTCCTGGGCTGCCAGCCCCAGCGGACCTGCCTGTCCTACTTGGACGGTATGTACAGAAAGTGCCTGCTCTCGGCCTTTGACAGCAATAAGAAGGTGCTGTATGCCCGCCTGGACGGACGTATCGTGGGCCGGGCATTCCTGCGGCTGACCAAGTGCCGCAGGACCAGCGCCGGGGGCGGCAGCCTGACCTTTGTGGACCTGGAGGCTGGGGGAACCGGCCAGCAGGAGCGCGAGCAGATGACCCTATTCCTGGAACGGCCATATATCAGCGGCCTAGGGCCGGAGGCCAAAACACAGGCGGCACAGGCACTGGTAGAACTGGCAAAGCGCAAGGCGGAAGAGCTGGGCATCCTGCTGGTACTCAGCCAGGATTACGCGGACTACAGTCCCCAGGGCTTCACCCAGACCCGGCTGCATATCTTCATTTCCAAGTCCAAAGGCGGGGCGCAGTACCTGGACAGCCTGGACGGGGATGCAGCGGTCTCCAAGGAGGGCAGCTACCAGGCCAACAGGTTCCTGATTCAAAGCTAACACGCAGAGCAGTCCCGGCCAGAACTTGGCTGGGGCTGCTTCTTTTTTTGGCCCAAAATTGGACCCGAAATGGGCCAAAAATGGCCCCTAAAAGGCCCACGAATGGGCCACGGGTACTTTCAGCCCAAAATTGGCCCCTAAAAGGGCCAAAAATGACCCCTAAAAGGCCCACGAATGGGCCAGCGCCGAGGCAGCCCCCCAATGCGGGCTTTGGACAAAGGGGGAGGATGATAACAGCAGAGCCATGATATGCGGATTGGCTGTCGCATCGTCGCACCCCGCCAAAAAACTTTTTCTGTCTTCTGTATGCTGCCTATTTCTGTTTACTTAAAAGTTTGCAAAAATAGGTGAGACAGTGCGACAAACTTCCAGCTTTCCTTTTCTGGCAATATGCTTCCATGTCCCACAACCTGTCGCACCATGGTCGCACGGTTGTCATCCCTGCCTCTGTCCTGCCCGCCAATGCCCAAGCTGAAGCCTGCTTACGAATGTTAAGAGGACTCCCATCCGGGAGCCCTCTTTTTTATAGGGGGCCAGCGGCCCCATTCCAGCGACAGCCAGGGGTGGGAACTCGCGTCAAGGTTCTCAGCCCATCAGCAAACTATCCAAAGCTGCTCGCCTGCAACCCCGCAGCACGCCTCCGCCTGCTTTGCAGTTTTGCAAACTGCCCGAGGCTGCGAACGGGACGAGGGCCCCTCACGACTATCCGTCGCAATGCCGGGGCGATTGCTCCCAATTTTTTGACTTATCACCGGCGCGTTTTTTTTACGAATTCGCGGTGACAACACAGGACACAGAAGGCCCATGAAACGAGGAATTTTCGCGGCGCCGATGACAACGGTGACAGCGGATGACAAAATTTTGGCCAAATTTTGCAGCTTGTCACCGCCCGAAATGCCGCTATTCATGGGCCAACTTGGCCTTCCGGGGCCTTATGGCCCGCGAGAAGACCAAAAAGGGAAAAGGGCATAAAAGCGGCGACGCCACCCCTGCGGGGTGACGGTCGGCATAGCCGACGCCGTTGCCCGCCATTGGCGGGCAACCTCTCCGCTTCGCTCCGAGGCTTTTACTGCGCTGCGCTTGCCCTAAGAACAGTCCCCCGGACTGTTCTTAGGGTGCCCTGAAGCGGCACAGCCGCCACAGCCGAAACGATAAAGCTGCCAATCGTTTCGGTTTTAAGGGCAAGGGCTTCCGGCTTGTGCGCGGTACTTCGATAAGGTTATGATTGAAAATACGCTTAGTCAAAAACCAATCATTGGCAAGAGTAGCCGCAAAAAAATTTTTCGTGAGACTTTGCAATGGTGACGCGGCTTTTCCTCGATTGAGACAGTTTTCCCACCAAAGGCACCCTTGATTTTCCCGATTTCGGTATGGTAAAATTACATCATAGCCCAAATTATGGAAAAATCGCAAGGAGAGGATGCCTATAAACGAATGCTGAAAATCCACTTAGTCAACGGCCCATTATGGGCAAGAGTAGCCGCAAAAAAATTTTTTCGTGAGACTTTGCAATGGTGACGCGGCTTTTCCTCGATTGGGACAGTTTGGCACCCTTGATTTTCCCGATTTCGGTATGGTATAATTACATCAGAGCCCGAGATATGGCAAAAACGCAAGGAGAGGATGCCTATAAAACAACAGAGCACGAATAAAAATGGTCGGAATTTCCTCCCATGGAAATACAACCAAATATTTTAAAGGAGTGTGATTTCATGCACCCAGAATTCCAATCAGACCCCCCAGTGGGCACCAACTTGACACAGTGGGGGGCGGAACCAGAGGCCCAGGAAAGAAAGGAGCCGAAGCCTCACCCTGACCTTGAAAATGCCGTTGATGGCAGCACGTCAGATGTTCAGAATGCCGCAGCCACTGGAACAATCTTAACGTCGCTGCGCACTCGCGACCAGTTTTTGCAGTTCATATTACTTGATTACTTGCGGGAACTGAAAAAGAAGAACGCTTCTCTAACTCCCGAGGAGGTCGCGGGGGGAGCCGTAGAGGATATAAATTTGGCAATTAGAGTCAGAAACAACAGTCTTCCTAAAGGGGAAAAAGATGAAAAGTGGAAATTTTTAGACGCACTTGACCCCCCACGGATTGCTGCTTGCTGCATAGGACTGAATCATGTCAAACGGATTCAGCTTAATAACGAGGATGACGAGAAAAGTTATGTTCTTGGCATCTACGAAAGGGATGGCCCAAACCGTGGTATCTACAACATTGATGAAGACGCCATCAACGCGCTTTGCCGGCGCTATAACAGTTCCCTGCGCAAGAGCGATATCAGCGAAATCAAGGCGGTTTTGATGGATACCGCGCCGATAGCCAGCCGGCTTCTCGACCCGAATTTGATTCCGGTAAACAACGGCATTTTTGATTACAAAAAGAAGCGGCTAATCCCTTTCAGCCCGGAATATGTATTTACATCCAAATGCGGGACGGATTACAACCCGATTGCGACAAATCCCGTCATTATCAATCCG
>Ga0137310_102478_pt1 | contig 10418 bp, 5 predicted proteins | sample NAcewiD2O_June_2_FD_97183 | JGI IMG/M metagenome (GOLD analysis project Ga0137310, IMG submission 97183) | Mouse cecal microbial communities from Vienna, Austria - N-Acetylglucosamine amended D2O_June | ecosystem: Host-associated > Mammals > Digestive system > Large intestine > Cecum | place...
AGCTTGCGCCTGTCCCCGTATAGCCCCAACGGATTGTAGTACCCCGTAGTCTTTCTCGACACCCCGTAAGGATAGGATATCCTGCCCGACTCCACGTCCAGCACCACATAATGCCTGCTGGCAATCCCATACTGAATCAGATTGGCGATCCTGCTATCCGAGTACATAAGATTTAAAAACGCCATGGCTGCCTTTGGGTTCCCGCTGGTCACAGGAATCGTCCAGTATCCTGAGCTTGCATTGCCGCCCTCCAAAGTCACCTGCGTAGTCCGCAGACACAGCACCTCCTCCCCGAACAAAGCCTCCATCTCATACCCCGGCGCGCTGGAGCCCGGATAAGTCAAAACAAGCCCGCTCTCTATCAACTCCTCCGGGTAAGCATCCGTGAAAGCCCCGTCAGGATAAATGTACCCCGCCTCATACCACTGCCGCATATGCTCCAGAAAACTTCCATACTCCGGGGTCTCATAGATATTTACTACATATCCATCTTTCACCAGCAGCCCGAAATCAGACGCCCCCCCTGCCAGCCCCCTGCCATCATACCAGGCATAAGTGGATTTGTTCATGCCGGAAGTAATCTGCCCCAGGGGATAGCTCTCCGGATACAGAGCCTTGCACCGGGCCAGAAAATCCGTCAATTCCTCCAGTGTATAAATATGGTCTGCCTCATAGGAAATCCCCGTCTCCCCCACCAGCCTGGCAGGCGCCCAAAGACCATAGCCCTTTCCCGGCAAATCAGACACCGGAGCCACTCCGTATGTCCGGCCTTTCACCACGGCTCCCTCTGTCAAAGATATCCCCTCCGCCAAAAGCCCCTGAATATCCCCGCCATGGGCCTCCAAAAGACTGTCCATAGGCTCCAACATCCCTCTGCTCACATAAGTAGCGATATCCTGGCCGCCCAGCATCATCAAATCAATCCGTTCGTTTTTGCTGATCCAAAGAGGATATTCCGTAAAAGCATCCGATGCGTCCGCCAGCCGGAATACGATTTCTGCGCCGATTTCCTCTCGTGTGATATCGTTCACGGCAGCGGTTACCAAATCCAGATCCTCCAGCACGCTGGTGGGCAAGGTTTGATAAGTCACCACTAACTGCTCCGTCTCTGTGGGAACAGCCGCCCATTCGCTGACCGGACTCTCCGAATCCGGCTCCCGCCCCCCGTCCTGCTGCCCGCAGCCCGCCAGAACCCCGGCCGCCATCCAGATACAAATGCTGCGCCCCAGCCACAGCCCGCCTCTGGGCCTGCCGCCGTTTTTACCCCCGGACCGGAGTATGCTTTGTATTCTCTTCCCAATTGCACTGTAAACTATATTCCCCATTCTACTGCTTATTCCACCGCACATATTCCCGCACCATCCCGTCAGAATCTTTGCCCGTCTCTTCCCCGTCCCGCCCAAATCTTTTCTCGTAGCAGGCTTATGGCAAATCAGAAGCCTTTCGGAACCAGTTCCCTATTTTCCCCGGCCTCCGTCATATAGGGCACGTCCAGCCACACCTGGGTCCCCTGCCCCAGGCTGCTGGTAATCTTCATAGACGCGGCATCCCCGTAGAATACCTCCATCCTCCTGCGGCAGTTCCAGACGCCGATATGCTCCTTTCCCATCTTGTCCCGGTAAATCTCCCCCCGTTTCAGACAGTCCAATATCTCCGGCTTGATGCCCCTGCCCGTATCGCAGACCGAAATCAGCAAATGCTTTTCCTCTTGTCTGATATTGATTAGCACCTCAATGGTGCTCCCGGACACAAGGGCATACTTCATGGCGTTCTCCACGAAATTCTCGATGAGCAAAGGCGGCACCAGAGCCTCTGCGCAGTCCGGCTGGATTCTGTGCACACTGGTAAAGGCTCCCGGGAACCTGATTTTCTGAATATTCACATAATTTTCTACAAACTCCATCTCCTTTTCCACTGTCACGAACCGGTCTGTCTCTTTCAGGGCATACCGGAAATACTCCACCAGCAGCAGGGAATACTCCTGGATACACTGGAAATTCCGGGACTGGGCCAGGCTGTAAATCATGTTGAAAGAATTCAACAGCATATGAGGATTTACCTGCAGGCGCAGATTGTCCAGCTGCACCTGGTACATTTTCGCGTCCTTTTCCCTGGACAGGCCAATCTCCTGAGCCATGCGGTTAAAGCTGTTGTAGAGGAAGACGAACTCCTCCGTCTCCCGTTTGTCCCAGCCGGCAATCCGGTAGTCCAGATGCTCCTGTTCCAGCTCCCTCATTCCCCGGTTCACGGTCTCCAGGGCGTGCACCACCCGCCGCTTCAGCCCTGCCCACATTCCCACGGCCAAAAGCACCGAGGCGCAGGCCACCCCAAACAGCCCCCAGTACAGCGGCGGAATGCCTATTCGAAACTCCTTGTCCACCACTCGGATGCCCAGCTCCAAATCCATGTCCGCGGCTTTCCAGCGCACATTCCTGGCCAGATACCATTTGGAAAATATCTCCTCCCAGCCGGATGCCGTATAGTTTTTGATTCTTCCGCTCTGAAAAGAATATATGTTGCCGCCGCTCCTGGCATACACCTGATTCCTGCGCCATAGGTCGGAGGTTCCCAGGGTGTCCAGGTATTTCTCCATGTCCAGCAGAAAGCCCGCGTAATAATTTGTGCACTCATACTGCCTGGAGAGGAAACGTCCCTCAGGGATGAAGACGAACTCCCAGTTATCTGCAGCCCCCTCTCCTGTTTCCTCCTGCCCCGAAATGCGCTCTTCCAGCGCGGCTTTCAGCTTCTCTATCTGAGCCACCTCATAGGAGCCCGCCGTATATTTCAGGTACAGCCGCTTCCCCTCCTTGTCATACAGCCATGCCTGTCCCTGCCGCCCGCCGCTCTCCCAGACCTCATAGAAATCCTCCAGCATCTCCAGGGTGGTAAAGGGGTTCCCTCCCTCCTCCAGCGTCAGCTCTGTCATATAGCGAAGCAGGAATCCGGAAAAGCGTTCTTCTATATTCTCCAAATCGGATACAAGACCGTTCATGGCCGTATCCAACTCCCTCTGGTATGCCTCCTGCACCTGCTCCGAAGTCTGATGAATGATAATGCTGCACAAGATTATCGCCAGCAGGTTCAGGGGCAGGAAAGTGCTTAGCAGCATACCGCCCAGTTTGGCCGTGATACTCTTCTTCATGGCTCCTCGCTCCTTAGATATGATTTCAAAAGCGAAACAGTTGTCCCCCATATTATTATATTAACGTGTTTTCATATTTGGCGCAACCAAAACGTTTCAGAGTTGTTCCATAGGCTGATCCGCCGCTTTCGCACTGTCAAGGTAGTCATTGTCCCTGACTATGACGACTTTTGTATAATCTAGCCCTGAAGCAAAGACACTGTCTTGCGGTATCTTCACTTTCAGTACACGCATTTTTTTCTGAAAAACGCAATCCCTTTTTACGGCAAATTCAGGCCCCTTTTGCCCTTGTCCGGGAAAAGAAGCAGGTCAGCCCGAATATGCCGATTCCCAGCAACGAAATCGCCACCGCCAGATATATATGACCGGGAGAATACACAAGCTCTATCTCATGTTCTCCCTCTGTAAGCTCCACCCCTATGAAAGCATCGAAAATCAGCTTTATTTCTGCTCTTTTGCCATCCACATATACTTTCCAGCCTTTCTCCCAGGGAACGGATGTGTACATGAGATTATCCTTTTTAACGCAGATATTGCCTTTCAGACTTCGGGAAGTCCACTCAGTCACCTCCAGTGTCTCATCTCTCAGCATGCTATACGCCCTGTCAAATGCCTCCTGATTCAAGATACTGACAAAAATCCGAAGATCTCCCGACTTTCCGGCGTCCATCTCCGACCGGACGGAGAACAGGTCTCCTTTTCGGTATGTTCCTGCCGGAAAAAAGCTCCCGTTTTCATAAATAGCATACGAGCGCGATGTCCCATTATATTCAACTTTTACAGTGTTCTCCGCGGTCTTCTCCGGTCTCAGATCCATGAACACATAAGCGGCTCCGTCCTTTGGCATTTCGTAATTGTATTTGAACTTTTCCTTTTCTTCCGAACTGCCCTCATCTTCAGATATCCCAGGCTCTTCTAACCGGTTTCCGTCTGCGTCCGGCCGGTTTGTCTCCATCGCTTTTTCCGTATTTTCTAATGGCTTATACTGATACATCCCGTAACCGGACCTTGTGACATAGACATTTTCATGCCCCACATGAATCATGTCCAGCGCCTCGAAAATGTCTTCCACTGTTCCCGCAGCTGTTTTCAGAAGATTGTTCTGTATCTCAAACGGCGTGTCCCCTTCCAGCTTGAAATCCGCCGTTTCCCTTTCCACCATAAAGCCAATTGGAAGATATGACTCATTCTCATAAATATATACATCGCCGGATCGCGCGGCCTCCGTGAGATACTCTCCATTGACAGCCTCCGTTCCCCGGGAAATCAGATATTTCAGATTCAGGAAAGCATTATTCACAGGCGTGGAATTCTGATAATGGTATCTGTTGGCCGCCTGCCACGCGGCCATTCCCAGTTTCTCAAAAATCTTTGTGATAGCCACATTTGCTGTGGAAGAAAAAATCGCTGTTCCGTTGTAGTCATACAGCGCCGGCGCATTCCAGCCATGGCGGGCTGCCAGTTCTGTTCTGTAAAACGTACCATTTCTTTCCGTCCCTTCCAAAGACAGCGTTTCGTCTGCCCTGATCCCGGCCAGTGCCTCCTCCACCTGCGCATATCTGTCCGGAAAGCCATCCCTGTCCGTGGTTCCGATTGCTTTCGTTCCGGCCAGTACAGTGGGCACAAGCTCCAGTCCGGCCGTCGCTGTCAGCAGGAAAAGCAGAACCGCCTTATTCCGCTTCTTCCAAACCAGGAAAGCCAGCAGCGCCAGATAGGCAATTATCAGCAGCAGATTTTTTATCAGAAACGGCCAGAGCTCTTTCCTTTCCGCCCGAAACAGTTCCACTCCAAAAGTACCGCCATTCTCCTTTCCATACCTGTACAGACGGTCCGCCGCCACCAAAATCCAGCACAATATCCCCACGGCGCACACAATCTTCCAGTCCTTTTTCCGAAGCGTATCCAGCTCTCCGTATGCCCTGTATGCAAGAAGGACCAGAAGAAATGAAAAAATAAATGTAAACCTGTACGGCAGGGAATTCGCACTGTGAAAGCCATGCCATATATAATTCAGCAGATTGACATTCGTGCCGGCGAACACAAACAGTAGTGCCGACAGACTGCCCCATTTTCCCTCCCTGACACTTTAGGCAGCCTGCAATATACCATCAGCAACAGTACGCAGAGCACGCCGCAGTAAAGATACGGCTGTCCTCCCATCCGCGTCGGTTCCAGATAAGCAAACAAATTGGAAAAGGTCTCTGTCCAGCCTCTGACTGTCAGCTGCTTTCCAGGCCCGCTGCTGCTTTTATATGCGTGGCTCAGAGTAACCATCGTCGGCAGTGTGGCCACAGCCGACATCATAATGGCCAGGCCGGAAAACAGAATGATGTTCCGCAGATTTTCCCACAGCTCTTTTATACTGTTTTTCTGTATAAAACATTGTGCAAAAAAGAATATCACCGTAAAGATACACACCATAAGCCCGATATAATAATTTGCCAGAATCGCAAGTGCAAGAGAAACGGTATACAGCCTGAATTTCTTCTCCCTTACCAGCAGCCAGATACCCAGAGCAACCAGCGGGAGCAGCGCAAAGGTATCCAGCCACATGATATTCCAGAAATAGCCGATATTCCAGCCGCACAGAGCATAAAAGGTGGAAAATATGATTACCCCGTAACAGCGCTTATCGCTCTCCGGAATTTTCAGGGCTTCTCGATTTCTCTTTGCTTTCCGGGTTCCGCCAGCTTCTCTGTTTTTTTCGCCTTTTTCATTTATCATAATCAGGGCATAGGCACAGAAAGAGCCTGCAAGCCCTGTCTTAACCAATATAAATAAGCCGAAAACCTCTTTTAAGATGCTTTCAGGGAACAAAACAAGCAAGAGATTCAGCGGGCTTGCTAGGTAATAGGACATCAGGGAGACAAAATCACTCCCCAAACCCAGCCTCCAGCTGTAGAGCAGAGATTCCCCGCTTCTCAGCTTTCTGTTCAGTTCCACCAGAAACGGGTAATACTGATTCCATGCGTCTACCACCAGTACCTGCCTGTTCCCGAACGGGTAAACTTTCAAAAGTGCAAATGAGAGAAACAGAATGCAAAAGGGTACCGCGAATGCAATACCGTAAATCAGTATACTTTTCTTTTTTTCCATGTTCAGAATCTCCTTCGGTATAGAGCTTGAAAGCCCGCTGGCCTGCGCATTGTTCCGCCTTTCGGTCTTTCCTGTAATAATGAAAAAGAAGCAGGAGCCTTAAAAATGTGACTCCTGCTCTTTTTATGCAAATCATTGTACTGCATTCTGCCAGGCCGATGGCTTTTATACCGTCAGCTTATGGCAGATATAATCACATCTTTTACATCTCTTCTTCCGTTTTCTCCCACTTCTTGACAGAGAAGACTGCAAGCGCCCCATTGACTACCGCATACAGGAGCATCAGAACAGTCCATTTGTCTACGATAATCATAGGATTTTGCATGTTTTCAGTCAGAATAAAGGTGATTACTGCAAATACTGCCGGAAGAATACTCAGTACCCTTATCAGGCCTTTTCTCTTCAGCTCGTCTTCGTCTTCGTCCTCGTCCTTACGCTTTCCTACAAAATAGAAAGTCAGCGTTAACAGACTCGCCAGTGCGGTCAGAATCGTCAGGATCAGATTCAGCAGCGCCCATGACGGAGAACCGCTTCCGAGTTCGTTCATGGCTGCAAGAGGCACTTCCTCCTCTGTAATATCTGCAATCTCTTCCTCAGGATCGGTCTCTTCAGGCTGCTGTGCAGGTTCCGTTTCCGGTTCCTGTTCCGGCGCTGCCTGAGGCAATTCCTCATCCGGGATCTCTACTTCATCCTGGGGTTCGGGTATCTGTACCGTCGGTGCAACAGGTACTGCCTGTGCAATCGGTGCAGCCGGTGGCATGGGTTCTTCGGGCACATCCGGTGTTCCCTCGGCTCCGCCGTCTCCGCCATCCGGGTTTACGGGTACCACAGGTGTTCCTTCATCAGCCGGTTCGTTTGGTGCCGGTTCTGTCGGGGCCGGTTCCGTTGGGGCCGGTTCCGTCGGTGCCGGGTTCGTCGGGGCCGGTTCTGTCGGGGCCGGTTCCGTCGGGGCCGGGTTCGTCGGGGCCGGTTCTGTCGGGGCCGGGTTCGTCGGCGTCGGCTCCGTCGGGGCCGGGTCGGTCGGGGCCGGTTCCGTCGGTGCCGGGTTCGTCGGGGCCGGTTCCGTCGGGGCCGGTTCCGTCGGATCTGTAGGGTTCGTCGGGGCCGGGTCTGTCGGATTCGTCGGATCTATAGGGTCTGTCGGGATCGTCGGATTCGTCGGATTCGTCGGATCTGTAGGGTCTGTCGGGATCGTCGGATCTGTCGGATTCATCGGATCTGTAGGGTCTGTCGGATTCGTCGGGTCGGTCGGATTCGTCGGATCTGTAGGGATCGTCGGCTCCGTTGGATTCGTCGGGTCCGTTGGATTCGTCGGCTCCGTTGGCTCCGTTGGATTCGTCGGCTCCGTTGGATTCGTTGGATTCGTCGGCTCCGTTGGATTCGTCGGCTCCGTTGGATTCGTCGGCTCCGTCGGGTCCGTTGGATTCGTCGGCTCCGTCGGGTCTGTTGGATTCGTCGGATTCGTCGGATTCGTCGGGTCTGTCGGATTCGTCGGGTCTGTAGGCTCCGTCGGATTCGTCGGCTCCGTCGGATTCGTCGGATTCGTGGGGTCCGTCGGATTCGTCGGGTCTGTCGGATCTGTAGGCTCCGTCGGATCGACTACAGAAGCTTTACACTCCACATCAAATCTCACCGGAGTTGTGCTGCCGCCAGAAACTTTCCACCCCTCTTGGGCATCCCATTCAAAAACAACAGTTTTATTGGTCTGTCCTGCTGCTAATGTATGCTTTTTTCCTTTCTTCAATGCTGTGTATGCTTCCGCATATTTCTCAGCAATAAAGGTTACCTCACAGGTGTAAATACCATTGTTTTTAACAACGCTTCCGATCGTAATACGATCTGTGTGTACCACTTGCCCATTTTCGGTATTGTAGCAGTCAAACTTACAGGTATTTGAATCATGGCGCTCAGGCACACAATGTACTAAAACCGCTGCCTCGCCGCTTCCCTTGACAAGCTTATTCACAGCCTGCGGTGTAGGCGGTTCAGGCGGCGTTTCATCAGGCTGCGCCGTTATCACAGTGTTCCCACTGGACTTTCCGCCATCCCATTCAGCTTTGGCCTCGTTATAGATCTCCCCGGCCTCATTTGCTTTTACCCAGACATGCAGTTCTTTAGCCCCATTTGCAGGTACAGTCACGTTCTGCCAGGTTACGGTACGCGTTGCTTCGTCATAGACGCCTCCGTCAGACTGAGATACTTTAGAGAAATCCAACTTTTCATTCAGTGTGTCCGTAACTGTCATAACAACAGCTTTTGAATTATCGTTCTTCAGCCTGATAGTATACTTGAATTCTTCACCGACAATAGGATGCTCCTTGCTGGGTGTCTTGATGACAGTGATCTTATCATTCGCAATCTCAGACTTTTTCGACCAAGTAGCTGCATAGGTAATCACACCGTTCTCATCTGCGTCATCCGCACTCACCACAGGGTTAATTGTGGGTGACCATCCTTCAAATGTATATCCTGCGCGAACAGGTACGACTACGCTCGCGCCACCCACAACTATCGTCTCCGTTTTTCCGGTCTCCTCACCAAATGCAGGAGTTGCTTCACCGGCTTTCAAGCCTTCTGTCCTCTGATCAGCAAAAATAGTCTGACCGTTTACACCGTCCGTATAACAAACAGCGTATGTCTTCGCAACAGGCGCCTTGTGGGTTATATCCACATAAACGGGAGCATCCTCAGTCAGGCAATACCAGCCTTCCTGGAGGCGTGTTCCTGCATAAGTGCAATATCCGCCCTTAAAGTAATAGAACGGTGCAAATACATCTTTCTCTCCATCCGCAAGATAGTGAGTTCCATACCTGGATTCAAAAATGCGGCTCCAGCGAGACAGGTAATATTGCTGATCTACATGCACCTTGCACATCCAGGTCCATTCGCTCTGGCTCAATTTGCTGTTGCTTCCGTCATATGCCACAACCTCGCCGATGGTATAAGAGCCTTCTGCAAGTCTGGAGAATGTACCATCATGCCATTGATCATTCCTATCCACACACCGAACGCGAACTGCTATATTACCATTATAAAAATCTTGCACAGCCTCATCCGTAGGTGGCTCTGGCTTATTCCCCGGTTCTACGGGCGGCACAGTACCGCCTGTCTTGTTCGTAACCGTATAGTCAAAGTTCAGGTTCATGTTCCAGGTTCCCAATGTGTCATGTGGATACTTGGCATCCACACCCACTGAGATCTTTGTTGTACCGCTGCTTTCACCAGGAGTAAATGTAATGGACAGCTTACCTCCATTTGTACTGTATGATGCCGTTGCAACGTTGGGATTAGAATTGGTAATATGAACCCAGTTGTAGTCGGTCACATATGCTGAGCCACCCCACATACCAGTTGCCCATACATTCGGTGTTCCACTGTCAGTAACAGTTCCTCCGTCCAGTGTTACAGTGCCGTAGCACGTATCACCCTGATCCAGATTTTTAGCCTCAGCAAACGCAGACTCTGTTATTTCACTGCCTTCCTCCGCCGCCTGAGCCGTCATTTCCGGCATAGCGCCCAGAACGAGAGCCGCAGCGGCAAACAGTGCGAACATGCGTCTGCCTAAACGCTTTATAGTTCTTTTCATCTCATCATTCCTCTCTTTGCTAAAAATTGCGGATGCAAAGTATCCGGCGGCCGGGCTGGCATAGTGCCTATCCGAAACTGTAGTTCCGTTTCAGAATCGTACCTTAGCCCCCATAGCTTTGCGTCCCGTCATTTCTAACGGTTTGCTAATTATAATCAGTAACCGGGCTGTCATGGCCTGCACCTTTTCATGCATACTTTAGACCCCTTGCTTTGCGTCCTGCCGTTTCCGGCAGTTTGCCTTTTATAATTAGCGGCCAGGCTGACATAACAATTTCAAACACATTCGAATTCAATCCAGCTGATTCAATTCAACTACGTTCCCAACTGCCTTAGTCCCTGTAGCTTTGCGTCCCGCCGTTTCCAACGGTTTGCCAGATTTCCATCGTCTCTACATTCACGCCTTGCCGCCCCGATGGCATGACCGCAAGGCATACTTCACTGGTGGACCAATCTCCGCCACTGCTTCCTGACGCATATTCTCCCCTCCTTTTCCGATGCTCCTTTCCTGCTACTCTTTTCCCATTCCCCTCTGCCAGTTTTTTCCCGTCCCGGCATCACAACAGCGCTGCCGCGGCAGAAACCTTATCCTGCC
>Ga0137310_102479_pt1 | contig 10415 bp, 8 predicted proteins | sample NAcewiD2O_June_2_FD_97183 | JGI IMG/M metagenome (GOLD analysis project Ga0137310, IMG submission 97183) | Mouse cecal microbial communities from Vienna, Austria - N-Acetylglucosamine amended D2O_June | ecosystem: Host-associated > Mammals > Digestive system > Large intestine > Cecum | place...
ATACTGACCTTTCTTGACAATCCTTTTGCCAAGAATTGTCTCATGGCCGCGCTGTTTATCACCATCGTTGTGCCGGTAATCCTCTACGGATACATGATTTTCATAGGCGCCCGCCGCCCGCCGCGCAATGACCAGAACACCATGGAAGACGAAGAAACCGGCGTCTGAATCCCGGCGGAGGAAACTGCTCCCCCGCCTTTCTTCATGCAGTCAGTCATCGTTTTCCCTCCCCATGCTGATCTCCACCACTATCACGGAGTTGACAGGAAGAACAGAACCTGGCGCCTGCTCCTGATACAAGACCACGCCTTGGGGAATCTGGTCGGAATAAACCATCGTGTCTCTGGACATTCCCAGCGATTCCATGTTCAGCAAAGCTTCCGCCTCGTCCGCGTTTTTATTGACTACATTGGGGACGCGGACCATGCCTGGCTCCAGACGGCTTCTGTCCTGTGCCAAAAGTCCCGCCTCAATCACGCCGGTAACTATCAGAACCATCACCGCTCCGGCTGTAATTGCCCACAGCCCCACCAAAACCGCAGCCCACCTGGGTACAATTCCCCCTTCTTGTTTTTCTCTTGTCCCTTTCCGCTCTCTCACTTTCGCAGCCATTAACTCGTCGGAAAACGCCTCCATAGTTTGGGTGCGGTCCCGGATCTTCACGTTCATGGCGTTCATCAAAGCGTTTTCCACTGATTTGTCAATCTTAATCCCCAGCCTGGAGGGCTTCTTCACCCGATCCCTCACCCTTCGCTCCATGGCATCCTCCGGAGTGATGCCGGTAAGCATCTTATAAAGAGTGGCCGCCAGCGCGTATACATCCGTCCAGCTTCCCTGATCTTTGCAGCTTATGTACTGCTCCTCCGGCGCATAGCCTGGTTTCATAATGGCCGTAAGACTTCTGCTGTATCCATTGGCGGCATACCTGGCCGCTCCAAAGTCCAGAACCTTTGCTTCCAGCTTTTCCGGCTCATCCGGATTCAGCACATAGATATTATCCGGCGCAATATCCCTGTGCAGCATTCCCGCCTTATGCACCGTTTCCATGGCAGAAGCCACCTGTAAGATAATGGGAACCGCCTGCCATGGAGGCATCTTGCCATGGATCTCCAAGTACGTCTTTAAAGACACTCCTTCCAGATACTCCATCACAAGATAGAACGTTCCATTAGCCTTAAAACAATCATAGATCTGCACAATGCCCGGAACCGCCTCAAATTTTGCCAGCCCCCTTGCCTCCTCCAATATCCTTTCCAGACCTTCCGCAAACTGCTGCTCCCGCTCTCCGGAATACACGGTGACCTTCTGCTGCCCAGGCATGCGGGTGGCAAATTCACTGGGAAGATACTCTTTTATGGCCACCTTTCGCTCCATCACAGAATCCCATCCCACATAAGTAACGCCGAACCCTCCAAGCCCCAGCACCTTCCCCACAAGGTACTGCCCCGTTAATATAGTCCCCGGCCAAAGATAGCAAGGCTGCTCTGGCGGCGCGCCGAACACATAGCCGCAATGAGGGCAGACGTCAAACTGATCATCATACGTTCCCATGCATCCCATACATAATCGTTCCATATTATCCCTCTGCCATCTCCCCGGTCTCCATCGCCGCTTCTGACTGCTGCTCTTCTTGTGTTTCCTCCTTTAAATCAGCCCCGTCTCTCCCTGCCCCATTGCGCGCCCACATCACCGCGTCTTCCATCCGTCCGTATCCCTGCCGCAATTTCAGACGTCCCGCTCCCGCGGCCACGGATCCGGTCACACCGGCAAGAACCGACAACGCCGACGCCTTCATCCTCTGAATCCGTTCCAGCGAGCCCATGTCCGCCCCCGGCTTCTTTTTTCGAAAATCCATCGGTCTCTTTAAAACTTCAGTCTCCTCCCCAAAGACCATCTGGCCAAACAGCATAGCCAGCCCGTAAACATCCGTGCCGCATCCTGCCCGTCCGCAGTCTTTGGTCCCCGGCTCACCGCTTACAGAACAGGCTGCTCCAAAATCCTTTAAGATCAGTTGGTCTTCGGACTTGACCCAAAAAGAATCCAGCCCCACATCCCCATGATAAACACCAACATGATGGGCCTTCTCTACAGCCCGGGCAGCCTTAAACAGCAGCCTTCGGGCAGCTTCCTCCTGAATCGGCTGACTGTCCAGATACTCTTTCAGTGTTTGATCACTGCGGTGATCCATGATGGCATAGGCCGTATTATTTTCCTCAAAACAGGCGTGATAGGTAATCACATCCTCTTCGCTGTACAGACGAATAAGCTGCCGGCTGTATTTCAAAAAAAGCGCCCGGCCGGCCTCAAAGAGGATTTTGTCTGAATCGTTCACAGTTACCTGTGTTCCCGACCGTGTGGCTGCGCAGTATCGGGGAAAAAATTCCTGGATCTGCACCTTCCGGTCAAACAGCGCGTCCCATCCGATATAAAAAACATCGGTTTCCCGTTCCTTTATGACCGCCCCCACAATATAACGCCCCTGAAGGATCGAGCCTGCCTGCAGGCTGAAACCGTCATTTAATGCCCCTTCATCGGCGCCCCCGCAGCAAGGGCAGATTACATAGCTATCCTCATATTCTTCCATGCACTTCAGGCAACGTTTCATTTTTTCGATCCCTCTCCGTATTCCTGCATTTTTAAATATTGCAGCTGGCTGACCACATTGGCAAATTCGTCATTGGCCTTTACATAGGTTTGCAGCATGTTCTTATTTAACGGAAGTCCGTTGCCGTTTTGAAGGCTGAATACGTCCTGCGCCGATTCGCCCATAAGATAGTAGACCAGGCTGTCTGCCGCCGTCCTTTCCTCCTCATCCAGGCTGCTGCTTATGCTCCAGAAGTGGGTAAAACTCCCCTTTGCTTTTCCCTCCTTTTGAAGCTTCTCCAGCACCACCATTCTGTAAATGCCGCCCATACAAACCCGCACTGCCTCGTAATCATCCGTGCTGCCCAGATAAAAAGCTTTTTCCCTTTTGAGAAAAGGCTCATATCCCATCTTGCCTTCCGCCTCCAGACATTCATCCCCAAAAGCGTCCCGATACATCCCCAGGTCCTCCTGGCTGACGCAGAAACTTTTTACTCCCTCCAAAGATAACGCATCCAGGCTGGTAAGCTGCTCCAGCTTTCTGCTCTCCCAGTCATCAATCAAATAGGTATTCACATACAGCACCGGGGCGCGAAAAGATATGGGAATCTGCTTCATCTGCCGTCTCCTCCCAAATTCTTCTATAAACGCCTCGTCTCCCAGAAAGTAATAATCGTCTCCATTCAGCGCGCCGTAAACAGCCTTCAAAGTACCCAGACGCTCCCACAGCTTCCCATCATCCAGGGTTATGCCGCTGGTATCCAAAACAGCCGGAAGGAAATCTCCCTCTATTGCAGCCCGGTTACGTTCACTTGCGTAAGACTGCCCGCTTATATCCCCGTCCCATCCGCCGATCTTTTGCTCTAATCCTACCTGTTCAAACTTACCGGTAAATTCCGCCGTCATCCGGCTCATCATGGATTTTGAATCTTCCAAAATAAGCCGTCTGTTTTCTTCGCTCCCGCCGTAAAACCTGGCCGCCTGACGAATCTGTTCCATCTTTTCCCCATTTACGTCCGCCATCCATATAGCGATATCCGCCTCCACATCATAAAGGGCCTGACGTTTATACATAAAAATCCCCCAGCACGCTGCCGTAAGAAGTCCCAAACAAGCCCCCGCAATACCAATTCCCCATATAGTTTTTCTCCGCTTTTGCTCCCTGTCCACGCTTACGACCTTGGTTTTTTGCAGCAGGGCCTCCTTAAACTGCCTTACATTCGAAAACCGCAGTTCCTGATTTAATGCCATGGCCCGCATAATGGTGTCATTTAAATACCGGGGCAGCCCGCAAATCACGTCCGCCGGCGGTTTTAGCCGGTCCTCTGCCATGCGATTCACCGATTCTTCCGGCATCTGCCCCACTATGGAACGATACAGCACCGCCCCCGCCGCGTAGATATCCGTCCAAGGCCCCTGCCTGCCACGGCTGCGGTACTGTTCCGGCGGGGCATAACCAGGCTTTAAGATGACGGACAACGTTTTCTCCTCGTCTCCGCTGCTGAACCTGGCCGCGCCAAAATCAATCAGCTTAACCCGATAACCTCCCGCCCCATTGATTGCGGGAATCAAAAAAATATTATCCGGGCTGATATCCCGGTGGACGATCTTTTCCTTGTGGATCTCCTGCAGCGCGTCCAAAACGGAAAGTATTACCTTTACCGCCGTCCGGCTGTCTACCTTGCCGCCGTTGTCAGCAATATACTTCCCATAAGAAATCCCTTCCAAAAACTCCATGACAATATAAGCCGTATTATTTTCTTCAAAAAATTCATAAATGCTGACCAGATTGGGATGCCCATTAAACTTGGCCATATTCCTGGCTTCCGTAAGAAACCGGGCCTTTCCCTTTTGAAACCCATCCCTCTGTTTTCCCGGATCCATAAGAACCTGTTTCTCTCCCGGAATCCGGTTCACAATTCCATGGGGATAAAATTCCTTTACTGCCGCCATTTTGTCTAATGTCTTGTCCCAGGCCCGGTAGGTAATGCCAAAACCGCCGAACCCCACGGCAGTTCCCACCACATACCGTTGACGCAGCATCATACCCGGATGCAGGTGATAAGACTGCTTTGGCTTTTCTCCCAATACAAAACCGCAGACCGGACATACACCGAACGATTCATGAAACGGTTTGCTGCAGACCTGGCAATTAACCATGTGTACAAAGACCTCCTGTATATTTCAGCAGGATTACCGTAGTATTATCCTGCCATCTAACACCGTATCGCAGGGCCATGGCTGTCGTCCGGCGGGCCGCAATATCCATATCCAGATCATTATCCCGAACCATGGCAAGTATCTGGCTGTCATTCAGGCTTTTATAAAGCCCGTCGCTGCAAAGAACCACAATATCCCCGCTCTCCAAAACCATAGGACTTCCTATCACATCCACGATCCGCAGACCGCCCATGCCGATAAAACTGGTCAATGCTTCTGCCTGGGGCTTTTTTTCTTCCGTCTCATAAAACTCCCTGGTAATCTGCCCGGCGGCAAGCTTCTCCTTTAGTATCAGACGGTAATTGTGCTCCCGATTCAAAGTGATGATATTCCGGTCACGGATAAGATAGATCCGGCTGTCTCCCACAGAAATCCCCGTCATCTCCCCGCCTTTCAGATACACGGCCGCCAGGGTGGTTCCGGCCCTTAAGGGCTTGCCGCCCTCATCGGTTAAGCCGGCTACTTTCTGGTCCATCTTGCGCGCCTCCTGGCGAAGGAAAGCCGACGCTTCCTCTCTGCCCGGCCTTTTCCCTTTAAAATCCCGAATCATCAGCTCCACAGCCGTCCTGCTGGCCTTTTCCCCTGCCTCCAGGCCGCCCATGCCGTCACAGACCACTGCCAGCGCTTCTTCTCTTCCCTGGTAAAAGTATCCAAAATCCTGCTGATTGCTTCTGGCTCCCAGGATACTGCTGGAGCCGATCTCGTACCAATCGCCTTTCGCCGCCCTGTCTTCAATGATATTCATATCTCACTCCAACTTCTATCATACAGGCTTCGCTGGCCAGCAAAAACCTGACAGGAGGCAAAAAACTATACTCCCTCCCCCGTTCCAGCCTCTGCCCGTTATAAAAAACACCGTATGTCGATATATCCCGAACCGTAAGCAGCTTATTATCCGGAAGATAGGTGATCTCACAGTGAAGCCGGCTGATATCCATTGGCTGTTCAATCCTAAGATCCGCATCGGAGGCGGAACGCCCCACTCTTATTTTCCTGCCTGACGTGATCGTCCAGGATCTGCCGGCCAGCGGCCCCTTTAGGACTGACACATAAGGAACCGCTCTTGTTGTTCCCTCCCGGATTGCCGCAACAATCCCCCGGATAAAATCCTGCATCGTCTGGGTACGGGTTTTCGCATCCAAAAGCAGCGCCTGGTCCACCGCGTCGGACACGTTCTCCCCAATCCCCAGCCCCAGCTGTTTTAACGGTACATAACTTTGGCCCTTAAGCCGGTCCTTGGCCGAAGGAAGATCCATTCCCGTTAACGCGTAATAGTAAGTAGCGGCCAGGGCGTACACGTCCGTGAAGCTGCCCTGAACCGCATTGGAAGAATACTGCTCCGGCGGAGAGAATCTAAGCCGCACCTGAGCCGTAACATCCTCCCGGTCCCTGCCAAGCCTCTTGGCGCTGCCAAAATCAATCACTTTAACCTTGTTGTCCCTTGTTAGGTAAAGATTATTGGGGCTGATATCCCGGTGAATGATCTTGGAACGGGTGTGGACCACATCCAGGCAAAGGGCTGCCTGAAGGATGATCTTTGTGATCTCCTCCACCGTAAGCCTTCTCTCCCCTCCCCGTATGATCTGCCCAAGGTCAACGCCGTCCAGATATTCCATCACAAAATAAGCCGTGTTATTCTCCTGAAAGCTTTCCCAGGTATCCACCACAGAGGAATCGCTTTGCAGGTCCATCAAAATCCGCGCCTCCTCCAAAAACCGGTTAAGACCTGCCGCATAAGAAACCTTCGTCCCTAAAGAAACCGGTTCCATGGTCCTTCTGTCTGCCGCCCTCCGGTATTGTCCGCTGGGCGCGTACTCCTTGACGGCGCAGATCTCATTTTTTCTGATATCATAAACTTTATAGATAATACCAAACCCGCCCTCCCCCAAAACCTTTCCCACACAATATCGGTACTGCAGTACCGCGCCGGCCTGCAGCGTCCTGCTGCCGGCATGGGCATCCAATCTCGCCTGATAACCGCAGCACTTGCACAGACCGTCTTTATAGCCATAGGAAAAACAATTGGGACAAATATTCCGGATCTGAAGTTCCACATTGTCACCACCTAATCGTAAAGTTCCCGGAACCCGCCTCAATATGATCGCCCGGCTCCAGCCTCCTCTTACACAAAATCCGCGTCCCGTTAACCGCGGTTCCGTTGGTGGAACCTAAATCGGTCACAAAGATTCCTCCGTTTTCCCATTCCAGGATAAAATGCTGACGGGACATTTCAATATCCGCAACCACCACGTCGCACGTTACCGCCCGGCCCACAACCAGCCGCCTGCCCAGCTCCCAAAATGCCTGACGGGATTTTTTTCCTTTTGATGAAATAACCACATCCAGTATCCGCTTTTCCTCTGCCTTTGTTACTTCATGGCTGTCCAAACCATGGCCGCCCCCATCTGCCTTCCCAGCCGCAGCCTTTCTTTTTTTGCTGTCCGTGGCTATCAAAACCGCAATCAGCGCCACAACGGCAGACAAAATAAGGAATAAGATCCCGGTGTAGTCAAACTTCTCGCGCTCATTAATATTGATCGTATTGGTAATCGGAACAGCGTCTTCCTCTTCTTGGACGCCCCTAATCTCCACCTGAATACTCCCCTTAAGAGAGTTTCTCTCCATGGAATAATCCGTCAGGTTCAAACAGGCAACTTCATAGACGCCGTTCTTTACCGCATCCCCAAGAGTCAGGGTAATCCTGGTCTCGTCCTCCTTATCATAGGCCACACCGGTAACTGCTACTTCCCGGCCATCCAGCCTTACTTTATAATTTGCCGCCCCGGCCAATCCGATCATGGGCTCGCTGAAAATCAGCCGAATCTGGCGGTCCCCCACAGGCTCCCCGCTAACCAGATAAGGAGCCTCCTCATCCGGAATCCAATGAACGTTCATCACGGCCTTTGACAGCACCCGGTCATCGGCAAACTGAAAATTAAAATTCTCCTCTTTATTGGTGACCACATTGCTGGAGGCCCGGTATCGGACACAAATATCATCCTGAAATTCGTCAGCCATATCTGTCAGCACACAGCCGCCCTCCTGGGGCTGAAAAATCCTCAAAAATCCTCCCGATGTTCTGGCAAATTCCCCGAAACTATTGATATTTTCCTTTGCCGTCCCCCGGATGCAGACCCCATAGGCCGGAAGCCCTTTATCTTTCAGGGCAGCCAAAGCCTCCCCTGCCATCTTCTTTCCCGTGGCAAAATCCTCTCCGTCAGACACCACCAAAAGCACCTGTCTGCGGCACTGGCCTCTCATCTGGTCCGCCAAAGCCGCCACCTTGTCAATTCCTTCAAAAAGCAGGGTCTCCTGATCTTTGTTCGTAAGCCCCGCCAATATCTCTTCCATCTCCTCCACAGTCTGATTGCCATCCGCCGCCAAAGCCACCTCCTGGCCAAACGCGCATAAAATCAGACGGTCTTTCTCCCCCAGGGCGTTCTGCAGGTTTTGAATCCCTTCCTTGGCAGACCGAAAGTAAGCGTCGGGGATTGACGCGGAGATGTCCAGCATCACATAATAAAAAATCCCCTCTTCCGTCTCCAAAAAAGGACTTGCGCCCACAAACTCCAGCTTATCCTGGGAAAGATACCCTTCCCCTGCTTCCACCTCTGACAGCGAAAACCCGTCTCCGTAAACCCAAACCTCCGGAAGATTCAAATACACCTGCTCGATTCGCTGCTCCCCGCTCATTACCGCCGATGACTTTGAAACCTTTCCCTCTTTATCTGACTCTTCTGCCGCAAAAGCCCTCTCCGCTGCCCAGGCCGGCGCTGCCTGCAGTGCCGCCATCAAAAGAACAACCCCTATTCGCCATTTTGTTTTTCCCATACTTTTCCCTTTCTGCAAAATGGAATAAATTCAAACCTGCTGTTTCCCAGGCTGATCTGATCTCCCGCCTCTAATCCCGCCGGGTCTGTAAGAAGCTGACCGTTACAGTAAGTCAGAGTTTCGGACGACGGAATGATCAGAAACCGGTTATGCCTGTTATCATAGACCACCGAACAGTGCTCCTCGCTTGTTATGGCATAGTCATCGATCACCTGCACATCCATGGAATAACTGCGTCCGATCCGATTAAAACCATAGTGAAGCCGATAGTCCCTTCCTTTTTCCGGGCCTTCCACACACACCAGCCATCCGGTAACCCAGTCTTTCACCCCGGTTCCGGAAGAAAAACCTATGGTTCTGGTATCCAATCCTTCCACCGTCCGCTCCACATCCGTCTCCCAGCCCGCAGCTATTTGCTGTCCATGGTCCTGCCCGTTTTGATCCCCTCCGCTTTCCGGCATTCTATCCTTATGCGCGTCCCGCCTTCCGAAAAAACCTCTCTTTTTTTTCTCCTTTGGCTCCGGCCCGGTGACCAGGATCCCACAGTGGGGACATCCAAAAAACTTTTGACCATCATAATAATGGCCCCTGGAACACCGTATCACCGCCATGTTCCCGCCTCCTGCTCCAGCCAGACCGTCACCGCAGAATAATTATCCATGGGTTTCCCCTGACCGTTCTTTTTTACGATATCTTCCATCATATGGATCCATTGCGTTGCTGTTTTGGCTTTTTTTAAGCAAGCTTCCATCTTTTTTTCATCAATCAGCTCCCAAAACCCGTCACTGCACAGCAATAAGGCTTGTTTTCCCTGCCGCGCTTTCGGTTCCTCCAACTGATATCTGGGCCTGTCCCACGGGGATCCCAAAGCCCAAAGCAGACGGTTTCTGTCCGGATGGCGGCGGATCTGCTTTTCCTTGATCTGCCCGGATAATGCCAGCATCTGCGGTACGCTGTGATCCAAAGTCCTTTGAACCAGCTTCCCGTTCTGAAAATAATAAACCCGGCTGTCTCCAATATGTCCCCACCAGATCTTCCCCTTTCCCACATGGAGGATCGCCAGGGTGGTCTTCATATCCCGGACCGTTATATCCTCCCGCTGCCTGCCCAGGATCTCTTTCTGCGCCTGTTTAAAAGAAGCATCCAGGCATTGCAGCCCGGCTCCCTCCGCCCAAAAAACCTTCACCGCCGACTCCACTGCCAGACGCGACGCCGTCTCTCCCTTCCCATGGCCTCCCAGGCCGTCGGCCAGCGCAAAGCAATATTCCTCACCTTGCTGATACATCCCGATATTGTCCTCATTGTTTTCGCGGTCCCCGATATTGGTGCGCAAATCATAAGAAATCATAACCTGTCTCTCCTAAAGCTAAGAAAAGGCCGCTGGGACAGATCGAAATCTATCCTTACGGCCTGAATCTCATAAACCTTGCCACTTGGACCTGTTTCACCTACAGACAGGAGGCCGTCAATTTAACCGGAAACCGTTCTGTCTGCTGGCGCCCATATAGATGACCGTACCCTTTGACACAGTCATAGGCTGGAATCTCTCCAAGCGCGCGCCGCTTTCCAAAAATGTGCCGGTACTGGAAAAATCAATCACCACATACTGCTGTGACATTCCGTCAAAACGGATGGAACAATGCTTCCGGCTCACATCGGAGGCCGTCTGGTCAAACACCACATTCACTTCCTTGGGATCACGTCCAAAAATCAGCTCCGTGCCGTCCTTCATCTCAAATCTGGCATTGACATACTTTCCCATAACGCCTACCACTACACCA
>Ga0137310_102481_pt1 | contig 10398 bp, 6 predicted proteins | sample NAcewiD2O_June_2_FD_97183 | JGI IMG/M metagenome (GOLD analysis project Ga0137310, IMG submission 97183) | Mouse cecal microbial communities from Vienna, Austria - N-Acetylglucosamine amended D2O_June | ecosystem: Host-associated > Mammals > Digestive system > Large intestine > Cecum | place...
AGTGGTGCGGCCTTTGAATCAGCCGTTGCCATCCGGTCAGCCGCAGTCATTCGTTCAGCCGTTGCCATCCGGTCGGCCGCAGTCATTCGTTCAGCCGTTGCCATCCGGTCAGCCGCAGCTATCCGGTAATCCTCTGCCACCCAGTCAACCACAATCCGCCGGCCAACCATTACCTTTCGGTCAGTCACAGCCCTTTGCGCAGCCATTACCATCCGGTCAGCCCTTTTCCTCCGGAAATCCCGGGAAAAAGGATCTGGAAAAAACATGGGGAACCGGTGTGATGGGGATCGTGGCGTCTGTGTTGATCTTTATCAGTATCATTATTTTCGGGGGGCTTTTGCTTCCATACCTGACAAATATTATCATGACAGCCGTCATGTTTTTGTTAAGCTTTGTTTTATTTGGCGCAGGGTACTGGCTGCTGCGGAAGAATCCGAAAAATAAGTTTCATATATCGCTGTGTGCCTGCGGCGTGACAGCCATTTGTGTGTCGCTTTTTGTGACAAGGCTATATTTCGCATTGATAAATGACGCTGCATTTCTTTTGCTGATCGCCGTATGGCTGGCGCTGACAGCCTGCGTGTGCAGGAAATATCAGCATTATATATTCCGGATCATCGGAGAGATCGGTATCTTTTTTACCCTGTGCCTCGGAAGTGCCAGGCTGACTATGGCAGAGATGACAGAGAGCGGCTGGTTTATGTTCTGCGCTCTCCTGTTTGTATTCGGATGCAGTTCGTTCATCTTTCATATCGTTATTCCGAAGACAGGCTATGAGAAAAATGCGTTTTCACATATTGTCAGAACGCTGGTATTGATACTTCTCTTTTCGTTTTTTGTAAACGGGCCGAAAGGGGGCATCGGCATTTATGCGGGATTTGCCTTTGTGAGCGCCCTTTTGTCGATGGAAATCCGGATAAGTTACAGGGATGTATTGAATGACGGCTGTTTATTTTATTGTCTGATGAGTATAGACGCTCTGGTGTATTGCGCGATACTTTGCGGCACCTTTCAACTGAAAAGCTTTCTGCCGTATTATGCCGCATCAATACTGCTGGCGGGATTTTTTGAGGTAAAACAAAGCAAAAACAGTATCTTCGGCAATATTCTTGCGAGCCTTATCTTTTTGTGGAGCGGATGGGCATGGCTTCATAGAGGCGTTTTTTATGCGATGCTGGTGATGCTTCCGCTGTTTGCCTGCGGTTTTGTAAAGAAAAAGGCGGCGCCTTTGTATATCGGGCTGTTCTGTATTGCGGGGATTTTTGGTGCGGAAAGCACGGTTTTGGGTATACTGCTTTTATGGGCGGTACCGTTTTTATGTTTCGCGGTTCTGGCAAGGATCATGAAGGATCAGATATTTGCATCAATCGGGTATCCGTTGTTCATGGTCTGCGGGGCGATCATGTTTTTCAGATTGCTGGATAAATATGACACACCTGTCAGAGAGGGGATGATCCTGACATTTCTGGTGTTTGCCGTGCTGCATATGCTCCTTGTCAGGCTGAAGGCTTTGGCGCAGGAGGGAACCGGATTTGAGATAACTGCCGCTGCGATGACCGTATTTTTCATGATATGCAGTTCTTTTGCGGTTTATCAGGAATATTTAAACATCCTTACGATGGTTGTGATGGCGGCGATGTTTACGATGAATACGGTGCATCTGCTGAAGAAATCGGAGAATTTCGGTTACTATATCGGATTGAAATATACAATATTAATGATATTGCTGGTGGATGCGCATTTTCGGATTTCCATGCTGATCAGCGTGCTGATGCTGCTTTTTGCGGCGGGCAGTATTGCGTTTGGTTTTTATAAAAAGTATAGATCCTTCAGAATTTACGGCCTGATCCTTTCCATGGTAAGCGTATGTAAGCTGATATTGTTTGATGTCTCGGGCAAAAACGCACTTGATAAGGCGGTGGGATTTCTTGTCTGCGGCCTGATCTGTTTCGGAATCAGTTTTCTGTATAACAGAATAGAAAACAGGGTAAAGAAAAGAGAAAAGGAAGATATTGAAAGATCCGGTAAAATTGTATAAAATAGAAAAGAGCAGAATATGCGGGTGGAAAAAAATCGAAAGAGGATTTATAATGAAGGATAGCGAAGGGAGGTGCTGTGATGAAATGTAGAAAATGCGGAGCGGTTTTACTCGATACGGATACATTCTGTGTGAAGTGCGGACAGAGAGTGGGCGAGCCGATGTTTTGTTTCCATTGCGGGGAGCAGCTTCGGGACGGGGAGCGGTTTTGTCATAAATGCGGATCACCGGTGGAGACAGATGAAGAAATACCGCTCAGCCAGCAGAAAACAGTGGATATTCCCTTTGACCAGATAGAGCAGGGAATTTTAATGGAGGCGGAGCAGGCGATCGTGAAGCGGCCGGGAACGGAGAAGGCGGAGAGGAGAAATCCCGAAACCTACAGGCGTCCCGGAACAGAGATATCCGGCGGTTACGGATATCCGGGAGAGCCCTCCGGCGGTTACAGAAACCCTGAAGGGATGTCCGGCGGTTATCAGGCCCCCGGAGAGCCGTTTGAGGGCCGCAGGCTGCCTCCTCAAAGAGCAGCAGAGAACTATCAGGCGGCGGAGGCGTACAGACAAAAACCCGTGCGGGATACAGCATACTATGAGGACATTGAAAAAGAGGAGCCGTATGAGGCCCCGGTAAGGCCGCGAAGACGCATGGAACCGCCCCGCCGTTATGAAGAGGATTACGAAGAGTATGATGACGATGACGAGGAAGATGAGGATTCCGGCGATTCCAAAATGAAAGTCATCACTGTCATACTGGGTATTATCGTGATAGCCATTGCGCTGGCAATAGGATTTATTTTATGGCAGAGAAATGATCCCTCCCGCTACGAGAGGACGGAAGAGGAAACCGGACAGGAAGAGGATTCCGGTGAAGATGACGAAGACGGGGAAGAAGGGGAGGCTTCCGCCGATACGGCGGGCAGGATTCAGATCCTTTCCAACGTCAATGTCCGCACCGCGCCCAGTACGGAAGGCTCCGAAGTGCTGATGGTGGCAAAGCAGGGCGAGACCTACGAGTACTATGAACTGGTGGATAGTGCCTGGTACCATATTAAGCTGGAAGACGGCAGGGACGGGTATGTTTCGAGTAAATATGTGGAAGACTTGGAATAGAAGAAACGCCGCCTGTGTGGGCTTTGACCGGTATCTGCGAGGATATGCGCTGACATTTGTGCGGATCCGGTTTGCATCTGCCCGGGGAAACGGTGAGAGCAGTTAAATCCGGTATGTTTGACTTAGCAATCATTCTGCGGCATTTCAGGAAAGGATCGTTTCCGGAAATGTTTGCAGGTATATCAATAGAATAGAAAAGAGGAGAAGAAAAATGAGTAAGAAACCTGTAGTTTTAATGATTCTTGACGGCTATGGCCTGAATGACACAAAGGAACATAATGCCGTGGCTGAGGCGAAGACGCCTGTGATGGATAAGCTGATGGCGGAATATCCTTTTGTGAGGGGAAATGCCAGCGGGATGGCGGTAGGGCTTCCCGACGGACAGATGGGGAATTCCGAGGTCGGCCATCTGAATATGGGCGCGGGCCGCATCGTATATCAGGAACTGACAAGGATCACAAAGGAGATTCAGGACGGTACGTTTTTTGAGAATAAAGCACTGATGGATGCGGTAAATAACTGCAAAAAGAACGACAGTGCACTGCACTTTTTCGGCTTATTGTCAGACGGCGGCGTACACAGCCACAATACCCACCTTTACGGCCTTTTAGAACTGGCAAAACGCAACGGCCTTGAAAAGGTATATGTACACTGTTTCCTGGACGGACGTGATACGCCCCCTGCCAGCGGAAAAGAATATGCGGAAGCGCTGGAGGCTGAGATGGCGAAGATCGGCGTAGGCAAGATCGCCTCTGTGGCAGGCCGTTATTATGCGATGGACAGGGACAACAACTATGACAGAGTACAGAAAGCCTATATCGCGTTGACAAAGGGCGAGGGACTGACGGCGGAGAGCGGCCCTGCGGGAATTCAGGCTTCCTATGACAGGGGGGAGACGGATGAGTTTGTAAAACCGACCGTTGTGCTGGAGAACGGCGCGCCTGTGGCAACGATAAAAGACGGTGATTCGGTGATATTTTTCAACTTCCGCCCCGACCGTGCAAGGGAGATTACCAGAGCCTTCTGTGACGATGATTTTAAAGGTTTCGAGAGAGGGAAACGTCCGGATCTGACTTATGTATGCTTCTCCGATTACGATCCTACGATCCCGAACAAGGAAGTTGCCTTTGAGAAGATCGCGGTGACCAATACCTTCGGCGAGTGGCTCGCGGCAAACGGCATGAAACAGGCAAGGATCGCGGAAACCGAGAAATATGCCCATGTAACCTTCTTCTTCAACGGCGGCGTGGAAAAACCCAACGAGGGCGAGGACAGAATCCTTGTGAATTCCCCGAAGGAAGTGGCTACCTATGATCTGAAGCCGGAGATGAGCGCCTATGAGGTGTGCGACAGACTCTGCGAAGCCATCACAGGCGGTAAGTACGACGTGGTGATCATCAACTTTGCAAACCCGGATATGGTAGGCCATACCGGCGTGGAAGCGGCGGCGATCAAGGCGGTGGAAGCAGTGGACTCTTGTGTGGGAAGAGCGGTGGAAGCGGTGAGATCCGTGGACGGCGTACTCTTTATCTGTGCGGACCACGGCAACGCGGAGCAGCTTGTGGATTATAAGACAGGAGAACCTTTTACAGCCCATACCACAAATCAGGTGCCTTTCATTCTTGTAGGTTATGATGAGAAATATACGCTGAGAGAGGGCGGCTGTCTGGCGGATATCGTACCCACACTGATCCAGATCATGGGCAGGGAACAGCCTGCGGAAATGACCGGAAAATCCCTTCTTGTGGAAAGATAAAAATATAAGCGGAAACACAGGATAAACAAACCTCCTTTGGAAATACTAACAAAAATGGTAATTCCAAAGGAGGTTATTTTATGTCTTTGACGATACGTATTATGGATGTGCATGCAAGGGAGATTCTGGATTCCAGAGGAAATCCCACAGTGGAGGCGGAGGTGACGGTGATCGCGGGGGAGGGCGCCTTCGGCGGGCCCTGCATCAACGGCAGAAATATGGAGGCGGCAGCCGGAAATCACAAGGAAACGGTCGGTAACTGCGGCTGCCCGGCACCTGTGGGTGCGCCCTATCCTCTCTCCGGAAAACTTTTTACAGGCAGGGCGTCTGTGCCCTCCGGTGCCAGCACCGGCAGGTTTGAGGCCGTGGAACTGCGGGATAAGGAGAGCCGTTATCAGGGGAAGGGTGTGCAGAAGGCGGTGAGGAATGTGAACACCGTACTGCGGGAGGCGCTGCTTGGGCGAAACGCGCTCTGTCAGGAGGAGATCGACAAAATTCTTGTGGAGACGGACGGAACGGAAAACAAGGAAAAGTTAGGCGCCAATGCCACACTCAGCGTTTCCATGGCGGCCGCAAGAGCTGCTGCTGCCGCCCTTGACATGCCTTTATACCGTTATCTGGGCGGTATTTCCGCAAAGAAGATGCCGGTGCCGATGATGAATATTTTAAACGGCGGAAAGCATGCGGACAATACGGTGGATTTTCAGGAGTTTATGATCATGCCGGTGTCGGCAAAAAGCTTTCAGGAGGGTCTGCGGATCTGTGCGGAGGTCTATCAGAAGCTGAAACAGCTTCTTGTGAAGGACGGGCTGTCCACGGGGGTGGGCGATGAAGGCGGATTTGCCCCTTCCCTGAAAAATCCGAAGGAGGTGCTGGATTATATTGTCAAGGCGGCTCTGGCAGCGGGTTACCAGCCCGGCAGCGATATCAAGATCGCCCTTGATGTGGCGGCAAGCGAACTGTATCAGGAGGATTCCGGCATGTATTACTTCCCGGGAGAGACAAAGGCGCTGCATGGCAGCAGAGGGGATCTGATCAGTTCCGCCGATACGAAAGAGTCCAGCGTTCTGCGCAGCACGGAGGAGATGATCGCCCTCTATGAAGAACTTTGTAAAGAATACCCGATCATTTCCATTGAGGACGGGCTCAACGAAGATGACTGGGACGGCTGGAAGAAACTGACGGAAAGGCTCGGGGATAAGGTCCAGCTTGTGGGGGACGATCTTTTTGTAACAAATACGGGACGGCTCTCGGCGGGGATACGCCTGCGTACAGCCAATGCCATTCTGGTGAAGGTGAATCAGATCGGTACGCTTTCGGAGGCTTTTGCGGCGATAGAAATGGCGCACAAAAACGGTTATAAAGCGGTGATCTCCCACCGTTCCGGCGAGACGGAGGATACGATCATCGCGGATATCGCGGTGGCGGTCAATGCGGGCCAGATCAAAACAGGGGCGCCCTGCCGGACAGACCGTGTCAGCAAATACAATCAGCTTCTGCGGATCGAGGAAGAGCTGGGCGGCGTTTCCGTATATGAAGATCCTTTCCGGGACTGATAATGACAGAGGATGCCGGGGGAAAAATCAAATCCTCCGTTATAATGCTCTCGCTCCGTAGAAAATGAAACGGTCACCGGACTTGAAAAGATATCGACAAGTGTCGGCAGCAATGTATACCAAGTTATGTCTGTACGAAACGGATAAAATCTGCTAAGATAAGAAAATGAGATCGAAAGGCCTGTTATCCGGAAGGGAGATATCCGGATATCTGCCGGGACAGGATGGGCGGGAGTGATATGACAAAAGAGCAGCAGCAGAAAGCAGCATATCTGGCACAGGAGGTATTGCGCCTTTCCAGAGACAGCATTATCATGAACATGCGGTTTCTGGATGCGGCGCTTTCCGCGATGCGGCCGGTTTCGCAGCCGGGATTAAAGGGCGTGGCGGCAGACGGGGAAAGCTTCAGGTACGACGATGCCTTTGTGCTGCGCCGCTATAAAGGAGAGCCGGCTTATATTGCGAGGTGCTGCCTTCACAGCCTGCTGCATCTTGTGTTCTATCATCCGTTCCGCTACGGAGAGGTGGAGACGAAGTACTGGGATATCGCTGCGGATATTGCCGTGGAAAACGTGATACTGGAGATGGATCTGCATTTTTTGAAGATCCACAGGGATACGGAGCGGAAGGCGGAAGGGGCGGCGCTGAAAATAAAGTGCGGCGCTTTGACGGCGGAAAAAATATACCGGTATCTGATGAAGGAGAAGCCGGATGAGGAGGAGCTTGCGGGCCTGAAGCTTTTATTTCACCGGGATGAGCATCTATACTGGGTGCAGCCTCAGCAGATGGAAGTTTCTCTGGCGCAGTGGAAAAAGATCAGCGAGAGGATCAGGACGGATCTGAAAACCTTTTCCAAAGGGAAGTTTTCCGGCGAAAAGGGGAACGGCGACTCTCTGGAAAAGAATCTGGCGGAGGCGGTGAAGGACCGTTATGATTACGGGGATATCCTGCGCCGGTTTATGGTGACGGGGGAGGAAATCCATCCCAACGATGAGGAATTCGACTATATTTATTATACTTATGGACTCGAGCATTATGGAAATATGCCTCTGGTGGAGCCGCTGGAGTACAAGGATATCAAAAAGGTAAAGGAGTTTGTGATCGCTATTGATACCTCGGCCTCCTGCAGGGGGAAGATCGTACGGGGATTTTTAAACAGGACTTATTCGATCATGAAAAGTGCGGAGAATTTTTTCAGTAAGGTCAATGTACATATTATTCAGTGCGATAATGAGGTGCAGAGCGATGTGAAAATCACCTGCGACGAGGATTTTGAGGAGTATATCAGGACGGGGAAACTGACAGGATTCGGGGCGACGGATTTCAGGCCTGTCTTTGCGTATGTGGATGAACTGGCAGAGCAGGGGGCTTTTGAGAATTTAAAAGGGCTTATTTATTTCACCGACGGTTATGGCGTCTATCCGGAGAGGATGCCCGCCTATGACGTGATCTTCGCTTTTTTAAACGAGGATGAGCGGCGGCCCGCGGTGCCCTGCTGGGCGCTGCCGGTCGTGCTGGAGGAGGAGGAACTGGAAGATACGGATGAGAGAGGAAGCGAAACTGACGTTTAGAACAGAAATGGGCGGCTGCCGTTACCATGAGCCGCCGGAAGCTGTGACTGGCAACAGAGAAGGAACGAAGGAGAGAGTCGGATATGAATATGAAACAGGCAAAAGAGTGCATTAAAGATACGGTGCGGCTCTATTTAAAGAAGGATGCGTTCGGGGATTACCGGATTCCCGTTGTACGCCAGCGCCCGGTCTTTCTGATCGGGGCGCCGGGAATCGGGAAAACGGCTATTATGGAGCAGATCGCGCAGGAGCTGTCCATCGCGCTGGTCTCCTATTCCATGACACACCATACGAGGCAGTCCGCGCTGGGGCTTCCTTTTATTGATCATCGGGAATTCGGGGAGAGAGAGTATGAGGTGTCGGAGTATACGATGAGTGAGATCATCTCTTCCATTTATGAAGTGATGCGGGCAAGCGGCCTGAGGGAAGGCATTTTGTTCCTGGATGAGATCAACTGCGTATCGGAGACTTTGGCGCCGTCCATGCTGCAGTTCCTGCAGTACAAGGTATTCGGCAGACACGCGGTTCCGGAGGGCTGGGTCATCGTAACGGCGGGAAATCCGCCGGAATATAATAAGTCCGTCCGGGAGTTTGATGTGGTGACGCTGGATAGGCTGAAGATCATGGAGGTGGAGGCGGATTACGGGATCTGGAAGGAATATGCCTCCGAAAAAGGTCTGCACAATGCGGTCGTCAGTTATCTGGATCTGAAAAAAGAGGATTTCTATCATGTGGAGACGACCGTCAGGGGAAAATCCTATATTACAGCCAGAGGGTGGGAGGATCTGTCGCAGATCCTGCAGCTCTACGAAGAGGAAGGGCTTTTGGTGGATGAAACGCTGGTAGGGCAGTATCTGCGCAACGACAGGATCGTAAAGGAGTTTACGGCTTATTATGACCTGTATAATAAATATAAGAAGGACTATAAGACAGAGGAGATCCTTTCGGGGAAGGTTTCCGAGGAGGCGCTGAAGAAGGCGAAAGGGGCGGCTTTTGATGAGCGTCTGTCTCTTCTCGGGATGCTGCTGGATAAGCTGCAGGGAGAGATACGGGAGACGATGAGGCTGGCAGACTGCCTGAAGGAGATGCGTATACCATTGAGGGCGCTTTCGGGCTGTGCGGAGAAGGAAAAGCTGCTTCAAATGCTTCAGATGCAGGAACGGGCGAGGGAAAAGCTGTTAAGGTCTCTGCAGGCGGCAGGCGCCTTATCCGATGTGGAACAATATAAAAACAGGTATATCCTGCGTTTTCTGGAAGCGGCGGAGAAGGAAATACGGATCAGGGATTTATCCGACGGAGATGCCGCCTATGAATATATCAGGGAGAAATTCGGAAAAGAGGCAGCATCCCTGAAGGAGCGGACACAAAAGACCGGTGAGCGGCTTCATTATCTGTTTGCGTTTGTGGAGCGCGCCTTTGAGGGCGGAAATGAAATGCTGATCCTTGTGACGGAGCTTACGGTACATGAGGACAGCGCAAGGTTTATCGCCTCCTTCGGCTGTCCCGATTACCAGAGGCATAACGAGGAACTGATGCTTTCGGAGAGGCAGAGCAGGTTTATGGAAGAGATCGAGAAGCTGGAATTGTAGGGAAGCCGGCGGCGGATATCGGGATACAGGTATGAAGGTTCGGTTTTGGTATATTATGTAAACCGGAAGGCGGAATGAGGATCAGATGCCGGTTATGTTGGAGTGTATATATGGAGTACAGATATGTTCTGAAGGAAGGGGTATTAACCCTGAAAGATTATAAAAAGGGGCTCGAAGTGGTCTCCTATGAAGGGGAGGATATCTATCTGACGGTTCCGGAAAAGATACCTGTGGAAGCGGGAGAGGGCGGGGAGGACGGTCTGGAGAAGCCGGTCATTTCCATCGGAAAAAAGGCGATGCTCTCCCGCAAGAGCCTGCGGCGGGTGATATTGCCGGAGACGATCGAGGAGGTGGGGGACTGGGCTTTTGCCTATTGCGACGCCCTGCGCGAGGTGGTTTTGCCGGAGAAGGAGATTCGTTTCGGGAAAGGGATCTTCAGAGAGTGCGGCAGGGTGAAGTCTGTTTCAGTACGGGGAAAGCATCAGGATGTCGGCGCCCTTTTGGCGGCGGCGGTGACGCTTCTGGATACGCCTTATCTGTTTACCCCCGTGCACTGCGGCGAGGAGGACTGGCTGAGACAGTGGGATGCCCGCATGTTGCAGCTGCTCCATGCGGCGGATCAGGACGGGTACTCCAAAATGGTGCTCTGCGGCGAGGAGGATTACGGCAGCAAAGAAAATAATCTGGATTATTTTCTGAACCAGAAAAGAAAGAGCAAGGTGCGGATCGCGTTTATGAGGCTTCTGCATCCTCTGGGGCTGAAGGACACGGTGAAAAAG
>Ga0137310_102501_pt1 | contig 10328 bp, 8 predicted proteins | sample NAcewiD2O_June_2_FD_97183 | JGI IMG/M metagenome (GOLD analysis project Ga0137310, IMG submission 97183) | Mouse cecal microbial communities from Vienna, Austria - N-Acetylglucosamine amended D2O_June | ecosystem: Host-associated > Mammals > Digestive system > Large intestine > Cecum | place...
GGCTACCCGGAGGATGAAAGCATACTCATTTACAACAAGGAGTGGGAAAAATGTGCCGCAGATTATCCTGCAGGGGAACTGGGTGGAGCAGTGGGGCTTTGAGATTGGCTGCAGCGTGTCTGTGGAGTGTTACCAGAATAAGCTGGTTATTTTAAAAGACTGAAAAAATATTGTGGTCTGTTCGTATGAAATATGATAAAATATCAGTAAGAGCAGGAGGTGAGGCCATGAATACAGATACTACCATAGCGAAAAACATCCGTGTGGCTGATGAGAAAGCCAGCTATGATGCGGCCTGCAAGCGGCTGCTTTCGGAGAAGATTATTCTGGCATGGATTATGAAGAACTGCCTGGAAGAATACCGTGACTGTGATGTGGAAGAGATTGCAGAAAAATATATTGAAGGTACGCCGCAGGTGGGAGAAGTGGCAGTTGCAGCGGATGAAACCAACCGTGTTTCTATGATACAGGGAGTTGGAAACGAGGACGCTTCTCTGACGGAGGGAACTGTTACCTATGATATCCGCTTTTTCGCGACAGCTCCTGTATCCGGTGAATTGATTCGTTTGATTATCAATATAGAAGCCCAAAATGATTTTTATCCGGGTTATCCATTGATAAAAAGGGGAATCTATTACTGCAGCCGGATGATTTCCGCCCAATATGGAACAGAGTTTACAAATTCCCACTATGAGAATATCAAAAAAGTATACAGCATATGGATTTGTATGAATCCGCCAAAGAGCCGTGAAAACAGCATTACCCGTTATTATATTGCGGAAGAAAATCTGGCGGGCAGTGTAAAGGAACGGAAAACGGATTATGATTTGATGGCGGCTGTCATGATTTGTCTTGGGAAAGAGGGAGATTCGGGTACAGATTTATTGAAATTGTTGAATGTGCTTCTGTCCACGGAGACAGGTTCACAGGACAAGTGCCAGATATTGGAGGAAGATTTTCATATCAGAATGACTTTAGCCTTGGAAAGTGAGGTGTCGCTTATGTGTAATTTAAGTAAGGGTGTGGAGGAGAAAGGAATTCAAAAGGGAAGACAAGAAGGAAGACAGGAAGGAATAATAGCTATGGTATCAGCATTAAAGGATTTACAAATTGCAGACAGCATTATTCTGAATAAAATCCAGGAAAAGTTTCATTTGGCTGAAGAAACAGCAAAAATGTATTTGTAAGTATAACAGGCAGAGCATTTACAGGTGCTCTGCCTTGTTTGACAGAATAATATAGGGCTAATTTTCGCACTTGGGCATGTTATGGAGACAGACAGAGTTATATATAATGTCTGTTTTATTTTAGCGCTTGAAGAGCCTCCATGAGCCGGTATATTGCTTGCTTGGGGAATGGTTTTTTTGCGTACAAAAACATAAGGGGGAAGGAATGAAAGGTGAAAACAGCAAAATAAGGAAAGTGGTCTGTGGGGCCATGGCGGTTGTGACAGTTGTGACAGTATTCAGGGTCAGAGATTTTATGAATCAGATCCAGGAGAGCAGGCAGACTTTGGTTCAGGAGAATTTATTAGTCAATGATACTTCAGCGAATCCCAAGGAGGAGAATTTTTCCAGTAAGACGGAAGCAGGCGAGGTACCGGAACGGACAGAAGCCGATTATGCCGCGGCACAGGCTTACGCCAGGAGATATGCCAGAGAGTGGAATGTGGAGAAATATTTTGACGGCGGGCAATGGAAGATCTACGAACAGGGAAAACGAATGGCGATCGCGGCATATAACTTTCTGAACGACGGCTCTTATACCACGGGAGGCTATAATAAAATAGTCGGCTGGAACCAGAAAAAAGAAGTAACCTACATTGCGGGTACCAACGAGGTGATTGAGGAGAAAGTGGTAGGCTCCACCCCGATCAAGGAATATGTACCGTTGGAACGCCACGAATACCATGGTAAGGATATTGAATATAGCACACCGTCTATCACAATTTCGGATGAAACAGTGGATATGTCCGGAATGGGCGGACCGGTTTTTAATCTGGCATTGTTCCGCGTTGAGACGATCAATGGCCAGGAATATCTGATCAATGATGACTTTGGATTCGCCATTACATTTGATGGAGATTATTTGGAATACTGCCAGCCGGATACTTATGGACATTATCAGGGATATTACGCGTTTCGTTAAAACGGTGAGCGGAAAGGAGGATAAAGATGAGCGGAAAAACGAAAACACTCCTTATTATTGCCGGTATGGTTGGTGTGTATTTCATTGCTCTGAATATGGTGTTGAAAAGCAAAACAGCGGCTCTGGAGACGGGAAGAGCTGAAATGACGGTTCTGGAGAATGAAAAGCAAAAGCCAGCAGAATCGGATTCGGGAGGAGGAATCATAGGGGAGCTGGAGGTTGGCAATGTAGTCACCTTCGGTTCTTATGAGCAGGATGCTGATTTCGGCAATGGGAAAGAACCTTTGGAGTGGGATGTCATAGGACAGAAGGGAGATCATTACCTTCTGATCACTCATTATGTAATAGACGGCAAAAAATTTGACGACAGTTCATCGGACACCACCCTCCAGGCCAACGAGAATAAATCGGTAACGCAGGTAACATGGGCTAAGAGCTCTATACGAAAGTGGCTTAACGGCGATTTTTATACAGAGACTTTTACTGAAGAAGAGCAGTCGAAAATCCGACAAACTCATAATACGACCACGGGTTTCCGCGCCTTTGACACGGGATATTTGGGGTTCGCGTCAGGGACGTCGGAGGCTAAAAAGGCCAATGGCCTGGGCGGCGATGCTACTGACGATTTTGTATTCCTTTTATCTTATGAGGAATTTGTGACATATTTTCATCCAGAGAAGGCAGCGACCTGGCCTGACAGGATGCAGTGCGGAGGAGCAATCGTCTCGCCGACGAAATACGCGAGAAATCAGGGGGTCAGTTATCGGTCGCTTGCCAGAGAGGCATTTTGTGTACCAGGAGATATAAAGAATTTTTCCCAGGTGTATTCTGATTATTTGCGCGAAGATGTGCATGAAGACTACGAGAATAATGGTTATGTTTCTTCCTGGATTACGCGTTCACCGGGATGCTACGAGGATGGCATAGCGGTATTGATGATTCTTTCGGATTATACCTGTTTTTCGCCGGGAGCCTTGAAAAGCGATATCAATGGAATTCGTCCCGCCATATGGGTGAAAAAATAGTAGGAGGGGAAAATGTATTGCAGAAAGTGTGGAAGCGAGTTAACAGAGAATTCCAAGTTTTGTAAAAAATGTGGTGCTGCCGTGAGCGTTAATAAGCAGGAGAAGGAGACGAAGTCTGCTCCAGAAATGAAGCCCGTTTCGGCAGAAGGGCCTGTTCCGGCGGCAAAGCCTGTTTCCACCGGCAGAGCTGACAGGATTGATGGTAAGCTTATCGCGGCTGTCGCGGTTTTTTTGGTGTTGCAGCTGGCCGTTGTAACAAAGGTGGTCTCCGCCGTGGATACAGTTTCAGAACCTGTTGTGGAATCTGTGCTGGCTGTGGATGGAACACAGGAAAGGGGCCCGGTGAAATCTTATTTCGGCAAAGAAATCCGTGTGGGCGGAAAAGTTGAATTTGGAAGCTATGAACAGGACGGCGATTTACAGAACGGTCCGGAGCCTATTGTATGGGATATAGTGGATTCTTTTGAGGATGGTTATCTTCTTGTCAGCCGCTACATTTTGGACGGTATGCCCTGGGATGACGGCTCAGGGGACGCTTCGACGCTGGAGTTGAAGGCGGAAATCACTTATGAGCAGTGTTCCATGAGAAGGTGGATCAGAGACAGCTTCGCGGCGAAGGCATTTACGGAAGAAGAACGTTCGATGATCATTCCGGTGTCTGTAAAAGGGGACGATATACTAGCTGAAAAGAACAATCCGTATGCCACTGACTACGCGTTTATCCTGAGAGAAGACGAAGTGAAGGATTACTGGGGGTATGCCGCTCCAGATCAGGCGAATACCTCGCTTGTATGTACAACCACAGAGTATGCTGCCTGGAGCGGACTTGCTCTTGATACAACCGCGGGCAAGGCCAGACACAGATACGGAGACAGTTCCAGCACTGCTCAGTGGGCGCTGAGAAGAAGATATAGGGATGCGAAAGCAAAACAGGCAAAAATTGTAACAGTGGATACGATGGGGAGATTTTCCAATGCTGTTGTAACAGAGACTCTTGGATTTCGTCCGGCTATCTATATTATCTACAAATAGTCAAGATGACTAAAATCAAATCAACGCGAAGGAGAAAAAGAAATGGCGGTTTATTGCGGGAAGTGTGGAGCGGAAATGAATGAGAATGACGTATTCTGTGGAGAGTGCGGGGCACCTGCGGCGAAGGGAGGCAGTACAGGAAAAGGCAGCGGGACGGACACAAAGAAATATAGAATAATTGGTATCGCGGTGATAGCTGTCGCGGTGCTGGCTGTAGGCGGTCTTGCGCTCAAAGGAATTGGCGGCGGGAAAAAGGGGGACGGAAACAAGAAAGGTTCTGATGAATTTGTGGCCGCGGAAAATGAGACGGAAGAGGAGAATGAGGTACTTGCTCATTTAGAACCCTGGATGGGGGAGTGGATGCTGAATTATGAGGTAGATCCCAGTCAGCCACTAAGTTTGATCGCGTTAGATACGGAAGGTTATTATCATGGACATATTCTGTCCATAGATACTCTTAAGGGTGTGGTTTATGTGGATGAGCAGTATATTGATTTCTCTGGTATTACAAAGAATCAGAAAGACCGTTTTCCGGTATCTGACCTGATTTATTATGAGTCGGAATATGGCGCGGATGTCTTTGAGGACCCGGACAGCGAGAGAAGGATTCTGTTTTATAAGCATTTCAAGGCCGATGGAAATACAGACTACGGTGAAATGATGAGAATACAGGCTTATGTGGGAATGGTGGAGCTGGAAACCGCTGCCTTTGGCAATACTTCCATTGCCGCGAGTCATAATTCCGCTCCGGATGGCTGGGCGGCGGATTGCTATGCTTCTTTTAAGAAAGTGGAATAATAAGGAGGGAGATTTCCCTCTGTTTGTGTTGAAGGAGGAAAAGAACAGCATGGGATTTTTGGAAGATTTAGGAAAAAAAGTGGCTGACGCGGGGCAGAAGACAAAAGCAATGTCCGATATTGTCCGCCTGGAAACATTGGTGTCAAAAGAAGAAAGTAAATTGAAGCAGGTATATGGCCGAATCGGAAAGATGTATGCGGAGCTGCACGCGGATAACTTTGAAGAGGAATTTTCCGGAATGTTTGACGAGATCAGGGCGGCGGAGCAGAATATCCAAAATTACAGAGAGCAGATTGATGGGATCAAGAACAGCCGGAACAGTGATGAGGCTGGAGATGGAGTTTCAAGGAAATGTCCCAACTGCGGCGCGGATGTTCTCAATGACACACGTTTCTGTACATCCTGCGGAAAGCCGATACCGCGGTTAGAGGCGTCTTCCGATACGGAAGAGAAAAAATATTGTACGACCTGCGGGACACAGCTGGCTCCAGACGGGGCCTTTTGCGAAAACTGCGGGACGAAAGTTTCATGAATCTTTTTTGAAAATAAAAGAGAATAAGAGTTATATTTTACCCCCATGGGAGACAAGCGGCTTCCATGGGGTTATTGATTAATGGAATAATAATTTTCTATTGGGAGGTACACTGTCCTTTCTTCCGGAAAGCCTCTGTTATGGGGAGCCCGGTGCCGTAGTCTATCTGGCGGGGTTCATACTCCTCATTTTCCCGCTGCCTGGTCATCAGGCGGCTGTCCCAGGTTTTGTCGTCAGGAAAGCTGTTCCAGGGGCGGTTCTCCCAGTAATATCCCCTGAAAGGATCTCTGGTGTCATACATATTGTCCAGAAGAGCTTTGTGAAGACGCCGCTTTTCTGACAGAGGAAAAGAGGGATCCATGATCAGGTTGTTCATCTCTTCTGGATCTTCTTCCAGGTCATAGAGCTCGTCTGATGTCATCAGGTTGATCACCAGCTTATACCGGCCGTCAAAGACACAGCGGACAGGCTGATAGCCGCCAAAACCGTCATGGTCAACCTCGTACCGCCCGAATTCCATAAACACATAGTCGTTGGCCCTGTTCCCGGTGCTCAATTCCTCAAAAATACTTTTCCCCTCAAAAACTTTCGGTTTTGGCACCTGGAAGATATCAAAAATCGTGGGAGCCAGATTGATGTGAGAAACAGGGTTGGCGTCAACCTGGTTTTCCCCAAATCCCCGTATAATAAGGGGAATGTGGGTGATCTCCTGGTACATGGCAGGCCCTTTCTGGGTCAGGGAATGGGAGTAGAGCATATCCCCATGATCTGAGGTGTAGATCACCACCGCGTCCTGGGCATACTGGTCAACAGCCTCCAGCACCCGCCCGATCTCATAGTCCACAAAGCTGTTACATCCAAGAAAATACTTGAAATTCATGGAGAAATCCGGGGAAGAGGCCTTCATGTAATTGTCCCCCGCCCATATCCTGTGGTGCTCTGGCTTGTTTGCCAGGGTATCCTCCAGATTCCCGCTTCGGGGGAACTGGTAAGTTTCATACCTGGACCAGAACCGTCTGGGGCAGAGGCAGGGATCGTGGGGCTCATCATAGGAGACCACGAGAAAGTAATCGTCAGGGGTATCTTTATGGTTTTTCAAAAACTGGATAGCCCTGTCGGAACAGCGGTGGCCGTAGGTAAATTCCTCATCTATGTCACACTGCTCCATGGTTTGGGCCTGGCGGGAAAGGAGGCGCTCCTGAGGAGTTAATTCGTCCAGGTAATTCCGCATATCATACCAGTAATCCGGGTCCCAGCCATCTCCGGGGCGGCCCAGGCCAAAGTAGTCGCCTCCATCCAGATGCCATTTCCCGATATAGGCGCTGTGAACGCCAAGATCTGTCAAGCGGCGTCCGATATTCTGGACATTGTCGGACAGTCCCATGCAGTTGGACCATCCGGCGCAGGAGTGAGGGTAGCTTCCAGTAAAAATAGCGGAACGGGCTGGCTGGCATACAGGCTGGGTGGTGTAGGCCTGGCTGAAGCGGATGCCCTCCGCGGCCAGACGGTCCAGGTTGGGGGTATACATGTCCGGGTTGCCGTAGCATCCCAGCATATCAGCCCGGGTGGTATCAGTCATCAGAAGAATCACTTTTCTGCTCATCAGATAAATCCCCTTTCGGTAAATCAGAGCGCTCCAGGCTCTGTTGATATTTATAGTTTTTTGGTGACATTCCAGTTACTTTTTTAAAAACCTTGCTGAAATAATAGGCGCTTTCAAATCCCAGCTGGTCCGCGATCTCGTAGATCAAGTACTGTCCGGACTCAATCAGTTCCTTGGCCTGTTGGATCTTTACCTCGGCGATGTAGTCGGAGACGGTCTGGTTCATATACCGGCTGAAGGTGCTGCTTAAGTGCCCGGAGCTGATCTTCAGATAGTTCGCGATATCAGACAGGGTCAGCTTTTCCTTATAATGGTCGTGGATGTAACGTTTTGCCAGGTACACAAGCTTGTCTGAGCGCCGCTCTCTTCTGTCGGTGAGAAGGGCGCAGACCTTTTCACAGAAGCTGTCCAGCCACACCAGGATATCGTCCAGGCTGCCAAGCTGGGCCAGCTGTTCGGCGATGTTGATGCTGTAGGGAAATTCATCGCTCTCGGAAATGTCATTTTGCAGCAGGTCCCGGAGGTATGTGTATACATTGATGCAGGCGCTGAGGGCCTGGGGTTTGTTGGGCTTGTACTGTGCGAAGAGCTCTGTCAGTTCCTTAAAAATGTCGCGGAGGGTCTGGCTGTCATTCTCCTGCACGGCCAGGGACATGGCTTTTTTAAGAAAATTGATGTTAAATTCCCGCTCCGCGGAATGCTGGGCCATACCTTGTTTTTTAAAAAACACCATCCGGGAGGATGAGGAATAGTAGCAGTGGTCCAGGGCTGACCGGGCCTCGGACAAGGCCTGGGGAAGCTGGGAAAGTTCTGTCTTTTTCTGGCTGACGCCAAAAAGGGCGGTCAGGGCGAAGTAAGTGCTCAGGGCCATATTTACCTTGGCGCAGAAGTCGGCCAGGGATTTCTCATTGTCGCTTTCCGGCTTTGGGGAAACCACCATAAGCCGGGTGTCTTTCTTCGGCTCCAGTATGGCGCGGTTGAGAAAATAGCGCGCGGCAATGCCGGAGACCACATCCAGAAGCTGGCTGGAGATAAAGGGGAAGTCATAATTTTCCGTCTGTCCAAAGAGAATCTGTTCTGGCTTCATCCGAAACAGGATCAAGTAGGCGCTGGGATAAGCGGCGGCGATTTCCGGATTAGCGGGAAGTTCGGCCTCAGGCGGATTCAGGATCAGCTGGGAAAAATAATTGTGCTCCAGCTGTTTTTTATTGTCCTGTAAAAGGGTGGTGTACAGCTCTTTGTTGTGATGGCTCTCCATACGAGAACAGTACTCTTTGGCCCTGTTCAGGGCCTGTATCAGCGCCTGTGGTTTTAAATCCAATTTCACCAGGTAGTCAATGGCCCCCAGGCGCAGCGCCTGTTTGGCGAGCTGAAAATCTTCCAGATTGGTCAGGCAGATAAAGGCAAACTCCAGGTTCTGTTTCTGGCAGGTCTCAATGACCTCCAGGCCATTCATAACCGGCATGCGGATGTCGGTAATAACAATATCAGGATTGGTCTCCAGGATTAAATCAATGGCCTTGTGGCCGTTTGTGGCCTTGCCTACAATAACGCAGTCATGGTCTTCCCAGCAAATCAGAGACGTGATGCCGGCGAGAATTAAGGGTTCATCATCAATTAAGATCACTCGGTACATAAAAAACTCCTGTCAATGGTAATGTAATGTTAGTTGTTGTGTAAAAACGAGGTCACGGAATAAATTCCAGAGGAAGGGATACGGTGACACAGGTATAGACACCGACCTGACTCTCAATTTGGAGCCCATACTCATCTCCATACACCAGTTTAATCCGGCGGTCTACATTTGGGAGGCCGATTCCGCTCATATAGTTTTTGGTGACCCGGGAGGTATCGGTGAGCATGCGGGCAATATTCTCTTCTGACATGCCCACGCCGTTGTCCCGGACCTGTATGTGGAGCACCTGATCTTCCGAGAAAACGCGGATCTGGATAAGTCCAGGCTTTCCGCTGGGCTCAATGCCGGAAAAAATGCTGTTTTCCACCAAGGGCTGCAGGGTCAGTTTAATGATTTCCGCGTTATAGAGGGAGGGATCCTCCACGGAGATCTCAACATCAAAAAGCTCAATGTAGCGGATTTTCTCAATGGTCACATAGCTGTCGAGAAAATCCAGTTCCTGACGGACAGTCACCTTTTCGTTAAAGCCCTTGGCCATATTTTTGAGCAGAGAGGACAGGGCGGAAACTACTTTTACAATCCCCGCGTTGTGCTGCATGGTGGCGATCCATTTGATGGAATCCAGGGTATTATAGAGAAAATGGGGATTAATCTGGGCCTGGAGTATCTTGATCTCCAGCCGCAGCTTCTCCTGCTCGTCCCGGATCCGGCTTTCCATCAGCTCTGACACATGGGAGGACATCTGGTTGATCTGCCGTCCGATCATCCCCAGCTCATCGTTGGTCTCAATATCGGGATTTGGGCTGAAATTCCCGGAGGAGATCACTTCCATGTGATTTGTCAGGCGGGTGATGGGACGGATTAAGTACCGTGTAAATAAAAGGGACAAGATGAAACCAATAACAAGGCTGGACAGGAACACCAGCCCTATGGTGCCATATATGGCCCTGGGGTTTATGGGCATCTGATCCAGAGAAAGGATCTCACAGAGGATCAGGCCGCTGATGGGCTGCCGTTCCCAGATAAGGACACAGTCCAGGCCGGAGAGACGGGTCCGCAGGATTCCGGCGGGATCCGTCAGGGTATTCAGTAAATCCCCAAGCTCATCCAGGGAAAAAGAATCCATATTCATGGCGCCAATGACAGACAGGTCGTCTGTCATTACAAATATGGATTTATCATTAGGAAACAGTTCAATGGCATCTTGAAACAGCTTCGGAGAGATGGTAAGACAGACCCAGGCATCCGCGGGCAGATCCTTTTTGGAATATTGAAGAGGTCTGATCAGCGGAAGAAGCTGGGGAGTGGCTATGGTGTTAATGGAAAAAGGGTTGTCTTTTAAGGTCAGCGTGTATTCCCGGATGTCTTTGTTCAGCAGCTCCTCAAACCAGGGTGTATCCATAAGACAGTCAGCGTCATTGTAGCTGCCGGAGGAAGTCCCGGCCTGGATAAAAAGTGAGCCTTTCTCATATATTGTAATCTTGTAGATATACTGGTTATACCCGGAGATGGCGCAGAGGTCTCTTAGAACCTGAGCGGCATAGAGCTCCGACT
>Ga0137310_102502_pt1 | contig 10327 bp, 8 predicted proteins | sample NAcewiD2O_June_2_FD_97183 | JGI IMG/M metagenome (GOLD analysis project Ga0137310, IMG submission 97183) | Mouse cecal microbial communities from Vienna, Austria - N-Acetylglucosamine amended D2O_June | ecosystem: Host-associated > Mammals > Digestive system > Large intestine > Cecum | place...
TATGGTTAAATCCAACCGCGCGCCTTTGCCTTCTTCCCGGGCTTTCGCGGGCTGGCTTCTTCCCGCCTTTATCTGTTCCATCAATTTTTCCGCGGATTCCGCCTTTACCAGCCTCTTTTCCTTTAAGGCCTCCTCTTCTTTCTTCTCCGCGCGTTTTTCCGCTATCTGCTTCTGTACCTTAGACGCGCTCCATCTCCTCCATATGCTCCCTGATGGCTTTCTTATCATCTACAACCGCTATATCCAAAATCCATCACCTCAAATCCATATAGGCGTTCACCTTTTATATCGGCAGAAATTTTCCGCTTTTCGGGCGGATGGAACGAAACGGCCACTTTTGGGGAACGAAAGGAAAAATCCCCTCTGTTCTCACATACGCCGCTGATTATGTGATGAATTTCCCGCATATGGGAACAGCGGGTCTGCCAGCCGGAAACGGAAACTCTCCCTGTCTACCAGCCCCACCACCTTTTCGCTGTCGTACAGTCCAAGCAAAAATCCGGCCACCTGCCGGCTGGTGTGGTATGTACCAAAAGATTTATCATAGTCATATTCGCTGACATTGTTTGCCGCCATGCCGAACCCTGTCTTTGTCGCCGCGGGTGCCAGCACCTTTGCCCTCATCTTCGCCCCTGCCTCTTTCAGTTCCCATGCCAACCCTTCCGTAAACGCGCTGACATAAAACTTCGCCGCGCAGTACGTCACTGCCGCGGGAACAATGGTATAGCCTCCGCATGAGGATATATTGATAAGCTGTGTTCCTTCTACCTCCTTGTAATCTCGGACATAAAGCGACGAAAGGATAGTCAGCGCCTCTATGTTCAGGTTCAGCATCATCCGGACCTTATTCAAGTCCTGATCCGCCACGCTGTCATAATTGCCAACCCCCGCGTTGTTGATCCATGTTTCAATCTCATAGTCCCTCAATCCTTCATAAAACCGGCACGCGTTTTCCGGTATCGACAAGTCAGCGCTTCTGATGACAATATCCAAATCCGGATATCTCCCTAAAATCTCCCACCTCAGTGTTTCGAGATTATTTTTTCGTCTTGCCGCTATGACCAGATTTTTACCCCGCTCCGCAAATGCCTTCGCCGTTTCGTACCCAATGCCTGAACTCGCTCCTGTTACGACCGTATATTTTCCTGTTGCCTGAACCATTTGAAAATCCTCCTTCGATTTGGTATAATCCCTACCATACAATGTAGAGTAAACTCTATGTCAAGAGGATTGGAGTGATTTTTTATGGAATATTCCATTGGGGAATTTTCAAAACTCACAGGGCTGGGCATCCATACCCTACGTTACTACGAACAGGAAGGCCTGCTTGAACCGAAGCGAAATTCCGGCAACCGCCGCCGCTATTCTGATAAGGACCTGGCATGGATCCGCTTTATCAAACGTCTGAAAGACACCGGTATGCCTATCAGGGAAATCAGGCACTATGCCCAACTCCGGTCTGACGGTGATCCCACCCTTTCAGAAAGGATGGAGATGCTGGTGCGGCACCGGCAGGCGCTTAACCAGCAGATCGCGCGGTTACAGGACCATAAAAATAAATTGGATGAGAAAATCGAATTTTACAGAAAAGAAATTGAACGTGTAAACACCAGAGGGGCAAGACATTGATATGCCTCCTGTGAGAAGCCTTCGTCAATAGAGATTCGGGGCTATAATAATTATTGGGGCAGATAACCAGAACCGCCGCAGGTTTTACTCTATTTAAATTTTTCCTTCTACTTCCGAAAGGGCTTTCCGCACTTCCGGATCCTTGATTTTGGGCTGAATGCTTTCCAACAGCGCAAGGCATTCCTGATCCCGTCCCATTTCTTTCAGCAGGTAAATCTTATGAACCGAAATATAATCATTTAAGGGAATGCCGCCATATACAAGCATGGTGCCTGTATCGTTTTTTATCTCTGCCTCACACTGTTCGATCTCTTTCATATAGTCCTCCGGGCTGCCCCCGGACTTCCAGGCTGTATAAGAAGCGTTCCACCGTGATACCACTCGCCGCTGGTGTAAATAAATGTAGATGAGATTGATGAAAAACCATGTGACACAGACCGCGCCCATAAAGCCCAAAGTGAACCACCTACCCAATGTTGCGCCAACCCATCCAAGCCACAGCATTTCAGCCAGTGAAACCATAACAGCACAGATCAAAAAGATACCGACAATCTCTCTCTTATTTTTCAACCAAACCCACCCCTTAAGATTCCAAAGAATCTTTTCGCCGCCCCGATAATCAAAGCAATAAGCCGCGGCAATTTTCTCACCTTTCTTCTTCACTTAAAAGCTCTCCCATCTTCGAACCCGCGGGAACCTGCATCACTATTTTTCTTTCAGTCTCTTCCGCGAGGAGGAAAACAAACTCATCCCGCGTCAGCTCCATCTCTCCGGTATCCGGATTCCGTTCCCGGGTTGTGTCATGGCGGATTTCCACTGTCTCATCCGTCACATGAGTCCCCTCAAGGCAGCGCCTTCTGATTTCCGGGTCCACATCTCCCAGATAGACACTGCTCTCCTCTCGAATCCTCACTGGCTCCCCATCCAGATATTGATATGTGTAATAATAGTGGCGGTTGGCCCCGTCTCTCTCCATGCCGTAGATCAGTTGATCCTCCTGGTCAAAAACCGCCAGACATATCTCATTTAACCTGGGGTCATGGTCAAACCGCTCTGCCTTTGGGTCCCACACCAGGTAAATCCATTCCAGCCGGTAATTTCCATTGGGGGTATCAAAAAGACGGATATCTTTGTACCCGTCAAAATTCACATCCTCCAGTTCCAGCCCCATGGTTTCCTCCTGGTCCAGCCACACAGCTGTCTCGCCAAACAAAGTCAGCTCCGGCACAGAGATGACCTGCAGAATTCTCTCCTCATCCCGGACCGTAACAGACCTGACTTTATAGCTGGAAGTTTCTGTATCAGAACACGCCTCTATGTCAAAAGAAAACTCCGGCATGTCCTCGCTAAGTCTTCCCTGTACCGTGGTAGTAAAATAGCCGTTGTCTCTCTGGGAAAGAGCAGGTTCATCTATGTACAGCGGCGTATTGGGCTCTAGCAAAGACACCCTGAAACAAGACAATACCAGACATAACGCAAGCAATATCATTTCTCCCATATTAGACCCCTTCCTTTGTGATAGTTTTCCTATTTTCCAGAAAATCCATCTGGCTCTGACAGCTGCTATGAGAAGCCACCTCTGTCTGTAAGAATTATATCATACTGCCTGTTTATAGAGAATCAGGGACTGAAGGTCAGCGGCGATGTCCAGAGCCTGGGAATCGCCAGCTTTCACTTCAGCAATAGCTATGACAGATATTTCCATATATGGATACCCGTGGAAGAAAGTAAAGAGTGAGGAAACTCTTATAAATCTATCAGTAACTTCCGCTTCCTCTCAATCATCTCATGGATTTTTTCTATATAGAGGGCCACATCCTTCACATTTTCGCACCGCTCAATCCGGTTCTCTGCCGGAAAAAGCCGCTTGGTTGTAGTCCCGGCTCCGCAGGCGACTATGGTCTGTTTCTCCTCCATGATCAACACGTTATACAGGCATGCTTTTCCCGGTCTGGCGTATCCCACATTTTCAAAATTCCCTGCCATATTTTTCTGGCGGTACAGATAGTAAGGTTCCATCCCCATGTCTTTGGCGTACCGGGCGGTTAAGTCGATCATCTCCTGGGTTCCCGTGATCTTCAGATCCTTGTACACTTCCTTCATGGTATTCAGCCTGGCGGCCCGCTTGATGGCCAGGGAGTGGACCGTGATGCTGTCCGGATTCAGGGAGCGGATCTGTTCCATGGTATGTCTCACGTCTTCCAGCCCTTCTTCCGGAAGTCCCACGATCAGATCCATGTTAATGTTGTCAAACCCCATGTCCCTTGCCATATGAAAGCACTCCTTTACCATATCCACGGTGTGGCGGCGTCCGATCAGGTCCAGAGTCCTCTGTCGCATGGTCTGGGGATTGATGGAGATCCGGGTGACGCCGTGGTTTTTCAGCACCTTGAGCTTCTCCCTGGTGATGCTGTCCGGCCTTCCCGCCTCCACGGTCAGTTCCCTGACAGAGCTTAAGTCAAAGGTCTCCTCAAGTTTTGTGAGAAGCCGGTCAAGCTCTTCCGGTTCCAAGGAGGTGGGAGTACCGCCGCCGAAATACACGCTGTCCAGAATTTTTCCCTCCATCTGTTTTGCCGTCCGCTCCATCTCCAGGAACAGGGCATCCAGGTACAGATGAGCGCGTTCTTTCCATTTTCCTATGGGATAGGAAGTAAAGGAGCAGTACAGGCAGGTGGTGGGACAGAAGGGGATGCCGATGTACAGGCTGTAGCCTTCCTGGCAGTCCAATGTCTCCAGAAGCCTCATCTCCCGGAGAGTGGTCCTCACTGCCAGGTCGATCTTCTCCTGGCTGGTGAAATATGTCTTCTTCATGTAAGAGGCGGCCTGGTCCGGCGTCATCCCCTCCCGCAGCTTTGTCATGACAATCTTGGTGGGACGGATCCCTGTCAGGGTCCCCCAGGGGAGAAGGCGGCCCGCGCGCAGCACCAGAAGGGTGTAGAGACGCCTCTTGATCTTGCTTTTGGTCTCTGTCCGGTTGTGGTAATCTACCACTATGGGCTCTTCTATATGTTCCAGCTCCTCCTCCAAGTCTTCTCCCCCATCTGCCGGGAACACCGCTGGTTCCTGATACCGGTGGCTGATGATCTTCAGGGAAAACTCTTTCCTGTCTTTGCTGACCATGCCCTCCACGGAGAAATCCGCTTCCGCTCCCGGCTGGTAGGAAAATGGCTGTCCCGGGTAGAAAGCCATGAGAAGCTCCCGTATATCCTGCTCATAAGCTTTATCATTTAATAAAATCTCTATCATAGCTCCCCTATCGCCTGCCCCGGCACACTACATTGTACTGTTTCTCATGGCCAATGGTTGTGGAACTGTCATGTCCCGGGCAGACCTTTGTGTTGTCCGGAAGCACAAACAGTTTTCTCACCACGGAGTCCAGGATCTCCCCGGGATTTCCTGTAGGCAGGTCGGTCCGTCCCACGGATTCCCGAAACAGGGTGTCCCCTGAAAACAGCGCCCCTTCTTCCTCCACATAGAAGCACAGGCATCCCCTGGTATGTCCTGGTGTGTGGAGCACCTTCCACTTAAGCCCTATGAGCTCCAGGGTCTCCCCATCCCGAAGCCACCGGTCCGCTGTCAGACACATGGGATCTCCGAAGGATCCCGTTAAGTTCATATCCGGGTCATCCAAAAGAGCCATCTCCTCCTCCCCTGCCATGATGGGTATGTGAAAGGCCCGCCTCACGTCTTCCGCTGCCAGTATGTGGTCAAAATGTCCGTGGGTCAGCAGAACCGCCTCCGGCTTGATTCCCAGCTCCCGGCATTTGTTAAGAATAAACGGCGCGTTGTCTCCCGGGTCGATGACCACCCCCGGTTTAAGCCCTTCCTCTGTATTCCGGTACGCAATATAACAGTTGGTGCTGACCATGCCCAGCACACATCTTTCGATCCTGAAATCGCTCATATTCGTTTCTCCTTCCTGGCAGCTGCCCCCGCATGTAATCAAGGGGCTGCCGCAAAATAAAACACTTCCGCGGTATATAGCCATAATTCACCGGCAATCCCCTCTTTCCCCGGCAGCCCTTTGGACCCCAGTCAGCTTTGCCGACAGATTTTCCCCCCAGAGTCCGTGTTCATAAAAAGAGAGAAAGCAGGTCAGCCTGCTGTTCTCTCTATATCCAATACGCCTTCTATCTGTCTTAATTTGTCTGTCACTTTGTTCAGCTCTTCTTTTCCCTGAATGTCAAAGGTCATGATGATGGTGGCTTTGCCCTGCTTGCTGGTCCGCACATTCATGGATGTGATATCAATCTGACGCTCCGTAAAGACCTTGGAGATATCCACAAACATCCCGATCCGGTTGTTGGCATAGATCTGAATCTCTGTAGAATACCGCTCCCGGTTCTCCTCCCCTTCCGGCTGCTGCCACTCAGCGTCAATGAGGCGGACTCTCTCCAATTCGGGGAGATTGATGATATTGATGCAGTCTGTGCGGTGGAGGGACACGCCTCTCCCCCTGGTGACAAACCCTACGATCTCATCTCCCGGCACAGGGCTGCAGCACCTGGAAAAACGCACCGCCACGTCGTGGACGCCCTTGACCACAATGCCGCTTTTCTTCTTTCTGGCAATGGGGACTTTGCTGGTCATCTCCTCAATGCCGTCTAAGATGTTGCTGTCCGTCACCTCATTTTTCAGCTTCTTGTCCCTGGCCTCCAGCATCTTGTTGATGACCTGGCCTTCTTTTAAACCTCCATGGCCGATGGAAGCCAGGACGGAATCCCAGTCCTTGAAGGCGTACCGCTTCATGACCTTTTCCATGTACTCCGGCTTGTTCAGATCCGGGTAATTGATCCCCTTGGCCTTACAGTACCGGTCGATCATGTCCTTGCCCCGAAGGATATTGTCCTCCTTTAACTCGGTCTTGAACCACTGGTTGATTTTGTTTTTCGCCTGGGTGCTTCGGACCAGCTTCAGCCAGTCCCGGCTGGGGCCCTTGGAGTTCTGGGAGGTGATCACCTCAATGCGGTCGCCGTTCTGCAGCACATAATCAATGTTTACCAGCTTTCCGTTGACCCTGGCCCCTACCATCTTGTTTCCCACGGCGCTGTGGATAGCGTAGGCGAAATCAATGGGCGTGGAGCCGCTGGGAAGAGCCTTCACATCCCCGGTGGGGGTAAAGCAGTACACACTGTCGGAAAATAAATCCAGATCGCTTTTGATCAGGCTGAGAAATTCCCTGTTGTCCGACATGTCCCGCTGCCACTCCAGTATCTGGCGGAGCCAGGAAAGCTTCGCCTCCTCGTCCCCTGCCGCCACTGTCCCGCTGCCGCTCTCCTTGTACTTCCAATGGGCCGCGATGCCGTACTCCGCGGTGCGGTGCATCTCGTAGGTGCGGATCTGGATCTCAAAGGGCTGTCCGTTGCTGCCTATGAGGGTGGTGTGCAGGGACTGGTACATATTGGGCTTGGGCATGGCGATATAATCCTTAAACCTGCCGGGAATGGGCTTATACAACTCATGGATCACTCCCAGGGCCCCGTAGCAGTCCTTGACCGAATCCACGATGATCCTGACCGCGAACATGTCGTAGATCTGTTCCAGAGTCTTATCCTGCTTTACCATCTTTTTATAGATGCTGAAGAAATGCTTGACCCGGCCGTCAACAGTGGCCTTGATGCCGCCGTCCCTCATGTGTCTCTTCACTTCTTCTACAATACCTTCCACAAAAGCCTTTCTGGCCTCTTTACTCAGGGAGATCTTTTCTTCTAAGTCGCTGTAGACCTCTGGCTTTAAATATTTTAAAGACAGATCATCAAGCTCTACCTTAATCTTCGAGATGCCGAGGCGGTGGGCGATGGGCGCGTAGATGTCCATGGTTTCCCTGGCCTTCTCCCTCTGTTTCTCAGGCCTCATAAACTGCAGGGTCCTCATGTTGTGGAGACGGTCCGCCAGTTTGATCAGGATCACCCGGATATCCTTTGCCATGGCCAGAAACATCTTTCTCAAGTTTTCCGCCTGGATCTCCACCTTGTCCATGGACCAGGACAACTGGGTCAGCTTGGTGACTCCATCCACCAAAAGAGCAACCTCTGGTCCGAATTCTTTTGTGATCTCGTCAAGGGTCATCACCGTGTCCTCCACCACATCGTGGAGGATTCCGGCCATGATGCTCTCCTTATCCAGTTCCAGGTCCGCCAAAATGATGGCAACACAAAGAGGGTGAATGATATATGGTTCACCCGATTTTCGCTTCTGGTCCTTGTGGGCATCTCTGGCTATGACATACGCTTTCTCCACCATGGAAATATCGTCCGATGGATGGTACCTGCGGATGCCGCGGATCAGATCTTCATATAAAACTTCCGGACTGGTAAAAGAAGCGGGAGCTTCCAATTCCCCCTGCAGTCTCTCGTCAGAATGATCTTGTGCCATGAATTCACCTTCTTAAGTGCGTAATTATTAGACCATTATAAGTTTTCTTATTGAAAAATGCAAGACTTTTTCATCGCGGCCATGTTGTGCTATACTGTTTAAGGGTAAAAAAGTGATTTTGGAACCCGCAAAACTATAAATAAGGAGCCCATTCCCATGCATTTTCTTAATCGCAATAATCCCTGCTGGTGCGGCAGCGGATTAAAGTATAAAAAATGTCACTATGATTTTGACCAGAAGATCGCTCAGTACCGCCGTCAGGGCCATATGGTCCCATCCCGGGACATGATCAAGACCCCCTCCCAGATCCAGGCCATCCGGGAAAGCGCGAAAATCAATATCGCTGTCCTGGATTATGTGGCCGAGAGGATCGGAGCCGGAGTCACCACGGCGCAGATCGATCAGTGGGTCTATGAACAGACTGCCAGATATCATGCCATCCCCGCCCCCCTGAACTTTGAGGGATTTCCCAAAAGCGTGTGCACCTCCATCGACGATGTGGTATGCCACGGCATCCCCTCCCCCGATGTGGTGCTCAAGGACGGCGATATCATCAATATCGATTGTTCTACTAATTTAAACGGATATTTTTCCGACTCTTCCCGCATGTTCTGTATTGGAAACGTGTCTCCGGAGAAGAAAAAGCTGGTGGAAGTAACAAAGGAATGCATGGAACTGGGCCTTGAGCAGGTAAAACCCTGGGGCTTTTTGGGAGACATGTCCCAGGCGGTCAACGACCACGCCAGGGCCCACGGATACCGGGTTGTCCGGGATATCGGCGGACACGGCGTGGGCCTGCAATTTCATGAGGAGCCATGGGTCAGCTATGTGGCCCCAAAAGGCACCGAGATGCTCATGGTCCCTGGCATGATGTTCACCATTGAGCCTATGATCAACATGGGCACCGAGGAGGTCTATGTGGATGAGGAGGACGACTGGACCGTACATACGGAGGATGGAAAGCCCTCCGCCCAGTGGGAGATCCAGGTCCTGGTGACAGAAGATGGCCATGAGGTGATCTCCTACTGATTCAGCACCTTTTTCTTCCACCCTCCCAGCTTGTAAAAGAATGCCGTAAGCACAGCCCCCAGCACCCAGGAGATAAGCAGTGAGATCCAGATAGATTCATACCTCCCCTGAGGCAGCTGGGGTGTTCTCGTGAACCAGGCAATGCCGTAAGCCAAGGGAACCCGAATGACCACAGTGGTGACCATGGAGATCCACATGGGGGTCACCGTATCCCCTGCTCCTCTCATGACCCCGGAAAGGCTCTGGGTCACCGCCATGGCGATGTACCCTGCCGCCAAAATAGACATCATGTTGGCGCTGAGGATCACCAGCTCGGTTGTGTCGGTGAATATGGCCATGAGATGCCGACCAAACAGGAGGATCAGCGCCGTGATGACAGCCGAGGTTCCCGCCGCGATCAAGGTCCCCTGCTTCGCCCCCTGTTTTACCCGGTCAGGCTGCCTGGCCCCCACATTCTGACCCGCGTAGGTGGTCATAGCTGTTCCGAAGGAGAAGTTTGGCATCATGGCAAACCCGTCCACCCTCATAATGATCACGTTGGCGGCAATGACCATCTCCCCGAAACTGTTGGTCAGAGACTGGACCACCACCATGGCCAGGGAAAAGATGGCCTGAGTGGCTCCGGAGGGAAGGCCGAGCCTGAGAACTGTCAGCATGTTTTCCCTGTGAGGCTTTATATACTTCAGTTTCAGGTCAAAGAGGTCCGTCATTTTCCTCAGCTTCAGCATACAGAGGATCGCTGAGATCATCTGGGCGATGACCGTGGCCAGGGCCACCCCTGCCACCCCCATACCCAGGCCTGCCACAAACCACACATCCAGGATAATGTTGATCACCGTGGCAATCAGAAGATACACCAGAGCGGACAGGGAATCTCCCAGCCCTCTTAAGATCCCGCACAGAATATTATAGTAGGCCAGCCCGCTGATCCCCATAAGCAGGATAAACAGGTAGGAGGCGCACCAATCCAGGATGGTATCCGGGGTGTTCAGCATATGGAGCACCGGGCGGATAATCATGGAGCAGAATACCATTAAAAACAGGGAGGCGGCGGCTGTCAATGTGATGGAACTGCCTATGGTCCGGGACAGGTTTTCCCGGTCCTTGGATCCAAAATACTGGGACACCATAATGCTGGCCCCCATGGATATGCCCACAAACAGCACCAGCAGCAGATTTAACATGGGACTGGCGCTTCCCACCGCCGCCAAAGCATTGTCCCCCACATACTTTCCCACCACGATGCTGTCCACGGTGTTGTACAGCTGCTGGGCAATATTGCCGATGAGCATGG
>Ga0137310_102505_pt1 | contig 10323 bp, 7 predicted proteins | sample NAcewiD2O_June_2_FD_97183 | JGI IMG/M metagenome (GOLD analysis project Ga0137310, IMG submission 97183) | Mouse cecal microbial communities from Vienna, Austria - N-Acetylglucosamine amended D2O_June | ecosystem: Host-associated > Mammals > Digestive system > Large intestine > Cecum | place...
GTCTCGACTGATACATGACCTTAAAAATAAAATGTATGCTCTTAAGAGTTATATAGTTTATTCTCCGATTCTGGCTAGTACGATTACTCTTGGTTTTGGTGGTTCGGCCGGATCTGAGGGGCCGATCGCCTACACCGGTGCAGCTGTCGGTAGTAATGTCGCACGCCTCTTCCGGCTTAGTCCGCAGATGATGATGATTATGCTGGGGTGCGGGGCAGGAGCAGGTATCGCCGGTATATTCAAATCGCCACTTGGCGGTGCGCTGTTTACACTTGAGGTTCTGAGAATGCCGATGTCGACTTTCTCTGTCTTGGTGTTGCTGGTGACCTCTATCACAGCAGCCATGACCGCATATCTTCTGTCGGGATGCACAGTCGACATACCATTCAGCCATCACGCCGGATTTGACATAGATACGCTTCCATACGTCATTCTGCTTGGCATATTTTGCGGTTTTTATTCACTTTATTATAGTTATATGATAAAGAAAGTTGCCAAGCTTCTTCGTTGTGTCGGCAATTCATGGATAAAAAATCTCATTGGCGGTGTGATGATTTCAGCTCTTGTCTTTCTCTTCCCGCCGCTCTATGGAGAAGGATATGGGACTGTCGGAAAAATCATAAACGACAATTTCTCGACAATTCTGAACGACAGCATTTTCTTCGGACATTCCGGCGGCATGTGGTTGCTGATATTTGTGGCGGGTGGCATAGCCTTGGCCAAGTGTGTCGCAACCTCTGCAACAAACAATGGCGGAGGTGTGAGCGGAAATTTTGCTCCGTCATTGTTTGCAGGATGTATTGTCGGTTTCTTCTTTGCAGCACTTTTAAATGAGGTCTTCGGTCTTCATCTGCCGGTCGGTGAATTTGCATTTTATGCAATGGCCGGTGTCATGGCGGGAGCTATACGCGCTCCGTTGATGGCCATATTTCTTACGTGCGAGATGGGGGCTGCATATTCCTATTTTTTTCCGCTTGTCGTTACGGCTTCGGTTTCATTCGGGATTGTCAGGCTGTTTACCGCCGACAGCTTCTTTTCGCGTCATGCCGACCGCCACAACGGCCTGATATCGATTATAAAAAGACATAAAATGGAATCAGCCGGAGGAATACACCAACAAAAAGGTTCGGACTGACGGAGTTAATTTATGTGAAAACTCCCTGTCGGGTTGGTTTGCAGGGTGAATCTGCGTAATTTTGCAAGAATTTTAAATACGTTATAAACGCAAATTACGTAAAATGTTAGATTTTATTACGTGGAACGCAGATCCGTTTCTCTTTCATATCGGCAATTTCGGTCTCCGATGGTATAGTCTTGCTTTCATGGTCGGATTTCTTGTCGGCTATGAGATAGAATCACGTATCTACAGGCACGAGGGTGTACCTGAGCGTTGGCTCAGCATGTTGTTGCTGTGGACCATTGCCGGCACTATCATCGGCGCTCGTCTCGGGCATGTGTTTTTCTACCAGTGGGATCTCTATAAGCAGGATCCGATTACGATTCTTTATGTCTGGGAAGGCGGTCTTGCAAGTCATGGTGGAACGATAGGAATCATCCTGTGTGTAATTCTTTATTCGATTTTTACTACCAAACGCAACCCTCTCTGGGCTTTCGACAGGCTCGTTATTCCTATCGCGCTTGTCGGCGGTCTGATACGTCTCGGCAACCTTATGAATTCAGAGATATTCGGCCATGCTACCGACCTTCCGTGGGGATTCATGTTTATCCGTTCCGCCGAGTGGCGTCATATCTATATGGGGCAGGCGTGTCACCCGACGCAGATTTATGAAGCGTTGTGCTATTTTGCACTTTTCGGATTGCTTATGTGGATGTATTGGAAGAAAAATGCAGAAGAGCGCCCCGGGTTGATATTCGGTGTGTTCCTCATCGGTATATTCCTGCCACGCTTCCTTATAGAGTTCATAAAGAATCCTCAGGTTGAATTTGAGCAGACAATGACGCTCAACATGGGGCAGCTGCTGAGTGTGCCGTTTATTCTTCTTGGCGTAGGGCTTGTGATATACGCAATGACTCGTCCGCGCCAGCATCTGGCTTTTCCTAACCGTTTTGCCGAGGAGCTTCAATCATCCAAAAAGTGATGTCATGAACTGTGGCGACATGTTTTTTCGACAGGTTGCCGGGAGTAGTTTTCAATGAAAATCACTAATTTTGCAGAATATAACAGACCAATCGTTTACAGAATAAAACTAATCAGAAATGATAGACAAGATAAATCAGCTTAAAGCTGAAATAGAGGCTCTTGTAGCAAAGACGCCACAGGATGTAGAAACGCTCCGCATCAAGTATCTGAGCAAGAAAGGCGCGATTTCCGAACTTATGACTGATTTCCGTTCGGTCGCTCCCGAACAGAAGCGTGAGCTTGGACAGAAATTAAATGAACTGAAGACACTTGCCACTGAAAAGCTCGCTGCTCTCCGCGAATCGCTTGAGAGTGTCGATGCCGGTGCTTCGGATCTGGATCTTTCACGCACGGCCGCTCCGATGCCGCTTGGCACACGCCATCCGCTTTCGCTTGTAAAGAATGAAATAATCTCGATATTCTCGCGACTCGGTTTCACCATAGCCGAAGGTCCTGAGATTGAAGATGACTGGCACGTGTTCTCCTCGCTCAATTTTGCAGAGGATCATCCCGCACGTGACATGCAGGACACTTTCTTTATCCAGCGCAATCCCGATGTGTTGCTGCGCACCCACACTTCGTCGGTGCAGAGCCGCGTAATGGAGAAGACTCAGCCACCGATTCGCATCATCTGTCCGGGACGTGTCTACCGTAATGAAGCTATCTCCGCGCGTGCCCACTGCTTCTTCCATCAGGTCGAGGCTCTTTATGTCGACAAGAATGTATCGTTTGCCGACCTGCGTCAGACACTTCTTTATTTCGCTCAGGAAATGTTTGGTCCTGAGACTAAAATACGTCTTCGACCGAGCTATTTCCCCTTTACCGAGCCTTCGGCCGAGATGGATATCTCTTGTAATCTATGCGGAGGCAAGGGATGCTCTTTCTGCAAGCATACCGGCTGGGTCGAGATTCTCGGTTGCGGAATGGTCGATCCAAATGTGCTTGAAGCATGTGGCATAGATTCAAAGGAATACACCGGATTCGCTCTCGGTATGGGCGTGGAGCGTATAACCAACCTGAAGTATCAGGTCAAGGATCTTCGCATGTTCTCCGAAAACGATGTCCGCTTCCTACGTCAGTTTGAGGCAGCACATTGATTTGATACGGCTTGTCTCTCCTCTGATTTATCTCTCCGTTAAACTCTTTAAGAAAGGGAAATAACCGTGACCGTTAAGGAACGCTACGCTCGCGTGATTGAATGGTTTTCTGCGTCTATGCCTGTCGCTGAAACCGAACTGCATTATGAGAACCCCTATCAGTTGCTTGTCGCCGTGATTTTATCGGCGCAATGCACTGATAAGAGGGTAAATCTCATAACCCCACCGCTTTTTGAGGCATATCCGACTCCGCAGGCTCTTGCTGCAGCCTCGGTCGAAGAGATATTCGAGTATATCAAGAGTTGCTCTTATCCTAACAACAAGAGCCGTTCACTGAGTGGAATGGCAAAGAAGCTCGTCGAGGACTTCGGAGGAGAAGTTCCTTCCGACCTTGATTCTTTGACGAGTCTGCCGGGTGTAGGGCGCAAGACGGCAAATGTAATCATGTCGGTTGTCTATAATAAGGCTACAATGGCGGTGGATACGCACGTGTTCCGTGTGAGCGAGCGCATAGGTCTGACCACAAACAGCAAGACTCCCCTTGCGACTGAAAAGGCTCTTGTGAAGCATTTCCCTGAAGATCTTATTCCTAAGGCCCATCACTGGCTGATACTTCACGGACGGTATGTCTGCAAGGCTCGCCGTCCTGATTGCCTTAACTGCGGTCTGACCTCCGTGTGTCGTTACTATCAGAAGAATGGTTGAATCGACTTTTATTTTTATAATTGAAATTTTAGGGACACTGGCTTTCGGTGTCAGTGGCGTGCGTCTCGCAGCCAAAAAGCATTTCGACTGGTTCGGTGCTTATACAATCGGAGTGATAACAGCAATCGGGGGCGGTACGCTGCGCGACATACTGCTTGATATTCCAGTGTTCTGGATGCAGACATGGCTCTATCTTGCCGTGACCGGCGTGTCATTTCTGATTGTGGCAGCTTTCACGAGGATTCTCACATCGGATTCGAAGTCTCTTTTCATGTTTGATGCCGTCGGTCTGACGCTGTTTGTCATAACAGGTATTGAAAAGACCCTTGCCGAAGGCTACCCGATGTGGGTTGCTATGATTATGGGCATGATAACAGGTTCTTTCGGAGGTATCCTGCGCGATGTGCTCATTAATGAAGAGCCATTGTTCTTCCGTAAGGATATCTATGCCACGGCATGTCTTGCAGGAGGCGGTGTCTATTGGATCTTCGCCGAGGCAGGTTCTCCCGTGTGGGTTCAGGAAGCTTTGTGTGTGATTACAATCCTTGTCCTCCGTTGGGGCGCATTGCGCTATGGATGGCATCTTCCGGAGATGAAAGAAGGCTCAGTCAAGGAGCTTCGCAAGCGCCGGCAGAATTGATTTCGGTCGATAGAGTAAGGACAAACATAAAAATCCCTTGGCTCGAAGAGTGAGCCAAGGGATTTTCATATTGATATGAAATGAAGTCTTATTTGTTAGCGGCGTCGTTGGTCTGGCCCGGTTTGAGCCATTTGTCGAACCAGCGGAAGAAGAGGCGCTGCCACATCACTGCGTTCTGCGGTTTGAGAATCCAGTGGTTTTCGTCGGGGAAGATAACCATTTCAGCAGGTATGCCACGGAGTTTGGCTGCATTGAATGCCATTTCTCCTTGTGACGACAGGATGCGGTAGTCGAATTCACCATGTGAAATCATGATGGGAGTATCCCATTTGTCAACAAATTTATGGGGCGACATTGCGAACGTGCGCTGGGCTGTCGCATTGTCTTTTTTCCAGAATGCACCGTAGTCGGGAGCTGTGGTCACGTCGGCAGGAGCTTTGTCTGCACCGCCGCCCATGTCCCAGTTGGCAAACCACATTTCTTCTGTTTCAAGATACTGAGCCTCGATGTTGAAGATGCCCGCATGAGCGAGGAATGCGGCAAAACGCTTCTCGTGGTTTCCGGCAAGCCAGTAGGTCGAGAATCCGCCATAGCTTGCACCTGTGCAGCCGATGCGCGAGTTGTCGACGTAGGGGCGTTCTTTCATGAAGTCGACTGCCGCCAGATAGTCACGCATGTTCTGTCCGGGATAGTCGCCTGAAATCTGGGCGTTCCATTCAGTTCCGAAACCGGGGAGACCGCGACGGTTGGGAGCGATGACTATATAGCCGTTTGAGGCCATGAGCGCAAGATTCCAGCGATAGCTCCAGAATTGGCTGACGGCGCTCTGCGGACCACCCTGACAATAGAGAAGTGCCGGATATGTTTTGGTCGAGTCGAAATCCTGAGGATATACAGCCCAGACAAGCATTTGTTTGCCATCGGTGGTCTTGACCATGTTGCGCTCGACACGGGGCATCTTGAGCGAGGCAAGAAGCTCGGTGTTGACGTTTGAAATCTGTTTAACTTCTCCGGCCTTTGCTATGCAGACCTCGTTGGGAGCGAGCATTGAGTGGCGGAGGGTCACGATGCTTTCTGCGTCGAGAGGCGCGAGACCTGCATAGTCACATTCGCCGTCGGCTACAACCTTGACTTCCTTGCTTGCGATATCAATTGAGAACACAGGGATATTTCCGTCTTTCGCGGCGAGGAAATAGAGTGACTTCCCATCGGGATTCCATGCGATCGCGTCGGCTGTGTAATCCCAGTCAGTCGTAAGGTCTGATTTTTCACCTGTGGCGGTGTCGAGAATGAAGATGCGGTTCTTGTCAGCCTCGTAGCCGTCACGTTCCATCGAAAGCCAAGCCACATATTTGCCGTCGGGTGAATAGGCGGGAGCTGTGTCGTAGCCCATCATGCCTTCGGTGAGATTGCGGGTGCTCTTGTCTGCGATAGAATAAAGATAGAGATCTGAGTTGGTCGATACGGCGTAGTCGCGTCCTGTTTTCTTGCGTGATACATAGATAAGCGACTTGCTGTCGGGTGACCATGCGAACGATTCCGAACCTCCGAACGGACGCATGGGGGCTTCATACATAGGTTCGTCCGACATGATGTCTTCTACATTGCTGACGCTGCTGCCGTCGAAGTCGCAGATGAAAGGATGGGGGATTTCAGTCACCCATTGATCCCAGTGCTTATACATCATGTCGTCGATGACACGGCCGGTTGCTTCAGAAAGGTCGGGATAAAGATCCTTGGCTTCGCGGGCGAACTTGATAGTGGAGATAAGGACGATTTTCTTTTCGTCGGGAGAGAAGAGGAAGCCTTCGATCCCTTTTTCAAGCGATGTCACCTGTTTGCGGTCGCTTCCGTCGGCGTTCATGACCCAAAGCTGGCTTTTGCCGTCGGCATCGGCATAGGTGAATGCTATCTGCTTGCCATGATTGATCCACACGAAATTGCCCTCTGATTTGGGTGTACGTGTGATGCGTTCAAGGTTCGAGCCGTCGGAATCCATGACGTAGAGGTCATTGTTTGAACGGTTCTGCTCAAGGCTTTCATAGGAAATGCCGAAAAGCACCTTGCGGGTGTCGGGCGAAACGCTTACGGCCGAGACACGGCCGAGGGCTTCGAGTGCGTCGATGTCGAAAATGCCGGTTGTCGATTTGAAATCGGGCTTGTCGATGATCTGCGCCTCTTTTTCGCCCCCTGTCGAGCAGGCTGCAAGTGAGCCTGCCGTAAGGATTGTTGCCATGATGTGGTTTAGATTCATGTCGGTTGTTTATGGGGGTGGAATGTGTGATGATTGGAGAAAGAGACCTCCTTATTTGATGAGATATTGCGACGAGATAGACTCGTGGGTGTGTACGCGACGTATGGTGTCAGCGAAAAGACGTGCGACTGAAAGGATGGTGGCTTTCTTGCAGTTCTTGTTGAACGGAATGGAGTTGGTGAACATCATTTCAGTCAGCGAGCAGTTGTCGACACGTTCAGATGCGGGGTCTGACATGATTGCGTGTGAGCAGAGTGCGCGCACAGAGCGGGCGCCACTCGACATCATGAGGTCGGCTGCCTTGGTGATGGTTCCCGCTGTGTCGACCATGTCGTCGACGAGCACCACGTCCTTGTCCTTTACGTCGCCGATGACAGTCATCTGGGCCACGACGTTGGCCTTGGCACGCTGCTTGTGGCAGAGCACGAGAGGCACATTCAGGTATTTGGCATAGCTGTTGGCACGTTTTGCTCCTCCGACATCAGGCGATGCGATTACAAGGTTCTCAAGCTTCAGCGACTGGATGTAGGGGATGAAGACCGACGAGGCGTAGAGGTGGTCGACGGGAATGTCAAAGAAGCCTTGGATCTGGTCGGCATGAAGGTCCATGGTGATCACGCGGTCAACTCCGGCTGTTGTGAGCAGGTCGGCTACAAGCTTGGCGGCAATCGATACGCGGGGCTTGTCTTTGCGGTCCTGACGTGCCCAGCCGAAGTAGGGCATGACAGCGATAATTGAGGCTGCCGACGCACGCTTTGCCGCATCAATCATCAGAAGAAGCTCCATGAGGTTGTCGGTGTTGGGGAATGTCGACTGTACGAGGTAGACCTCGCATCCGCGGATGGATTCCTCGAACGATACTTCAAACTCGCCGTCAGCAAAATACTGGATGTTCATTTTGCCGAGTTCGCAGCCTAAATCGCGGCAGATTTCTTCTGCCATGTAGTGAGATTTTGTCCCGGAGAAAACTTTGATTGGTGGAAGGGAATCAATCATGATTATTTGTGATAATGATGAGTTTGGGTGCAAAATTACAAAAATTCCCTCGGCTATTATGTTAAAAGCGAGGGAATTTTTTTATGTCGGTGTTAGAAGAAGCAGAGTATGAGTGCCTGAGCGGCTACCACACGGAGGAACATGGTGAGAGGATAGACTGTCGAATAGGCAACGGCCGGTGCGTCAGAACCTGTCGAGTTGTTAGCGTAGGCAAGTGCTGGAGGATCGGTGCAGCCACCCGAAACAAGACCCATGATGGTGAGGAAATTGATTTTGTAGACTCCTCGTGCGATACATCCGACCACAAGAAGGGGTACGAAAGTGATTATGAATCCCCAGATGACCCACCACATACCTGTGGTGTTGAACACGGTGTCGGCGAATCCACGGCCTGAAGAGATGCCGACGGATGCAAGGAAGAGGCATATACCAAGCTCGCGCATCAGCAGTGATGCCGACGAAGATGTATAGGTGACAAGCTTGAACTTGTAGCCGAAGCGGCTGAGAAGGATTGCCACGACGAGCGGGCCGCCGGCGAGTCCGAGCTTCATGCCGAAGCCGACGTTGATTGAGCCTACGATGATACCGAAGAGGATGCCGACAAAGATGGTGATGAGGTTGGGCTGGTTGAGACGCTTCATTGAGTTGCCGAGGCGCACTGAAAGACGCTCGATGTCGTTGAGGTCGCCTACGACCACGAGGCGGTCGCCCATCTGCAGACGGAGACCGGGAGAGGCGAGAAGGTCGACACCTGCACGGTTGACACGTGTGCAGTTAAGCGAGTATGCCGTGTGCAGGCGGAGATCGCCGAGGGGAACGCCGTTGTATTTGCTCTGTGTGACGACGATGCGGCGCGAGTAGACCTGACTCTGGACTTCTTCCCAGTCCATTTCGATTTCATGGCCGATCACACCCTTGAACTTCATTTCGTCGTTCGGGCCGAGGACTACAAAAATCTTGTCGCCTACATGCAGTTCGGTTTTTGATGTAGGGATTATGACCTTACCGTCAGCTCCCATGAGACGCGACACGACGAAGTCGCAGTGAAGTATCTGATGGAGGTCATAGAGTGTCTTGCCGTCAATGAGTTTGTTGGTGACCTCAAAGGAGACAATCAGCGGTTTCTGCTGTGAGCTTTCAATCTCGTCTTCGATTGCCCTGATTTCATCTTCAGTGCGGATTTTAAAGACTGCCTTGACAATGAGCATTGAAAGGATGATGCCGATTACGCCGAGGGGATAGGCGGCTGCATAGCCCATAGCCATGATGTTGATAGCTTCGGTTGTGCCTGCTGTCTGCTGGGCTGCTGCAAGACCGGGGGTGTTGGTCACCGCGCCCGACATGACACCGACGAGCGCTGAGATCTCTGTGTTGCCGTCGATGTAGAAAATTGCAAGCACGATGGACACGTTGAGTACGATGATCAGCACTGCGAGTCCGTTGAGCAAGACACCACCTTTCTTAAATGACGAGAAGAAACCCGGACCGACCTGAATACCGATAGCGAAGATGAACAGGATCAAACCGAACTCGCGGACGAATTTCAGTACTTCGGGATTGACTATGTAGCCGAAGTGGCCCATGATGATTCCGACGAAAAGCACGAAGGTCACCCCGAGAGAGATGCCTCCAATCTTTAGCTTTCCGAGGAAGATGCCGGCTGCGATGACAAAGGAGTAGAGCACAAGCGTACTCGCGAGCTCCGTATGTCCCGGCCCGATAAGGTCAAATAACCATTCCATTGTTTAAAAAATATTGACTATATGAATTGTAACAATCTTTTTTATTGGCCCCTCTGCATATTCATGAGGTTTTCGCTTTGAGAGTGCAAAGGTAGGAATTTTCAGCCGTTTTTCTACAATGCCACCGCCCAAAAATTGTATCATCCGAAAATCGCCTCCCAAATCTTCCGTAGCCAGTCGACAAAGCGCTGCAAGATGGATTAAGAAGGGAATGATGTGAAGTAAAAATTTTTGCAACACGGTTATTTTTAGTCATGACTGCCGGAATAAGTTCTCTTTGGAAATACCAATAAGCGGGAATTCATAGTTCCGGCTTTGTCAGTACTATCAGGTCTCCGTCATAGAGATATTTTTGCGGAACTCCTTGGCCTAATGTTTCGTGTACTGTTTCGGCAGAAGCGATTACAAAACGTTTTGTGTAAAACTCACTACTAATTCCGTCATCAGGAATGACAATCGTAAAAGAGGTATTTGGCTCTAAGTGTTTGATAAACGTGTAACCGACTTCCTGTTCACAGCTACGGTCACCTGATATTATTTCCTTAAACGAGATTGGGTATGATGACGGATGTTCTACAAAATATTTGTGTGCGAGGTCTGTCTCCGCGAGCTCTCTTCTCGGCTCGCGCCCTATCCAGAAATAAGCATCGCTTTCAGATATGTTTTCTATGGTCATAGATGTGCAGCGGCTGATTACGTCCTTGTTATAGTGACTCGCAGTGACACAATTTGAAATGGAGATTATGCTC
>Ga0137310_102510_pt1 | contig 10293 bp, 7 predicted proteins | sample NAcewiD2O_June_2_FD_97183 | JGI IMG/M metagenome (GOLD analysis project Ga0137310, IMG submission 97183) | Mouse cecal microbial communities from Vienna, Austria - N-Acetylglucosamine amended D2O_June | ecosystem: Host-associated > Mammals > Digestive system > Large intestine > Cecum | place...
TTTGTTCTTATAATTCTTATACAATACAAGAATCTTGCCTCGAAATATAACCACACCTCCACAGCTCGTTGCCTCTATCATTGCAATTCCTCCTGCCCGGAGCCGGAAACTTATCCCCAGCCCATGGTGTGTCAACATAGACTGAGGTAAGTATAACTCTTTTTCCGGGGATATGCAAGACCCTTTTGGAGGGTCTCACAGGGCAAAATACCCGGCCCATGACGGATCAGCGGGTGATCCGTTATGGTGTGGACAGTAACGCGTCAAAAATATTTCTGGCCACAGGTGCTGCCGTCTGTCCCCCGGAACCGCCCTCTTCCACGATCACCGTCACCACTATCCGAGGATCCTCCGCGGGGGCAAACCCGGTGAACCAGGCGTGGGAGTCCTTCCCTGTCTCGAACTGGGCGGAACCGGTCTTTCCGGCTGCCGTGTAATCCGCATCCCTTAAAGCGGATCCGGTGCCCTCTGTCACCACCTGTTTCATCATGGTTTTTAAGATCTCTGCCTCCCGGGGCGTCATCAGCTCCCCCCAGACCTCCGGCGAAAAATCCTTCACCACATCTCCTGCCCCGTTTTCCACATGGTCCAGGAGACATGGCCTCATCAGTACCCCGTTGTTGGCGATGGCTGCCGTTATGAGGGCATTGTGAAGGGGAGTCATCTGGGTCAGCCCCTGACCGATGGAGGTCTGGATGATGTCCCAGTCCCCCGCCTCCCGTTCCATGGAGAAACGGCTCCCCGTGTAAGCCATATCCACGGGAAGGTCCTGGCCAAACAAAAGACCAGTGGCGGTGTCCAAAAGACGGCCCGGATCCAGTTCCAGGCCCATGGCGGCAAATGCCCCGTTGCAGGAATTGGCAAATGCCTGGAAAATGTCCTGACTGCCGTGGGCATTGCCGTGATAACACTGGATGGTGTAGTCTCCCCTCTCAAAATGCCCGTCGCAATCAAAGTGAAACTGGTCATAGTCGTCAGGGTGCTGCCGGATATAGGCAAGCACTGTCACGATCTTAAAAACCGACCCGGGAGGATACAGCCCCTGGGCAGCCCGGTTCAGCAGCCGGGCCTGACCGCCATCCTCGGATACTAAGGACTCCCAGTCCGCCTCCACCCCGTTAGGATCAAAGCCGGGCTTTGAAACCATGGCAAGGATCCGTCCCGTGGACGGCTCCATGACCACAACCGCTCCCCTTTGGTCTCCCAAAGCCTCCGCCGCTGCCTGCTGCAGCTTTAAATCCAGTGTGGTGACCACCCAGTCCCCGGGACTTTTCCTTCCCGACAGTCTGGCCATGGCCTGGCTTAAAGGGTTTATATGGGAACTTAAGAGATAAAAATTGGCCAGGGCCTCCAGCCCTGTCTTTCCCCTGGTGGAATACCCTACCCCGTGGGCAAAAAGCTCACCAAAGGGATAGACCCGGATCTCCTCTCCGTTCTCCCCGGTTCTGGTCTCGGCCAGGACAGTCCTGTCATTTCCAAGGATCCTCCCCCTCTCCACCTGTCCGGAAAACTTGTCCAGCCTGGGATTGTTGTAGGGGTTTCCTATAATCTCCTCCTTCTGGACCGTCAGAAAGTACACCATATAGACCATAAGGCACATAAACAGGATCACCACCCCATATCCAAGCCCCAGCATATTTTTATTCATTTTCTCACCAGGAGACGGTTTTCTCTTTTCCTTTTTATTTTCCCTTTTAATATTCAGCCTCATATCTCTCTTCCTCTTCCTGATTTTCCTTTAAGATATACAGCCCCTGGATCACGGAAAACAAGATAAAGGTGCTGAGGATGGAACTTCCCCCATAGCTGACAAAAGGAAGGGTCACTCCCGTGGAAGGGATAAATTTGGTGGCACCCCCCGCGGTCAGAAACACCTGGACAATATACTGGGTCCCAAGGCCCAGGGCGATGAGCTTGTAGAACACAGCCTCCATGCGGCACCCGATCATAAGAAACTGGAGAAAACAGCCCAGACAGATGAGAAGCACACAGACAGCGAACAGGGCTCCCAGCTCCTCCGAGATAGCAGAGAACACAAAGTCCTTTTCCACCACAGGAATCCTGTTTGGCAGGCCTTTAAAAAGTCCCATGCCGAACCACCCTCCCGTTCCGATGGCGAACAGGGACTGGGCGATCTGATAGCCTCTGTTGTCAATATCCGCCCAGGGATCCAGCCAGGCCATGACCCGCACTCTCACATGGGAGAACATGGCCCAGGAGGCCGCGGAGGCCAGACACGCGCCGCCTATGCCCAGGCCTAAATATTTCCAGTTGGAAGTAGCCGCGAACAACAGGAACACATAGGTGATAAAAAAGATGAGAGCGCTTCCCAAATCCTTAGAGGCTGCCAAGATCAGCACATGGAGAGCCGCCACAGCGGTGGTCACCAGAACCTGCCGTCTGGAGGTGGAGCGGTAGAACATGGCTGCCGTAAAGAAAACAAAGCTGATCTTCACAAATTCCGATGGCTGCATGGAAAGACCTGCCACGGTCAGGGAAATCTGAGCGCCATAGCTGGTTTCTCCCCTGCTGTACACGGCCAAAAGCAGACCCAGACCCAGGATGGCGTAAAGCCAGGGAATCTTTCCCAGCTGCCAGATATGATCCATGATAAAGGGGATGACCATGGTCACTGCCCCGGAGAACACTACAATGATAAACTGCCTTACCGCCTTTTCGAAGGAGAGTCTGGCCAGGATGATGAACCCCACGCACAAAAGCATACATACATTGTTCACCAGGATATGGGACCTGTTGGGGTAAAAACGGCGGAAACAGGCAAAATAGCACCAAAAGAACACTGCCTGGACCACATAGAATACAGGCAGCTTCCAGTCCTGTGTCTGTAAAAACATCACCCCATATGCCAGAAAATGCAGCAGATACATGAGAAAAGCCTGCCGCCCGCATATGCGCCTTCTCTTCTCTTCCCTGACTCCAAAATACCTGAAATTCCAATAAGTGTACAGGGCTATGAGAAGAGTCAACGGATATCTGGATATGTCCGCTATAAAATCCGCCAAGCTATCACCTACTCCACTCCTCGTTTAAAATGACCTCTTGTAAATTCTCCCGCCCAGGCTTTTGCCGCCTCCTGGCCGGACAGCCTCTGTACCCAGGCCCTGATGATCTCCTGGATCTGATCCCCGGTCTCCTTTGTAAAATCAAGGCGAACCGACCAAAGTCCCATTCTTAAAATCTTCTCCGCCTGGTCCAGAAGGGACAGAGGATGGGGATTGTAAATGATATTGTAGCAGAAGCCGCAGTGGTTTCTCACCGGAAGCTCCTTTCCGGTCCTGTCCCTCATCATCAGCCACCCCGGCTTTACAGAGCAGGAGGAAACGGTCTTTTTCACACACTGGGCTGACACCATGGCCGGCAAAAAGCCGTACACCACCATCCCGGCCCCGGGTTCCAGATCCGCCAGTTCCCTGGCATTTAACTCCAAAGGCAGAGTCACCCTGTCACAGCCGAGCCCGGCAAGGACCTGCCTGCCCATATGGTTCCAGGCATACAGGTTATGATCCCCCACAAGGGGGCATGAGATCCCTCTGTCCCGAAGATACCCCATCTCCTCCAAGGACCTTACCAGTATCCCGTCAAAGCCAGCCCCTTTAAGGTCCAAAAGCCTTTTCTCAAAATACACCTCTGCCCGCTTTCTGAAAATCACAGGCATGGCAAGGACACACTTTATTCCCCGGCCATGGCACTGCTCTACGATTGTCCGCCACTGCCCGGACTCTGCCCCGTCTGACTCCAGGATCACCTGATCCACTCCTTCGATCTCAAGCACCCGGGAAAGCGCTTTGGCGTCAGGAAGCAGCACATGGAGCCCAGGACAACTGCCGCGTCCATCTGAATCCCTTTTCCCGCCCGGAGCGCGGCCGCCCAAGCTTTTTCCAGGTTCCGCCTTTCTTCTGTATGGTCTTAATATGGACTCTTTTAACGCTTCTAATCCCTGTCTCCTCAATTCATTGAGGGACTGTACGGGAACAAACACCTGTCCCTGAAGGTGGGTTTCCAGGTTCTCCATCCGAAAAGGGGTGTTTCCTGTCTTTCGGATCTGTTTTTCCAGCCTCTCTGGAGAAGCCGGCTGGTTCTGGGCTTTCTGGGGTTTCTCCCCCTGGACCCTGACCTTTTTGCCAGGTCCCGGCTCTTTGGTCAAAAGCTCCAGCTCCAGAGTCAGAGGCTGGTCTTCCCTCACCTTCAGGCACCCTGTCACAGGTTCCTTCTTCTCTGCCTGTACATAGAGCCTGTCCAGCCGGTCAAACAGCTCCTGATTGCCCTGGCGGAAGGCGGGCTTCTCTTTTCTGGCGATCATATCCGGGCCGTTGTGCCGCTTATAATAGCCTTCCGTAAATCCTCCCCTGTCAAACAGGTCCAAAAGCATCTGCCGGTCTGCCGGGTCCACCTGATACCCGGCTCTTCCCTCGGCAAAGTACTGATCCACATATTTCCGGTAAACATGGACCACCCCGGCTGTGTACCTGGGGCTCTTCATCCGCCCCTCGATCTTCAGGGAATTAATCCCTGCCTCTATGAGCTCCGGAAGCAGGTCCAGGGTACACAGATCCTTCATGCTCAGGATGTAGGACCCAGAGCTTTCTTTTGAGGTGACGGTGTAGGGCAGACGGCATGGCTGGGCACACCTTCCCCGGTTGCCGCTTCTGCCTCCGATAAAGCTGCTGAGCAGGCACTGGCCGGAGTAACAGTAGCACAGCGCGCCGTGGACAAAGGACTCGATCTCTATGGGAACCTGCCTTTGAATCCCAGCGATCTCCTCCAAAGACATCTCCCTGGCAGTTACAACCCGCCGGACCCCAAGCCCTGCCAGCATCCTGGCTCCGTGAACCCCGGTTATGGTCATCTGGGTGCTGCCGTGGATGGGAAGATCAGGAAACCACTGCCTGATACAGGCCACGGCTCCTAGATCCTGCACGATCACCCCGTCCAGTCCCCGCTCATAGTAGGGTGCCAGAAAATCATAGAGTTCCCCCAGTTCCCGTTCCTTCATAAGAGTATTCACCGTCATGTACAAGGACACCCCGTGGATGTGGGCATAGTCGATGGCCTCTAGAAGCTGTTCCTGATCCGGATTATCCGCGTATGCCCTGGCGCCGAAACGGCTGCCTCCTATATAAACCCCATCCGCTCCCGCCGATACGGCGGCTTTCATGCTGTCAAATGACCCTGCCGGGGCAAGTACCTCCGGCTTCTGATTATCTGCCATATTCTCTCCTGTGGCCCTCCTGCGGCTTTTCTCTCCTAACGGCTGTTAGAGGCTGCTTTCAATCTCTGCAGCTCTTCCTGGGCTTTCTCCAATTCTTTTTTTATCCTGTCCAGCTCCTCTTTCTTCTCCTCCAAGTCCCTGGACACGTTCTCAAGGCGCAGCTGGGTGGTCACAAGCTCATGCTTGAGCCCATAGCTCTCCCTCTCCATCTCATCCCTCTGCCTCTCGCTGACCGCTGCCCGGTTGGTGGCCTTAAAATAGTCGTCCGCGATGTTCAGGGAGATCATCACTGCCTGGTATTCCTGGCTCTGCTTGCTGAATCCCTCCTGGCGTTTCAGCTGGGCGGTCTTCTCGTTGATATAACTGGCCACCCTCTGAAAATAATGCTCATCCTCCGTGCCGCCCATGGTGTAAATCTTGCCGTCTATTAAAACTTCCGCGTAATTTTTCGTATCCGCGAATCTGCCTTTACTGTTCATTCCCTATACTCCTTTCCCCATATCCTTCCCCTCTGTCCTCTGTCTTTGGATAACACCTTTGCCGCCTCCCTGCCATCAGACCGGCTCCATATCCAGATGCCTGTATGCGTGTTCCGTGGCCACCCGGCCCCTGGGAGTGCGGTTGATCAGGCCGTTCATAAGAAGATAGGGTTCATACACATCCTCCAGGGTTCCCGCGTCCTCTCCCAGAGCTGCCGCCAAGGTGTCCAGACCCACAGGGCCTCCGGAAAATTTCTGGATAATGGTTAAGAGGATAGCCCTGTCGTTGTTATCCAGTCCCATCTTGTCCACATCCAGGATGTCCAGGGCAAAATCCGCCACCTCCCTGGTGATCACGCCGTCATACTTCACCTGGGCGAAATCCCGCACCCTCTTGAGCAGCCGGTTGGCAAGTCTTGGGGTGCCTCTGGAACGTCTGGCCAGCTCCACGGCCCCAGCCTCCTCGATCTTCACATCCAGGACCTTGGCGGACCGGATGATAATGGTCTTCAGCTCCTCCACTGTGTAGAACTCCATCTTGGCCACCACGCCGAACCGGTCTCTGAGAGGCGCTGTCAGAAGCCCCGCCCTGGTGGTGGCACCCACCAGGGTAAATCTCGGAAGCTCCAGGCGGATAGATCTGGCGGAAGAGTCCTTGCCCAGCATAATGTCGATGGCGAAATCCTCCATGGCTGGGTAGAGCACCTCCTCCACCTGCCGGTTCAGCCTGTGGATCTCATCCACAAACAGCACATCCCCCTCCTGGAGGTTGTTTAAAATGGCCGCCATCTCCCCTGGCTTCTCAATGGCCGGACCAGAGGTGACCTTCATGTTCACCCCCATCTCATTGGCGATAATGCCTGAGAGGGTGGTCTTGCCCAGCCCCGGCGGTCCGTAAAACAGCACATGGTCCAGGCTCTCCTTCCTTGACTTTGCCGCGTCGATATAAATCTTTAAAGTGGATTTCAGCTTTTCCTGGCCAATGTAGTCCGCCAGGAGCTGAGGCCTCAAATGAGACTCCACTTTGATATCTTCTTCTGTCAACTCTGTATTGATGACCCTGCGTTCCATATCTTTCTGCCCAAATCCCGGCTTCCCAATCCGGTTCCCTTTCTATATCTAAAATGCCAGATGCCTTAAAGAGGCTTTCAGCACATCTTCTCCTGTCATATTCTCGGTAACAGTGGTCTTGCTCACAGCCCTCGCGGCCTCCCCGGGGGAATATCCCAGGGCAATCAATGCCTCCACCGCCTCTCTCGCGGCCTCTCCCAACCCTGTATCCGCCGGTTCCCTGCCAGGCTCCACACGGGGCGCTGACAAAAGCTGGTCTACCGGGATCTTGTCCTTCAGATCAAGAATCAGCCGCTGAGCCGTCTTGTTCCCGATCCCCGGTGCCCTTGAGATGGCTTTCACATCTCCGGAAATCACAGCCAGCCTCAAATCATCCGGCCTCATGGCAGACAAAAGCCCCAGCGCTCCTTTTGGGCCGATGCCGCTGACTCCAAGGAGGAGCCGGAACATCTTTAAGTCCTGTCGGGTCAGAAATCCATAGAGGCTCATGGCATCCTCCCTGACCTGCAGGTATGTATAGATCTTCACTTCCTTGCCGATCCCCGGAAGCCCTTCCACCACAGACAGAGGCACACGGATATTGTACCCCACAGCTCCCGCTTCCACCACGATCATGTCCTCATTGATCTCCGCCAATGGCCCTCTGATATAAGATATCACCGCATATCCCTCTTTCTTTTCAATCTGTCCTTACCATCATAGCATACACCTAATTTCTTTGCAAGACGAACCGAACAGGCATTCTATATGTCCTTGACTCTCACCTGCCTTCCCATTTATAATAAGGTAGTTGGAGGGATGCTTATGATAACAAAAGAACATGATTTCACCTTTTTGGACACCTACCCCTTAAAGCGTCTGGGGCCTGTGGAAAAGCTGCTTTTTTTTGATATTGAGACCACTGGATTTTCCCGGGGCAACTCCCTGGTATACTTGATCGGCTGCGTTTTCTTCCGAAACCATTCCTGGCATCTCACCCAATGGTTCGCCGACACCCCAAAAGCGGAGCAGCAGATCCTTGAGACATTTGTGGGATTCGCGGAAGACTTTTCCGTGCTGATCCATTTTAACGGGGACCGTTTTGACATCCCGTTTCTCCAAAAAAGGTGTGAGGTCCACGGTCTTTCCTGGGATGTCTCTCCCTTTTCCAGCGTGGACATCTACAAAAGGATTCAGCCCTGCCGGAAGCTTTTGGGCTTAGAAAGCTTAAAGCAGAAATCCGTGGAAAGCTTTCTGGGAATCTCCCGTCAGGACACCTACTCCGGCGGAGAGCTGATCCAGGTCTACAACGACTATCTCACCACCCGGGAGGATGCTCTCTATGACATGCTCATGCTCCACAACCGGGAAGATCTTGAGGGGATGCCTCTCATCCTCCCCATCCTCTCCTACCCGGATTTTCTGGAGGGGGATTTTACCCTAGAGGGCCAGCGGCTTCTGAATGAGACGACCCTTGACCTCACTCTCAAAAGCCCTTTCTGTCTTCCGGGGGATATTGGCTGGCACACTTCCAAAGGCCATTTTAAAGCCCATGGCCATATGCTTTTTGCCTTACTTCCTGTTTTTGAGGGGACCCTTAAGCATTTTTATCCTGACTACAAAGACTACTATTACCTGATCTATGAGGACATGGCTGTACATAAAAGCGTGGGAGAGTATGTGGATAAGACGGCCCGCAAAAAAGCCACCGCCAAAACCTGTTATACCAGACAGGCCTCCCGCTTTATCCTTCAGCCGGAGAATCTGTGGAGTCCGTTTTTTCAGAAAGAATACAGGGATCCGAGACAGTATATTCCGTACAGCCCACAGCTTTTTGAGGATCCCCAGAACCTGGAAGCCTATGTGTCCTGGCTCCTAGAAAGGCCGGTAAAAGCCCAGGACGGCAGGTAAAAAATAGAAAGAGGGACTGAAATGTCCATACAATGTCAGTCCCCGACGCCTGAGAAACGAAACGCCCCATGACAGCCGGGTCCTTACATGGATCCCTCTGCCATGGGGCATGTCCTTATCAGTCGATCACATTTCTTATTCTGGCCGGGCTTCGGTAATTCCAGGTGGAGATCCGGATTCCGCTCCGCCTGCTGGCGGCGTGGACGATCTGACCATTGCCGATGTACATGGCCACATGGTTAATGGTTCCGCTGCTGTTAGCGTAGAAGATCAGGTCTCCTGGCCTCATCTCGCTGGAGTTGATGGCCCGCCCTACCTTTGCCTGCTCCCTGGAGGTTCTTGGAAGGTTGATGCCGAAGTTGCGCATCACGGACTGGACAAAACCGGAACAGTCCGCGCCCCTGGTCAGGCTGGTGCCGCCCCACACATAGGGGTTTCCTACATATTGGAGGGCAAAGTTTACGATCTGGTTCCGCCTGGAGGCCTGCTGGTTGGCCAGCTCCTCAAGGGGCGAGAACTTGATGGCCTCAGCTAAGGCGTACCGCACCTCCACATTGTTGTCTCTTGTGGAGATGTAGGCTCCATCGCTTAACTCATCCTCATCTCCTCCGTCCAGCTCGATCTGAACCCAGCCGTCCATCTGCTCCATCACCGGATACCGTTCCTCCTTGGAGATCTGGGTCCAGATGGTGGCCTCAGTAGTAGGCGATGTGCGGACATTGAGCTTGTCCGTGTTCACGATGGCCATAAGGGAAGCGGACTCCATAGCCAAATCAATGGCCTCCTGGCCTGTGGCTGTAAACTGGCTGTCCGTGGACACATAGCCGGTTATATTGCCGGAGTGGATCTTATACCAGCCCTCCTCTGTACCCAGGATCTCCGCCGCCGCCTTGCCGGGAAGCTTGCCGATGATATTGGCATTGCCTTCATCCTTTGGGCTGCTGCGGATATTAAGATAGCTTGTGACCTTGGAGATCAGTAGATTGTTGTACTGGTTGATGGCCATGGCCTTCAGATCCATCTTCCTGGCCTCGTTGAGGGCATACTTAACCTCCACGAAGTCAGAGGAAATATATCCGCTGGTGGTCTGTACCCATCCTTCCTGCTGGTCCACCACCTCGTAGCGCTCATCAAAAAGGGCCTGGGCCACAATATTCTCTGGGTTTATCTCCGGGGTCTGCCGGATATTTACAGTATCCCCGGTCACCACGGCCCTGAGCTTCACCTGCTCTAAGGCCAGGGCCCGGGCCTCTTCCCCTGTGATCACATACTGGCTGGAGATGTACCCTTCCACCTGGCCGGAGCGGATGTGATACCAGTCCCCCTCCTGGTCTAAGATGTCGCAGACGCTGTTCTCCTGCATCTTTCCGATAATATCTCCTCTGGAATCCGGGCTCCTGCGGACATTGAGGTAGCCGGACACCTGAACCATGCCGAGGTTCGCGTAAGCGTCCACCACCGCCTGTCGGTCAGCGGCCTCTTTCTCCTGCCGCTCCTGCTCAAGCCTGGCCTCCTCTGACTGGCGCAGGGCCTCCTCATCCACGGTGATCTCCACTGTGGCAGGCTCCTCCACCGTCCGCGCCACTTCCTGGCCAGGGCCGTCGTCGCCAGATGTCCTGTCCT
>Ga0137310_102512_pt1 | contig 10286 bp, 8 predicted proteins | sample NAcewiD2O_June_2_FD_97183 | JGI IMG/M metagenome (GOLD analysis project Ga0137310, IMG submission 97183) | Mouse cecal microbial communities from Vienna, Austria - N-Acetylglucosamine amended D2O_June | ecosystem: Host-associated > Mammals > Digestive system > Large intestine > Cecum | place...
CGTGCGCGGCCTGTGGCGGGCCGGTGCGCGCCAGACCAGCGAGGTAGAGGTAGATGAAGATGAATTTGAACCGCGACTTTCCCAGGATACTTACCTTATTGCGAAAAGAAAAAGGGCTTAGCCAGAAGCAGGCCGCCCAAGATCTCACCATCCCCCAGGCGCTTTTGTCCCACTATGAAAAGGGCATACGGGAGCCGGGGCTAGAGTTTGTGGTGCGGGCCGCCAGGTATTACGGCGTTTCCTGCGACTATCTGCTGGGCTGCACCCCCCACCGCAGCGGCGCGGTTATTGCCGTACAGGATCTGCCCGGCAGGCCTGTGGGCAGGCCCCGGAAGCACCATGCCTTGGCGGAGTACCACCAGCGGGTGCTTGCAGGCTCTATACATATTGTATTCGCTCTGCTGAAAAAAATCAATAACGAAACCCTGACGCGGGAGGTTTCCACCTTCCTTTCCGCCGCCGTATACCGGGCTTTCCGCGTGCTGTATTCTGCCGGCCCCCGGAACCCCCAGGGGCTTTTCTCCCTGGACAGGGGGCTGTTCACTGCCTCTGTGGAGGCGGGCATGGTGCTGTCTATGGCAAAGAGCAGGTGCCTTCTCAACGGCGAATCGGTAAACGGCAGGCTGGGCGTGGCAAAGGAAGATATTCCGGCCCTGTCCCCCGGCCTTCTGGAGGAGGAGTTCCCCCAGCACGCCCCTGCCCTGTTCGATCTCATCCACCGCACCGAGCAGGCCATGCAGCCAGAGCGGGAAAGCCTGTACACTGTGCGCAGCCAGCAGCCCGGCAGCCCTTATGCGGCAGGGGAGGACGTGCAGAAGACAGCAGACCAATAGGGCAGGGCCAAAAGGCTTTCGCGCCTTTGCGGTGAAAAAACCAACATACGGAAAAAAGTCTGTCATTTCTCGGGAGATTGTGCTATACTAGAGAAAGGACAGGTTTTTTTGCGCCTGCAAACATGCCCGGCCAGGGCGGAAAGGACGATAGACGTATGTGCGGATTTATAGGCTTCACCGGCGGCGGGGACTCCCAACTGGACAAGGGCGTTTTGCAGAGCATGACCGACGCCATTGCCCACCGGGGGCCGGACGACGCCGATTACTATATGGACGGCCTGGTTTCCCTGGGCTTCAGGCGGCTTTCCATTATTGATCTGGAGGGGGCGCGGCAGCCTCTTTTCAACGAGGACGGCAGCAAGGCGCTGGTCTTTAACGGGGAGATTTACAACTTCCAGGAGCTGCGGGAAGATCTCCTGCAGCGGGGCCACATCTTTTCCACCAAGGGGGATGGGGAAACCCTGCTCCATGGCTACGAGGAATATGGCACAGATCTGCTGAACAAGCTGCGGGGCATGTTTGCCTTTGTCATTTGGGACAAGGAAAAAGAAGAGCTTTTTGGCGCCCGGGACTTTTTCGGCATTAAGCCCCTGTATTATGCCCGGATGGGGGAGGCGTTCCTCTTTGGCTCTGAGATAAAAAGCTTCCTGCACCATCCTATGTTTAAGAAAGAGCTGAATGAAAGGGCGCTGGAGCATTACCTTTCCTTCCAATATTCCCCAGGGCCGGAGACTTTCTTCAAAAACGTCTACAAGCTGCCCCCTGCCCACTATTTTACCTATAAAGAGGGGAAGATGGACATTGCCCGCTACTGGCTGCCGGAATTTTCCGCCGAAGAAGACAAGCCTTTAGACTACTGGGTGGACGAGATTGAAAAGGTGTTCGATAACAGCGTGGAGGCCCATAAGGTCAGCGACGTGGAGGTGGGTTCCTTCCTGTCCTCCGGGGTGGACTCCAGCTATGTGGCCTGTTCGGCCCATGTGGACAAGACCTTCACTGTGGGCTTTGACAACGGCGAGCGCTATAACGAAACCCACTATGCCCAGGAGCTTTCAGAGCTGATCCCTGTGAAAAATGTGAGCAAGGTCATCACCCCGGAGGAGTTCTGGGGGAACTTCCCTAAAATACAGTACCATATGGACGAGCCGCTGGCAGATCCTTCGGCAGTGGCTTTATATTTCGTGTGCAACACAGCGGCAAAGCATTTGAAGGTGGTGCTTTCCGGCGAGGGGGCCGACGAGATTTTCGGCGGGTACAATATCTACAGGGAGCCGCTGGAAGTGCCCTGGTATGATAAAATCCCATTCCCCATCCGAAAGGCTGTGGGGGCCATTGCGGGGCTGTTCCCGGCCCACAGGGGGCTTAATTTCCTGGTGCGCCGGGGCAAGCGCTTGGAAGACAGGTTTATCGGCAACGCCTATATGTTTACGGAGAAAGAGCGTCGGGCGCTGCTGAAAAACCCTACGGACGCCCAGTCCCCTGCCCGGATGGTGAAGCCCTATTATGACATGGTGCCGGGCAAAGATGCTGTTACCCGGATGCAGTTTTTGGATTTAAACATGTGGATGGTGGGGGATATCCTTCTGAAAGCGGACAAGATGAGCATGGCAAACTCTTTGGAACTGCGGGTGCCCTTCCTGGACAAGGAGATTATGGCTTTAGCCGGGCGCATCCCCACAAAGTACCGGGTAAACAGTGAGAACACCAAATTCGCCATGCGGAGGGCCGCCCTGCGGCGCATGCCGGAAAAGTGGGCGGGCAAAAAGAAGCTGGGCTTCCCAGTGCCCACCCGGGTATGGCTGAAGGAGGACAAGTATTACAACACGGTGAAGGCGGAGTTTGAAAGCGCCAACGCCCAGCATTTCTTCCACACAGAGAAGCTTCTGAAGCTTCTGGAAAAGCATAAAGAGGGCAAGGCGGACAACAGCCGCCGCATCTGGACGGTGTACACCTTCCTGGTGTGGTACCGCCAGTTCTTCCCGGAGGTGGACTATGGAAAAGCGCAATGATTTCCAGCCTGTGCTTTTGGGCAGCGATATAAACGTGTACGGCATGGCCCGATCCTTCCATGAGGCCTATGGCCTTGCAAGCGTGGCTGTGGGCAAAGGGATTTTAGGACCCTGCACCGCCAGCAAAATCGTGAAAGTGGAAGTGGTGGAGCCGGAGCTGGAGAACGATGAGGTTTTTGTCCAGACACTGCGGGACTATGCCAAAAAATGGCAGAACACCGGCAAAAAGCTGCTGCTTGTCCCTTGCGGGGATAACTATATCAAGCTGCTGGTGCGCAACCAGGACAAGCTGCGGGATTTGTACCGCTTCGAGTGCATTGAGGAAGATCTGCTCATGCGCCTTTCCATCAAGGAAAGCTTTTATGAGGTCTGCACAGAGCATGGGTTTTCCTTCCCCAAAACCACCACATGCTCCTATGAAGAGCACGAACACATCCAGCTCCCCTTTGATTTTCCTGTCATTATCAAGCCCTCCAACTCTGTAGCCTACTGGAACTGCTCCTTTCCCCACAAGAAAAAGGTCTTTGTGGCGGAAACGAAGGAGGAGTTTGACGCGATTTTAAAGGCTATATACTCCTCCAGCTATAAGGATCACCTGATTTTGCAGGAATATATCCCCGGGGACGACAGCAATATGCGGGTGATGAACTGCTACTGCGGCCGGGACAAAAAGGTGAAGCTTATCGCCTTGGGAAACGCCCTTCTGGAGGAGCATTCGCCCGAAGGCATTGGCAGCTATGCCGCCATTATAAACGGCTATGACGAAAAGCTTAACCAGCAGATGAAAGGGTTCCTGGAGGGCATTGGCTATGTGGGCTTTGCCAATTTCGACATGAAGTTTGACTCCCGCGACGGCACCTACAAGCTTTTCGAGATGAACCTGCGCCAGGGCCGCAGCAGCTTTTACGTCACCGCAGCCGGGGGAAACCTGGCAAAATGGCTGGTGGAGGATGTGCTGGATCACAAGGAGATGGGCTGCACTGTCATCAAGGACAGGGTGCTGTGGACGATTATCCCTACAAAGATTATTTTTGAGTATGTCCGTTCCGAGAGCGCCAAAGCCGAGGCCCAGGCCCTTTTAAAAGCGGGCAAGGTATGCCATTCTTATTATTACCAGGGCGACCGCTCCTTTAAGCGCTGGGTAAACTACCGGAAAAACCAGTTCCACTATTTTGAGAAGTATAAGCGTTACTTTAACAACAAGGCCCTGCGGGACTAGATGCCTCCGGCAGGCAGGGGGTGCTTTTCAGGAAAGCACCCCCTGCACCCCCGAAACCTTTGCCGGGGGTTCCTGCTGTTTTTAGGAAGGAGGGCTTTTTTTGGCCGAGAAAAAAACCCTGGGCATTATAGGAGGCATGGGTCCTATGGCTACAGCCTACCTTTTACAGCTTATCATTGAAATGACGGACGCAAAAACCGATCAGGAGCATTTGGACGTGATTGTTTTCAACCGCCCGGCTGTCCCTGACCGTACAGCCTATATCCTGGACAACACAAAGCCTTCCCCTTTGCCCGTCCTGCGGGACGCGGCCCAAAAGCTTACGGGCTTGGGGGCCGGGGTGCTCTGCGCGCCCTGCGTCACCTCCCATTATTTTTACGAGGCGCTTTCCGGCGGGATACCCGTCCCCTTTGTGCATATGCTCCGGGAAACGGCGGAGGAACTGCGGCGGGCTGGAAGAAGGAAAACCGGCGTGATGGCAACCACAGGCACCGTGCGCATGGGCCTGTTCCAGTCTGCCTTAGGGGAAGCGGGCATAGAGGCGCAGCTTCCCTCCCCTGCCTGCCAGGAGCTGGTAATGTCCATGATTTACGACGAAATAAAGGCGGGAAAGCCAGCCAGCCCGGAAAAGTTCCAGGCCGCGGAGGAGGAGCTTTACGCCCAGGGCTGCGACAGCATTGTGCTGGGCTGCACAGAGCTTTCCCTCATCAAGAAAAGCGCGCCTCTGGGGCCGGGATACTTGGACGCGCTGGAAGTGCTTTCTAAGCGCTGCGTGCAGCTTTGCGGCGGCGCATTAAAGCCGGAATACGAAAACCTGCTGACGTAAAACAGGCCCCGCCCATCCAGCAAAAAAAGGAGTGACGCAAAATGTGCGGATTTGTAGGATTCATGAACAGCCCCCAGGTGCAGGAGCCTGGCCCGGTTATCCGCGCCATGGCAGACCGCATTATCCACCGGGGGCCGGACGACGCCCATTATTATGACAGCAAGGATATTTCCCTGGGCTTTAGGCGGTTGTCCATCATTGACCTGGAGGGAGGGCGCCAGCCCATTTTAAACGAGGACGGCAGCAAGGTGCTGGTGTTTAACGGGGAAATTTACAACTACCAGGAGCTAAGGGAGGAGCTCCTAAAGCGGGGCCACAGCTTCACCACAAAGTCCGACTCCGAAACCATCCTTCACGGCTATGAGGAATTCGGCCCGGAGATTTTGCAGAAGCTGCGGGGCATGTTTGCCTTTGTGATTTGGGACAAAAACAAGAAGAAGCTTTTCGGGGCCAGGGATATTTTCGGCATCAAGCCTTTTTACTATTATAAAAAGGACGGGCAGTTTATGTTCGGTTCGGAGATTAAAAGCTTTTTATCCCATCCCTGCTTTGAAAAGGAACTGGATGAGGCGCTGATACCGGAATACCTTTCCTATGAATACATTCCCGACGAACGCACCATTTTCAAAAATGTGTGGAAGCTGCCCGGCTCCCATTGCTTCACCTACCAAAACGGCGAATTGCAGGTGGAACGGTATTACCGCGTCCAGTATAACATTGAGGAGGACAAATCCCTGGAATACTGGGAAAAGGAGATAACCCGGGAGTTTACCGAGTCTGTGGCCATGCACCAGATAAGCGACGTGGAGGTGGGCTGTTTCCTGTCCTCCGGAGTGGATTCCAGCTATGTGGTGAAGGAGATCTCCAAGGGCACGAAAAAAGTGAAAACCTTTTCTGTGGGCTATGAAGAGGAAAAGTACAGCGAACTCTCCTTCGCCCAGGACTTTTCCAAGGTGGTGGGGGTGCCCAACATCTCCAACAAGGTGTCTGCCGATGAATTTTTCGACGCCATGCCGGAAATCCAGTATTTTATGGACGAGCCTCTGCCCAACCCCTCGGAAATCCCTCTGTATTTCCTGGCAAAAAATGCCCGGAAATACGTGAAGGTGGTGCTTTCCGGGGAAGGCGCGGACGAGCTTTTCGGAGGCTACCCCATGTACCTGCAAGGGGGGCACTTCCAGGATTATACCAAAAAGGCCCCCCGCCCCCTGCGGAAAATGGCCGGGGCTGTGGCAGGGCGCCTGCCGGAGTTTAAGGGCAAGCATTTCCTCGTGCGGGGGGCTATGGAGCCTTGGCAGCGGTTTATGCGGGCAAACTACGTGTTCCAAAGCGGGGAGCGCCAGAAATTCTTAAAGCGGCCCATCACCTCCAGGCTGCCGGAAGAATACAGCAAGCGGTACTTTGACGAGGTGCCAGACTTGGACGAGCCTACCCAGCTTCAGTATGTGGACATGCACACCTGGATGATTTACGACATCCTCTTAAAGGCCGACCGCATGAGCATGGCAAATTCCTTAGAGCTGCGGGTGCCCTTCTTAGACAAAAAGATGCTGGAGCTTTCCACCCGCATTCCCACCCGGTTCCGGGCCGACTGCGCCACAGAAACCACCAAAAAGGCCCTGCGCTCCGCCGCCATCAAGCAGCTTCCCGAGCGCACCGCCAACAAGAAGAAACTGGGTTTCCCGGTGCCCCTTTCCGACTGGCTGCGGGAGGACAAGTATTACAACAAGGTAAAGGCGGCTTTCCAAAGCGATATTGCGGAAAAGTTCTTTGTCACAAAAGAGCTTATGAAGCTTTTGGACGACCACAAAGCGGGGAAGGCGCGGAACATGCAGAAGATATGGTCTTTCTACACCTTCATCGTCTGGTACGACCAGTTCTTCGTGAAAAACTGAGGGATGTCCGTGTGTATAAAATTCCAAGAGTGACTAAAACGCAGGGTTTAGAGAAGGGAAATCCAAAATTGCAAAAGGATTGGTTTTAGGATCAAAACATTCCCTTTGGAAATGTTTCCCCTTCTTTCAAAAGGAGCCGCTGCGTGCCATGTGGCAAAACGCAAACGTTATGCGTTAGCGTTCCCGTCCAGAGCTGACCGAGCCGGGAGGCGAGAAGCAGGGCGCGGGACAGAGTCCTGTGGCCTTAGTCACCTTGCGGAAAACTCTTTGGAACAGGTATTCCTTGTCCCCTGCCCCTTCTGGAGGGCAGGGGATTTGTATACCGGGCAGGGGAGGGCACTATGGCTTTACAAAAAAACGATATGATAGAGATTGTCTTTACAGGCGTTACAGCCCAGGGAGCGGCCCTGGGCCGGCATGAGGGGATGGCGGTTTTTGTGCCCCTGGGCGCCCCTGGGGACAGGGCGCTGGTGCGCATTGTCAAGGTAGAAAAAAATTTCTGCTATGGCAGGCTGGAGCAGGTGCTGGAGCCTGCCCCCTGCCGGGTTGAGCCGGACTGCCCATATTTTGCCCAGTGCGGGGGCTGCTGCTTCCGGCACATCTCCTATGAGGAGGAGCTGCGCTTAAAGCAGCAGCGGGTTGCAGACGCCCTGGAGCGCATAGGGGGCTTTCATAGTTTGCCGATGGAGCCTATCCTGGGGGCGGAAAGCCGGCAAGGCTACCGGAACAAGGCCTTGCTGCCCCTGGGCAGGGACAAGGACGGCAAGCTTGTTATGGGGTTTTACGCGGTCAACTCCCACCGCATTATCGACTGCCAGGCCTGCCGCCTGCACCCGCCGGAGTTCAATACCCTGATGGAGGCCTTCCGGGCCTGGGCTGAGAAAAGCGGCGAGACAGTTTATGACGAAACCGCCCACAAGGGCACCCTGCGCAGGCTTTACCTGCGGAAGGGGGCGAATACCGGGGAGGTAATGGCCTGCGTGGTGATAAACGGCGACAGGCTGCGGGACGAGAAATCTTTGGTGGGCGCGCTGCGGGCGGCAGTGCCGAAGCTTACCACCGTGGTGCTCAACATAAACCGGGACAAAACCAATGTGGCGCTGGGGCAGAGGCTGCGCACCCTGTACGGCCCGGGATACATTCAGGATAATCTCTGCGGTCTCACCTTCCGGATATCCCCTCTTTCTTTCTACCAGATAAACGCCGCCCAGGCACAGCGCCTTTATGAAAAGGCGGCGGAGTTTGCAGCCCTCGCGCCTGGGGATACCCTGCTGGATTTGTACTGCGGTACCGGCACCATCGGCCTTTCCATGGCCTCCCAGGCCGAAAGCCTTACCGGCGTGGAGGTTATCCCCCAGGCTGTGGAAAATGCCCGGGAGAACGCCCAGCGCAACGGCGTGGGAAACGCCCGGTTCCTTTGCGCAGATGCCTCCAAGGCCGCAGCACAGCTTGCGCAGGAAGGGGCATGCCCTCAGGTCATTGTCCTGGATCCCCCCCGGAAGGGCTGTTCCCCTGCCCTTGTCCGCACAGTGGCCTCTATGAGCCCTTGCCGTATCGTCTATGTTTCCTGCGATCCCGCCACCCTGGCCCGGGACTTGAAACTGTTCGCAGAGCTGGGCTACCCGCCGCAGAAAGCCGCGCCGGTAGATATGTTCCCCGGGACAGGGCATGTGGAGACGGTATGTTTATTGTCCAAACTCAATGTCGAGCATCATATTGAGGTTGAACTCACGATGGATGAGCTTGATTTGACTGCTGCGGAGAGCAAAGCCACCTATGAAGAAATCAAGAATTATGTACTGGAACATACGGGATTGAAAGTCAGCAATCTGTATATCGCACAGATAAAACAGAAATGTGGTATTATTGAGAGAGCAAATTACAATCTGCCGAAATCGGAAAATTCCAGACAGCCGAAATGCCCGCCAGAGAAAGAAGTAGCTATAAGGGAGGCATTAGAGTATTTTCGCATGATTTGATAGTCGGATGTTTTTCATGGATTTGTACCTTTGAGTGTCGTCGTCAGTTTCCTGTATAATAGAGCGAAGAAAGGACGGTGACATTTATGAGAGAAAAGAAAAATCATTTGTATGTGGATAGTCAAGAAAGAACATTACTTTTACATAGCCTTGTGGAGTTGAAAAATCAGCTCATACAGCAGGGCAGATATACGGACTGCGTTGACGAACTGATATTCAAAGTCATAAACGCACCGATTAAGAGAATGAAAATTGAATATGTCTAAGGCACATCATTATAAGCCGCTTATTCTTATTTGTTTTTTAGAGTAAGCGGCTTTTTTGCGTTCTCTGGTACTGTTACATAGCCACCTTGACAAAGTGGCTAAATTTATGCGAAAGGAGGACGCACCTATGTCAAATTGCAAAGTAATCGCTCTGACGAATCAGAAAGGCGGTGTCGGCAAGACCACCACGGCGGTCAATCTGGGTGTCAGTCTGGCACAGCAGGGTAAGAAAGTCCTGCTGATTGATGCCGATGCACAGGCAAATTTAACGATGTCGCTTGGCTACGGCAGACCAGATGACTTGTCGGATACGCTCTCAAGCATCATGCAGGATGTAATAGACGATAATCCTGTCAATGTCCAGAAAGCCATCCTGCACCATGACGAGGGCGTTGACCTGCTTCCGTCCAACATTGAACTGTCGGGATTGGAAGTAAGGCTAATCAACGCCATAAGCCGTGAAAGCGTGCTGAAAACCTGCATCAATGAAGTGAAAAAGAATTATGATGTGGTTCTTGTGGATTGTATGCCGAGCTTGGGTATGCTCACAATCAACGCACTTGCAGCGGCTGACAGCGTGGTTATCCCAACACAGCCCCATTATCTTTCTGCCAAAGGCTTAGAGCTGTTGCTTCGCTCCGTGTCTAAAGTTAAACGGCAAATCAATCCTCATCTGCGGATTGACGGTATCTTAATGACGATGGTAATGCCACGCACGAACATCTCTAAGGAGATTACCGCAACGGTAAAGAGTGCCTACGGGCAGAGGATAAAAGTTTTTGATGCCCAGATACCCCATTCCATCCGTGCGGTAGAAGCCACCGCAGAGGGAAAGAGCATTTTTGCCTACGATAAGGGCGGCAAGGTAGCCGCAGCTTATGAGCAGTTTGCAAAGGAGGTGGCAGAGATTGGCGAGAAGCAAAAGAACAGGAATCGAGCTGACCGCATACGATGACCTTTTTGAAACAGACGAGAGCCGAGCAGAAGCGAATTTAAGCAAGATAAGGGAAATCCCCATTTCCGAGATTGACGAGTTTCCAGACCACCCGTTCAAGGTCTTAATGAATGAGGATATGGAGCAGCTTGTTGAAAGTGTCAGTCGGAGCGGCGTAATGACCCCTGCGACAGTTCGGCGGAAAGAGGATGGACGGTACGAGCTTATCAGCGGTCACAGGCGGAAAAAGGCTTGTGAGCTTGCAGGACTTGAAACTCTGAAATGTGAGGTTAAGGAGCTGACCCATGATGAAGCGATTATTGTC
>Ga0137310_102514_pt1 | contig 10284 bp, 7 predicted proteins | sample NAcewiD2O_June_2_FD_97183 | JGI IMG/M metagenome (GOLD analysis project Ga0137310, IMG submission 97183) | Mouse cecal microbial communities from Vienna, Austria - N-Acetylglucosamine amended D2O_June | ecosystem: Host-associated > Mammals > Digestive system > Large intestine > Cecum | place...
TCCAATGCCCTATGCCACGCCCTATGTGGTGCGCCAGCTGGCGGATACTCCGGGCACAGTGGTCACCGGCGTGGTCAGCTTCCCCTCAGGGGCAGAGGCCACAGAGACCAAGGTGCACATGGCCAAGGAGCTTATCGGCATGGGATGCCGGGAGCTGGACATGGTCATCAATGTGGGGGCGCTGAAGTCCGGCAGGATGGACTATGTCCGGCAGGATATCCAGGCAGTGGTGGAAGCCGCCGGGGACGTGCCGGTGAAAACCATCTTGGAAATCTGCTATCTGACGGATGACGAGATTGCCCGTGCCAGCCTGCTGGCCGTGGAGGCTGGGGCTGCCTTTATCAAAACAGGCACAGGCTGGGGGCCCAGGCCCACCACAGTGGACACTGTGCGGCTGATTCGCAGGGTGATTGGCAGCGCCGCCAAAATCAAGTCCGCTGGCGGCGTGCGGGACTTGGACATCCTGCTGGAATTGCTGGAAGCCGGATGTGACAGGTTCGGCGTGGGGGTGCGTTCTGCTGCCGCCATTTTTGAAGAGGCGTACCGCAGGGCTGGCCAGCCCCTTCCGCTTTTACTGGAACCGGCGAGCCAAGCGGGGTAAGCATGGCGCCGGGTCCCCATTTTTGAAGGGAGGCGTTTTTATGCGCTTGCAAAACTCTGCCGCTGCCAAAAGGCCCAGCGGCAGGCTCCACAACATCCGGCGGTACCTGTCGCTTTACGCAATGGCCGCGCCGGGACTTATCTTCTTTTTGATTCTCTCCTATGTGCCCATCCTCTTTTTGGTGGTGGCATTCCAGGACTTCCGCGTGGGCCGGGGCATCTTCGGCAGTGAGTTTGTGGGCCTGGAAAACTTTGCGGGCCTGGTGACAGACAGGCTGTTCCCAATGGTGCTGAAAAACACCATTGGCCTGAACCTGATGAAGATTGCCCTCACCTTTCCCATGCCAATTATCCTGGCCCTGTGCTTTAACGAGTTCAAGCCCTCCTTTGGCAAAAAGCTCTGTCAGACCGCGGTTTACCTGCCCCACTTCTTCTCCTGGGTCATTGTGGCCAGCATGCTCTCCAGCCTGCTGAACCTGAACACGGGCCTTGTGAACCGGGTCATCGCCAGCCTGGGGGGCACGCCGGTGGCCTTCTTGACAGAGAAGTCCTTCTATAAGCTGCTCATCACCCTGACGGAGGTCTGGAAGGAGACGGGCTGGAGCACCATTATCTACATCTCCGCCCTGACAGCCATCAATATGGAGCTCTACGAGGCCGCGGCCATGGACGGCGCGGGCAAGTGGCGGCAGCTGTGGCATGTGTCCCTGCCGGGCATCCGGGGCACCATTATCATCATGCTTATCCTGAGCTTTGGCAGCATTGTGTCCGGCTCTTTTGAGCAGGTGTTCATGACCAAGAACAGCGCGGTGTATGAGGTGGCGGAGATTATCCCCACGTATGTGTACACCAAGGGCATCACCAATATGGACATCAGCTATGGCGCCACGGTAGGATTATTCCAATCTGTCATTGGGTTTATCCTGGTGGCCTCTACCAACTGGCTGTCCAGGCGTCTGGGAGGTGACGGGCTGTGGTAAACATGGGAAAAAAGAAAGGCCAGGGCATCCGGCGGGGGATGGACGAAAAGGTCTTCCGCGTGCTCAGCGGGGCGCTGATTCTCCTGTTCTCCGTGGCCTGCCTGCTGCCCTTCCTGCGGGTGGTGTCAGAGGCGGTCAGCGGGGACACGGCAGTGGCCTCAGGCGAGATTCTGATTCTGCCAAAGGACTTTACCCTAAAGCAGCTGAAATTCATTTTGGACACCCCCCAGTTCACCCAGGGGATGTGGGTATCCCTAAGCTCCACAGTGGTGTACACCGTGATTTCCATTGTGCTCACCTGTATGCTGGCCTACCCGCTCTCCCGCACAGATTTGCCCGGACGGCGGGGGCTGATGTTCTACGTGGTGTTCACCATGCTCTTTAACGGCGGTATGGTGCCCACCTATCTGGTGGTCAAGAACCTGGGCATCCTCAACACCTTCTGGGCGCTGATTATCCCTTTGGCCATCAGCCAGTTCAATGTGATTGTGCTGGTCAACGGCTTTCTGGGCATTCCCAAGGAGATGGAGGAATCCGCCCTGATTGACGGGGCGGGGCAGTTCACCATTCTGGTGCGCATCATGGTGCCCCTGGCCAAGCCCACCCTGGCGGCCATCCTCCTTTTCTACGCGGTGGCCAGGTGGAACGGCTGGTTTGACGCGGTGATGTATGTAAATGACCGCTCCCTGTTCCCCCTGCCGGTGATTATCAAGGATTTGGTGCAGCAGGGGCTGAACACCTCTATGTTCCCCTCTCTCACCACCCCGCCGCCCACCCAGGCTATCCGCTCCGCGGCGGTCATCTTCTCCATTGTGCCCATTATTTTGGTCTACCCCTTCCTGCAGAAGTACTTCGTCAAGGGTGTCACCCTGGGCGGGGTAAAGGGATAGCCTCTCCGGGCCGTTCAGCTTACGGAATCAAAGAATTGCCCCTTCTTCCTGCCGGGATTCTTTGACGATAAAAATGAAAGGACTGAAAAACATGAAAAAACTGAAGAAGCTATTTGCCATGCTCCTGGCAGCTGCCCTGCTCCTCTCCACAGCGGCCTGCACCTCTGGCCAGCCGGAGAGCAAGGCCCCCTCGTCCTCCTCTAAGGCATCCTCTTCCAGTGGGGAGAGCAGCTCCCAAGAGGATGCCGCAGAGCCGGGGAACACTGGCTCTGGGGCCAAGCTGCAGCTGATTCTCCCCTCCAACTCCACCCCCTTCCCGGACGGGATGTCCGAGAACGACAACTTCCTGGTGGACTACTGGCGGGAGAAGACGGGCTTTGACTTTGACATTGTCATTCTGCCTAATATCAACTCTGCCGAAAAGCTGAACCTGATGTTCTCCGGCGGCGAGGTATACGGCATGGTGTTCGAGAAGGACTTTACCTCTCCCTCCCGGTTCCATGACCAGAAAATGCTGCAGCCCTTTGACGATTACATGGAAGGCTCTTACTTCTTCGAGACCTTCAAGGATTTCCAGGGCAAGGGCCAGATGGACGGCCAGCAGTACGCGGCCATCATCCCCACAGACGGCATCCCCTGCTCCAGCAGCCTGTACGTGGTGCGCAAGGATATTCTGGGCACCATTGGCATCAAGGAGCAGCCCAAGACCTTTGATGACTTCAACAGCATGCTCTATGACATTAAGTCCAAGACAGAGATGATTCCCCTGGCCGTGTACGAGGCTCCTTCCAAGGACAGCTGGGACACCATTGCCTCCCTGTTCGGGGTCTCCTATCAGCACAACGCCTGGGCGGTACGGGACGGCAATGTGGTGCTGCGCCACACCATGCCCGCGGCCTTTGACTATCTGACCTACTGCAAAAAGCTCTATGACGACGGCATTATTCCAAAGGACTTCCTGAGCCTGACCTCAGACACCCTGGATCAGCTCTATCTGGGCGACCAGGCGGCCACCATCATCAAAGAGGGCTGCTGGGGCATGCCCACCTTTATCCCCGCCAGCGAGGAGAACAGCCAGGAGTCCCGTTTCATGGACTATCCCACCGGGTATTATGGCCAGATAGCCTCCGGCTTCCAGGACAGGTTCTTCTCCCAGTGCGTATACCTGTCTGACAGCTGCCAGAACCCCCAGGATTATGTGACTCTGCTGGACTTCCTTGCCCAGCCTGAGGTGGTAAAAGTAAACAACTTCGGCCTGGAGGGCGAGCATTACACAGAGGACGAGAGCGGCGCCATGACCCTGACCGAGGCGGGTGAGAACCTGCAGTGGGCTGTGTACTACCGGAATATTTTCCTGCCTGAGGACTGGTACCAGGTGTACGGCATCAACGCCAACTGGGCAGAGTACTACTATCCCACCGAGCGCCATTCTGTGGGCACCACAGACTTTGACCCAGTGGAGTTTATGCCCCAGCAGGCTGCTGACGTGACCCTGCAGACAGAGCTGAAAGAGACCATCATTGACCAGTACTATGCCAAGGCTGTCACCGGCGAGGTGGAGCTGACCCAGGAGACCTTTGACGCCATGGTCAACGAGTGGCTGGATGCCGGAGGCCGGGAGCTGCAGGAGAAGTATACCGAGCAGTATAAGGCCATTGGCAGCCCGGATTACTCCCACATGTATGTGTCTTACCTGCCCGATGAGCACCCCGGCTATACCGGCAAGTACCTTTGGGACGGCCACGAATAAGCGTATATCAAATCTTTTGTTCAGTTATATAGGAATCGCACTGAAAAGTCAGGGAACCCCTGGTTTTTAGCAGGCGGCAGCGCCGCTGGTTCATAGGGGGCGGTACCTCTTATGAATCGCGTGAACTATAACTTCCTCCTAATGTGATTGGCCCAAAACCGTCTCTGCCCGGCAAACGGGGCGGGGGCGGTTTTGGGCAGTTGGGAGGGGGGCGCGCGGTGAAACGAAAAACGGAAAGGAAGAATTTTATGAAACTGTCATTAGATGAGCTGGAGCGCCGGGAGTACCAGGCGGGCCCTGCACCCGGGGAGTATACAGGCACAGAGATAACCCTGGACAAGGCCCTGGTGGGGGAAACCGGGCCCTGCTGGGAGCCCTTCTCCCTAAACGGGAGCTGGGAGTTTTTGGAGCAGGAGGAGGAGCCCAAAGGCTGGGGGAACGCTTTCCCCGGTGAGGTCCCCTGCACTGTGCACACTGCCCTCTGGAAGGCCGGCCGCATCCCGGACCCCATGCTGGGCCGGAACCAGGCGATTGGCCGGGAGCACTCCTACCGTACCTGGTGGCTGCGCAGGCGGTTTGCCTTCACCCCCAAGGAGGGGCGGAGCTACCGGCTGTGCTTTGAGGGCGTGGCTGACTGCTGCACGGTATGGCTCAACGGCCAGGAGCTCTGCAGCCACAAGGGCATGTTCGGCGGCCCGGACGTGGACGTGACCGGCCTGCTGAGGGAGGAGAACCAGCTGGTGGTCAAGCTGGAGCCCATCCCCTTTACCCATGCGGGCGGGCCCATCCCCCAGAACAACAGCTCCTGGCGGGACTCAGTGGTCATCAACAATATGTACGGCTGGCACTACTTCTGTATGCCGCCTCTGGGGGTTTACCGGCCTGTGTACATTGTGGAGGAGCCTCCGGTGGAGCTGGGCCGCCCCTTTGCCTTTACCCGGGATTTGGAGAAAGGCCAGGTGGGCCTGGTGGTGGACGCGGAGGTTCACCAGGCAGTGGAGGCCCAGCTGGAAATCAGCGTAAAGCCCCACAATTTCCAGGGGGAATCCCTGGGCTGGCGGGGTACTGCCAAGCTGGAGCCAGGCGCTCAGCAGCTGCGGTATGAGTTCGCCATCCCAGAGGCAAAGCTCTGGTGGCCCAATGGCTTTGGCGAGCCCAATCTCTATGACATCACTGTCACCTGCCAGGCAGGGGGCACAGCGCTTGAGGCGAGCTGCCTGTTCGGCCTGCGCACCATCCAGATGGAGCCCCTGCCCGGCGGGCCCAGTGAGGAGCTGTACAACTGGAGCTTTGTCATCAACGGCAGGACCGTGTTCATCAAGGGCACCAACTGGTGCACCATGGACGCCATGCTGAACTTTGACAGGGCCATGTACCAGCGGCTCATCACCCTGGCCAGGGAGCAGAATCTCCAGCTGTTCCGGGCCTGGGGAGCCGGTATGCCGGAGACGGATGATTTCTATGAGCTGTGCAGTGAAAACGGCATCATGGTCATCCAGGAGTGGCCCACTGCCTGGAACAGCCACCGCCAGCAGCCCTATCCGGTGTTGGAGGACACCATCCGCCGGGCCACCCTGCGCACCCGGAGCTTCCCGGCTTTGGTCATGTACGGCGGGGGGAACGAGTCCAGCGAGCCCTGGGGTGAGGCCATCAACATGATGGGCCGCCTGGCCATTGAGCTGGACGGTACCCGCCCCTTCCACCGGGGAGAGCCCTGGGGCGGCAGCACCCACGACTATCTGTCCTATTGGGACGACCACCACGTGGACCATCACCTTACGGCTGAGTCCCCCTTCTGGGGCGAGTACGGGTTCGCCAGCGCCCCTGCTTATGAGAGCGTGCTGCGGTATCTGCCCAAGGAGAGCCAATCCATCTTCCCTCTGAGGGATAACCCGGATTTTGTGCAGCACACCCCTACCTTTGGCTATCTGGACGATATGAACCATATTATGCAGTCTGCCAACTACTTTTTGCCCAAGAGCTTCCGCCTCAAAGAGTTTGTCACTGCCTCTCAGCTGATACAGGCCCTGGGCGTGCGTCGGGTGATTGACCGCTCCCGGGCCCGGAATCCCCAGTGCGCTGGGGTGGTGTACTATAAGATGAACGACAACAACCCTGCTGTCTCCTGGTCTACGGTGGACTATTACGGCGCGCCCAAGCTCTCCCATTATGTGATTCAGGACAGCTTCGCGCCCCAGAGCGCCTGTGTGCTGTTTGAGCGCACCAACTATTGGGGCATCAGGGCCAGTTGGCCGGTGTACCTGCTGGACGACACAGACAGCCTGCCGGACTCCGGCTGGAGGGTAGAGGTAAAAGCCTATGACGGAGAGCTTCACCCCATTGCCGGGCAGAGCTTCTCCGCCCGGGAGGGCCGGGCGGCCAGCAGCCTGCTGGGCCGCTTCACCCTGACCCGGGAGCAGACCGAGACCGCGCCCCTGCTGGTGGTGTGCAGCCTGCGTTTGGGTGAAAAGCTGGTGAACCGGTGCTTCTACTTCTGCAATTTCGAGGCGGAGCGGGGCTGTATATTCCGCCTGCCCAGGGCCTCGGTGCGCATGGGCGCGGAGGAAAGCGGCAGGGTAACCCTGGAGAATGTGGGCCAGCTCCCGGCAGTGGGAGCAACGCTCACTGTGCCGGGCCGGGATTATCTGGCGGGCTTCTCTGACAATTTCCTGTGGCTGGAGCCAGGGGAGAAGGCAGAGATAAGCGTCACCGGCGCGGAAGCGGGCCAGGTGGAGCTGGAAGGGCTTAATCTGCTGTAGGAACTGGCTCGTCCCATAAGCTGCGCCCGCCTGTTCCCATATGCGGCTGTGAGCTGCGGTACCAAAATAAAAAGGCCTCCGTCCAGGAAAGGTTTCCCTTCCCGGCCGGAGGCTGCTCTTTACTTTAATAAACTACCTTTACCGGCATCCCTGTCTCCATGGACTGGTTGCAGGCCAGCGCGAAGGCCACGCTCTTATAGGCGTCCCCATAGGGAGAGCGCACCCGGGAGGCGTCCCCGCTGAGCACCGCGTCTACAAAGGTCCGGTCGCAGACAAGGCCGAAATCCACCTGGCTCTTTACTGTGACGCCCACCTCGCTTTCGCTCTTGCGCTGGGTGCCGTCCCCGGCAATGGTGCCCTGGGTCTCAGCTGCCTGGTCCGCCTCGTCCACCCCGAACATGGACACCTTATCACACAGGTGATAGTCCATCCGGGCGCTGCGGGAGCCGAAGGTCATTTTCGAGTCCCAGGAGGCCCCGTTCAGGGAGTAGCAGCCAGTCATCATGGTGCAGGTCACGCCGTTCTGGAAGGTAATCAACGTGGTGGAAAGGTCATCCGTAAAGTAGCCCGGGTTCTCCTCCTGGGTGATATACCCCCGGCTGGCCACAGAGTAGACTGTGTCCGGCTCGCTCTGCAGCAGGTAGCGGAGCATATCCAGCTGATGGATGGTCTGCTCTGCCAGCTGGCCCCCGGAGGTGCTCTTTACGTTCCACCAGGGGGCGTCCGGGATGCCGCCCACCCGGGAGGCCGCCACGTGGAGGACAGGGTTCCCGGCGATAAATTCCCGGGCCGTATCGTTGATGCTGTCATACCGGCACTGGAACCCAGATGCGGCAATAAGACCCTTAGCCTCCACCTGGCGCACCAGCTCTTTGGCCAGGCTCAAATCCAGGGCCAGGGGCTTTTCCACAAAGAAAGGGATGCCCCGGCGGATGGTCTCAAACTCAATTCGGCCATGGCAGGTGGGGGGCACGCAGATAAACGCCATGTCCGGCTGGATTTCATCATACATGGCGGCAAAATCCGTATATGCCTTGCCGCTTCCCGCCCGGCGGACAAAGTCCTCGGCCCTGTCCAGCAGCAAATCGCAGAAGCCCGCCAGCTCAATGTCCTTGAACTGGACAAAGTGCTCCAAGTGGTAGGCGCCAATCCCGCCGCAGCCAATCAAAACCAGCTTTTTCATATTCAAGTCCTCCTTAGTTTTCCAAAATCCTTCCGATGGTTTCTGCCACTGTTCTGTAGTACTCCTGATAGGTAATGTCCGGCTCGGTGCATTCGCTGATGCTTACCTCAGCGGTAAGATAGCCATCAAAGCCCGCCAGGCGCAGGGCCGGGATAACCGCCTTCCAGTTCACGTCCCCCTGGGTTAGGCTGACAAAGTCCCCGCCCAGATTGAGCCCGGCCTGGCGCTTGAAATCCTTGATATGCACATGGTGAATCCGCCCGGCCAGGATTTCAATCCAGCTCTCCGGCCAGGAGAAGGCCACCACATTGCCCACGTCAAAATAGGCCCCCACCAGCGGGCAGTCCAGCCCGTCAATGAACCGGGCCATCTCCACGGGGGAGGTGAAAAAGCCGTTCCACACGTTCTCAACCCCCACGCGGATTCCGGCGTCCATAATCTCCTCCCGCAGCTCGGCCAGGGTGGCCTGAGAGCGTTGGAAGTCCTCTGCCAGAGAGACGCGGGGGCTTTGTCCCCCGGGCACGGTGAGAATCCCGCTGCAGCCCAGGGCCCGGGCGCATTCCAGCTGCTTGCGCAGCAGGGTTTTGGCAAACTCCCGCTCCTCCTTGTCCGGCGAGCCCATCCTTCCCCCGTACAGGGAGGAGGAGATGCTTACCACCGGCAGGCCGTACTGCCGGGAGAGGTCCCCAATTTCCTTCAGCTCCTCCGGGGTGGTGGACAAGGTCAGGCTGTGGGCGGAGTAGTCCTCTCTGTCTACATTCAGCTCCACCCCGTCGAACCCAGCCTCCTTTACCTGCTGGAACAGCTCCGGGAACTCGGCGGCATCCTCTACGGTCCAGGCGTTGATAGATTTCTTCATGGTATCCTTCCTTTCCGCGCTCCCCCTTGAGGGAGTGGATGGTTTTCAGGTGATGGCTTTAGTATACAGCATCCCAGCCGGAAGCGCCATGCAGCTATCGCGCCGGTTTATGGAGAAAACGCCTGTATTCTCTCCTTGGCTTGCAAGGCGGGAATCCATTGGCTATAATTAAGGAAGCCGTGGGCAAAAACCGGGCTTCTCTCTTTGCCTGCCGGTGCGGGACGGCCCTGGATGCAATCTTTGGGGTGCTGCCATTCAGATAGAAAAATCACCTGGCATTCCCGTTTTGGGAGCCATGCCATTGAAAGGAGACGCCTATGCTGTCCATGACTTCAGAGCAGTCCTACTACCTCTCCTTGGAGGTGGAGGGCAATAATGTCAGCCGCCGGGACCATGCCCTTATCCCCAACTGCGGGGGCGTGTGCGTGCTGCCCCGTCCCTTTGAGACCCACATGCGCCAGGGCCGGGAGGATTTTTACATCCAATACCTGGTGCAGGGGGATATGCGGGTCTGGCTGGATAAGGAGCAGCACATGCGCCCAGGCCAGGCGGTGCTGTACTATCCCCGCACGGCCTACCGGTATGCCCAGCAGGGCGAGGGCCCGGTGCGGTACTACTGGCTGCACTTTACAGGCCACGCGGCGGAAGAGCTGGTGGCCAGCTGCTGCCTGCCCAATGCCCGGCTGCTTACAGTGGGGCACAGCGCCTCCCTGCTGGCCCAGTTCCAGGGGCTTTTTCACGATTTCCTTTTGCGGGACCGCTGCTTCATCCCCTCTGCCGCGTCCCGGCTGATGGCTATCTGTGTAGAGCTCAGCCGCTGCACAGAGAGGGAGACCGTGCCCCAGGGCAGCGGCACGGGCCGGGTCTACCGGGCGCTGGCCTATATCCACCAGCATTATGACGAAAAGCTCACTGTCCCTTTGCTGGCCGGGATGGAGCATTTAAGCCCCAGCCGCTTCCGGCTGCTGTTCCGGGAGGCCACTGGGCTCTCCCCTCTGGAATACGTTACAGCTCTGCGGCTGAACCACGCCCGTCAGCTCCTGGTGCAGACAGACAGCTCCTTGGGGGAGGTGGCCAGGGCTGTGGGCTATCCTGACCAGTTCTATTTCAGCAGGATTTTCAAAGAGCATACTGGGCTCACGCCGTCAGCATACCGGCGAAAGTGAGGGCCTGGGCATGTGCTGCCAAATATAAACAGCCTGCATGTGCCGGAGGGGATTCCAGTTCTCATGCAGGCCGTGCCAATCCAGGAGAAAGCTCAGG